>ERZ1673736.58-NODE-58-length-162023-cov-12.640485_pt1 | contig 162023 bp, 118 predicted proteins | sample MGYA00580212_ERZ1673736 | MGnify/ENA primary metagenome ERZ1673736 (study PRJEB41218, sample SAMN15661752) | gut metagenome | host: Homo sapiens | place: Canada: London | collected 2015-08-20/2019-03-30 | study: EMG produced TPA metagenomics assembly of...
TCGGAAAGCGGCCGTTCTAAAACAGAATGGCGACCGCTGAGCTCCGTAAAATGCAGATTGGAACAATTTGCGGCATAAAAGCACCTCCTTTATGTAGTTTAATTGTACCATAATTATACCATGTATGCAATTTTATATTATTTCATTGGGTATGTGATAAACTTCCATTGTTCATTTGGAACGCCTCCTCTGGTTTTGAGTTTGGCTTGCGACATCATATTGCAGGAGGCTTTATTTAGTTGTCCTCACCGACTGCACTTATTCCATTCTCCCAAGAACAGCTGAAAGCTTAAGTTTTTCATTTAGATGTAGAGAAAAATTGTTTCAACTCACAATCCACAAGAAGGCTGACTTTGAGGGCGGCAGAAAAGGCGATTACCTGATTTTTGTTTTAACTCACAGCCCCGCAAGGGGGCTGACGATTCAGCGTTCCTATACCAAGCCAAAGTGTTCATTACAATACGACGAATAATTTCGACACAAAGCAAACAATCTCAGTTACTTTTTTGAAAACAAAAAAGCGACTGAATAAATCAATCGCCTTTTTACATAAGCAAATATATAATAATGTTTTTCAACTCACAGACTTTCATCTGACAATTAACAAAGGGTGCAGAAATATATTCCCGCATCCTCTGTTAACAATAGTATTTTATTCAAACTCTTTTTCGGGTTTGATTTTTCATATTAATCTAATGTTATCAGGCGTTGAAATCGTATCATTTTGATACGTTTTTACATCTCGTCAATGTGGTTTCTAAACTACTGTACCCAAATTATACCCAGCACCATTTTTAATAGTCTTTTTCCATACTGTCTTTTGCAAAAATATATTCTTTATTCTCTACAGATAATGAATTAAGCAAAAAAGCACTTTTACCATCTTGATGTACTGTTATTGAAACACAATACTCACCCGATTCATTTATTACTTCTTTCAAATCAAACATATATTTCCAATGTAAACATTCACTGTTTATTAATATTCCTTCTGCCACCTTTTCACCTTCAACTTCATTATTAACGTACTTATCTTCTCGTGCAAACAACAATTTTTCCTTTTCAACAGACTCTGTGTAAATTTTTTCTCCATCCATATTCCATATTTCTATATCCAGTCCATTATAGTTTTCTGCTGATGTATTACAAATTTCCACTATACCATCAGCATTATAACTTACACTAATTGTTGCTTTATTATTCACAATAAATATAGCACTTATAGCAAAACATAATAATGCTACAAACATCCATTCTGCAATTTTTCCTCCTACCTTCAGAAAAATTCTCTTAATTTCCTCTTTACTCTTATGTTTTACCCATTGCACAACAAGAACAATTCCAACAACTGCACACAGACAAGAAACCAAAATCCCACTCCATTTTTGACTCTCCTCTCCATAAATTGCAGATAATGGAATAGATAAAATGAATACAAAAATAATCATTATTGTATATATTCTAAAATCACTTAGTAAGTACATGTATCTGTTGTCTGATTCCTGATCATACTGCTTATAATTTTGATCCAGCGTATTGTACCTTTTTAGATCACTTATTACATACAACACTATGTCAATAAATATAATAACTGATGTTGATAATGCGAATGAAAAAAGTGCTTGCAAATACCAATACATTACCCCCTGCTCCGACCACACAGTTAAAGAACTAATCGTCATCTTAAATAAAAAAGCACACAACGTTCCTATCACCGCAACAATAGCTATAATTGCTCCTAATCGGGTTGTTCTTCTTTGCTCTTTCTCAGCAGCATCTACCAATATCTCTTGCTGGTTTTCTACCTGATTTTTATCAACATCAGCACCCAACACCTCCTGCTGATTTTCTACCTGCATTTTTTGTATTTCTCTTTTTTTCATATTTTTATTTTTCTTCTTGTGTTTCTTTTTTCTCATATATTCCTCCATAAGAACAACAGTTTTCATTATAACATAGCAAGGAAGCAAAATGACTTTGCCATATTACTTCCTTGCCTGATACTTTACTATATTACTTCTCTTTTCTTACCCCTTTAAAAGGTGTGTTACTAGATGTTTTTACATCCATGAATTTTCCTGTTTGTGCATCTCGCTTAGTCCATAATCCCGTTGTCGGATTATATACCTGCGATCTACCTCTAACTGCTCCCACTCGAGAATTATCTCCAACTGGTCTGTTTGTTGCCATAAAAATAGCCCTCCTATTTCATTTTGATTGTTTGTGTTTTGTTCTGGTTGTCCCACCGCTACTCAACGAAGTCTTAACTCTTACTCTTCTGTTTGATATTGGTTTTGCAGTGACTCTTACTCAAATTGTCTTTCCCATTTTCAATACCATACCTTTCTCAGTTGGGAATTATATCTTGAAATAGAAGTACAGTTTCGCTATAATCTATTTGAACTATCAAGATTCGGAATACCAACTGTGTATCCGATGTTGCGGTATTGCTTTGCAGAGCAATACCGCATTTATATTTAAAGTTCTATTATTCGAGCCCTAAGCATGCTTTTATTCATTGGTTACATGAACTACATTTCTTACTCTCACATCATGATGAATAAAGTTGCGGTTTGTAAGTTGTTGCGTCACTTCATCATAAACCGGAGCTGTATGTTCTGGATCTCGAATAGTTAAAATCATACAGTATTCCTGACTTAACTGAAAATCCTTTTTCACAGCTTCCTTTTCAATAAAATCGCGATATAAACCTTCTATCTTCAGATACCACTTGCGTGTAGATGGCAACCACTTATCGCGATTCGACGGGGTCATATCAGCTAAATCAATTGCATACTTCTTAACTGGATGGAACTTTTTGCCATACTTAACCAGTGTACATTCCCGTTCAAATCCATTTATAGGATGTATTCCCTTCGCACTTGCGCTATATAAGCTATCAGATAAAAGGTTTTGATTATCATCCACACCTCTAGGATTTTTTATCGTCGGTTTTGTCACATCACGCTCTTTCTCAGTCTCATATGTACCAAAAAACACATCGATATTTGATTGGCAATATTCTCCTGCCTGTTTTTCATCTACAAGTGATTTATTTACCAATGTAAGAATAATCTGTCCTCTAAAAAATCCATTTTCATCTACCAGACTTGTCGGAAAAGGAAAATCAAACATTTCAATAAAGCTTCCCTTTTCCAAAGTATCCCTCAAAATTAGTGTTATCTCATCTGGTGAATTGTAAAGTATCTCATTGGCACCTACAGGCATTCCAAATCCCATTTGTGCAACCTTATCTGTCATTTTCATTTTAATATCCGCCGGATACTTTGCATAATGAATCATCAACGCCCTAATAAGTAACGCATCAAAATCCTCATGCATCATGAAAGCGAGTTCTGCAGCTATTCTAGACACTCTTGGGGTAGAAAAACTTGTTCCAACATTTTTATATATATTTCCATCTAAACCAAATGACGGAACTCCATTGATAACCAATTTCCCCTTATCAACTCCAGCATTACCTCCATAAAATACCAAATCCGGTTTTACAATACTTGCAGGTCCCGGTCCAACTCTTGTAAATGGCGAAGGCATATTTGGTTCGGCATAATCATGCTCCCCCTGCGTTTCTGCAATTGAACCTACAACTAAAGAACGCACTGAATCTGCTGTCTTACTTATTCTGCTTTTGGGTAAACCTTTTGCAAAATTGTTACAATTTCCAGCTGATTTAATTATCAGAACATTATTCTCATCTTGGATATTATCCAAAGCCATACCAAACTCTGAAAATTCGTCTAATTCACTTTCCATTGTCGTTCCTAGAGATAAATTCCATATCTTTATCTCAGGATTGTTCTCAACTGCTTCACGCACATGATCAATTAATTCTTCCGGATAAATTGTCATTGTATTTCCAGGATGTACTACAGCATTAAATAATCTCACTCCACTTAAGGCTGAGATATTTGTACCATTCAGTTCATCTCCATATTCAATGATACCTGCAACGAAGGAACCATGGGAATTATCCTGATATTCCTTTGGATAATTTTCATGTACAACCGCCTCTTTCCAGGGTGCTAAGTACGGAATGTCCGCTATGCCCGTATCTAATACTCCTACCACTGGGTATTCTTCCGTTTCCTCTGGTTGTTTTACAACGACTACATTATCAGAATCTAAAATATCCATAGTTGCCATTATCGGATATGTCTTTTCAGCCGAATAGACACCCTCAAATTCTCCCATAGCATTCAGCTGTTCCAAGTTGTCAATTGTGACCCTATAAATCGTCATATCTGTAGTAAATCGCACCTTAGAATGAATTTTAATACCAGCCGCTTCACAAGATTGTTCAAATAAAATCTTTGCCATATTATTCAAGTCAAAATCATTATAATCACATAATCTAACTCGATAAACATTGTTATCAGAATCATACGGTTCAACACAAGGTGAAAACACATCTATTCCAGAAATTGAAGAAATAAGAGTTGCCTCATCCTCTCTTCTTCCTATTACCTGGCTAATTGTACTCAGCAGCCTTTCCTCTGTAACCATTGATAGCAACTGCCTATCTCCATACACACCTATCACATTATCTTTGCCGTCATTTTCTAGCAAATTTACAATTCTTCCTCTATGTGTCTTGGCAATTGCTTTATCAATAACCGTCGTTGAGATAATCATTGGCAATGCTCGCTTATTTTCTTTCCATTTTTGAAAAGAATCTTGTATGGTATTAACATTTTTACTTAAGTAGTCTACACGTTTATTTAATTCTTCTCCATGAAGTACCCAACTACCTTCATGACTATCTCCTCCGCCCTCAGTACTTCTATCATCATAATCTTTTCGTTTTTCGAAAATCTTTATTGGCAAATATTTTTCACTCAATTTTTTTCACTCCTTTCCAAACAGTTTTTTATTTGTCTTGTTGAAACATTAAAATATAAGGACGCTTGTTTTTGCGATACCCCATGATCAATCATATATTGTACCATTTGCTCCATAGTGTAATTTCCATGATTTTTAAATAAATATGCTTCGGCTAAAATATCTGTAAACTTGACTTTATTCTCATCCTTTAATACTAGTTTCTTTACCATATTATTTAAAATATTTTTAATATCCGAATACGACAATCCCAATAATGCATCATATACCTTTTTCCATTGTCCTGGCTTTATTTGGCTTACATCAATAAATTCCGGCATATTTTTTATCATACTTGCAACTTCAGCCAATTCAGGCTTCGGCATTTCAATTACAGTTTGAAACCTTCTCCAAATTGCACTATCTAACAATTCATGATGATTGGTAGCTGCAATCAAAATTCCATTTTGACAATACTCATCCATATTTTGAAGTAAACTATTTACAACACGCTTTAATTCTCCCAATTCATGATGATCGTCTCGAGCTTTTGCTATCGCATCAAATTCATCCAAGAACAATACACATGGTTGCTTTTTAGCAAACTCAAATATTTTATGAATGTTTTTCGCAGTGTTTCCTAGCAATGAAGAAATTAATGTATCTAATCTTGCTACAACTAATGGCAATCCCAACTGCGACGCAATATATTTTGCTGCACTTGTTTTACCACATCCTGGATGTCCATATAGCAGCAGCGACATATTGAACTCCAATCCAATCTGATCCATCTTTTCTTTGTTATTTATTGTTTCCATGAAATCCATCAATTTCAATTCAACAGCCTTAGATAAAATCAAATCATTTACAACCGGTTGGTAGTCTATTTCAACAATATTCATTCTACTTTCTTGATCAACAGGTGGCGGGGCTATAAGCGAATCTGTAACAGCCTTACTACGGTTCTTTCGTTCCAATATATCACCAATTCTCTTGCTTCCTCTTTCTTCTCCGTCTGCCGCCATTTTTTTCGCTAATAACTGTGCAAAACTAGCAACTTTATCTTTATCTCTTTCTAAACCAGCTTCAATGATTTTTCCTATCTCCGAATAATACATATGCATTCTCCTTACCTTATCATTTATATATATTATACCACATAAGCGTTTTATTTCAAGAAAAATCGTTTTGTTTTTACTATTTTCGTTTTGTTTTACTGTTTTTACGTTTTATTTTAGATATTTTCGTTTTGCTCATGCACAATAATAGGCGGCAATCTATGTTTGATTACCGCCCATTTTTATTAAACCGATAGCCGACACCCCAAACCGTCTGTATGTATATTGGCTTGCTTGGGTTATCTTCTATCTTTTCTCGTATGTTACGAATATGGCTCATAACAATGTTGTAATCCCCGAAATATGGTTCTTTCCAAACACTATCATATATCTGTTCTTTGCTGAATACTATTCCGGCATTTTGAGCCAACAACAATAATATTTCAAATTCTGTATATGTAAGTTCAATCTCATTTTCGTCACGAACCACAATCCGCTTATACTTGTCAATACAAAGTCCTTCAAAATGAAGTTTTTCTTTACAGAAGTCATCATGTTTCAGAACTTCTATTTCTTCATTAACATATGACAAACGACGATTGAAAATATGCTCTTCTCCATCCTCAAATGATAGAATTAAAATCTTCCCAAATGATCACCCCATTTCACATCCTGTACAAGCCAATTATTTTTATGCAAATTGTTTTGTCTTATAAGATACCAATCCTTTTACCAAACACCCTATGGCAAAACAAATATTTATTCCCAGTACAATATACCATATCTCATATATGTCATTTACAATTCCCGTCATGACAAGAAAAATCGGCATAGAATCTACTATAAGCCAAATGATTCCCCCGAAAAACATCCTTATCAATACAGGAAGTCCCCAACATACAGCCGCAATAATTACTGCGCCAAAAGAGCTATCCTGATATGCAGAAACGCATAGTGTAATGGTGCATAACGATAAAATCGCCTGAAAAGCTAATCCTAATAAAATGCCAAGATATTTCAAAAATAATACAGGTTGAAGCATATGTTGAGAAAGCACCATCCAGGATATATTTTCAAATCCCTTCAAACCATATATCGTCCAGCATAAGACTAAATTGACTAACACAAACCACATAAAAATGAAAATAGTGAATGTCATAGAAGCCAAAATTTTTGCAGGAACATCTTTTCTTCTTCCTTCTTCCGTGCTAAAAATTAATGGCAGCATTTTCGTCTGGCTTTCCTCTGCGAAGATGGTCGACACTCCACAAATAATCAATATGCTTCCTAAAATCAATCCAAACTGAAGCATTTCAGCGAATACCTTCCATCCCGTTGTATATGCCAAATAAGGTGTTTTCCCAATTTCATCATAAGCTTTTCCCAACTCTGTTTCCCCTAGAAAATACCTCTCCGTTGGAAGTACACCATTTTCCCATGCTCCATTAGTAAAATATCTTGTAACAAAATCATTTAAAAAGTTTCCATCTCTCCATCCTGGCATATTTTCCTCAAATTTTGTAGGCAAACCATATTTTTCAATTATTTGATTCACTTTTTCATCCGTCAAATCACCTTCAAATTCTTCCGTAATCTTCCGATTCATCTGCACTGCTTCATAACCGGAATAAAACTTCCCATCTACTGTCGCTATTTCTCCACCGACCTCTGCAAACCAAAAATACAGAAACAGCAATCCTGTCGCAGCCAACATTCCTATTTTAAATATTTTATTTTGAAATAGTTTAAAAAGCTCCATCTTATAAAGTCGCATTTTTTTCTCCCCCTGCTATTTGTGTAAGATAAAGATATGCATCTTCCAGTGTACTTTCTACATTTTCTGCACCTGCAACCGGCTGTCTTTCTGAAACAATTCTTAGTTCAACATTTTCTCCACTACTTCTCACATTGCTTACAATGAAGCTACTGGTTATCTGCCCTGCTTCTTTTTCAGAAACAATACACTTCCAAACACATCCTTCTACTTTATCAGTAATCTCTTTCTCCGTTCCTTCTTGAATCAGTTCTCCATTCTTCATAATCAAAATACGGTCTGCAATATAATCTATATCAGATACGATATGTGTAGACAGTAAAACCATCCTATTTTTTCCAAGTGAACTAATCACATTACGAAAGCGTACTCTCTCCTTTGGATCAAGCCCTGCTGTAGGTTCATCTAAAATCAAAATTTCAGGATTATTTAGAAGTGCCTGTGCAATTCCTATTCTTCGTATCATACCTCCTGAAAAAGTCTTCAGCTTTTTCTTTTTCACATTTTTTAACTCTACCATATCTAAAAGTTCGTCAATACGACTATCGGCATAGTCTTCCGGTAGCGCTTTCAATGCCGCCATATATCGCAGGAAGCATTCTGCAGTAAAATCACCATAATATCCAAAATCCTGTGGTAAATAGCCCAATAACCTACGATACTCTGTTCCCATACTGTCTATCTCAATATTATCACAATAAATACTTCCCCTCGTTGGCTGCAAAACACCACAAATCAATCTCATTAATGTTGTTTTTCCCGCACCATTTTCTCCCAACAGTCCATACACACCATTTGTAAATGTATAATTGAATTTTCTGACTGCTTCTTTATCCTTGTATTTTTTTTGTATATCCATCAACTTTAATTCGTGCATAATACTTCTCCTTTTTCCATTTTGCTAAGCAATTTTTTTATCTGTATTACAAATAAAAGTCCCGACACAAGAAAAGCTACTGACCATATCCAAAGAGTTGTTACAAAACATTCCTCAGCTTCTTTCCTTGTCTTAAATCCTCGCTTCTGGGATTTTTTCTTAGTTCCCGTCCAGTCTGTCCAACGGTACTGAATATGCCATGTTCCGTTTGGATCTCGCTTTGCACTGCAGCTCATGCACTCACCTCCTTGGCTCCGCCATACCATTTCTCACGAAAATACTCCACCGGAATTTTGCCTGCGATTGTAAGGAAGCCTTTTCCGGCAAGCTCCTTATTCATTTCTCGCAAAATCTTGTAGGACTTTCCCATGCTCACACCGAGCATCTTTGCAATGTCTTCTGCACTGTAGTAAATTTTTTCGTTCATAGTGTTCTTTCCTTTCTTTGTTTCTGCATAGTATCATTTTGTTTCGCTTTTATAGTATAGTAACATTTGTTTCGTGTCGATATCTTTTTCTTTTATTTTGTTGTGTTGTGTGGTATGCTATATATGATGTTGAAACATCCATAGCTTTAAAGCAGGAGGAAATCACTATGACAGTTGGTGAAAATATAAGGCGCATCCGTCAGGAACGTCACCTAACTCAAAGACAATTAGGAGAAATAGTTGGTGCAAGCGAAGCCTATATTCGTGCTTACGAAAGTGGCAGAAGAAACCCCAAACCAGCATCTCTTGAAAAAATTGCAGAGGCACTTGCGGTCAATCCCGAAGTACTTGCAAATTCAGATTTTGATGGTATAAAAGCCATACACCGACTTTTTCAGATATTCCGCCAGTATGACGGTTCATTATTTGAATATCAGGATAAAGACGGAAATGATATGGTAGGCATCAGCTTTGGAACATTATCGCTGATGCAATCATGGCTGGAACGCTATGAGAAATATATGGATGAAGTCGAGAAATGTAATGAAATCAAAAATGTCAAGAAACGTGGAGAAGCTCTGCTGAAAGCGGAAGCTAATTTTAATGTTTGGATGGATATTTATCCGGAATCGGAGGCATGGCAGGATAGATTGAAAATTCAAAAGGCACATGATGATGTTATGGATAAGATGGGCTTAAACATCAAAAATTAACTTAATACTTTATTTAGACAGGGGAAAACATGGATAAGAAAAAATTTATACAAATTACATCCGGTGAAATAGCTAGTATTACTCATGAAATGTTTTTTGACTACACAGATGAAATTATTAGAAAATCTAATCCTTTGCATGGGGAACGAAGCTTTGTCCTCTGTATACTCGAACAGATTGCTGCATTATTAAAACGTGATTCAAAAGATGATAAAATGATTATCACTCATATTCAGACACTTTTACGTGCTAGTTTATCTCATAAGGAATATCATGATTTTTTAAATTTCATGGTTCCAACAAAAATTGCACAATATAAAGATTTAGATCCAATTTCAGATATTGAAAGATATGTATTGCATGAGCTTATTCAAAGTAATTACCATGAATATCTTTTGAAAAGTGATTTTGTTTCCTGCTGCTATACAGCAATGAACGCTTTTTTGACTACTGCTTATTGTATTATTTCTAAAGGTTTAACTCAGTATGCATCAAATATTGATATTACTGTAGATATCTATGATACTGTTATTGAAATTACACTTACTCTAGTTGAAACAAAGCCAGATGTTATATTAGTTAATTGGCATAGCATCAATAAAATAAATGACTTATATATGTTATACCTTACTCAATATCCGGGACTTGAAAAATCTTCTATTCTAGACTTAGTATCGGCTGATGTAATTGAAAAAGAATATTACACCAAAGACGAACGTTTCACTATAGCCCCCAGTATACTAATGAAACAATATTTATCCATCATAGAACGAGAAGTTAACAATATCATTCAACTTTCTAAATTACCAAACACAGAAAATAAGCACTATAATTGGTATGACATGAAAAATTTTGTTAAAAAACGAGGAATTGAACTTGAATATGTTCCTTTTCGACTTTACAAAGCACTTGATGCTCTTTATAAATTTCGTAATGAATCCATGCATGGTGAAACAGATATCACAAATGAAGATTATGAAATTTTGTTATCCTATAAAAACCAAAACTTATTTATGGGACTCTCTGTAAAACTATTGGAGCTAAAAGGTATCGTGATACATCCCACAGTAGATGAAATCGGTGAATATACAGGACTTGCTCCCAAAAGTGCTCTTTCAAATAAAGATATAAAAAAATAATAACCACAATTTGTACCCAAATCGTACCCAACGCTATCTAAAAAATCCCTACAAAGCCCATAAATACAGGCTTTGTAGGGATTTACCTATTTGTTCTCGTCCCACCAAGAATCACCCTCTTGTCCACCCGAAAATCGACCTTCCGGGACGAGAAAAACCAATCCTCTTTCCCTTTTCATAGCGGCAATCCTACAACATTCTCTTCTATATTCAACTTTCAGTTTTCGGATTCAATGACCTCTGCGTCTGTCTCTGCCTCCAAGCCTCTTCTGCTTCTGTTCCATTCAGCAATCTCTTTAAGCCTTATAAACCAAGCCTTTTTCTTACTTTCCCGGTCTTTTTCAGGATTGAAGAGAAGGGATTGGTGGCTTGGAACCGGGATGCATAGAGTGGATGCAGCTGCAAAAAAAGAAGCAGGGCCAGACGAATTTCTTTGAAATTCATCTGACTCTGCTTCATATTTTTTATGTTCTTTTTCACTCGGACACTTGGATGAGTCTGGGTGGGACGAGAACAAATGGATTGTTCTCGTCCCACCAAGAATCACCCTCTTGTCCACCCGAAAATCGACCTTCCGGGACGAGAAAAACCAATCCTCTTTCCCTTTTCATAGCGGCAATCCTACAACATTCTCTTCTATATTCAACTTTCAGTTTTCGGATTCAATGACCTCTGCGTCTGTCTCTGCCTCCAAGCCTCTTCTGCTTCTGTTCCATTCAGCAATCTCTTTAAGCCTTATAAACCAAGCCTTTTTCTTACTTTCCCGGTCTTTTTCAGGATTGAAGAGAAGGGATTGGTGGCTTGGAACCGGGATGCATAGAGTGGATGCAGCTGCAAAAAAAGAAGCAGGGCCAGACGAATTTCTTTGAAATTCATCTGACTCTGCTTCATGTTTTTTATGTTCTTTTTCACCTGGACACTTGGATGGGTCTGGGTGGGACGAGAACAAATTCATCACTCAAACTCAATCGTAGCCGGCGGTTTCCCTGTGCAGTCATAGAGTACGCGGTTAACATGCGGTACTTCGTTTACGATACGGCTGGCAACGATTCCGAGAACTTCCCACGGGATCTCAGCGGCCTCAGCAGTCATAAAGTCGATGGTGTTTACGGCTCTCAGGGCGATCGCGTAGTCGTAGGTTCTCTCGTCACCCATAACACCTACGGAGCGCATATTGGTCAGGGCTGCGAAGTACTGGCCGATATTGCGGTCGATTCCTGCCTTTGCGATCTCTTCGCGATAGATTGCGTCAGCTTCCTGTACCATCTTTACTTTCTCCGGTGTTACGGCACCGATAATACGGATACCAAGTCCCGGACCCGGGAACGGCTGGCGGTATACGAGCTTTTCCGGAATTCCGAGCTCCAGACCGGCCTTACGGACCTCGTCTTTGAAGAGGTCGCGGAGCGGCTCAATGATCTCTTTGAAATCAACATAATCCGGAAGTCCTCCGACATTGTGGTGGGATTTGATCACTGCAGATTCTCCGCCGAGACCACTCTCTACAACGTCCGGATAAATCGTTCCCTGTACAAGGAAATCAACAGCACCAATCTTCTTTGCTTCTTCCTCGAATACACGGATAAACTCCTCACCGATGATCTTTCTCTTTCTCTCCGGCTCCTCAACGCCTGCTAATTTATCGTAGAAACGCTGCTGTGCGTTTACGCGGATAAAGTGCAGATCGTACGGACCATTCGGTCCAAATACTTCCTCGACCTCGTCGCCTTCATTCTTACGGAGAAGACCGTGATCAACGAATACACAGGTGAGCTGGTCGCCGACTGCCTTTGCGAGCATAACGGCTGCAACAGAAGAGTCAACTCCACCGGATAACGCGCAGAGAACTTTTCCATTTCCAACTTTCTCGCGGATCGCTTTGATGCTGTTTTCAACAAATGCGTCCATCTTCCATGTTCCGGCACATCCACAGACTTCATAGATGAAGTTATGGAGCATCTTTGTACCTTCCTGAGTATGAAGAACTTCCGGATGGAACTGGATCGCATATAATTTCTTCTCCTCGCACTCAGCGGCTGCAACCGGGCAGTCCGGAGTATGTGCGACGATTCTGAATCCAGGTGCTTCTTTCTCGATGTAGTCATTGTGGCTCATCCAGCAGATCGTCTTCTCGGATACATCTCCGAAAAGCTTGCTTGTCTTGTCCACAGTCACTTCGATCTTGCCGTACTCACGGACCGGTGCCTTGCATACATGTCCGCCGAGAACGTGGGACATCAGCTGCGCGCCGTAGCAGAGTCCGAGTACCGGAACGCCCATCTCAAACAGTTCCTTGCTGCATGTAGCAGCACCTTCCTCATAAACGCTGTTCGGACCTCCTGTTAAGATGATTCCTTTCGGATTCATTGCCTTGATCTGTTCGATCGGAGTCCGGTAGGAGTAGATCTCACAGTATACATGGCATTCACGGACACGACGGGCAACCAGCTGATTGTACTGGCCGCCGAAGTCGATAACAATAATTTTTTCCTGATTCATCGGGTGCCTCCTGAAATATGTGCATGTACTTCTTGATAACTGCCCGGCAATCCGCATCGATTTGTGCCGGAATGCCGGACAGATATAAATTTTCCTATTTGGAACTAATTATAAGGGATTCATAGAAACTTGGCAAGTGCTTTCCCTCAAAACCTGTACTTTAATAAGTATGAATGTTACTGTACACGGGTAGGAATTTTCTGAACTGAAAATTCCGTACAATACAGTGGTGGTAGTGGATTTTGTCGATTCGGAATGCGAAGCATCGGCAAAATCCTGTTACAGTGCCCGTGTACTGTAACGTATGAAGGTTCCTGTACATAGTCAGGCACATTTGCACCTCATGCAGGCAGCAACATTATTTCTCATACGTTCCCTTTTTAAGGATTTTCCCGTCTCTCATCATAGGCACGCCCATAGCGATCACCGTATCAAGAGAGAGATCTTCATTCATGATCAGGATATCCGCATCACTTTCTTCCTTCACAGCACCCTTTTTCGGATATAATTCCAGAGCCATCGCCGGATTCTTAGTTCCGAGAGCCAGAAGTTCCTCCAAATCCATATTTTCTTCTTTTACCATGTAGACGATCTGACGGTAGATCGTATCCACATCGGAAACACCGATCTCCACAAGTTTTCCTTCTGCATCATAGTTAGACCAGCTTCCCTGTCCGTCGGAGCTCATGGTCACCTTCTCCATTGGAACTCCTTCTTTTTTCGCTTTCTTGACAGCATCTGCAACAGAGTGGAACTTACTTTCAGATTCCCCACAGGTGAGGTCGATCGTTCCGCCCATCTTCGCGAACTTAAACGCATCCTCTAAGAGGTTCGCGTTGCGTCCCACGTGAGTCGGCTGAAATGTTTTCGGCGGGATCGAGGTGCGCTCTAATGCCTCAAATACCGGTTTCAATGCTCTCTTGTCTCCGCCCATATGAAGGCAGATAAATCCAGGTTTTCCACTCAGCATTCCTGCGGTGCGGACATCACTGGCCAGACGGATCAGTTCCTCTGTCGTGATATTCGGCGCACGGTGATCGGAGATTGCAAGCTTCACTCCAAGGATCTCATCGATAAACATGATGTCCTTGCTGACACTTCCGGTCACGGTCGTACTCGGATAACCATAGGCTCCGCAGATCGCATAGGCGGAAATTCCCTCTTCTTTTAACGCTTTTACCTTTGCTAAAAGATTCTCCACACTTCTGCTGATTCCGTCAGTTCCCAAAAGTCCAAGTACAGTTGTCACACCACCCTTGATCAGGCTGGATAGCTGGACCTGCGGTGCCTGAGTGTGGAAGCTTCCCTCTCCACCGCCTCCGGTCACATGGACGTGGCGGTCGATAATACCCGGAGTCACGATCTTTCCGGTTCCGTCGATTACTTCACATCCCTCATACTCCGGCAGATGATCCGCAATTCTTTCGATCCTTCCTCCGGCGATCAGGATATCCTTCACTCCGAGATATTCCGGTGCGTAAACTTTTGCGTTTTTTACTAACAGCATGGGCTTATTCCTCCTGTGTGATCCCTGTTTTACATAACTGCCCGGCAGCGGGAAATTAGTTACAGGTCAGCCAAACCAGAGCATGGATGAACTGTAATAGAAATTACTGTCGGGCATTTATGTTTTTCTTATTACTTCAGTATAGCATACCGCCGGAAGTATTCCAAGTGATGATTCGAAACTTTCATTTTTTTACTCATCTGAACCGGTATCTCCGTTCTCAAGATACCTCTTGACATACTGCCCCGTATAGGACTCCGGAACCTTCATGATTTCCTCCGGCGTTCCCTTCGCGATCACGGTACCGCCGCGGTCTCCGCCTTCCGGCCCCATATCGATAATATAATCCGCGGTCTTGATCACATCCAGATTGTGCTCGATCACAACCACCGTATTTCCACCTTCGGAAAGCTTTCTTAAGATCTCCACCAGCTTATGGACATCCGCGAAGTGGAGTCCTGTCGTCGGCTCATCAAGGATATAGATCGTTTTTCCGGTTCCGCGTCTGGAAAGCTCTGTGGCGAGCTTGATCCGCTGCGCCTCTCCGCCGGAAAGCTCCGTTGAGGGCTGTCCAAGACGGATATAGGAAAGTCCCACATCGTTCAATGTCGCGATCTTTCTCGCGATAGACGGCACATTCTCAAAGAACTTTAACGCCTCCTCCACGGTCATATTCAGCACATCGTAAATGCTCTTTCCCTTATACTTCACTTCCAGGGTCTCACGGTTGTACCGCTTTCCGCCGCAGACCTCACAGGGCACATAGACGTCCGGCAGGAAATGCATTTCGATCTTGATGATTCCGTCACCGCTGCAGGCCTCGCATCGGCCGCCCTTTACATTGAAGCTGAACCGTCCCTTTGAGTATCCCTTCGCCTTCGCGTCGGTGGTCGCTGCGAATAGATCACGGATCAGGTCAAACACACCGGTGTAGGTCGCCGGATTCGATCGCGGAGTTCTTCCGATCGGGGACTGGTCGATGGCGATGATCTTATCCAGCTGTTCCACGCCGTCGATTCCGTCGTGGTCTCCGGGGATCGTCCGGGCGCGGTTCAGTTTTTTCGCCAGCGCCTTATAGAGGATCTCGTTGATCAGGGAGCTCTTTCCCGATCCTGACACACCGGTCACGCAGGTCATAATTCCAAGCGGCACATCCACATCGATATTTTTCAGGTTATTCTCCCTCGCGCCACGGATTTTGATCCAGCCTGTGGGGTTTCTTCTCTCCTTCGGCACCGGAATTTTGATCCGGCCGCTTAAATACGCACCGGTAATCGATTCCTTACACTTCATGATCTGGGCTGCCGTTCCCACAGCGACCACATTTCCGCCATGTTCCCCGGCCCCCGGACCGATGTCCACGATACAGTCCGCCGCCCGCATCGTATCCTCATCGTGTTCCACGACGATCACACTGTTTCCGAGATCCCGAAGATGTTCCAGCGTTTTCAACAGCTTATCGTTATCTCTCTGGTGCAGTCCGATACTCGGCTCATCCAGGATATAGGCAACCCCCACAAGTCCGGAGCCGATCTGGGTCGCCAGACGGATTCGCTGTGCCTCGCCGCCGGAAAGGGTACCCGTCGCCCGGGATAAGGACAGATAATCCAGTCCCACATCGATCAGGAAGCTGATCCTCGCCCGGATTTCCTTTAAAATCTGTTCACCGATCATCTTCTGCATCTCAGATAGCTTCAGATCATCGATAAACTCCCTGAATTTTACGATGGACATATTCGTAGCCTCGTAAATATTCAGCCCACCTACCGTCACTGCCAGAGAAGACTGCTTTAAGCGCTGTCCATGACAGGTGGTACACGGTGTGATCCGCATAAAACTCTCGTACTCTGCCTTGCTGGCCTGGGAGAACGTCTCCCGGTAACGGCGGTTCACGTTCTCGATCAGGCCCTCAAAGGCCACGTCGTAAACGCCGGTTCCGCGCTGTCCCGTATAGTGGACCTTTACTTCCTTTCCGCCGGTTCCGTAGATCAGGATATCATGGACTTCCTTCGGATAATCTTTGAACGGAGTATCAAGATCAAAGTGATACTCTGCCGCCAGGGCATCCAGAATCGCCCTCGAAAAGCTTCCCTGCTTCGCGCAGGACTGCCAGCCAAGGACGACGATCGCTCCCTCGTTAATACTCAGGGACTTATCCGGGATCATCAGATCCTCATCAAATTCCATCTTATATCCCAGACCGAAACAGTCCGGGCAGGCGCCAAACGGGTTATTGAAGGAGAAGCTTCGCGGCTCCACCTCCTCGATGCTGATCCCGCAGTCCGGGCAGGAAAAGCTCTGGCTGAAGTTGATCGGCTCGCCGCCCGTCACGTCCACGATCATCAGACCATCTGACAACTTCATCACAGTCTCGATGGAGTCCGTCAGACGTTTCTCGATCCCCGGCTTCACAACGAGGCGGTCCACAACGATCTCGATATTGTGCTTGATATTCTTCTCCAGCGTGATCTCCTCAGACAGCTCGTGGAGATTTCCATCGATCATCACGCGGACATAACCGCTGCGTTTCGCCTGTTCCAGAACCTTCTCATGACGTCCTTTTCTTCCACGGACCATTGGCGCTAAAAGCTGGATTTTCGTCCGCTCCGGCAGTGTCATGATCTGGTCCACCATCTGATCCACGGTCTGTTTCCGGATCTCCCTGCCGCACTTCGGGCAGTGGGGGATACCGATCCTCGCGTACAGAAGACGCATATAGTCGTAGATCTCCGTCACGGTTCCCACAGTGGAACGCGGGTTGCGGTTCGTGGATTTCTGGTCGATGGAGATCGCCGGGGAAAGTCCCTCGATGCTCTCAACATCCGGTTTTTCCATCTGGCCTAAGAACTGACGCGCATAGGAGGACAGAGACTCCATATAGCGTCTCTGTCCCTCCGCGTAGATCGTATCAAATGCCAGGGAGGATTTTCCCGATCCCGAAAGTCCGGTCAGGACCACCAGCTCATTTCTCGGGATATCCAGGGAAATATTTTTTAAGTTGTGCTCGTTGGCACCTCGTATTTTTATATATTGCTTCGGCATTGTGTCTCTCCTCTTTGCCATGTCTGCTTTTGCTTTATCATTCTCACAGAGTTCCGGGACTATACGTTTTCCATGGATTCCGGTTACTGTCCCGTGTTACGGTCAGTATACCACAATTCCATTTTATATGCAAACATTTGTTCGTTTCATATTTTACCACTTTTCATCTGCGCAGACCGTTTCAATCGGCATATCCATCTGTCTTTTCCCCAAAAAACGCGAAAGACCCCGGCAGCTGCCCGCCAGGGTCTCTCTTTATGGGTTTCTATGAAATTCTACATTATCTGTATGTACTGTTTTTCAGCATTTCCCTGCTACGAGATCTTCTATACGCATATAAATTTAAGACTTCCAGAACTATTGATACAAATCCAGTCGGTAGAAGCAGCATAAACATATGGTACACCGGGATATACGTTATGAAAAGCTGTCGACATATCTTGTATGATATAAAAGCTATAGGAACTATGAGTAGTATCCATCGTCCGTCTCTACTCCTTAAACTATCGTAAACAGCCAATGCATATAGAATTTCAAGCACAAATATAATGCATGATACGCTTGAAATATTCGCAACATTACTTGCCAGTACTTCATCGACTAATTCTGGATTTTTTACCAGCTCATTCCAATATTCATATGTAATGACTCCTGCCGGAGGGATATATTCTTTATGTCCGTTTTTCAGAATAAAGCCAATAAAGAATATATTAAACAAAATAACTGTCAAAGATGATAAATAAAAAAATATGCTTTCTTCATAGCTATTTATTCCCATGGATTTGTTTTAGAAAATGCTGTAAATTTTACATCATAAGCTCCTCAAGCATTTTTATCCATTCCTACCAGGAAACTTCTACATTATATCCACCGTTCTGATCCTTCGTGATCTTATATTTCACGCCATCCGCATCTGTCACGGTTCCGCTGGTCTTTACCTTACCGGATTCATTGACTACATATGTCTTTCCGTCAACGGTGACTTTCTCGTACTTCATTCCTTCTTCCGCACTCACAAGGCGTCCGTTCTCGTAGAGACTTCCGTCCTTCACGCCCGTGAATCCGTCGCCTCTCGTTCCGATACTGCCTGAAGTCGTAAAGTAGAATACTTCGTTGTCATGGTTATCGTCATTGACCACAATCCGTCCAGTCTTCATCTTTCCGTCACTATCAAAGTAGAACTTTCTGCCGTCGCTTAGCTCCACAAGACCTGTCTTCATGCGGCCCTTTTTATCGAAGCAGTAGGTCTCTCCCTTGATCTTCGCTATTCCGTATCCGCAGGCCTCCGTTGTTTTATAGGATGTGGAGTATGCGCGGCCATCTTTAAAGTAGTACCAGTTTTCCTCAGCGTCATCCGGGGATGCCATATATCTCCAGCCGTTCATCTGCTGTCCGCCGCTGCGGAAGTAGCGAAGGGCATTGACATCGCTGTTGGAGAGGTCGTCACGTCCTGTAGATGTGTAATCAGACTCATTTACCCAGCCAGTCAGCATTCTTCCGCTGTGGTCAAAGATATAGGTCTCACCGGAGATCTTCAGCTCACCATCATAGATCAGCTTTCCACTGGAATTAAAGTAGTACCAGTACTCACCCCAGTCATCCTCTCTGTCCGCCAGTTTTCTCCAGCCCGTCGTCATAGCTCCGGAATCTTCTAAATGATAGATCTTACCATCGATCTCCACCCAGCCGATATCCAAAACGGAATCCGTAAAGTGGTACCACACGTCATTGATCTGTTTCCAGCCGTTTGTGTACGCCTTTCCGTTTGCTCCGAAATATCTCCATCCGCTTTCGTTCCAGCGGCTGTTGTTGATGTACTTCCATGTGTTTGTGATCATGACACCATTCTCATTTACATAATAGGTATCATCGATCAGGCTGTTTGTCTGCATCACTCCATTATAATCCATATAATACCATGCATCTTTGGAGCATACCCAGTCATTCCGAACGAGGCGTCCGTTGTTGTCATTGTAGTAATACCATTTTCCATTCTGCTGTGACCAGTCCGCAAAGGAGGTCATCGCCATTCCTGCGGTTAAAATCATCGCCGCAACTGCTGCACCTGCAAAATATCTCTTCTTCATAGAAACCCTCCTCTTCTAAATATTTCCGTTTCCGGAATATACTTTTTCACTTTCCCACCGGTTTCCTTTTCATCGTTCCCACGGTGGCTATTTGTTTTCGATATCTCCGCTAGATATCTTTCGTTTTTTGTTTGTACTTGTATTATACAGAAAACTTCCTAAAAACTCTTCTCTTTTTTCTTACATTTCATTAAAAATATGACGCAAAAATGCGGCAAAAACAGGATTGCATTCCCATTTCTGCCGCATTTAAAATTTTCTTATAATTTGCCGCCGGACACTGCAGTTTCTCCCTATGTCTTACCGCAGCACTGAACGTATATCCGACATTTTTATTTTACTCTGCATCTCCAAACAGACGGTTAACTGCACTGAAGATACCTCTTAAGGATGCTCTCGTGATGTTGGAGCTGATGCCGACACCGTATGTCACCTTGCCGGTCTTCTGATCCATCAGGTGGATATAGGAAGCCGCCTGTGCCCCGGAACCGGATGTCAGCGCATGCTCGCTGTAATCGAGAACCTTGATTGAGATACCAAGCTCCTCCTCCAGTCCGCGTTTCACAGCATCGATCGGGCCGTTTCCGACACCTTCAAACTGTTTTGTCTCGCCGTGGTCAGAGTAGGTAACAACAGCAACGGTTGTGAACTGGTCTCCGGACTCGAAATCTGTGATCTTGCACTTGCGGAAGTGGTACGGTTCCTTGCGGTCGAGATACTCGATGCGGAACTCTTCCATGATCTGCTCCGGTGCGACCTCGCCCTGCTTCTCTGCGATCTTCTGGATCACATCCGCGAACTCCTTGTGCATGCCGCGTGGAAGCTTGAATCCAAAGAAGCTGTCCATAACGAAAGCAACACCGCCCTTTCCGGACTGGCTGTTGATACGGACCACCGGCTCGTACTCTCTTCCGATATCGGACGGATCGATCGGCAGATACGGAACCTGCCAGATCTCGCTCTTTCTTTCCATAAGCGCATGCATTCCCTTGTTGATGGCATCCTGATGGGAGCCGGAGAACGCAGTAAATACCAGCTTTCCAGCGTACGGATGACGCGGATCGATATGCATCTTTGTGCAGCGCTCGTAAACCTCCGCGATCTTCTTGATGTCGCCGATCTCAAGCTCCGGATCGATTCCCTGAGAGAACATATTGTAGGCGATGGTCAGGATATCCACGTTGCCGGTACGCTCACCATTTCCGAACAGGGTTCCTTCAACGCGGTCAGCGCCTGCAAGCATTGCAAGTTCTGCAGCAGCGACACCTGTTCCGCGGTCATTATGCGGATGAACGCTTAAAATGATGCTCTCGCGGTTCTCCAGATGTTTGCTCATCCACTCGATCTGATCTGCGAATACGTTCGGTGTCGTCATCTCAACAGTGGACGGAAGGTTGATGATCATCTTATTGTCCGGTGTCGGTCCCCATGCTCTCTGGACCGCGTTGCAGATATCAAGCGCATAGTCCATCTCTGTTCCGGTAAAGCTCTCCGGGGAATACTCCAGGATCACTTTTCCGTCATAATCTTTCATGTACTTCTTTACCATATCGACACCGTCGATTGCGATCTGCTTGATCTCCTCACGGTCCATATGGAATACAACATCACGCTGTAAGGTGGATGTAGAGTTGTAAATATGCACAACTGCCTTCGGGATTCCCTGAATGGACTCGAAGGTTCTCTTTAACAGGTGATCACGGCACTGGGTCAGAACCTGAACCGTCACATCGTCCGGGATCAGCCTGCGTTCAACGAGCTGTCTTAAAAAGTCAAATTCGATCTGGGAAGCGGCCGGGAAACCGATCTCGATCTCCTTGAAGCCCATCTGCACCAGCATATTGAACATTTCGATCTTCTCTTCAACGACCATCGGCTCTACAAGTGCCTGATTGCCGTCGCGCAGATCCACACTGCACCAGATCGGCGCTTTCTGGATCTCTTTATTCGGCCACTCCCTCTCCGGGTAATTCATGACCGGTACTCTCTGATATCTCTTATAATTCATCATAGTTTCTTTCCTCCGCTTTTCTGATAAAAGTTATTTTCATTCCTGCATTTCATGAATTTTTGTAATCATGCAGTCTTTCCAGGCACTGCAGTTTCCCTCCATCTTCATAGTCGCAGGCCACGGAGTCGGTAAACTACGCTGTACTTCTCAATTATAAACAATGTTACGCTTTTAGATCTAACCCCATTTTCATCAGTCCTTTTTTGTGAAATTCAATCGACGGTCGCGTTTTTGACCGTCCTTTTCCGTTTTTTCATTATATCACTGTAAAAAAGGAATCGCAAGAATCTATGCCATAACATTTAGATATAGGAGATATGAAATGTTACAGTACACGGGCACTCCATGCCCGCGCACTGTAACAGGATTTTGCCGATGCTTCGCATTCCGAATCGGCAAAATCCGCGGTCATAACGGTATCATACGGAATTTTCAGTTCAGAAAATTCTTACCCATGAAAAGTAACTATGAAGTCACTGTACACCTCCCAAGCCTTTCTGAGACTGTAACCGTATATAAAATGAGGCAGCGAATTTTTTCACTGCCTCATCGTTCATCTTTTATATTTCAAGCGATCAACTTTCTGTCACATGACCTTTTTTCTTCAATACATCGATCACCTGATCCACATACTTCTCGCAGATCTCCGGTGTCTCCGCCTCGACCATAACGCGGATCAGCGGCTCTGTCCCACTCTGGCGGAGAAGAAGCCTGCCGTCATTTCCAAGTGCCTCATCAACGGCCTTTCCTGCTGCCTGCACATCCGGGTCATTTAATGCCGCCGCCTTGTCTGCCACGCGGACATTTTTTAAGAGCTGCGGAAGGATCGTAACCTCGGAAGCAAGCTTTCCGAGCGTCTCCTTCTTCTCCAGCATAACCTCCATGATCTTTAAGGACGTCAGGATTCCGTCACCGGTAGTCGCATATTTGCTGAAAATAATATGTCCGGACTGCTCGCCGCCGAGACAGTTTCCGGTCTTGGACATGTTCTCGTATACATATTTGTCGCCGACAGCCGTCTTCTCGTAGCCGATGCCCTCACGGTCAAGTGCCTTGTAAAGGCCAAGGTTTGACATAACTGTGGTAACGATCTTATTATTGCGCAGAAGTCCCTGTTCCTTCATGTACTTTCCACAGATGTAGAGGATCAGGTCGCCGTCCACGACGTTTCCGTTCTCATCCACAGCCAGGCAGCGGTCCGCGTCACCATCATAGGCAAAGCCCACATCGAGACCTTTCTCCTTCACGAATTTCTGAAGTTTTTCAATATGAGTGGAACCGCAGTCGCGGTTAATGTTCAGTCCGTCAGGCTTATCGTTGATGACATAAGTGTCAGCGCCGAGGGCATCAAATACGCTCTTCGCAACGGAGGACGCGCTTCCGTTGGAGCAGTCGAGGCCGACTTTCTTACCCTTAAAGGATCTCGTCGCAATGGAGATCAGGTAACCGATATAGCGGTTTCTTCCCGCTGCAAAATCCTGCGTTCTTCCGATATTTTCTCTCTTTGCAAGCGGGATCTCTTCCATCTCTCCGTCTAAGTACTTCTCGATCTCTGTGATCACACTCTCCTCGAGCTTCTCGCCGTTGCCGTTCATGACCTTGATCCCATTGTCATAGTACGGATTGTGGCTGGCGGAGATCATAATCCCACAGTCAAAATCTTCCGTGCGGATCACATGGGACACGCTCGGAGTTGTCGTTACATGTAAAAGATAAGTGTCAGCGCCGGATGCTGTGAGTCCCGCTGCAAGGGAGTACTCAAACATATAGCTGGAGCGTCTCGTATCTTTTCCGATCACGACTCTGCAGCGGTCTCCCTTTGCCTGTTTTCCATAATACCATCCGAGAAATCTTCCGACTTTATACGCATGTTCCACGGTAAGATCGACGTTTGCCTCGCCACGGAAACCGTCGGTACCAAAATATTTTCCCATTCCTCAATTTCCTCCATATCCCGCGAACCTTATAGAGAATCGGACATTTCCATAAAACGATATCCTCATTCTCTATAGAGTCCGCGGTTTTCTGTCTATTCATAAATTATGCGCATCTGCACCAAATCGTCCGCATTGATACGCTGCGGACAGGACTTCGCAGATCCTGTTTTCTCTGATAAAACAGGCTGCCGGAGAACATGTCTTCACCGACAGCCGTATGTCTTTTTATAAGCAGGACCGGTCCTTCGCCGCCAAATCCTGAGCTTTATCCCAGTCCGGTAAGACTCCACTGCTTTCAGGCAGTGAATCCTTCTACCAGGTAATCTCCTTCAGATATCTCGCAACTGCGTCCTTCCACTCCGGGAGACGCTCGAAGCCGTTCTCTGTAAGCTTTTCCTTGCTCATCCGGCTGTTCATCGGGCGTTTTGCCTTTGCTGCCGGATACTCATCGGAATGCACCGGTGTCACCTTGACATCCATGCCGGCTGCGCGGAAGATCTCGCACGCGAACTCATACCAGGAGCAAAGTCCCTCGTTTGTCGCATGGTATCTGCCGTATTTGTCGGTCTGGATCATATCCACAAGGAGTCTTGCGAGATCGTAGGTGTAGGTCGGGGATCCGATCTGGTCATCAACGACAGATGCGGCTCCACGTTCCTTTCCGATCCGCAGCATGGTCTTAATGAAGTTCTTGCCGTTTACGCCGAATACCCAGGCAATGCGGACGGTAAAGAATTTCTCCACCAGCTCCTCAACTGCAAGCTCACCTTCGTACTTTGTCTGTCCGTAAACATTTAACGGATGTCTCTCATCATCCGGCTCCCATGGGCGGGTTCCCTGTCCATCAAACACATAGTCTGTGCTGATGTACATCATCTTGATGCCGAGCTTTTTGCAGACTTCCGCGATATTTCTTGTTCCGCCTGCGTTGACCTTCCGGCACACCTCGATATTGTCCTCCGCCGCGTCAACTGCTGTATAAGCGGCACAGTGGATGACCGCTTCGACATTTGCCTCCGTAATCACACGGTCGCATGCCTCTTTATCGGTAATATCCATCTCTGCAAGATCGACTCCGACCGGAGTCAGACCGCGTTTTTCCATCTCATTTACAACGTCATGACCAAGCTGGCCTTTTACGCCTGTTACTAAAACTCTCATGTTCGCGTTATTCCTTTCACCTGAAAGTGCCTTACTTTAAATCTTTACCAAGGCGGTCGCCGTACATATTATCAAAGTAATTGCTGTACTCACCGCTTAAGATGTGCTTCCACCAGTCTTCGTTGTCCAGATACCACTGGATCGTCTGCTGGATACCGGTATCAAAGTTGTATTTCGGCTTCCAGCCAAGCTCTGTCTCAAGCTTTGTCGGGTCGATGGCGTAACGTCTGTCGTGGCCCGGGCGGTCTGTTACGAATTTAATGAGGCTCTCCGGCTTATTTAATGCCTTTAAGATCGTCTTAACGACCTCAAGGTTTGTTCTCTCATTGTGTCCGCCGACGTTATAAACCTCACCGACACGTCCGTTGTGGATGATCAGGTCGATGGCCTCACAGTGGTCGGAAACATGGAGCCAGTCGCGGACATTCTCGCCTGTTCCGTATACCGGAAGCGCCTCGTCTGCGAGGGCACGGCTGATCATCAGCGGAATCAGCTTCTCCGGGAAGTGGTACGGGCCGTAGTTGTTGGAGCAGCGGGAGATCGTCACCGGAAGTCCGTAGGTTCTGTGGTAAGCGAGAACGAAAAGATCTGCGCTTGCCTTGGAGGAAGAGTACGGGCTGGAGGTGTGGAGCGGTGTCTCCTCTGTGAAGAAGAGATCCGGGCGGTCCAGCGGAAGATCTCCGTAGACCTCATCGGTGGAAACCTGATGGTAACGCTTGATCCCGTAGGTGCGGCATGCGTCAAGCAGCGTTGTGGTTCCCATTACGTTTGTGCGGACAAAGCTCTCCGGATCTACAACGGAACGGTCAACATGGCTCTCCGCTGCGAAGTTTACAACGATATCCGGTTTTTCTTTTTCGAAGAGGTCGAATACGAATTTACGGTCTGCGATGTCGCCCTTTACGAACTTGTAGTTCGGCTTGTTCTCGACCGGCTTTAATGTCTCAAGATTTCCGGCGTATGTTAAGAGATCGAGATTTACGATCTGGTACTCCGGGTATTTGTTTACCATATGGTGGATGAAGTTGCCGCCGATAAATCCGGCGCCGCCTGTTACGATGATTTTCATGTGTTTATTTCTCCTTCATGAACATGATCCTGACTGCAAAATTTTCATACAGAAATACACTCAGCTCATGTTCCATCCTTTCCTGTATCAATTCAGAAGCTTTCACTCAAACGCTTTGTGTTTGGGCGTGAGTGCGCTGAAAGCCTGCTGTTTTTTCTCTTTACTTATCTGCGTGTCCCGGCAGTTTGTCGATATATTTTCCGTCGATAACATCCTTTAAGTACTGGCCATACTGGTTCTTCTTGTAGATCTCGTATGCGGCCATAACCTCTTCTTTGGAGATCCAGCCATTTGTGTAGGCGATCTCTTCCAGGCACGCGATCTTTCTGTGCTGGTGGGTCTCGATGGTCTTGACGAAGTTTGTGGCCTCAACTAAGGACTCGTGGGTACCGGTATCCAGCCATGTGAAGCCCTGACCTAAGAGTGTTACATCAAGCTCACCGTTCTCAAGGTAGATCCGGTTCAGGTCTGTGATCTCAAGCTCGCCTCTTGCGGATGGTTTTAAGTTCTTTGCGTACTCCACAACGCGGTTGTCGTAGAAATAAAGACCGGTTACGCAGTAGTTGGACTTCGGCTTCTCCGGCTTCTCCTCGATAGAGATTGCCTTTCCTGTCTCGTCGAACTCAACGATACCGAAACGCTCCGGATCATCTACATAGTAGCCGAATACAGTGGCGCCTTTCTCCTTCTCTGCGGCTGCGCGGAGACGCTTCTTTAAGCCCTGTCCGTGGAAGATATTATCTCCTAAGATCATCGCAACAGAGTCACCATTGATGAATTTTTCACCGATGATGAACGCCTGGGCAAGTCCGTCCGGGCTCGGCTGTACGGCGTAGGATAAGTTCACGCCGAACTGTTTTCCGTCACCTAACAGCGCCTCGAATCTCGGGGTATCGTCCGGTGTGGAGATGATGAGGATATCTCTGATTCCCGCATTCATCAGTACGGATAACGGATAATAGATCATTGGTTTATCATAAATTGGTAAAAGCTGCTTGGAAGTTACCTTAGTGAGCGGATACAGTCTTGTGCCGCTTCCGCCGGCAAGTATGATTCCTTTCATATGCTCTCCTTTTCTCATCTGTTTTTGGGCACACTACGCCCTATACTGGGGTCATTATAGCATAAATGCCTTTTCTTTTAAAGGTACTTCCTCTTATAATTCTCTTAAAAAACATGAAGATTTTTGTGGATTTTTTATAATCTCCCCCATATTTCACATCATACCTATAATGTTCGCTGTCCGTTTTCCTCTGCAGACATCTTTTTTTCCTTCTGACTCCTTTCTTAACTGCCCCTGCACCTTCTTCGACATTCATTTCCCTTTGCAGTTCTATTCTTAAATATTCTTATAGACTATCCCTTTTTTAAGAAAATTCGCTGAAATCATACCACAGGACCATACTTAAAAACCGTAACTTTTCCCAATTGAAAATCTCATAAAAATATGTTAGAACCAATATTATATTTTTTTCTGGAGGATGTATTTGCATATGAACAACCGTCTTTTCAGCCGGAAAGATCTGGTGCGCCTGATCATACCCCTGATCGTGGATCAGTTTTTACAGGTCGCCGTCGGCCTTTCCGACTCCATCATGGTCGCCCGGGTCGGGGAAGCCGCCGTCTCCGGTGTTTCTCTGGTCGACACGGTCATGCTTCTCATCATCAACATTTTCACTGCTCTCGCCACCGGCGGTGCCGTGATCGCAGGGCAGTACCTCGGGAGAAGGGACCCGAAGACCGGATGTGAAGCAACCGCCCAGCTTTTTAACTTCACATTCCTGTTCTCGATCTTTATTATGATCCTCGGCTACCTCGGGCAGAACGTGATCCTGTACCATGTATTCGGAAAGATCGAGGCGGACGTCATGAAGGACAGCCGTACCTATCTGCTGATCGTCCTGTCTTCCATCCCGATGATCGCCATGTACAATGCGGGAGCCGCGATCTTCCGCGCCATGGGAAATTCCAATGTCGCAATGAAGACCTCACTTCTCATGAACTCCATCAACGTATTCGGAAACGCGCTTTTGATCTTCGGATTTCACCGCGGCGTTGAAGGTGTCGCGATTCCGACTGTCGTCTCCCGTGGTGTTGCCTGCGTGGTGATTCTTATTTTGTTAAACAACCAGAAACATGAACTTCACATTTTGCACCCATACCCGTTTAAGATCAAGTGGAATGTGCTGAAAAAGATCCTCTATATCGGAATTCCGAACGGCCTGGAGAACAGTATGTTCCAGCTTGGAAAGATCGCCGTTTTAAGTCTCGTCTCCGGTCTCGGAACCGCATCCCTGGCAGCGAACGCGGTCGGCAATAATATCGCGAACTTTGCGATCCTGCCCGGCATGTCCTTCGGCTTTGCACTTCTCACGGTCTGTGCCCAGTGCGTCGGCGCGGGAGATTTCGAGCAGGTAAAATATTACACAAAGCACATGATGCGCGTGGAGTATCTCTGCCTGATCGCATCAAACCTCATCGTGATCCTGGCGCTGCCGTTTATCCTGTCGGTCTATAATCTCTCCGACGAGGCTGCCCGGTATGCGAATGATATTATTTTATACCATGCAGCCTGTGTCGTGACGATCTGGCCGCTGTCCTTTACACTGCCGAATACGCTGCGCGCCGCGGCGGATGTGAAGATCACCATGGTGCTCTCCATCATCTCCATGTGGGTGTTCCGGTTTGGTTTCAGCTACATGCTGACCATGGTGTTCCATATGGGAATCTTCGGTGTCTGGGTTGCTATGACCATCGACTGGCTTGTGCGCGGAATCTTCTTCGTCTGCAGGTACAGGAGCGGGCGGTGGCAGAAGATTATTTTCTCGTAAGCGCCACAGGTCCCACATCGGTCGGGTACATTGTTGTCGAAATTTGACTATCAATCAAAAAGACCTTCAAGATCAGATTGCTAAATTTCTAATTCTCTGTCTTAACCAGCAATTAGAGAGTTTATCCTCTGAATCTTGAAGGTCTTTTATGTTTTTCAAAACTTTTTATTTGCAGTGTTCAAGCCGAACAATTCTAAATTAGTTCGTAACTATTCAGTACCTTCATAGTTACGTGCAAAAATCCATTCCAGATCAGCTTCGCTGATGGGATTTTTGCCTTCCAGCCTATGTTTTCTTACGGTCAGCGCAGCAAGTGCGCAGACCTACTGAACAGTTACATTAGTTCTCATTCATCTTCGCAAGCTTCGCCGCCTGATCCGCCGCAATAAGGCTGTCGATCAGCTCCTGAATATCGCCGTCCATGATGGCATCGATCTTATAGAGTGTCAGCTTGATCCTGTGGTCTGTCACACGTCCCTGCGGGAAGTTGTAGGTACGGATCTTCTCAGAGCGGTCACCGGTACCGATCTGGCTGCGGCGCTCTGCCGCCTCCTCATTCTGGCGTCTCTCCAGCTCCATATCATATAACTTGGAACGCAGTAAACGGAACGCTTTCTCCTTGTTCTGAAGCTGGGACTTCTCAGTCTGGCTGTAGATCACGATTCCTGTCGGGATATGTGTTAAACGTACCGCGGAGTCTGTGGTATTGACACACTGTCCGCCGTTACCGGACGCACGCATAACATCAATACGGATATCCTTATCATCGATCACAACGTCGAATTCCTCAGCCTCCGGCATGATGGCAACGGTCGCTGTGGAGGTGTGGATCCTTCCGCCGGACTCTGTCTCCGGAACACGCTGTACACGGTGGACGCCGCTCTCGTATTTTAACTTGGAGTAAGCGCCGTGTCCGGTGATCATAAACTCGACTTCTTTCATTCCACCGATTCCACTCTCACTGACGTTGATCATCTCTGTCTTCCAGTGCTGGCTCTCCGCGTAGTGCACATACATGCGGTATAACTCGGAAGCGAATAACGCTGCCTCGTCTCCGCCCGCGCCGGCACGGATCTCGACGATTACGTTCTTCTCATCGTTCGGGTCCTTCGGGAGAAGCAGGATCTTTAACTCCTGTTCCAGCTCCTCAATTCTTTTCTTCGCATCGGCGAGTTCTTCCTTCGCGAGTTCCTTCATCTCCTCGTCGCTCTCCTCATCGAGAAGTGCAAGGCTGTCCTCCACGTCCTGCTTCGCCTGCTTGTACTGCTTGTACGCGTCAACGATCGGCGCCAGGTCTGCCTGCTCCTTCATCAGTTTGCGGAACTTTCTCTGATCTTCCGCTACCGACGGGTTATTTAATTCCAGCATTAACTCTTCGTAATGCCGAAGCATATCATCCAAACGGTCAAACATCTATAAAACCTCCTCATACGCCTGCGGTCTGCCAGGTTCCGCACACGACGCGGTCCTTTCCTGTCAGATCCTGAATCACTCTTGTATCCTTAAAACCATGGATATCCAGCAGTTCCTTCACCGCTGCTCCCTGGTCATATCCGATCTCAAAATACACATGTCCTCCCGGCGTCAGATGTTTGGCACATTCTTCTGCCAGAATTCTGTAAAAATAAAGCCCGTCCGCGGTCCCGTCAAGGGCTCCCCAGGGCTCATGGTCCCGTACTTCCGGTTCCAGCTCCTCGATAACAGCGCTGGGGATGTAGGGTGGGTTGGAAACGATCACATTGAATCGTTCTGTCTCCGGAAAAGCGCTGAACATGTCGCTGCGGCGGAATGTTACACCTGTCTGCGACACCCTGCGGACTTCGGAAACCATATGTTCTTCAGAATTATCCTGTTTATTCTGATTGTTTGTCAGATTCGTGCAATTCTGTATTTGTTCTGTCCTGCTGCTGACTGCATCGCTGTTTTCAAGAATCTCTTCTGAATTTCTTTTCGCAACCTTTAACGCCTCTTCCGAGATATCCGCGCCTTCCACGCAGGCATATCCGCCAAGCTTCTTTAAGCTCACGGCAATACATCCGGATCCAGTGCACATGTCAAGAATCGAAATATTCTTATCTTTCTGCTCATTTAACACAAGCTCCACAAGTGTCTCTGTGTCCTGTCTCGGGATCAGCACATGTTCATTCACGAAAAATGTGAGTCCCATGAACTCCTGCTGTCCTAAGATCTGCTGGAGCGGAATGCGGGACGCGCGTTTTTCCAATGTGTTCTCATACGCTGACAGTTTCTCTTTCAGCCACAGTTCTACACAGTCCAGCGCGTTTTTGCTCTCCAAAGAATTACCAGTCTGCTCTTGAGCAGCCATTTTCTGTGCCGTGCTTCCGGCAATGTTCTCCCTTGCGCAAAGAAAATACTGCGCTCTGGAGATCCCGAAGCTCTGCTCAAACAGATACCAGGCGTCAAGATCCGCCTCCACAATCCCCGCATTCTTTAAGATCTTTTTTCCGTAGTTTAGGACATCTGCCCAGATCTTAAATTCACGCACACTATTTCCCGCGCATAGATCATCTCCGGACCGACCTGTTCCAGCCCCGACAGCGTTCTTCATCTCGCTCATGCCGTTATCTCCTGCGCGTTCTTCCCTGTCTGATCTTCTCTCTCAAAATATCCTGCCGGATACTGCTCCGGGAAATTTTCTTCCAGATATTTCTTCCAGTCAAACACAGCCTCGACCGCGACGATCGCTACCTCGATCATCGAGTCATCCGGCTCCTTTGTCGTAAGTCCCTGCATCCACATTCCCGGACGGCTGACGATGTCCATGATCTTCGAATTGCTGGTTCCTGCAAGGCGGAGCACCTCATAGGAGACACCCGCTATCACCGGGATCAGGACGATCCGGCTGACGATCCGAAGCCAGATCGTATCCACACGGATCACCATGAAGAACAGGATGCTGATCACCATAACGATCAGAAGGAAGCTCGTTCCGCAGCGCTTATGTTCCTTGGAACTCTTTCTGACGTTCTCCACGTTGAGTACAAGACCATGCTCTAAGCAGTTGATGCATTTATGTTCCGATCCGTGGTACATGAACGTCCGCTTGATGTCCTCCATCCGTGAGATCACCTTAATGTAGGTGATGAAAATCGCAATTCGGATACAGCCTTCAAGAATCGCCATCACAGTCTCAGAGTGGATAAATTTCCGGAAGATTCCCGCGATCAAAAGCGGGAGTACCATAAAGATCGCAATCGCCATAAAGATGGAGAATACCATCACCGCCGACATAACGACATTATCTACTTTTTCACCAAATGTATCGATCAAAAATTTCTCGAACTTTCCCGGCTCCTCGTCCTCCTCATCGTCCTCAAAGAAGCTTGCCGACCATGTCAGGGAACGCATTCCCAGGATCATGGAGTCCGCGAAACTAAAGATTCCTCTCACAAACGGCAGGGAGAAAAACTTTACTTTTTCTGTCATACTCACATAGGTATCTTTCTTGACAACGATCTCGCCGTCCGGCTTTCTGACAGCCGTGGCGTAATTGTCCTTGTTCTTCATCATGATACCCTCTAATACTGCCTGTCCCCCGATACCGGAATATTTCAAGATTTTACCTCCATATATGTCTCATAGTCTCATACCAGAATCGCTCCGCACTTCGTGTTCCCGCGATTCTCCACAAACATTCACAATCCGCTCATTTTTCTTACGAAAAATGGCTGCTTGTTCATGTTTGTGCGGGAATCAAAGAAAAAAATTTCCCTGCAAGCAAGCTTGCGTGAAATTTTTCTCCTTGATTCCCTGGTATGACAAAAAAGGCTGAGTTTTCAGAGTTATCCAAAAGCTCAACCTTTCACTAATCAAACCTTATTTGTCTGTTTTCATACCATACTTACGGTTGAACATCTCGATACGTCCGCGAGCGGAAGCAGCCTTCTGCTGACCAGTATAGAATGAATGGCATTTGGAACAGATTTCTACGTGAATGTCTTTCTTGGTAGAACCAGTTACAAATTCATTACCGCAGTTGCAAACGACCTTGGCCTGATAGTAATTTGGGTGGATTCCCTGTTTCATGATTTTCACCTCTTTAAAATTTTTGGTACATGACTGACAGTCACGTTACGTTAATAAAAAATAATACAGCTTTACAGCCATATGTCCTGTTCCGCCAGAACAGCTTAATAATTATAGCATATGCATACTGCTAATGCAAGTATATTTTCCGCGGTCTTTCATGATTTTTGCAGGTTATCCACAGGCTTTTTTATTCTTAGTGCCTTTGTCCACATATTCACAAATAAATTGCCCCGGGAATGGACCGGTTTTGCTCAAAAGCAGCCGACCTGCAGGTGCCATGATCCTATCTGGCAATGTTCTTTTTATAAAACTCTTCAAACACATCTGCTGCAAGACAGACGGTTTCCAGACAGCGCACATCGTCTTTCTTATAGATCTTTACCAGCTCTGAGCAGTCTGTGTTTCCAAGCTTTTTTCGGAATTCATCTACAAGGTCCGCGCATGTATCCTTAAAACCTTCGGTTGCATGGGCACGGGTCTTCACCGTCAGTCGTCCCAGCGCTGCCATCGCACCGCATAATGCGCCGCAGGAGGAGCCGCATCCCATTCCGCCGCCAAACGCACTGACCAGCTTGAAATCGTCTTCCGTAAGACCGATCCCGTATTCCTCGTCAATACATCTTAAGATCGTCTCCGCACAATTGTAATCCTGTTCCAGATAGTATTTTTTTACGTTATCTCTCAGCATACCCTCTTCCTCCAATTCTTTTTTCTGACTGAGTCCCAATTCTTTCTCAAAGTACTTTAATGATGAAAAATGATATCGACGTTCAAATTCTCTTTCATGAAGCTTTTTTATTCCTTTTATATGTTCGACATAATCATCAACAAATTTTATCACAGAATCTACTATCTTTCCAATATTATATATAATTTCTTTGTATTCGTCCTGATCAACAACAGTGATATCCTCGTTTATAAATTCTTGATTGGTGACAATTACCACTTTTGTAAAATCCAGCCCAGAATGATACTTCCTCGATCTTTCTGATGTTTGGAAATGATACGCATATTTATGACGTATTTCAGTCCGAAACGGTACACATATAAAGTATCCATGTTGTTTAACAAGAAGACATGAATATGGTCTATCCTCTTTACTTAGAATTTCCTCATACATTTTAGATGGATACCTCTGATGAAATTTTTTGCTTAATTTCTTTATATAAAATTCAATTGATGTATTCATGGTAAGAATCCCCTAAGAAAAATAGACTGGTATAGAAAAGGGAGGATTTCTCCTCCCTCAAAGATTCTTCGCTCGGTCACTTTTTATTTTACCGACGAGTCGGAACCGTCACTCGTCTCATCGCTCGGTCACTTTTTATTTTACCGACGAGTCAGAACCGTCACTCGTCTCATCTGCGAAGGAAAGATTAACTCTTTCACTGATAGTATAGTGGATTTCTTATCGAAATACTATTAGCATTTTTTACAAAAAAGAACGTTTGAATTTTACATGCTGCTGTTCATGCGGTACGCAGACAGTAACGGATTTTCTGCAGTTCTTATTGCCCCTATCCTTCCAGTTTTCTCCCTCCGGACAATACTCTCCACACCCCCGGCAGGAAGCGGACGAGGAATTTTGCGAGAATGTAAGAGGCAATAACTGCGATTGCCGGAAGCAGGAAATAGACGACCAGGGAGATTCCGGCGGCTGTTGTCGTGCCTGCAAGACTTCTCGTCACAACGGCTGTTCCTTTGTTTACGAATCGTACGACGATGAAGTGGATCGCATAGAGGAACATACTCTGGCGCATCCATGGACGGATCTTCGGAAGGCGCACTCCACAGGCAAAGGCCCAACAGGTCATCGGCATGGCCATACGGTAAAAGCAGGTCCAGAGGACGGCCGCTTCGGGTGCCATCATCCTCCTGTAACAGAATACAGAGATCATGACTCCCGCCAGACCTTCTGCAAAACAGCGCCTTCCCACATGGTTCGGGATGACACTGGCTGCATTTCCATCTTTGTCCTCTGGGGCAGCTTTCTTTTTTTTCGTTCCATGATCTGCATTCCATCCGGCTGCCTCTTCCTCCATGCTTCTCTCCACCAGCCCTCGGCGATGAACCGCAAAGTATGCGGCAACCGAATAGTAAAGCAGGGCGTCCGTATTCGGATGGCGCATATCCAGGTGGAGATGCACCGCAAACACAAGTCCCACGATCCAGAAAAGACCGACCGCCCGATTCTTAACAAGTGCATAGATCATCGGTGACACGATGATCAGGAAAATCAGCTGATAAAGATACCAGAAGATTGGCGCATACGCATACTGTGAGACCGCCCGCCAGATCTCCTGCACGGAAAAGGGAATGATGTCACGTCCGACCACGGATCGTATGGCGAGAAACCGGGATGCTGCCATATAACCCAGATAGTAGATGAGATTCCAGACTACATAAGGGATCAGGACGCTGAATACCCGGCTCTTCCATTTTCCGACTAGCTTGTTCCAAGAAAAATTCCGGAAAAACAGGTAGGAGGACAGCAGGAAAAAGCCCGGAACGGCAATCTGTCCCAGTCCCACCGACACGAAATTTTCGATCCGGTCCGCAAGACTCCATATCCCATCCTGCGCCCCGCCGGAAAACAGATCCACATTATAAGAGTGGACCCAGATCACAAATATGCTGAATAGAAACATCAGCCATGATATCTGGTCATGAAATCGTTTTTCTCCGCTGCCTGTCACCATACGCACTCCCCGCAGTTTTCTTTTATCTTACCATATAAAATATGACATTTCCAGACAGACTATCAAAGAATCCAAAATCAAATCGAACGTCCGTGAGGTTTGACAGATCTCTCATTTCGCATTAATATTTGTGATGTCAGGGGCAAAAGGTCTGGAACCCGGCACAAGCCTGCTTACAGGAGGATTTTTAACCCTGATCCCCGCCCAAACATGTGTAAGCAGCCATTTTTCAAAGAAAAACGGGCAACTTACAAATATTTTCAGGATACGATCCTTTTGAAAGAAGGTCCTTATATGTACATTTTTCTCCAATCCATCCTGCGCATGACCGCATGGCCGATGACACCCCCAGTGCCTTATTCTGCCTTTCACATTCTGCTGACCGTCTTTGGGGCAGGATTTGCGGTCTCTTTTGCGCGGTTTTTCGGAAAAAAAATACGGTCCATGGCATCGCCTGAACCGTATTTCCGCCATATTCTCTTTTCCTGTGGAGTACTTCTCGCACTCATGGAACTCTATAAGCAGGCATTTTTATATGTCATCGAATTTCACGGGCATTTCGACTGGTGGTATTTTCCATTCCAGCTCTGCAGCATTCCCATGTACATCTGTCTTGCTGCACCGCTCCTTCACTCCGAAAAAACACTTCGCCGCGCCGCCACCTTCCTTCAGGATTTCGGGCTGCTGGGCGGAATCATGGCCCTGGCTGTGCCGCCAGGACTCATGCATCCGTACTGGACAATGACGCTCCATGGCTTCCTCTGGCATTTTACTCTGCTCTTCCTTGGACTTTTATCCTGTATGTCAGGCATCGCCGGACATGAACGGCGGGATTATATGGATATTCTTCCGTTCTTTTTTCTATGCTGTGTAATTGCCTGTGTGATCAACATCGCCGCAGGTCCCACCGCTGACGCTGACATGTTCTACATATCCCCATTCCATCCGTCCTCGCAGCCGGTTTTCCACGAAATTGCATGCGCAGTTGGTATTTTCTGGGGAAATCTGCTGTATGTCGTATCCATGATAGTGGGGGGACTTCTAATGCACAAAATTTCATCGCGGCTTTTATAATTAACAAAAACGCTCCGCAAGGATGCGCAGTGATTCTGTATGGAATATGTCAGCTTTGCTGACCAGAATCACGCGCCATGTCTCACGGAGGTTCGACTTGAATAATCACCTGCAGAACCTACCACTGGCAGCGTTTACCTGATGTACGTCTGCAAACATAAAAGACCGATATCTCTTTCCATCACAGTGGTTTGACATATCGGCCTTTTTGATCATATCCTAATCTAAGACTTTTATTTCAGACACTTATTAACCCACTCAATAAAGTTCGTCACAGAGTCCCCGGTGCTCTCTGCCATCGTATGGCCTTCCCCCCAGATTGTCGCAAAATCCACATCTGCGCCATAATTTTTCAACGCCAGCGCCAGATTTACTTCTGTTGTGAGAGAAGTGTCACTCTGGGTGATTCCGGTGCGGATACGCCAGTAGTCGGCAACGGTGGATTTCTGGTAACCGTCGTAATAGCTGGACAGATAGTACAGGGGATTATACATATTTCCACGCTCAGTTACAGTATTTCCCTGTGAATCGGTCTTTTCCATCGCCTCTGTGAATGCCGCGCCGTAGGTCTCGTCGTCCTTTAAGAGGGCTGCCAGTGTGGCATCAAAGTGGGATGTCGTTCCATCGCCATATCCGAATAAGGTGTTTTCTGCCTGACTCTCATCCAGGGCGTCGAACGCACCGATTCCTTTGGAGGCACGCTTGCATGCGTTCGTGAAATCCACGATGCTGGTGATCGTCGCCGTGTTGGTTGCGCTGTCATAGTTGACCCATGTACCGTCCGCATTCAGGGCATCGATGTAGTCCTGGGCAGTTTCGTAGGTACCGGAGAGTGTCACGCCGCCTGTGGAGAGATTGCGGTCTACTCCGTCCATGGCGTAGAAATCAGGAGCGCCGTTTCCTTTATCCGAAGCTGCATCTCCGTCCGCATTCTTGTCTGCCGGTGCTTTCTCTTCCGATGCTTTGCGATTTTTTTCTGTCCTTGTCTTTGTCGTATCATCTCCGGCTTTATTTTCATCCGATGTTCCCTGAGCTTGTTTTCCGTCCAGTCGTCCATCCTTCTGACCGTCTTTCTGCATATCATCAGGCATTCCGTTTCCGTCCTGCGGTGCTCCATCCGGCTTCTGACCACTATTTTCTCCCTGCGGCGCTCCGTCCGGTTTCTGGCCGTCCGGTCGTTCTCCGCCGCCCCGCGGACCTTTTTTCGTCTCCACCGTATACGGAAACGTGGTATCTTCCAGGAAATTATTCAGTGATGTCTCCACCGCACCTTTCAGATACTCATAATATGTGCCAGACTGATAGATTCCCTCTTCAGACTCCGTCAATGTCAGCACATTTCCCGAAGAATCCTTGAGCCCAAGATCATTGATATACTGCGCAAATGCCTCTGCCATTCCGTTTGACAGCGTCTGTTCCTGCTCCGTAAGGTCCGTTCTTGTGCTCCCAAGATTCCACTCATACGCCTCATCCGCGTAATCGAGTTCCGTGATCGGGCACCAGCACATGGAACCGGTCACTGCATCACTGACACCGGAAACCGCGCCGATGGCTGTCAGATATGGCTCATAATCTTCGCTGTCGCCGGTTGCTCCCAAGAGTGCGCTCTGGGCTCCTCCGCCACTCATGCCGAAGGAAAATATCCGATCCACGTCTCCCGGGATCACACCGTCATTATAGCGGATATACCGGATCGCAGCTTTCAGATCCGTCACTCCCGCCGGTGCACCTGCATCACGTCCGCGGCAGCCCGCTGCCACATAGATAAATCCGGCGCTCGTGTAAGATACGGAATCTGTCACATAGTCTGTCGGCGCTTCCATTGCGGAATATCCAGGCGTATTGACCGGAATCACGATGGGCGCAGAGTCCGCCGTATATCCTTGGACAGCCGCCTGGTTATTAATCTCACAGGTGAATGTTCCGTCCCCGTTGTCCTTCGCGTTCATGTATGCCGCCGGAATAAAGATTCCAAGTGTCTCATAATTTTCATCTGCCGGATTCTCACAGTAGGAGATTCCTGTCTGCCAGTATATCTTATCATCAGAATTATACTGCCATTTCGTGGAGTCGATCTGCGGCAGCGATGTCACCGCCGTCTCCCCGGCACGCTCCGTCTCCGCCTGACTTGTCTCTGCTTCCGTCTGCGCCGCGCTGCTCCCGATTTCTGCCGCACTGTTGCTGCATCCGGAAAGTATAAGCGCCGCCGCCAAAAATAACCCGATCCGCCTTCCAACCTTCATCATAACCGTTTCTCTCCGTTTCCTTTCCATTTATAACACATCGTCACTGTCTATTTTATAGATTAGGAAACTTTTGTGAAAAGCCTGTGAAAATATTGTGTTAATTTTTTGAAAAAAAGATCCCCAATAGCCTCATCAGCCGTCGGGGATCTCTTCGTGCAATCATACCTTAAGTTTTAGTTGGAGAATATCTATTTTATATTATAAATCTGTCTTAGTTTACATGAAATGCGTCCATTCCCGGATATACCCCATTCTCTCCGAGTTCTTCCTCGATTCTGAGAAGCTGGTTATACTTCGCGACACGCTCGGATCTGGACGGGGCACCCGTCTTGATCTGGCAGGTGTTGAGGGCTACGGCGAGGTCTGCAATAGTCGTATCTGCGGTCTCACCGGAACGATGGGATGAGATTGCTGTGTAGCCGGCACGGTGCGCCATCTTGATCGCCTCCAATGTCTCAGATACGGAACCGATCTGATTTAACTTGATCAGGATGGAGTTTGCGCAGCCGAGCTTGATCCCTTTGGAAAGTCTCTCTGTGTTTGTTACAAAAAGGTCATCACCGACTAGCTGTACCTTCGTTCCAAGCTCTGCGGTCAGCTTTTTCCATCCTTCCCAGTCTTCCTCATCAAGGGCATCCTCGATGGAAATGATCGGATATTTCTCAACAAGCTTTTTCCAGTGCTCGATGAGCTGCTCGGAAGTATAGACAGTTCCTGCCTTGGGGAGCTTGTACTCGCCGGTTTTTCCTGTCTTCCACTCAGAGGACGCCGCGTCCATAGCGATCCTGAAGTCACGGCCCGGCTCATATCCGGCTTTCTTTACTGCCTCGAGGATCGTCTCGATCGCTTCCTCATCAGACTTCAATGCCGGAGCAAAGCCACCCTCATCTCCAACGGAGGTTGCAAGTCCGCGTTCTTTTAAGATCGCAGCCAGTGCATGGAACACTTCTGCGCACCATCTTAAGCACTCCTTGAAGGACGGAGCTCCGACCGGCATGATCATAAATTCCTGAACATCAAGACCGGAGGAAAGTGCATGGCAGCCGCCGTTGATAATGTTCATCATCGGAACCGGAAGACGGTTTCCACCTATGCCACCGAGGAACCTGTATAACGGAATATCCAAGGAGATGGCTGCGGCACGCGCGCAGGCGATGGATACCGCAAGGATCGCATTCGCTCCAAGTTTTGACTTGTCCTTTGTTCCGTCAGCCTTGATCATCGCGCGGTCAACTGCATAAATATCGGACGCGTCCAGGCCTGTCAGGGTCTCATTAATAATTGTATTGATATTTTCAACAGCCTTTGTCACACCTTTTCCGCCATAACGTGCCTGATCTCCGTCTCTTAATTCCAGCGCCTCGAACTCACCGGTAGATGCACCACTCGGCGCGGTTCCTCTCCCGATGGTTCCGTCTGCCAGATATACTTCTGCCTCAACCGTGGGATTTCCACGGGAATCTAAGATCTCTCTTCCAATGACTTTCTCAATTTCCAGATAATTCATCATCATAAGCTCCTTTCGAGTATCAACGCCAATTACTCTCCCACCCGGATCAGGCAGGAAAAACGACGTGATCTATTGATCTGTCCACCTGCGAAATCAACCACCAGCACATGTTTAGGAAATGCCAGTCAGTATTTCAGTTAGTTTTTTCTAACCATCATGATTTTATCATAGCATCATTTTCAGTTCAAGAGGATCGTATGCCAAAACATTCAATTGAAAAAAGTTGTCGTTACCATAAATTTATCGGCAATTCCCAGAATAAAAAAGAGTGTGTCTTTTTATGTAACAGAGAATTCCTCGAAATTTCCTGCTGCATAAAAAATGGACCATCCTGATATCCTTAGGATCGCCCATTTTTCTATATTTATTCACATTTTTATTTCATCTGATATCAGCCCGTCACGTGCAGCAGATCAACCAGAAACAGCATCGCCAGTCCATAATAAACCACAATTGCGACAAGGTCGTTCACTGTCGTGATCAGCGGGCCGGACGCAACCGCCGGGTCTACATTGATCTTCTTGAAGAACATCGGGATCAGTGTGCCGACCATACTGGAGATCACCATCGCTGTCACAAGTGCGATTCCGACACAGCCGGAGACAAGCAGCGCATGGTGGATCGGATATCCCTTGATCACGCAGATATAGATTCCGAGGAAAAGCCACGCCATAACTCCAAGAAACAGTCCGTTCACGAAACCGATCTTCATCTCTTTCACAACAAGCATAAGCTTCTGCTTTGCAGTCAGTTCCTCATCCATAAGCACACGGATCGTAACAGCCAGAGACTGTGTTCCGACGTTTCCTGCCATGTCGAGGATCAGGGACTGGAAACACATAACGATCGGGATCACGGCAACAACAGACTCAAAGGCGCCCACAACGGAAGATACTACCATGCCCAGGAATAACAGAATGACAAGCCACGGAAGTCTCTTTTTCACGCTCTCCGTCAGCTTCTCGTTCAGATCCTCCTCCGCAGTCAAACCGGCTAATTTCGCGTAATCTTCGCCCATCTCATCATCCACGGCCTCAACGATATCCTGGGATGTGATGATACCGGCGATCGTTCCGTCTTCCTGCAGTACCGGGATGGAATCCTCGGCGTAATCCTTGATCTGCTCGATACAGTCCGCAACCTTTTCATGATCCTTGACATACGGATACGAGTGGCTGATCAGGTCCTCAAGGTCCGTATACTCCCTTGCGATGATCAGATCCTTCAGATCGATCGCTCCGTAAAATTTATCCTCGTCATCGATCACATAGATTGTGGAGATATTGTCGTTTTCCCCTGCCTGCTCGATCAGTTCCCGCATCGCCTGACGGATCGTCAGGTTATTGTGGATCATAATAAAGTTGGTGGTCATGCGGCTACCGATCTCATCCTCATCGTATGAGAACAGGAGTCTTACATCCTCGCTGGCTTCCTTATCCAGCATGCCGACGATCTTATGCTTCGTCGTCGCATCCATCTCTTCCAGGACATCCACCGCATCGTCGGAGTCCATCTCGGAGACGATCTTTGCGGCGCTCTCGATCGGAAGCTCCTTCAGGTACGGCTCCGCGTCATCTAAGTACGCGAAGATCTCCGCGACCCGCTCCACACCGATCAGCGGATAGAGTTCCCGCCTTTCATCCGGTGTCAGCTTCGTGAGGGCATCCGCAATATCGTTATCATGATAATCGGATAACCGGTCGATCAGCTCCTCCTTCGGAAGTCCGCTGCGGATGATCTCGACCAGTTCTTCCACATAATGTTGTTCTTTTAAAACTTCTGTTTCCATTTCTGCCTCCTTTTCCGTTGTAACTGTCCTTTATCCGTCCAGTTACTTTTTATCATCAGGACTGTGCGTATCTTCGCGCCTCCTGATCGAATTGCCAAATTTCGGCAACAAAAAGAACACCGCCCAGGATAATTCCTGGCGGGGTCCAACCATACATCGCTGTGATGGACAGGCCGTTCCCTTGCGGTGTTCTCGAGACATCTCAATATGGAATCCAGCTATCAGAGGATTACATCATCGCACCGATAGCCGCATTCTGCGCCTGTCTGTTTTTCACACCGCATTTCGTACTTCGCCCTGTACTATCGCAACTATCCATGCAATTCACCTCCGTAAAATTTCTTGGTTCTAAATATTCTCTGCGAAAAAAGGAAACTGCTGCGCACAGATATCTTTTTCCGCACACAGCAGTATAACATTTTTTTATAGGAATTGTAAAGTAAAAATCTGGCAAAATAAAGGTGGGGAAATACGGTTAAAACATGTAAAATGTTCCGGCTGTCTGCTGTCCTGATCCTCACCGTCCGCGATAACAGAAATACACGTCCATCCGGAAAAAGCCCGTAATTTTTTTCTACCTCATCAGCACCACCGTTGCCAGAATACACGCAAACCCGATCAGATCCGTCGGAGAAAAGCTGGAGTGCAGCCAGACGACGGACAAGGTTGCCGCGGTCAATGGTTCCAGACAGGACAGGAGTGCCGCTTTTACGGGGCCTACCAGAGCGATCCCCTGGAGGAATAACGTAAACGCACCGACAGTCCCAAGCAGGACGATCACCGCCATATAGAGCATCGCCCGTCCGTCCAGCCCTGCCGGGATCCTCCAGCTCTGGGCGATCAGGGACAGAGCGATCCCGCCGATGAACATCCCCATTCCGGACACCGGGATACTTCCGCGGTGTTTTACCGGTGCTCTGGAAAGCAGGGAGTAGCTTGCCGCGCCGATTCCGGCCATGAGTCCCCAGAAGAGTCCTCTCGGTGTGAGCTCCATGTTTCCGGGCTTTCCGCCGGTGGCGAGAAGCCAGACACCAAACAGCGCCAGAATAATGCAGAATACGGTCCGTTTATCCGGTGCTGTCCTTGTGGTCAGGCAGACATAGACTGCGATAAATACGATGGATAGATTCTGGATCACCGTTGCGGTTCCGGAATTCGTCCATTTGATGGCGCTGAGGTACGCGTACTGGCAGAGCGCCAGACCCGCAATGGCAAACAGAACGATCTCTATAAGCCCTTTTTTGTCTTTTCCAAGTTCTTTCAAATTCAGACTGTGCTTCGCAAACGCAAGAAACAGCAATATGATCCCCGCTGATGTCATTCTCACCGCCGTCACCCATGTCGTATCTACCGGGTACTGGGAAAACAGCGCCTCACTGCAGGTTCCTGAAAGTCCCCAGCTCGTCGCCCCCGCCGTGCAGCAGAGAATTCCAAGTTTTTCTCTCTTCTTGTCCTTTGTGTCTGTCATAACACCCTCCAGATAATCGATCGATCTTCATAATATCGTCATTGCAGCCTGCCCGTCTGGACCTGCTGCCCTGACATTTGAATTATATCGGGATCTCGAAGATGTGTACAGCAGAATTTCAATAAAAATCCGAATTTGTCTTTCTTTACATCCGGTCCAGAACCGCCGCTTCCTCCGGAATACTCGGGATCCCGCCCGACTGTGTCGTGGAGATGCTTGCCGCTGTGCAGGCGAACTGACCGATAAATCCAAGTTCTTCCGTGCTGAACTCTTCCGGCGCTTTTCCTGCCTTTAACAGTCTGGACACCGCGCTTCCTCCGAAGATATCCCCGGCTCCTGTCGTATCGATCGGTTTTACCTCCGGGCACTTTGCGTATGCAGCGCCGTTTTGGTTCGCCAGATACGCCCCCTTCGGTCCCATCGTGATCATCGCGAGGCGGATCCCGAACTCATCGAGGAGCTTCTTCGCCGCCTCTTTCTCATCCGTGATCCCCCAGAGGAACTCCACTTCCTCGTCACTGATCTTCACAACATCGGCATGTGCAAGTCCCCATAAGATCTGCTCTTTCGCCGCGTCCGTTGTCTCCCAGAGCGGAAGTCTTAAGTTTGGATCAAAAGTGATGAGCTTTCCATGCTCTTTCGCATATTCCACACACTTTTTCGTCGCCGTGCGGACCGGATCATCGGTAAGACTCAGGGTTCCGAAGTGAAACACCGATGCCTCATCGATCATGGTAAGATCGATCTCCTCAAAGCTCAGTCTCGTATCCGCTCCCGGTTTTCTTGCGAAGCTGAAGGAGCGGTCTCCTTCCGGCGAGAAGGTCACAAACGCCAGCGTCGTAAACACCGACGGATCAGTCACGATCCCCTTTGTCTCGATCCCGGCTTTCTCAAATGTCTTTAAGAGGAGCTTTCCGAACGCATCATCTCCGACTTTCCCGAGAAATGCCGTCTTCATTCCGTATTTATTTAACGCTGCAAGGAAATTTCCCGGCGCTCCGCCCGGATTCGCCTTCATCGTCGGATATCCGTCCGCATCCGTCTCCTTCGCCGCAAAATCGATCAGAAGCTCACCAAGAGCGATCACATCGTACATTCCAATACCTCCCTGCACTCATGGTGCAACAGTATATAGGAATCCCCCTTTCCTGTCACGACAGCTAAAAGGGGGATTTTCTTTATATTTTTACTGTTCTTTCATACAAACGGTCGGTCTCTTTAAGTCCTGCGAATTCATGTTCACCCACCGATCCATTCTTACATCTCCATGATCCCATGTGAGCGTCACATGATCCCAGAATGCCATTTCCGGATATCTCCATTCCATCATCAGGACATCCGGAGCTGTCCAGTAAGCGATCGCTGCGATTTTTGAGACAGGCTGTTCATACTGATGATGAAGATAAGCTCCCGTCATCGTCGTCGTGCCATGGATCCAGTGGTCCAGTCCGGCATGGATCTCATGAACTCCTCTGTCATCCTCCATCCGATAAATCAGATTCTTGCCTTCTGCCGGACACAGTTCTATTTTTCTGATTCCATCCACATGATTCTCAGGAGTCCATGTCATTTTTCTCAGGATCTCCTTATGTCCCGGTACAGAACAGTTTTTTCCTTCCAATGTCATCCGCAGAGCTTTCTGCTTCAGGACGTCATCCATAGTCCCGTCTGTGATCAGCCTTCCATCATTTTCTTTTACCGGATCGATCACCTCTTTCTGGAACAATTTCATCGCCTGATACCCGCTGTCTGCAGCTGTGACGGCAAATACCATATCTAAAGCCGGAACAAGTCCGCATGTCTGCCCGAACATTCCCCGGGCTGCCCAGATGTCTCCGGCATGATCCCAGTGGAAGTTATACTGAAGTCCATCCACCGGATCCAACGGATCTGTATATCCGAGCGCATGATCGATCCATTCCTCCGAAATCAGCTGTTTTCCGTTCCACTTTCCTTTATTCAGGTAAAGCAGTCCGATTCGGAGCATGTCCCCTGTTGTGAGTGAAACTCCGTTTCCCCCCGAGCAGACACCTTCCGGGCTGAGCATCCATGGAAAGTCTGTCAGACCGATCTCCTTTCCGACTCTCTCCTGAACAAGTTCCCGGCATGTCTTTCCGGTAAGTTTTTGCACGATATAGGACAAAATGTAACTGTTTCCGCTGGAATACATGAATGTTTTCCCAGGCTCCTTATCAAACGGTATTTTAAAATACGCATCTTTCCAGCTTGTCTTTAAAGGTCTCCATTCGTTGCCGCCGACGGAGCGCTCCTGTCCGTTCCGCATGGTGATCATATTGCGGATCGTACATTTTTTTAAATACTCATTTGCTTCCGGCTCATATTCCGGAAAATACTTCAGGATCGGATTATCCAGATCCAGAAGACCATCATCATAAGCCAGAGCAACCGCCGTGTTGGTCAGTGTCTTCGTGAAGGAATGCATGATATGCGGAATCTCTGCTGCATACGGAGCATTATAAGCTTCAAATATCACGTTTCCATGTCTCGCGATCATGATCCCATGGATCTCGGAATCTGCTTTTTCACAGGCATTCAGAAAATTAACAATATATTCCGGATTCACTCCTTCTGCTGACGGCCACGAATATCTCAGTTCTGTTTTCATAGTCACTCTCTCCTTTTTAACGATCCATCTCTGTTAGAAGAATGGGAATACCTGCGGAAGGATCGCGATACATAAGATCCAGGAGATGATCAGCAGCGGCCAGCCAAATTTTGCAAAATCCTGGAATTTCAATTTTGTAAAGATCATCATGGTCTGATTTGTTCCTGATGCGATCGGTGTCAGGTAAGAGCAGCCGGCTCCGATTGCAATCGCAAGAACGATCGCCTGTGGGTTTGCTCCTAATGCATTTGCAATGGAGATACCTACCGGAGCCAGCATTCCTGCGCATGCCATGTTATTCATGAAAGAGGTCGCAATGGAAGCGCCGATACATAAAACTGCGGTGATCAGATACAGGTTTTTGGATTCGCCGATAATGTTGATGATCATATCGCCAAATACCTGTCCAAGCCCACTCTGGTTCATAACTGCGATCATTAAGTTGATGCCTGCACAGAACAGGATCATCTGTGAATCCAGAGATTCCAGTGCCTCTTTTGGTGTTACAACCGTTGTCAGAACTGCAACTGCGATCATTGCATATCCGATAAAGTTCGGATCGATCGAGATCACCTTCAGGGATTTTAATACAAGTGCTGCTACAAATACAAGGAATGTGATGCCAACGACCATCTGTTTTCTTCTCTGTCCGCTTGTAAGAGCTTTTTCTTCTGTCTCTTCGCCAAAATCATCATAAGATGCACACCAGCGGTTCATTACGATCATATAAATTCCGCCGACGATAAAGATCGGAATGCCAACCCATGCAAAATCAAGCATGCCGAACAGCTGGAGACCCGCTTCCTCTAATGCGGTGTTTGCATACACGTTCGTCGGAGTGCCGATCAATGTGATCGCGCCGCCAAGTGTCGTTGCAAAAATAACAAATAAAACCAGTTTGGAAAGGCTGATCCGGTTCTTTCTTGCAATACTCTTGAGAACCGGAAGGAATGCCAATGCTACATAACTGTTCTGAAGGACTGTAGAGATCAGTCCTGATACCAGATACACGATCGCAAAGATCATCATTTCTTTCTTTTTCCCTGTCTGGGAGCTTGTCATGTGATCCACGAAATCCCCGATGATGATGTCCAGACCGGTTGCTGCGATCATACCGGAAAACATACAGATAATGATCATCAGATGCAGGCTGGAGCTGTTAAGCACCGCATAAATATCTTTTGCCTCCATAACTTTTGCCAATAAAACAACGGGAGCCATGCAGATAAATGTCATCCAGTTCGGAAGTTTCGGGTGTGCCAGTACCGCCACAAAAATGATCAGACATACAAATGCCCATATTAATGTCGTACTCATGAAAATTTCCTCCTTCGTTGAAATTTCTTACTAAATTTCCCACAATCATTCAGTATCCTCATAGTTACGATTTTATGTCGGCCGACATCTTTCATCTGTCCTTATTGTAAAACATTCTCCCGATCTTTTCCAATGCCAAAACGAAAGAGGGGCATAGCTTTATGCTATGCCCCTTCAAAAAATCTATTCCTATTCCCTTTCCTTCATTTCCCATGTTCCAAAGCGCTGCATGATCTTCTTTTCACCTTCCCGGAGCGCACGTCTGATCAGAGCAATGCAGCATTTTTCCTCTTCCGAAAATATTTTGTTATGCAGATAAGCCACGCCGCAGGAGGAAGTCTCTTCGCCTTTGATCAGATAGACCTTTAAATTGGCTGACTGGTTCAGATAGGCCAGATGGCCGGTCGATACAATACAACATCCAAATCCATTCTCCGCTGCCTGCAAAGCAAGCGTACTGCTCGTCACGACCAGACGGGGAGCAATGCTGAGCTTTTGTTTCTCCAGGATCCGGTTGATCCCTTTTCTCACAAATGTTGTTTCATCCTGAAAAATATAATCCATCGGCGGGAGTTTTTTCATATCGATCACAGGGAACGATCCCTGTTCCCCATATTCCGCATACGTTTCGAGATCATATCGTTTCGGCACTACCAATACATAGAAATCACGGTACATCAGATCATAATCAACATTTTTTGAAAGGTCGGCCATTGGACCGATCACAAAGTCATATGCCCATTCCTTCAAGGCTTTCTCCATGTCTTTTGAGAAAATATTATATATTTCGACTCCACAGTCCGGGTATTTTTTCTCTACCTCCTTTACTACATCAAATGCGGCAAGAGAAGCAGCATTTAATGGCATTCCGATCCGGATCCGGCTCTTCTTTTCTCTTTTCAGTTCTTTCAGCTTGGAGTTCATCGTTTCTTTTAACAATTTTATTTCTTTTGCATATTCCAGATAAATTTTCCCAGCTGCTGTCAGCTCCGTTCCATTCAGCGTCCGAACAAACAGATTGACTCCCAGTTCATTTTCCAGGTTTGAAAGGTACCGGCTCAGCGATGGCTGGCTGATATACAGCATTTCCGCTGCCTGCGAAATACTTTTGCATTCTGCCACAGCGATCACATAATCAATACTTCTGTCCATATCCTTTCCCCTTTTCGCAATTTATAGCAAATAAATCCGTCTTTCCTCTTCTGCGTTTCTATTTCCATTCAGTATACCAGAAAAAAGGAATTTCTGCCAGAAGCCGGCGCCCGCATTCCAATAAAAATGTAAGTGATTTCCTGCAGGATCATAAAAAGCCGGGAATTCCCGGAAGATCCCAGCCTCACCATCGCTGAGATCGCCCAGAATACCGGATTTTCCTCACAGGGTTATTTTACAAACTGCTTTAAGCGAATCTTTGGATGCACGCCAAACAAATACCGGAAACAGTGAGTCAATGCCACTCCACATAACACCGGCCTCATCGCCTAAATACATCTTTCCATTTATCCCTATATTCTCTCCAGGACCACATCTTCCTCCGGAATACTCGGAATCCCGCCCGACTGTGTTGTCGAAAGACTCGCCGCCGTGCAGGCAAACTTGCCGATAAAGACAAGTTCTTCCACTCCCAGCTCTTCCGGCTTCTTCCCGGTCTTTAAGAGTCTTGAAACAGCACTCCCGCCGAAGATATCCCCGGCTCCTGTCGTATCGATCGGTTTTACCTCCGGGCACTTTGCGTATGCAGCGCCGTTTTGGTTCGCCAGATACGCCCCCTTCGGTCCCATCGTGATCATCGCGAGGCGGATCCCGAACTCATCGAGGAGCTTCTTCGCCGCCTCTTTCTCATCCGTGATCCCCCAGAGGAACTCCACTTCCTCATCACTGATCTTCACCACATCGGCATGTGCAAGTCCCCATAAGATCTGCTCCTTTGCCGCATCCGTTGTCTCCCAGAGCGGAAGTCTTAAGTTTGGATCAAACGTGATGAATTTTCCCTGTCTCTTCGCATATTCCACACATTTTTTCGTCGCCGTGCGCACCGGATCATCCGTGAGGCTTAAGGTTCCGAAATGGAAGACCGATGCCTCATCGATCATCGCAAGGTCGATCTCCTCAAAGCTCAGTCTCGTATCCGCTCCCGGTTTTCTTGCGAAGCTGAAGGAGCGGTCTCCTTCCGGCGAGAAGGTCACAAACGCCAGCGTCGTAAACACCGACGGATCAGTCACGATCCCCTTTGTCTCGATCCCGGCTTTCTCAAATGTCTTTAAGAGGAGCTTTCCGAACGCATCATCTCCGACTTTCCCGAGAAATGCCGTCTTCATTCCGTATTTATTTAACGCTGCAAGGAAATTTCCCGGCGCTCCGCCCGGATTCGCCTTCATCGTCGGATATCCGTCCGCATCCGTCTCCTTCGCCGCAAAATCGATCAGAAGCTCACCAAGAGCGATCACATCGTACATTCCAATACCTCCCTGCACTCATCTTCCAGCTGTTTTATCTCGTCTTTTCCGTCCAGGATCTGGAATCGGATCCGGTTCTCATGTTTCTCAAATGGCTTTAAACTCTGCGTCTTTCCGGCCCGCCCGTCAAATCCGCAGTTCGTCGGCTCCAGCGCCATCGCAAAATCTCCGGCCGCCGTGCTCTTCCACTGGGTCAGGTAGGGGATCACAGATTTTTCAAAACGAATGCAGAGCCCAATCTGCAGCTCGTCATTGACAAATGCCGCAAACGTATTTCCATTACGATCCGCTGCCAGCTCATGCTGGAATACCTGCTCCGGCGCATGCTCCACCGGCTCCTCCATGACGTTCCAGGCCGCCGCGCCTGCCTTTGCGTCCGCATCTCTCGGACCGCAGAAGATCGATGGCATCACGACCCGCAGCCCCGGCACCAGAAACGGGTATCCGGCATTGCAGTGATAGAGAAAACAGAGCGGCTGGTCCTCAAAGCCCTGATTTTCGATCTCGTCCGTGAATACGATCTCCCGGCTGCCGTAAGTCGTCTCAATCGTTCGTCTGAGTACCAGGTTTTCACCAAAGATCTGTGCCTCCCGCATCTCCCCGGACACCAAAATCTTATACTCCCCGTTCTCCCAGAACGCGTCCATGGAGATCTTTTCCGCGGGAGTTGTTCTCATCCGTCCGTGAACCGGATATTCCACACCGTCCACCACCCGGTTTCCATGGACATTTCCAAGACCGCAGGTGAACATCGCACCGCCCATAATGGAGCGCACCGCCTCGTCTCCCGCGGTATCATAGGGATTCCGCCCCTGAAGACCCGGTTTTGTGAGGAGACTTAAGTTGATCCCCTTATAGCGGATCCAGGCCGGGTCCAGGCATTTATCGAGCATCAGCGGAAGCTCCAGCGGTCCATTATGGATCATCGCACAGCGAAGTCCCGCTGCCCGCCCGTCCTGAAATTCCATCTGACGGACTCCGGCGACCTGATCCATATGACCGCAGACCGCCATCAGTTTTTTCTGATCTGTCATCTATTTTGCCTCCGGATATTCGTTGCACAGCAGACGATACGGTGCTTCATCCTCCTCGATCTCCGGGAATCTTCCCATCTTCTCATAGAAACGGTTATCCACGTTGTCGTCGTTGCACTGGCTGACCTCACCTAAGAGGACCGGACCGGTTCCCTCTTCCACCTCGAAATCATGGTACATGTACGGGTAGATGGAAATGCTCTCACCGGGAGTCAGGCGCACCTGAGTGCCCGCCGGAACAACCATTTCTCTTCCGTCAACATGGACATGAACATCATTTACCTTATCAAGGTCCTCATCCTTCGTGGAATTATATACACGGATCAGCACATTTCCGCCGCCGCGGTTGATGATATCCTCCATCTTGGACCAGTGGAAGTGCATCGGGGAATACTGTCCTTCTTTGATGTACAGGAGTTTTTCCGCATAGGATTTTGTATATTTGTCCTTCATTTTCAGGTTTCCGTTCCGGATCGTGATCAGGGAGAATCCGACTTTATCAAAATCCCCGAGACCGTAGTCTGTGATGTCCCAGCCTAACATATTGTCGCGGATCTCATCGTAATCATGTCCTTTTTCCTTCCACTCTTCCGGTGTGAAATTACAGAATGGCGGGATCGCAAAGCGGTATTCCCTGATCATCTGTTCCATCTCTTTTAAAGCCGCGTTGATCTCACTGCGTTTCATACAAACTTCCTCCTGTCCCTGATATGCAGGAACGCCGATCCTTGCGGTCCGGCGTTCCATTGCGTTACATGTTTCAGTAACTGTCCGCCGCGCGGAAGCTACCGTTATTTTAATTCATTTTCGTGTCGGTTTCCAGATTATTTTTCCAGACCAGCACTCTTCCTGTCATTCAGCTTTTCCGGACTGGGTTCTCCAACTCAGGGCTCTTCCTTTGACAGATGGATCTTCCTTTTTACAGTTCTTAATTAGTTTTTCTTAAGAACAGATACACCTGTATCGCTCACAGCGCCGCCAAGTTCTTCGCCCTCTAACGCTCTCACTGCTGCCTTAACGCCCTCTTTACCCATGACATCCGGGTTCTGAGCCATTGTGCAGAGGAGATATCCATCGTTGATGAGGTTCATGATCGCATCGGATTTATCGAAGCCTACGCCTACGATGTCTGTCTTTCCGGATGCCTTGATGGCATTACCGGTACCGGTTGTGGATCCCTCGTTGCAGCCGAAGATACCGACAACACCCTGTGTGATATAGTTTTCAGCGATGGTCTGGGACTTCGCTGCGTCACCTTCGCCGTACTGGGTCTCCATAAGCTCGTAGCCTTTTCCTTCGAATGCGGAACGGAAGCCGGCTTCTCTCTTAACTGTGGAATCTGTTGCTGCGTTTACGTTTACGATACCGATCTTACCGGATGTGATACCTGCTGCCTCGAGAGCCTTGATCATCTCATCGCCTGCTGTCTTACCGGCTGCCTCGTTGTCTGTGGAGAAGGTTGCCTCTGCCTCTACGTTTGCCGGAGAGTCAACATACACGATCTTCACGCCTGTGGAAGCTGCTTCCTTTAATGCGGAAGAGATCGCATCCGGGCCGTTTGCTGCTACGATGATCGCCTCATAGCCGCCTGCGACTGCGTTGTTCACACACTCGATCTGCTGCGCATCGTCCTTTGTGTTCGGGGACATGAAGCTTACGGTTACGCCAAGTGCCTTTGCCTCTGCCTGAGCACCCTCATTTAAGGTTACCCAGTGCTGGTCGATGGAGTCCATGGTGATCAGCGCGATCTTCCAGTCCTTTGTTGCTGTCACGTCGGTTGTTCCTGCTGCATCCTCAGTGTTGCCTGCCTTGATGACAGAGACACCTGTATCCGTTACAAGACCGCCAAATGTCTCGCCCTGAAGCGCGCGGACAGCTGCCTCAACACCGTCTCTACCCATGAGATCCGGGTTCTGAGCCATTGTGCAGAGAAGATATCCGTCGTTGATAAGGTTCATGATCGCGTCAGATTTATCGAAACCAACGCCGATGATGCCTGTATTGCCGGATGCCTTGATGGCATTACCGGTACCGGTCGTGGAACCTTCGTTGCAGCCGAAGATACCGACAACGCCCTGTGTGATGTAGTTCTCAGCGATGGTCTGGGACTTCGCCGCGTCACCTTCTCCATACTGTGTCTCCATAAGTTCAAAATCGGTTCCTTCGAATGCCTTGCGGAATCCGGCTTCTCTCTTAACGGTGGAATCAGTTGCCGCATTTACGTTTACAATACCGATCTTACCGGATGTAACGCCTGCGTCCTTGAGTGCTTTTAACATCTCATTTCCTGCTGTTGTACCGGCAGCCTCGTTGTCTGTGGAGAAGGTTGCCTCTGCCTCCACGTTTGCCGGGGAGTCAACGTATACGATCTTAATGCCTGCGTCCTTTGCTTCCTTCAGTGCAGAAGAGATCGCGTCCGGGCCGTTTGCCGCTACGATGATCGCCTGATAACCGCCTGCGACTGCGTTGTTTACGCACTCGATCTGCTGGGCATCATCCTTCGTGTTCGGGGACATAAAGCTTACAGTCACGCCGAGCTTTTTCGCCTCTTCCTGAGCGCCCTCATTTAAGGTTACCCAGTGCTGGTCGATGGAGTCCATGGTGATCAGCGCGATCTTATAATCGCCGACTTCTTTGGACGGTGCACCTGTGGTGGACTCTGCCTCTGCAGACGCAGCTGCGGATTCTGCAGGTTTCTGGCTGGAACAGCCGGTGATGCTGGCTGCTGCAAGGGCTGCACAGCTTAACAGTGCCAATACTCTCTTTTTCATAAAAATCCTCCTTAAGATTTCTTATATGTAACCCCATAAAGTTATCTGGGTTAAATATACTTGATAAAACATTGTCAGGCAGCCGGACGGACTGCATGTCCGCACGCAAGGACAGATAGATATCTGACAACTAAGTCGTTATGAGTAAGCAGGGCGATATCCCGGATTACGAATACCGGCTGCAGATGCGGAAGTGCCGCAGGCACGGAGCAGCTGCGTTTTTACTTAGTGGCTTTCTTTCCAAAGTTTCCGGAACGGACAACTACGTCTAAAAGTACGGAGAATACAACGATGATACCGATGACAAGTCTCTGGATGCCGACCTGTGCACCGATCATGTTCAGTCCGTTCTCAAGTGTCTGCCATACAGCCGCGCCTGCGAATGTACCGAGCAGAAGTCCTGTTCCGCCGAGCGGGGAGATGCCGCCGATAACGCCGGCCGCAACGCCGTACATCTCGTACATGTTTCCTGCTTCCATGTTGCCCATTCCTGCCTGTGCGCAGAGGATATAACCAACGACACACGCGCAGACAGCACTTACCAGATATGCCTTAATTGTTGTATTTACAACATTCACACCGGACAGTTTCGCAGCATCCACGTTGGAGCCGATGGCGTAAATATGTCTTCCTGTACGGGTCTTTGAGAGCAGGAAGAAGAAGATCAGAAAGATCACGAGAGCGATCCAGAAGGTGTTGTAAACACCAAGTGTCTTTCCATAATAGAAGAAGTTCTGGAACTTATCTCCTGCTTCCTTTCCGATACCGGTGGCGATGGCGTCCGTGTTTCGGTTATTGTTGACCATGTAGGCAACGCCTCGTGTCACGAACATGGTACCAAGGGTCGCAATAAACGGCGGAAGCTTAAACTTTCCGACTAACATACCGTTTACAACACCTGTGACCAGACAGCATATCATTGCAACTGCGATAGCCACGAACGGGTTCACGCCCATCGCCATCAGGGTTGCCGAGATCATGGCGCTCATTCCGACCATGGAGCCGATGGAAAGATCGATATTTCCGGTGATCAGAAGATAGCTCTGTCCGACGCCGATCAGAAGATATTTTGACATGGATCGTAAAAGGTTCATGACATTCTGTCCGGCAAATACTTTACGGTCGATAAGACCGAACGCTACATAAATAATGATCAGACCTGCGAAGGCGGTGATGACCGCTCCCATTCCGCGCGTTCCCAGGATCCGCTTTACTGCGCTCTGTTTCTTTTCATTCATCATCCTGTCCTCCCTCATCCAACGGCTTTCTTTTGCTCGAACTCAGTTGCGAACTTCAGTACCTCGTTCTGGGTCGTCTCTTTCGCTATGACCTCACCGGTGATCCTTCCGTCACACATGACGATGACACGGTCCGCGATTCCTAAGACCTCCGGCATCTCCGAGGAGACGAACATAACGGCGATTCCCTGTTTCTTCAACTGATTCATCAGGTTGTAGATCTCGACCTTCGCGCCTACGTCGATGCCTCGCGTCGGCTCGTCGAAGATCACGACTCTCGAGTTTCTCGCCAGCCATTTTCCGACAACGACCTTCTGCTGGTTTCCACCGGAGAGGTTGCCCGCATTGACTTCCACCGTCGGGGTCTTGATCAGAAGATCCTTCACTGCTTTCTCACAGAGGTCATCCTCCTGCTTTCTGCTGATAACACCAAGCTTGCTGCAGATCAGATCCAGATTCGGAAGCGCCAGATTGTGGCGGATGCTCAGTTTCGTGCAGAGGCCGTCTTTTTTGCGGTCCTCCGGTGCCAGAACGATTCCGGCTTTGATGGCGTCCATCGGACAACTGATCTTTACCTCTTTTCCATCCAGAAAGATCTCTCCACCTGTCTTCGGGTCAACGCCGAAGATCGCTCTCGTGGTCTCGGTGCGCCCCGCTCCCATCAGTCCCGCAAATCCGACGATCTCGCCTTCGTAGAGGGAAAAGTTGATGTCGCGGACGAGACGCCCGGCATTTAAGTTTCTGACCTCGAAGATCTTCTTTCCTTTCGGGCAGGAGACTCTCGGGAACTGTTCTTTGATCTCACGGCCGACCATGTTCGCGATGATCTGATCCATAGTCATATCCTTAAAGTTTCCGTCTGTGATATACTGGCCATCCCGCATGATCGTTACACGGTCAACGATGGCCTTGAGTTCCTCCAGACGATGGGAAATATAGACGATTCCGCATCCGTCCGCCTTTAACTGACGGATGATCCGGAACAGCTCGTCGATCTCCTTCGCTGTCAGGGATGAGGTCGGTTCGTCCATGATGAGGATCTTTGCGTGGATCGAAAGTGCTTTTGCGATCTCGACCATCTGCTGCTTGGATACCGGAAGATCGCCGACGGTCTGTCTCGGATCGATATCGATCTTTAAGTCCCCGAGGATCTTTGCCGCTTCCGCTTCCATCTCCCTGTCATTTAATACGATCCCGTTTACCTTTTCTCTTCCAAGGAACATGTTTTCCGCAACCGATAAATGGCGGCACATGTTTAATTCCTGATGAATGATCGCGACGCCGACGGCCTGTGCCTGTTTCGGAGTCAGATTCTCATATTCCGTTCCGAAGATCGTCATCGTCCCGCTGTCCTTCGTATAGACGCCGCTTAAGATCTTCATCAGTGTGGATTTCCCCGCTCCGTTCTCTCCGAGAAGTGCCATGACCTCACCGGAACGGAGTTCAAAATTCACATGATCCAGGGCTTTTACACCCGGGAATGTCTTGACGATGTCTTTCATTGAAACAATTACTTCGCCCATCTTCTCCCCCGCTTTCTGTCTACTCCCTCTGCAGCTGTTTTGCACCTTCATCCGGCATTTGCAGCCACATTTTCGATTTTATTTCGTATGCATCGCAACACTCAGCGCCGCGATATCTCCGATCTTTTCTCCAAGTCCCGCAGGCAGGATCCTGCAGGCCTTCATGTTTCCGGGCAGTGCCTCTTTTTCAATGACGGCTTCCATGCCCGCTTTCATGTACTCTCCGGCCCGCGCGTAGATGCTTCCGATGACGATCGCCTCCGGATTAAAGAGATCGATCAGGATCGCCAGAAGCTTTCCGAGATTTTCGCCGATCTCGTTCCAGAGTGCCAGCGCCTCAGGATCACCTTCCGCCGCCCGTTTTCCGAGTTCTTTTGCAGTTCCTTTTCCGTACTGGGCGATTCCGCCGCCGCTCACATATCCCTCAAAGGATCCGGCTTTTCCGTGACCGATATGTCCGGTCTCAAAGAGTCTTAAATGGCCTGTCTCGCCGGCCATTCCGGTACTTCCTTCATAGAGTCTCCCGTTTAAGATCAGTCCCGCGCCGATTCCCGTTCCGAAGGTGAGAAAGATCATGTTCTCCGTGCCTTTTCCGGCTCCGAACTTCCATTCCGCCACTGCGCAGGCATCCGCATCATTCTTTAGATATGCCGGAATCCCAAACGTTTCTGTGAGCATGTCCGTGATCGGTACTTCGTCCCAGCCCGGAAGGTTCGGCGGTCCTAAGATCACGCCCGTCTTACTGTTTAACGGTCCGCCGCAGCTGACACCAATGGAGGTTACATGCTCATTCATGAGCTCCGAAACGCCCTCAAAGATCTCTTTTAAGGTCTCGTCCTTCGTTTTCGTCGCGAATTTTTTCTTTTCGAGGATATTTCCTGCCGCGTCCCCACGGATCACCGATATCTTCGTTCCGCCGATATCAATCCCTATGTATTCGTTCATATGATCCTCCTGTTAGTTCCATCTTACATGAAAAATGTCCTCCATAACAGAGGACAATCCTACGGTTATGGGGGACAATGTTTTGATGTATACAACAACCTGGTCTTTCTTACGGTCAGCGCAGCGGGATGCACAGACCTGCTATACAATATTCATTGCCAGCGCTTTGCGCAGACCTGCCAAACAATGTTCATTGCCGGAACGAGTGCTCTACCTCACAATACGTTTGAACTCGCTCCTGTCATACGACGCCGCAACTTTTCCCTGCTCCACCACAAGCAGACGGTCGGAAATGTCCATGGTATCTGAGACACTGGCGGTGATCATAAGGATCGCCGTTCCCTGCTTCTGGATCTCCCGCAGAGCATTTAAGATCCGCATTCTGCAGAACATATCACCTTTCGCCAGCGGCTGGATACAGACCATGACCCGCGGTCTGAGAAGATTCATCTTATGGTAAAGCAGCGCGAACTGGTCTTCCTGCGGGATATCCCGGACACAGGGCGCATCGATCACCGGCCCCACAAGCGGCAGATACTCCGAGTGGATGCTCTTATAGATCTTCCCCGGGATCAGGCTCTTCTTCAGCTTCCGGTCAAGAAGAAATGTCAGATTCTCCATATAACTCATTTCCAGAAACAAAAGGCGGTTCACCCCGTCCGCCGGAATTACAGCAATCCCCTCATCCAGATAATTCCCTGCTTTTTTCTGCGTATAAGTCACATGATCCACCGTGATCCATCCGGACTTACACTGCATTTTCCCGGTCATAAGGTCCATCATGTCCCCGGCGATCTTATTTTCCTTATCAAGGAGCGTCACACACTCCCCACGGTGTAAAATAAACCTCAGCCCGTTCAGATTTCCGGCCCCAACCGTGTGGAAATGCAGGATTCCGTCATCGTTCTCCTGTTCATTTTCCGTCGACAGGATCTTCCACTCCGAAATATATGGTGCCATGTTCTCATCCGTCATCTCTTCCCGCTCAAAGACCTTGTAAATATACCCGTCAGAAAAGAGGGCCGTCCGGTCCGCGATCTTAAAGAGTTCCTGGTGATGGTTTCCGAGATAAAGAATCGAGATCCCCTCTTTCCGGATCTTCTTTAACATCCGCTGGAACTCAAAAAGCTCATACTCACTTAAGTAGTTTGACGGATTGTCCACAATGATCAGATGACAGCCCGACAGGAGCGCTTTTCCCAGTTCCACAAAGCACCGCTCCAGCTCCGTCAGGTTCTCCACCCGCTTATTGAGGTCCACTTTAAGCCCCTGTTCTCCCAGAAAGCGTACCGCCTGCTGGAAGATCACCTGCTCGTTGATAAAATACTTTTTAAAGCCTTCCCGCAGGATAAAAAGGTTGTCCACAACGCTTAAGCCCTGCACGAGATGGCTCTTCTGTTCGATGAGCGCCACCTTATTGGACTCCCCGCTGCTGTAGGAGTAGCTGTTTACGATCTTCCCGTCATACCAGACAGACCCCAGCGTGATCGGATCGTTCCGGCAGATCAGATCCACCATCTCCTTCTGGCCTTTCCGGTTCCGCGCCACGAGACCAAAGATCTCCCCGGCAAACATCCGGAACTCTAGATTGTCTAAAAGCTGCTCCCCGTCCCGTTCCAGACTCACATGGGAAATTCTGAGAAGCTCCTTTCTCACCGCCATCCCCCCTGCCTGTTTTCTTCCCGCACAAGAGGAAGCTCTACCACAACATCGGTTCCGACTCCCTCTTTGCTGTAGACATGGATGCCATACTCCTCACCGAAGAGCAGTTTGATCCGCCGATTGACGTTCACGACAGCGATTCCGCCTCTGGTCTGCTTTTTCTCCCCGTCTTTTTCCGGGTCGTCCGTCTCATCGCCCAGGCGGCGCAGTTTTTCATTCAGTTCCTTTAACTTCGCGTCCGTCATTCCCTGTCCGTCATCGGAGATCCTGATATAAAGCCGTTCCTCGCTGGCACTAATGCGGATCACCAGGTGGCCTTTTCCGATTTTTCTCTCAATTCCGTGGTAAATAGAGTTCTCAACGATGGGCTGCAGCGTCAGTTTTGGGAGCTTGCACTGCAGGAAATCCATCTCCGTAAACTCATCGCCCGGGTCCCGGTCATACTGGATCTTTAAGTCCAGCTTCGATCCGAAGCGGAACTGCTGGATATAATAGTAGTTTTCGATATTGGCCAGCTCGTCCTCCAGCGTCACAAGGTTTTCCAGGTTCGAGATCGTGTACCGGAAGAAGGTCGCCAACGCCTCCGTCATCTCCGCAATGCTGTCAAGCCCCGCGATCAGCGCCTCGCTTCGGATTCCCTCCAGTGTATTGTAGAGGAAATGTGGGTTGATCTGGTTCTGAAGTGCCAGATACTCTGCCTGCTTCTTCGAAATCACAATCAGGTTGCTGTGGTCGATGATCTCGTTTAAGCGCAGAACTGCCTGCTCGCTCTCCGGTGAAAACGGGTAGCGAACCTTAAACAGGTCTTCCATGACATATCCCAGAACGAACTGCTCATATATCTTCCTCGTCTCCCTGTACGGCACAAGAACCAGGCGATGGACCGCTGCCGCCAGAAGGACAAAAAGTACGGTAAAGACCGCCGGAATCGTAAACGGCCGCATCTCCCGAATGCAGACAGTCCACATTTCCACGAGAACCGCCCCGATCAGCCCGGTCGCGAGAAGTGCGCACCATTTGATCCGGACTGACAGATAGTTTTTTTTATCGGTATGTTTCTTTTCCATCAAGAGTACAGCTTTCTGTATTCCTTGGGCTTTAGACCCGCGTATTTTGTAAAGGACTTCGTGAAATACCGCACGTCGCTGTAGCCGACCTTCCCGCAGATATCAGCCACTGTGTCGTTCGTCTCCTTTAAAAGCTTCTTCGCCATGTCCATGCGGACCTTTGAGAGGTATTCTAAGAATGTCATCCCCGTATCCTTTTTAAAGATCGTGCTGAGGTAGGTAGGTGAGAGATCCGCCACCTGGCTCACCTCTTCCAGCGTCAGCGGCTCTCCGAAATGTTCCTCCACATACTTTTTCACCAGGCGGATCGGGCGGTTCTCGTCCTGTTTTTTCAGTCTCGCCGCCTTCTCGTAGGAACTTGTGATCCGTCTCGTCATGTAATCGAAAAGCTCCGCCGCATCGGCACAGTTGTCGGCACTGATGCTGAAGTTTTCCATGAAATTTTCTTCCACCGGCAGGCGGTATTTTTTCATGAAGAACAGGTACTGGTTGCAGATCTCCTTTGTCATCTGCAGGATCTCATGGCCGCTGATCTCCTTTGCCGCCAGCATTTTTCTCTTTAAATAGATCAGTTCTTCCCGCACCGCAAAGGAATCCAGACTCTCAAGTGTGTGGGAGATCCTGTCGTTAAATTTTGCGAAGATCTCGCTGTCCGCGAAGGACTCTCCGCTTTCAATACTCCCTTCCATCAGCTTTCCGGTCCCGCCAAGCAAACGTTCCTCGATCAGGAGTCTGGCATTTTTTAAGGAAATCCCGATCTCTGAAAGACGCCCCACACCTTCTCCCAATGCCATCGTCACAGCCAGATTTTTTAAGATATCTCCCTGGACTCTGATCTCAGAAAGCAGGGCTTTCATCTGTCTGCGGATCTGCATTCTGTCATCCGGATCATAATTCAGCAAGAAAAAATGGAACCCGTTTAACTCCGTCAATTCTGCTTCCATTACATACCCGTTTAAAAGCTTCCCTGCCGCAGCCTGCACTTTCTCCTCCATAAACCGGACATTCTTTTCCTCATCGCACACGCGTCCGTCAAGCTTTAAGATCGCAATACTGAATTCCCCCGGCTCAAAGTGATAGTGGAATTCCCGGTTGATGAGATCCAACGGCTGCGTCAGGACTTCTTTATTTCTTCTACCCACAAGATCCTGCAAAAAAGCCTGCCTGAGATTCTTCTCATCGCTCCGGATCGCCCGCTGTCTCTTTTCCTCCAGGCTTAACTGCTCTGTCTGCTCCTTAAAGTGAGCGCTGAGCCGTTTTAAGGTCTCCGTCAGCTCATCCTTCCGGATCGGTTTTAAAAGATACGCGTTTACCCCGTATCGGATCGCCATCTGCGCGTATTCAAAATGGCGGTAACCGCTGATGATCACAAACTCAGCCTTCGGAGTTTCCTCTTTTCCCAACCGGATCAGGTCCAGCCCGTCATATCCTGGCATCCGGATATCCGTGATCACGATATCCGGATGAAATTCTTTTATTTTTTCCAACGCCTCGATCCCGTTCTCGGCAACTGCGACAACCTCCATCCCAAGCACGTCCCAGTCCACAAGCTTCTCGATCAGCTGGCACACCTTGCTCTCGTCGTCGGCGATCAGTACTCTCAGCATCCGCAATTCCCCCCTGTTTCCCCCGAAAGTAGTATGGTTTCATTGTACTCCGCATAGGACATTTCCGTCAACCAATATGAATTGCTGCCCTTTGCGTTTTTGGTCCGACCTTTTATTTCCACTTGACTTCCCCCACAACATCTGGTATATATAGCTTATACCGATCATATGACTGACGGATAAGTGGATAAACCACGTGAAGTATGATCGAAGAAAGCCGACCGTCTGGGCAATCATAGCGCAGACCGTGGGCTGTTTTTTTGCCCTTTTGTCTGATGGCGCATTCTGCGCCGCGCTGTGATTCTGTAACAGCTGAGATCTCCCTGAAGAGAAAATTTCCCATATGGCAGATTTTGATAATGATTCTCATTTAATATATTGTCTTTTCCTGTCAAGGTCTGTTATAATGGCGAAGCATTTCTTCACAACCGAAGATTTCAGAATGATCCCTTTTTAAACAAATGGTAATGCAAACAAGGAGGAACCACCATGTCTGAACAGAATACCCAAAACGGAAACGCTGATGTTTTCAAAAAAGCCTGGAGAGGATTTCAGGGTGCAAAATGGACCGACGAGGTCAATGTCCGCGAATTCATCCAGAATAACTATACCCAGTACGACGGAACCGAGGATTTCCTCGCAGCTCCGACCGAAGCTACTGATAAACTCTGGGGACGTCTTCAGGAGCTCCAGAAAGAGGAGCGCAAAAAAGGCGGCGTCTTAGAGTGCGAGACTGAGATCGTATCCAGCCTGACTTCCTACGGCCCGGGCTATATCGACGAGGGCTTAAAGGAGCTCGAGACGATCGTCGGACTCCAGACAGACAAACCGTTAAAACGTGCATTCATGCCTTTCGGCGGAATCAAGATGGCTGAGGAAGCTGCCGAAACTTACGGATATAAGGTAAATGAGAAGTTCCACAAGATCTTCACCGAATACCACAAAACTCACAACCAGGCTGTTTTTGATGCCTACACACCAGAGATGAAGGCTGCCCGCCACTGCCACATCGTAACCGGTCTTCCGGACACCTACGGACGCGGACGTATCGTCGGCGACTACCGACGTGTGGCCCTTTACGGTATCGATTTCCTGATCGAGGAGAAGAAGAAAGACCTGGATCTCTGCGGAAATGGCGCAATGTACGATGAGATCATCCGCCAGAGAGAGGAGATCGCAGAACAGATCCGTGCCTTAAAGGGCATGAAGGAGATGGCAAAGATCTACGGCTATGACATTTCCGGCCCGGCAACAAACGCAAAAGAAGCGATCCAGTGGCTTTATTTCGGCTATCTTGCCGCTGTTAAGACCCAGAATGGCGCAGCTATGAGTGTTGGACGTATCTCCACCTTTATCGATATCTATGTAAACCGTGACCTCGAGGAAGGTACACTTACCGAGTCCCAGGCACAGGAACTGATCGACCATATGACCATGAAGTTCCGTATGGTGAAGTTCGCAAGAATCCCGTCCTACAACCAGCTCTTCTCCGGCGATCCGGTTTGGGCGACACTGGAGGTTGCAGGTCTCGGACAGGATGGACGTCACATGGTAACAAAGACAGACTTCCGTTTCCTCCATACTTTAGAGAACATGGGTCCGTCCCCGGAGCCGAACCTGACTGTACTTTACTCCTCCCGTCTCCCGGAGAATTTCAAAAAGTACGCGGCAAAGATCTCCGTTGACACATCCTCGATCCAGTATGAGAATGATGATGTGATGCGTCCGGTATGGGGCGATGACTACAGCATCTGCTGCTGCGTATCCGCTACCCAGACAGGTAAAGAGATGCAGTTCTTCGGAGCACGTGCAAACCTTGCGAAATGCCTGCTCTACGCGATCAACGGCGGTAAAGACGAGAAGTACAAGACAAAGGACGGAAAGCCGATGCAGGCTGGTCCGGAGTACGCACCGATCACCTCCGAGTATCTTGATTATGACGAGGTGATGCATAAGTATGACCTGATGATGGACTGGCTGGCAGGAATCTATGTAAACATCCTGAACCTGATCCAGTATATGCACGATAAATATTACTATGAGGCAGCTGAGATGGCTCTCATCGATACCGATGTACGGCGTACCTTCGCAACCGGTATCGCAGGCTTCTCCCACGTGGTAGACTCCCTCTCTGCGATCAAGTACGCAAAGGTAAAGGTTGTCCGCGACGAGAACGGTATGGCGACAAGCTTCGTAACAGAGGGTGATTTCCCGCGTTACGGAAACGATGACGACCGTGCGGATGATATCGCGGTTTGGCTGTTAAAGACATTCTTAAAGAAGGTTAAAAAGTACCACACCTACAGAAATTCCGAGCCGACTACTTCGATCCTTACGATCACATCCAATGTGGTTTACGGTAAGGCAACAGGTGCTCTCCCGGATGGCCGTGCGGCATTTACACCATTTGCTCCGGGCGCTACACCGTCCTACGGTGCTGAGCAGAATGGTCTTCTCGCTTCCTTAAACTCTGTTGCAAAGCTTCCGTATGAGTACGCCCTCGACGGAATCTCTAATACTGAGACGATCGCTCCGGGTGCTCTCGGACATTCTGAGGATGAGAGAAAGAACAACCTTGTCCATGTTCTCGACGGATATTTTGATCAGGGTGCTCATCATCTCAACGTGAATGTATTCGGTCTTGATAAGCTGAAGGACGCGATGGAACATCCGGAGAAACCGGAGTACGCAAACTTCACGATCCGTGTTTCCGGTTATGCGGTTAAGTTTATCGACCTGACAAGAGAGCAGCAGCTTGATGTCATCGCAAGAACCTGCCACGAGGCAATGTAAAATAAGCAGTAATCGCTCACTAACTTTATCGATTTAAAATCAGCCGGGAATGTTGTCTGTTCCCGGCTGAGTCTAAATTATGAAGTTTTTTTCTGGCTTGGCATTGAGGTTTTAGTGCTTGCGCTGACCAGAATCACGCGCCAAGTCTCATGGACGTTCGACTTGAATTTTATCCCCGGCAGATTCCGGGAGAAGGGAAACTTTTATATGGAAACAACAGGCTACATTCACTCCATCGACAGTTTTGGTTCCGTAGACGGACCCGGCGTCCGCTTTGTGACTTTTCTTCAGGGCTGCCATATGCGGTGCCGGTATTGTCATAATCCGGATACATGGAAATTAGCGAACGCTGCTGCCGTTTCTGAGCAACAGATCACTGAAAACGCAGCTCAAGCTCATGCGAACGCTGTCCAAAATACAGCTTCTGACAGCGCAGCGCCTTCTTCCGTCTGTAATTATAAAGAAATGACCCCCTCTGCCCTGATCAGACAGGCACTCCGCTACAAACGCTACTGGGGCAAAGAGGGCGGCATCACGGTCAGTGGAGGCGAACCGCTCTTACAGATCGATTTCATGAATGAGCTTTTCCGTCTTGCAAAAGAAAACGGCGTCGGCACAGTGCTTGACACCGCGGGACAGCCGTTTACAAGAGAAGATCCATTTTTCTCAAAGCTCACCGATCTCATGGAAAATACCGGTCTTGTCATGCTGGATTTAAAGCACATCGATCCGGAAAAGCACCGCGCTCTTACTGGACATTCCAACGAAAATATTCTGGCTTTCGCCAGATACCTGAATGAGATCGGCAAACCCATGTGGATCCGCCACGTCCTCGTTCCCGGCGTGACCGACGATGATGAGAATCTTCACGGGATCCGTGCGTTTTTAGATACTCTGTCCAATGTAAAAAAAGTGGAAGTTCTTCCGTACCATACCCTCGGCATCTACAAATGGGAGTCCCTCAGGATCCCCTACACCTTAAAAGATGTGGATCCGCCGACAGCGGAGACGGTGAAGCGGGCAGAAGAGATTCTGGGGTGTTAGACTGCCAGCTCCCCAATCTTCCCCAGCAATTCCTTCGCCTTCTCCATCATTGGCTCGCAGTCCTTGTTCTTCTTTCCTTTATCCTGATAGAACAACACCGGCTTTTCCCCCTGTGCGAAGCGCAAAGCGGTCTTGTACCCGGCGATGAGGGCCGGAATTCCGGTGACATCGAGCTTTGCCTTCGGGTAGAGTTCGATGCGGATCTCCTGGGTGTTGATATCCACCTCGGTCACGTAGGCGCGGTGGGCCATAGCTTTTAATTCCGCTACACGCAGCAGATTATCCACAGATTTCGGAATATCGCCGAAGCGGTCGATCAGCTCATCCTGCATATCCATATACTCGTCATCCGTCTCGATGGCGGAAATTCTCTTGTATACATCAAGCTTCAGATACTCATTCTTGATATATCCGTCCGGAATAAACGCATCGATATCGCAGTCCACCACGGTCTCAAAGTTTTCCTCCTCTTCCTGTCCGCCCTTTAAGGCAATAACAGCCTCGTTGAGCATCTTGCAGTAAAGGTCATATCCGACTGCCTCCATGTGTCCATGCTGTTCCGCTCCGAGAATATTTCCCGCGCCGCGGATCTCAAGGTCACGCATCGCGATCTTGATCCCGGATCCCAGCTCCGTGAACTCCCGGATCGCCTGAAGACGTTTTTCCGCGTCCTCCTTTAACATCTTATCCCGTTTATACATCAGGAACGCAAAGGAGGTCCGGTTGGACCGTCCGATCCGCCCGCGGATCTGGTAGAGCTGGGAAAGCCCCAGACGATCCGCGTCCTGAATGATCATCGTGTTGGCATTCGGAATGTCCAGCCCTGTCTCGATGATCGTTGTAGACACAAGCACATCAATCTCGCCGTTGATGAAATCCAGCATGATCTTCTCAAGCTGGTGCTCATTCATCTGACCATGGGCGAAGGCCACATTCGCGTCGGGCACGAGAGACGCCACATGGTTTGCCACCTCGTCGATGTTATTGACACGGTTGTATACATAGTACACCTGCCCGCCGCGCCCTAATTCTCTGTGGATTGCCTCACGGATCATCTCATCGTTGTACTCCATAACATAGGTCTGGATCGGAACACGATCCACCGGCGGCTCCTCTAGAACGCTCATGTCACGGATCCCGATAAGGCTCATATGCAGAGTCCGCGGGATCGGCGTCGCTGTCAGGGTCAGAACGTCCACGTTCTGCTTCATCTGCTTGATCTTTTCCTTATGAGTCACACCGAACCGCTGCTCCTCATCGACGATCAGAAGTCCAAGGTTCTTAAACTGTACGTCCTTCGACAGGACTCTGTGTGTGCCGACAATAATATCCACATACCCCTTTTTCAGTCCTTCTACTGTCTTCTTCATCTCTCCCGGTGTCCGGAAGCGCGACATCATGTCCACCCGCACCGGAAAATCCTTCATTCTCTGGACAAAGGTATTGTAGATCTGCTGCGCGAGGATCGTTGTCGGGACCAGATAGACCACCTGCTTTTCTTCCTGTACGGCTTTAAAAGCTGCCCGGAGCGCAATCTCCGTCTTTCCGTAGCCCACATCCCCGCAGATCAGGCGGTCCATGATCTTCTTGCTCTCCATGTCCCGCTTCGTATCATCGATGGCGGTGAGCTGGTCATCCGTCTCATCATAGGGGAACATCTCCTCGAATTCCTTCTGCCACACCGTATCCAGTCCGTACTGGAATCCCTCCGCGTCCTGACGCGCCGCATAGAGCTCCACAAGCTCCTTCGCGATCTCCCGGACTGCCGTGCGGACCTTTGTCTTCGTCTTTGTCCACTCGGTCCCGCCAAGCTTATTTAACTTCGGAACCTTCGCGTCAGCCCCGGCATATTTCTGGATCCCCTCCAGACGGGTCGCCGGAAGATAGAGGTTTCCGCCGTCACCGTACTCGACCTTGATATAGTCCTTGATGACATGGTCCTGCTCGATCTTCTCGATTCCCTTATAGATACCGAGGCCATGACTCTCATGCACCACGTAGTCGCCGACGGAAAGTTCGGAGAAGCTGCTGATCTTCTTTCCCTCGTAATTGTACTTTTTCCGCTTCTTCTTCCGTTTTTCCACGCCAAACATATCGCCCTCGGTGATGACGACGAACTTGATCAACGGATACTCAAAGCCCTTGTGAAGCTTTCCGTAGGTGACCATGATCTCCCCGGGAGCCACCGGGCGCCCCGCATCCTCCGGGCAGAAGGCACGGAGATCATACTCTCTTAAGTCCCCAGCAAGGCGGCTCGCCCTGGTTCTCGACGCGGAAAGGAGAACGACGCGGTAGCCGTCCTTTTTCCATTTTGTGAGATCCTTGATCAGGATCTCGAAGCTGTTCTGATAGGAGTTTAAATTTTTACCGGTCAGGCTGTATTTTGCCTTCGGGGTCATTCCCGGAAGACGCTGGTCGAGACCTGTCATAAAGATCGAGTGAGGCGTATGGCAGTCCGCCAGCACTGTCTTTGAAGCGAATAAGAGATCCGCCTGTCCCGGCAGAATATAGCCCTGCTCCAGACGATGGGACATGCTCTCGCGGAACTCAGTCTCAACGGTCTCGGCTTTTTCCTTCATGCGCTGGGGCTCGTCTAAAATCAACGCGAGACCAGATGCCGGTTTCTTTTCGGCTGTTTTTCCGGCTGTCCCGGAAGACACCAAAGTGACCTTAGCGCCCACTTCTTTCATATAGTCAAGAAATGAAACTGTATCCTTACAAAAGTATCTGATATACGCATCCAGCGTCTGAACATCAAAGCCCTCTTTTAAGGATTCTACAAGCTCCCCGACAGCCCGCCGGATCCGCTGTGCCTCCTCCGGCTTTTTCTGGTCCCGGAACGCTTTTTCCTGCTTTTTCTCGTCGGCTTCCAGACGCAAAATTCCCTCTTCGATATGTTCCTTCGTGAGGATCAGCTCCGCCGCCGGGTAGATCGTAACCTCGTCCATCTGCTGGATCGACCGCTGGCTCTCGGCATCGAAGGAGCGGATGGAATCCACCTCGTCGCCCCAGAGCTCGATCCGGACCGGAACCTCCTCCGTCAGTGGGAACACATCTAAAATTCCGCCGCGGACAGAAAACTGTCCCATGCCATCTACCTGTCCCATGCGCTCGTAGCCCATGCCGGTGAGAAGATGCTTGATCTCCTCCATATCAAGCGTCTGCCCCACCATGATATTCAGGCAGCTTTCTTTGATCATGGAAAGCGGCAGAAGATGGTCCATCAGACCATCCACCGTTGTCACAACAACTCCGCCTTCATCTTCCAACAGATGCTTAAAAACCTGCATTCTCTGTCTTGTCAGAAGATTTCCGTGGATATCCGAGCTGTAAAACAGAAGATCCCTTGCCGGATACAGCCAGGTATTCGGCTCAAAATAGCTGAAATCATCGAAGATCTCCTTCGCGCGGGTATCGTCATAGGTCACGACGAGCCGCCACGGATTATCCTTTGAGAGTTCATGCATCACATGGACCTTCTGGGAATCCGTCACGCCGCTGACCTGGACCGGGCCTTTTCCCTTGTCCATATCCTGCTTCATATCGGTATACTCCGCCAGATCTACGAGCGGATTTGCAAAAACTTCAGCCATGGTTCCTCCTGTTTTTTGTTAGTTCTGAATATTTCGAATTGCAGAATTTTTTGAAATACTTTTAATTATCAAGTAAATATCTTACAGTGTCATACTCAACAATGATCCATGCAGAATTTTATCTGTAAAATACTATTTCTCTTCCTTTTTGCGGTTATGATCATTCATCGCCTGCGCGATCCCCACGTTCACGATCTCGCACACCGCATCCGCCGCTTCCTTCACCGCGTCATCCATCGTCGCCTGTTCTTCCTTTGAGAAATGCCCCAGCACATAGTCCGCGAGGTCCATTCGGGACGGCTTCTCACCGACTCCGACCTTCACCCGCGGAAACTCCTGTGTCCCAAGATGAGCGATGATGCTCTTGATCCCGTTATGTCCGCCCGCGCTTCCCTTGGCGCGGATCCTTAACTGTCCCGGTGCAAGGCTGATATCGTCATACACGATCAGGATATCCTCCGGATCTACCTTATAATAATCTGCCGCTGCGCGGATGCTCTCCCCGCTGGAATTCATATAGGTCTGCGGCTTCATGAGAATGACCTTCTCCCCGCCGATAACGCCTTTCCCACAGAGCGCCTTGTGCTTCTTCTCTGAAATATCCGCCCCGATCTTCTCCGCGAGGGCATCCATCACCATAAAGCCCGCATTATGTCTTGTATTTTCATATTCCTTTCCCGGGTTTCCGAGACCTGCAATAATTAACATTTTTATCTCCTTTTCGAATTTCCACTGGCCGCCATGTATTCCCTTCCGCGGTCAATGCAGAATCTTATTTTTCAAAACCGCAACGCATTTAAGGGGCCTTTTTCCAAAGTCCCCTGATTTCTACATTTTATCAGTTTTGAACGTCCAGTGCAAGGGGCAGTTATGACAAGAATCTGCCGCCAGCAGCTCCGTCATGACACCTATTCAGTCCATGATCACAGCCGTTAGCGGCAGATTCTTTTATATCCTATACTCGTTTTTCATACTCCGGCAGATACCCCCTGATGTACCGTCCGAATCGTGCGGAATTTGCGCTTTTGCGCTCCTCCCTTATGTATTCCGCGTCATGGAATGCATCTACCAATACCTTACTATATTTTAACCGTTAATTCAATACTTTTTTGCTGAATACATATCCAAAGTTTATTTGTTACTGTACACGGGTAGGAATTTTCTGAACTGAAAATTCCGTACAATACAGTGGTGGTAGTGGATTTTGCCGATTCGGAATGCGAAGCATCGGCAAAATCAGTTACTGTTTGCGCAAAGCGTGAACAGTAACGTTTATTCTTTCTCCAGGATCGTATATTTCCGCTCCATCCGGACCGGGTGCATACTCTCCTTGGTCCGTCTCAGATTCTCGAGTCCCATATCGTCTTCCCGGTTCACAAAGCCGGTCTTCGGATAGGAATGAAGCAGAAACTCTTTCTCCAGATAGTTATATAATCCGCGGAGCTCCGTGTTTGCTTTTTCCACATGGGTCACCGTCATGTCCATCTTCCGGCATTCCGTTCCCATAGAAAAGGCTTCCAGAATCCCGCCTACCCGGACACCTGCGATCATGATATCTGCCTCCCTACAGAGCCGGATCGCTTCCCGGATTCCGGTCTCCTCACTCTCCAGACGATTTAACGCATCATCACTCTCCTTTTTCGATGACCAGCGGTCGAGGAACTCCAGAATCTCGGGCTCGTCTTCCGGGCCCAGAAGAACAAACTCCGTCTTCTCCCCGTAATCCCGCAGAAATCTTGAGATCCTGTTTTTCATTTTCGAATATTTCCGCCCGGGAAGCAGACGCATCTCATCCCCGGAATAAATATAGTCAAAACTGTCCCTGTCCTCCACGACCTCATAGCGGGATGGATCGGGATCGATTGCCGCAAGTGCTTCCTCATCCACCAGATACATATGCATCTTAACGCCGATTTCTGTAAAATGATCCTGAAGCCGGCGAAAATTCTCCCGCATATACTCGATTTTACAGACTGGAAGCATCGTCGCCTGATCATCATAGTCGATCTTCTGAATCCAGAGGATACCCCGCTCATCTGCAAAATATTTTGTCTCATAATATGGACGCCACAGCAGATGATATGCCAGATGTGACTCTGCACAGCCGGTAGGTCTCAGGGAAAAGTATGATTTTAATTCGATCAGCCTCTCCCCTGTAAGTGTTTCAAATTTTATCATGATCCGGAAACCTCCCCAGAGCCAACCTTTTCACCAAAGATAACGAAGATCACTGCCGCCGCAAGGATCACGGCTCCGGCGATCGTAAGTCCCCATGTGACTCCATTTACATAAATAATACCAAAGATGAACGATCCGAATACCTGAGACATATTCTCGAACAGGCTGTAGACACCCATTGCCTTATCATATCCATAACGCTGTACTTCCTTCATATCCGTATAGTAAGTGGACTGCGCCGGAAGTCCATAGCTGTCCGAAACTCCCAGAAGGATCAGCAGAACGATCAATGTCGGAATTCCCGGCCATACCGCATAGAGCAGGAAGGCACCGGCATATAAGACTGCCGCAAGGGCCAGAGATCCTTTCTGACCGATTCTGTGTGTCAACTGCTTCGTCAGGAAATTGCCGAGGCAGATAATACAGATTCCATTGATCAGGTAAGAGTATCCGATATTCGTCTCTGACATGCCAAGTTCCTCTCCAAGGAGCGGATAGAGATACGCCAGGAAATATCCACCCGCAACGACCGGGATCACGATTCCGATAAAGTAGAGAAGTACATGAGGTGACAAAAGGAACTTAGCGGTGGACATACTTCCCTGAAGGTTTTCCGCTGATGCTGCCGTTTCCGTCTCCAGAATACCGGAGATTTTCTTCTCCCCGCTGCCATCAAAAATATACAGCGCACTGAATAAAAGGGACAGAATGCTCATGATTCCAACGATCATGAGAGCAGACCGGTAATTCATCCAGTTGATCAGAAACGCGCCGAATACAACGCCGCAGTTCACTCCGCTCAAGGATGCCGCCGTATATCCGGTAAATCCCTCGCTCTTTTCCTCCGGATCTTTCTCCGCGATCATGACCTGAATGATCAGAAGAAGGAATCCCCATCCTGCTCCCATCACACCATTTCCGATAATAAATGAGGTGATCGTCGGAACCACCGCACGCATGCAGAGTCCGGCAACAAATAGAATACTTCCAAACAGAGCCGTTTTTCTTCTTCCGATGCTGCGAAGGACCGCGGAACCTCCGAAGGATGTCAATGCACCAAACAATACCTCAGCCGACAATGCGATCGAGACAAGAAACGCCGGCGACAATCCGAATACAGACTCCGTCTCCGCCTGTTTCATAATATAGATCGGCAGGAATGCCTTCGGAATATTGGTGACGAAAAAGATCATAAATACCTGAATCCGCAGCATGGAGGCTGGAATACAGGTCTTATCGCCGCCTGCCGCCAGGGCCGCTCTCCTCTTTTCCTGCCCCTGTCCAAAGATCAGAAGTTCCGACACAATGAGGATCATGGTAACCGCCAGAGCCGCCGCGCTCGTCATGACCTCCCGGACCATTTTCCAGTTGTCCTGCTGGAAGTTATACAGATCTGTTCCGACTTCCATGATTCCCACAGCCTCACCGTTAGAGTTCAGGATCGGGGAATTTGTGAATATGAAACTTCCTTCGCTGCTGGAAAGTCCCATATATGTCATCTGTTCGTTCGTCTCAAGAATATGCTGCTCGTCCGATCCCTCAAACGGCCAGTCATACGGGTAAATTGCTCCGACGTAATCCTCAATGGAGTATGTGGAGGTGATCATTCCATCCTGGATCCGGTAGATCACGCAGTAGAGATCATTGATCTGCATGTTCCCGGAGGCAAAGATCGACCGTGCGATGGAACGGATCGTCTGATAGTCCTCGCCCTCATAATCCTGAATCGAATGGATCCTTTCAAGTTTATCCCCCGGGATCAGCTGGGCCGCAAGACCGGAAACACTGGTCGTTCTTCCTGTAATTTCCTCCGTCATACGGGCCGTCCAGTCTTTCAGAACGATCATGGTAAAGAGTGCTGTGAGGATTGCTGTTCCCGCCAGCATTCCCGCCACAATATGTATAAACTGGTCTTTACTCCTGAATACACGGTAAATGCCATAGATGAACAGGACCACACAGCCCAGAACGCAGATCGCAGCGCCAGCCCATACAGCGCAGACCTGCATCTTTAAAGCTCCTGTCAGTGGGAACTCCGTCAGATATTCTGCTTCTGCTCCCAGATCTCCGACAATCACACCGTACGTATCCGTGGTTGCCAGACGATCTCCCATATCAAAATTATAATAGATCGGACTTTCTCTTAGTTCATCCTCACTCAGTTCCTGTGGAGCTGCACTTCCTGTTGTATTCATGACAAGAACTGCATCCGTCTCATTCTCCACCCGGTAAATTCCTCTGGTACCGATATCCGCGAAATATAATTTTCCATCCAGGGAGTAATCTATATACCATGGAATCTGGAGCTTATTATCGTCCGCTGAATAAACTTTCCGGAATGAGCCGTTCTCCTGTTCCTCATAGATTTCTCCTGATTTTGTCAGATACGCACAGAAACCGGTTGCCGGGTTGATGGCAAAGTCCACAAGATACTGTTCTGCCTCTTCATATGGAAAATGGCGCAGCTCACCGTCCTGACTCATAATGGAAAATCCATCTCCGCTAAACTGGAACCAGACGATCTTTCCATCCAGTCCATCGATCCTGTTGATCGCATTCTTGTAGACGCGCTCGTTTTCATCGTACCGGATATCAGACACAACCTGAACCATCTTCCCGTTTCTGTCGTACTTTAAGATCCGTTCCTGCTCCATCTTCCGGCTTCCGGTACGCCGGACATCCAGAAGATAGATGCTGCCATCCTCTCCAGAATACATCTGCTTCGCATCATAAAATCCATTCTGGCTTCTCGTTCCATTTAAAACAAACTCGATCTGCCGGTCCTGATTGATCCGGTAGATCCTGTTTCCTGACTTGTCCGCCACCAAAAGGGATTGATCTTCACAAGCGATCACACGGTATACAGTATCCGCCATCACTGGGTGAAACGGATTGATCTCCAGCAGTTTCCGATTCCACCACACTATAGTCATCAGAACCAGCAGGAGAAGGATTCCGGCTTTCCATCTTTTTTTCATATTCATCCCATCCTTTCCACCGACACCTGATATCTCGTTTTCAGATAATATGGTGCCAGTCTCCTCTTGTAGTTTCTGAGTCCTTCCACTCCCATATCCTCAGTATAATTGATATACCTCACATGTTCCGGAAGCTCTTTCAGCAATTCTGTCTGCAGGTACTCATCTAACCCCCGGTAACCCCGGCAGTTCTTTTTAAACAGGAATACAAAGGTATCCCCCTGTATGATCCCCGCCGCGTAACCGATGTCCTCTCCGTTCGAGCTCACAATGATCCCATGCGTACCTTTCGGATCTGATGCCTCCAGAAAATTTGCTATCGTATCTTTCAGGCATCCATTTGTACAGGATGGACACTGATGATAACGGCAGAATGCCCGGTTCACGATATCCCTGCAGGACGAAATATCCAGGATCTCTGTATGCCGGACAGATGGCTGGTAATTTCTGATAAAATATCGTTTATTGTAGCGCTCTCCCGGCTTTTCAAAGGCCTGTTCCAGTTCCTCCCGCCGATAGATATAATCGCTGTAGGCTTCATTCGACGAAATCCTGACCCGGTATCCGGAAAGTCCGCGATACCAGAATATCTCTTCCTCCCTGACATCCCGAAACAGGAGCTCTACTCCGTCTTTCCGGCTCTCCCCATACAGCTTGTCTATCAGTCTCTGAAACGATTCTCCACTATACATTCCCAGAGGCATATAGAGATAGGATTTCTTCTCTATCCGGTCATAGATTCTGATACAGAGATAATCCTCTTCGATCCGGTATTCCGCTGCACAGACATCCTGCCACGCCAGAATACTTTCCACGGATATCGTGGACGGAAAAATCCCGCCCATTCTGCTGGCCCGTTTTTCATATTCTTTTTTTACGGAATTTGTAAACACACAATACCCCGACATTTTCTTCTTCCGTCAGAAATCCTCGATATACACGTTGATCTCCGATGTATCCTCCTTCATATAATACTTGTTGCAAAGATACAGGTATTCCCTCGCCGCGTAATCACCCTGGGAAACCTTTAATACCTCAACAAAACATCTTCTCGCCTCATAAAAGCGTTTTGCCATAAAATGCTTCACACCGTCCTCAAAGCTCTGTTTTGTATATTCCTTGATCTCCCGCAAAGCCTCATCGTCCCCATCATAAATATCATAGATCTTCTCCAGGGAATCCGTTGCGCTGACATGGATCATTCCGAGGATCCTCGCGTGATAGCGGCTGTCAAAATTCGGGATCCGGCCGACTGCCGTTCCTGTCACAAGAATTCTTGCCTTATATTTTCCGGCAACCTTTCTCAGATAATCGACCATGGAGATCTGTTCCGACAACGTAACCTCTGAAAGTCTCCGGTCATGTCCGACGATTCCTACCATCTGGCTCCCAATGGAGATGGCAAACGCCAGCTCTATGTCCACAAATTCAGGCATGCGTCCTGCTTTTTTTTCTTCATTTAGCTTCTGGCAGATACTGATGGCACTGTCCAAGGCATTCTTGCCGACTTTTGTATAGATTGCGCTGAGTCCCCCGTTAAAGTAGGAATCTACTACGCCGTCCTTTTCCATAATAACCGGCACACTGAGCTGATACACACGGTTCAAAAAACCAAACAGTTTCCCGGCGTCCATCTGTCTCGTTTTTTCTTCAAAATTGTTGATCTGCATCCGCAGAACCTCAAGGGGAACCGTGCGGTTATCCCCAAGATTAATCTCTTTAATGCTCTTTTTCCCCAAAATCTCAAAGATTGCTGACGGAACAAACTTATAATAACCATCATTCAGATCCATGATCTCCTGAATATGGGATCCGATGTTAAAGGACATTCTGTTGAATACTTCCGATATCTCCCCAATCTCATCCCGGCTCTTAATTGGTACCTGTACACCGAGTTCCCCGTCTGCCATCTTTTCTACACCATTTTTCAGGACACGCACCGGTGAGATAATACTGCTGTTCACGAGTACGAGAAGTACCAGAAAACATCCCGTTATCAGCAGTGCCATCATAACCAGCAGATTCTTGAGGCTATACTTTAAGAAGGTCTGGATCTCATCCATCGTAAAGTCCACGCCAACGACAGCTACCGGTGTTCCCGTATGATCTTTTACCGGCACATATGCCGATGCCAGATATCCTAACTGAGTCATGGTCGGCTCCAGATCGCTGTTTGGCTCTCCGGTGGCCATCGCTTCCTTTGCCAGCTTAAAGTTCTCATTCCAGTCACCCCGGTCTCCAAGCTTTGCCAGATAATTTGTCTCGTTTGCCGCCGCCGCATCAAACAGATAAACCGTTGAATCCTCGGACACCGGCTTCACTACATAGAGATACAGCACTCCGGACTGTTCCTTGATATTGTCCAGAATTGCTTCCAGCCGGTCATATTCTTCATCTCTTTCCCGTGTAATGCTGTATCGGACCAGCTCGTCTCCGTCCAGATAAGATGCCGCAAGCTTTGCGATCGTCACTGCTTCACTGGCGTACCGTTTCATCATGGAGCTGCGGTATGTACGGTATGTCACTGCGCCCACCGAAAACATGATGATCACGGCAAAAAGCAGAAACAACACTGCAAATTTTGCCCGAAGGCCAAAGATCCGTTTCTTCATAATCTGCTCACTTCCTAAGTTTTAAGGTATCTGTATGTTTGTCGTTCCCGGGTTCGTGATCTGGATCACGCCGCCATAAGCGCAGATGGCCTTCGAACTCTGGTTCAACGCCGGCGTATTTCCGACGAGAATTGTCGGTGACCCCGGTGACCACGGCGCCGGGATCACCGGAATGCATGGCATCGGAGTTAAGACTCCGAATGCCGCAGCCGTCGCCGCTGCCACCGCCGGATTCGCCATGGACTGACACATTCCGAAGGGCATAACATTTTTCATCGGCACGTGATCCATGATTGTCGCCACCGGCATGGACGATACCGTCTTTTTTTCCGGCGTCACCATGAGAGTGGACGGTGCCATCCCAAACGAGCAGGTACACATAGCACCTCCAAGTACACAAAATCCCATTTCTTACCTCCACCCGGCTTCCAGTTCATGTCCGACAGCCGCCATAATGACCTCGGTCGGCGTTCCCTCGATCCGGCTTGCCAGAAGTCCCTCTGCCATCTGCGCATATTTGACGAGATTTAACAGGATCTCACCCACGACGCCTTCATCAGGGAGAGCTTCCTTTTCCATCGCCATCACATAGCGGTAATCAACTCTTGCCTCATGCCCACCTGCCCCCGGCACATAGGAAAAGCTGCCTATCAGTGTCAGCATATTCAGTTGATTCACAAAAACGATCAGCTCACCCGCCGGGATCCTGTCTATTTTTAATGGGATCTGAAGATAGATCTGAAGATACTTTGTAAATTCGGAATCCTCATCCGGGAGATCGATATATGTAAACACCGCTCTCTCGTCGCAGTCTTCCTCCACAGGAAGGACCGCTGCCAGAGATGGATAGTCTGTTTCCTCTCCGATCAGTTCTGTCTCCCACTCCAGATCGTCCAGGAGCTCTTGCAAACTCCTCAGATCCCGCAGTTTTAAATCATGTTTCATTGATTCCCGCTCCTCTTTACTTTCCGGCTCCGAAGGCCTCTGCCATTGCTTCAATCAGTTTTTCCTTGCTCGGAGCCCCGATCAGTGCCGGCATGTCAGCTCCCATTCCTACCAGCATATTTTCTGCGTAGTCATAACTCTCCGCCGCTTTCCGGATGCTGCCCGGATCGGCTTTATTGAGGTCGATTTTTCCTTCCCCATCCAGATAACCGGAGACTTCCGCCATATTGTCGTAAATATGTTCCGCGTATTTATTCCGGAATACCTTCTTGTTCTCCTTTGATCTGGCATGTCCGAAGATGCTTTTCCCATACTCAAAGGCCTTACTTCCCACAAACTTTCCGCCGCTGACAATGCTGTTTCCAAGCTTGATCGACGCAGAAACGATATCACCGGTTCCCGGGAAGAATTTTGCGATATTGGCCGCTACATCCACACCCTGCTGGGCCAGCGCGATCGTCGCATCTTTTTTCTTGTTTTTGTTCTTATAGATCACTTCCTTCAGCTCATCGTACTGTTCCACCGACTCTGCTTCTTTTGCCATGTAATAAAGATGCTTTCCGCCGTCTTTTTTTGAATCTGCCGCCTGTCTCATCGTATCTCTGGCGTCACTGCCTCCTCCGATCAGACCGCGTTTCTCTCTTTTTCCCAGTTTCTTTGCATCAAGCTTCACCGCCCCGCTTTTGTCTTCTCCGACGAAGCTGTACAGCCCCTTCAGCTCCGGATCGTTCGCATACTTTTTCTTTCGTTTTAACATCCGCTCCTTCAGGAGTTTTTTCTGTTTCCTGAGTTTTGAGATTCTCCGCTGGCTCATGACAAATTTGTAGCCCTCACTGAAAAATGTGATTCCATTTTTAATCAAACCGATGATCGCCCCGATAAACGGGAAAGTCGAGAGTAGTTCCGCAATCTTTCCCGCCGCGCTGGCCAGAATGGAAGCGCCTTTTGTCACGATTCCAACGAACTTGTCAAGGATGTTTTCGCTGCTGCTCTTATTTAAGTCCTTGATGAAGAAGATCGCATCTTTCACCAGCATCGCCGCGTCCTTCATCATGCCGAAAACTCCATCCATAGGTTCTGATTCATCCTTGGCATCTGAGATTGCCTTCGCTACCTCCTCCACATTTTCCCTGATCTCTCCGGCCTGCTCTTTCGCCTCCATTCCTGTTTTCAGCGATTCTTTATCCTCATCGCTGAGCAGGGACTCGCTCAGACTTGTCAGCTCCTCCTTCATCTTTCCAAAGAATCCATCTGCTTTTTCCTGATAGCCCGGATTGTCCTCAAATAAGCGGACCCGCCGGATCAGCTGCAGCATTGGCTTATCTTTTCTCATTGTCCGGAATCGGTCAATCAGGCTGTTCTTCTTCGCAAGCTTTGGATCTTTTTCGATCTCCTCTTTTCTCTTTTCGACCGAGGTCAGCAGTTCGCTGTACAGTCGTTTTGCCGTGTCGATTCTGGACATCGCCGACTCATAATATTCCTGCGCCTCCGCCTTTTTTTCCTCGTTTCCGGTATCTTCCATCATCCGTTCATGACAGTTGACCGTTCCTTCCTCTAAAAGGGACATTTCATAGAATTTCACATTTGATGCCTGTCGGATCTTATCCAGCTTTTTTATACTGTAGACAGAAGAAAGCGATTCCTCTGTAAACGCAAACCGGTTCGAGTATTCACGGGCCCGTTCACTGCGTTCCTTCATATCCGTGTACCAGTCTGTCTGATTTTTCTTTACCAGCTGTGTGGTCTCCTGTTCTATCTGGGAAGGTGCTGTATCCTTTTCCTGCAAAGCTTCCTTTGCCTTTCCGGAAAACTCTGCTTTTTTCGCTGTGCGGACAGGATCTTCTTTTTTCTTCTTTTTAAATAATGGCATGGCTCGTATCCTCCTCTCGGTTCATCAGGCTGTAATATGGTCCAAAATCTTCCCGCTGAAGGTTTTTTCCTGACTTTTTCATCTCTTCTTTCAGACAGTTCAGGATCTGCTCCATCTCAACTTCTGTTCCTGCTGCCGCGGCCCGGAATGCAGCTGAGACAGCAATGTTCTTGATGCTGCTTCCCGAAAGTTCAAACTGTCCTGCCAGAAATTCGAAATCCACGTCCTCACTGACCGGAGTCTGCCTCGGATATACCTGACTCCAGATTTTCAGACGCCTTTTTGCATCCGGAAGCGGAAATTCGATCATAAAGCGGATCCTTCTCTTAAACGCCTCGTCAAAATTCTGAATATAGTTTGTCGCAAGGATCACGATCCCCTCATATTCTTCCATCTTCTGAAGAAGATAGGCAGTCTCGGCGTTCGCGTATTTATCCTGGGCATCCTTTACCTCTGACCTTTTTCCAAACAATGCATCTGCTTCATCAAAAAACAGAATGCTCTGGCTCTTTTTCACCTCTTCAAAGATCTCCCCAAGGTTTTTTTCTGTCTCACCGATGTACTTTGACATGACACTGGAGAGATCTGCCTTATAAAGCTCCAGATGGAGTTCCCGCGCCAGAACCTGCGCTCCCATTGTCTTTCCTGTCCCCGGCGGCCCGTAGAACAGCATGGATACGCCTTTTCCGTAGACCATTTTTGAGGCAAATCCCCACTTTCCGTATACCTGATGGCTGTATTCGATCTGATCGCAGGCATTTCTTAACATCTGCTTTCTGTCCGGCGGAAGGATCAGGTCATCCCAGCCATATGCAGGTTCGATCTGCATGGCCCGTTCCCCGAGCCGGTGGCTTACCTGATGCCTGCATGCGCGGTACAGATCCTCCTCCTCTGCCCGTTTTCCTGTCCACTGTACCGACCGTGACATCTCAGCGGCGGCAGACATGATCTGGCCCGGGTGGAATGTGAATTTTCCGGCAAGGATCTCGAGCCGTGCATGTTCTGTTTGAAATGTTTCCGGCATTGCCTCCGGGTGCTGTCTCAGCGCCTCCTCCCACAGAGTGATCCGCTCCCCAATATCCGGAGGCGAAATCTCCAGTTCCGTGACCGGAGCCGGGAATTCTTCCCGGCTGTAGGGCCATGTCTGATCTGCCAGCAGGATCACCTGGGGAAGATGCATAAGGATCTTTTCGACAACCCCAAGAGCCTGATACATTTTTCCATTCTGAAACAGGAGATGAAAGTTTCGTATGCAGAGTACCGCCCTGCGGATCTGTGTTTCCCTTATCATCTCATCTAAAAGCTTTCCGGGATCGTTTCCATCAAGTTTTCCGATATCTGCCTCCAGACAGAATCTCCCAAGCTTTCTGCATGCATGACGGATCATAAAACGTCTCCCGGAACCCGGGTGTCCAAAGAGATACAGGATCTTCTTTTCTTCAGACACCGTTCCCAAAAGAGCAGCCGTCCGTTCCATCTGTTCTTCCCGGATCACCATCGGCTGTTCCTCCAGATCACTTCCGTCATAGAGCCGGCAGAATCCTTCCAGTTTTTCAGGCTCTGTTTCCGGTGATAAGAGGAACTGAAGGATTCTCGGATCCAGTCTCATCTCTGTTCTGCTCTCCCGGGAATTTCCTGTACCGAAAAAGAAATCGAAGTTTTCTTTTTCCTCAAGCATGTTCCGCATACATTCGATTCTCACCCTGCTGTCTGCCGTATAAAGACAGAGTCCAAGTTCCAAGGTTGGATATATCTTTTTGTAATTCTCCGGAATCTCCTGAAAAAGTTCTCCTGAGTTTCGATCCAGTTCCGCGGCCAACGCCAGACTGACACAGTGTTTCAGATATTTTCCGGCTTTTTTGATATGAAACAGATATTCCAGCGGGATGACCGTCCGTCTCCTGACTGACTGTTCTGCTTTGCGGTGCATCTCCTCAAAACTATGTTTTCCTCTTCGAAGGATCTGTGAAAGCTCCAGAATGCCTTCCCGGGACACTTCCGTATCCCGGATTCTTCCCTCCCCGGCAAACACAGATTGTTTTTTCCAATTCAGGTACTCACCGGCAAGGCTGCGGACATTTATCAACAGCTCCTGTACATATTCATCTGCGTTCATATATTGATCTGTCTCTCGCTCCATCCGGTCTCCCCCTTTCCTGGTCTTTCTCTATTCTGCCGGATTCCACTTATTCTGCTGCCCTGTGAAGATCTGCACCGACCGGACCTTCTCTCCTTCACGGATCCTGCATAAAATCTTTTTTTCATCCCTTGCTCTGATCTTTAACGGAATCGTAAAATTCCCGTCCCTGTCTGCCCGGGCCATGCTGCACTCATAAATCTTCGTTCCGGCTTTTTTGTAAGAATGCTTCAGTGCTTTTTCCAGCACGATCTTTCCACTACGGCTTTCCTGCTGTTTTACTTCAAAAAACTCACCGTTTTTTTCATCCTTGTCCAATATAAAGAATCTGCGTCCCTCCAGTTGTTTTTCGTACGGGTTAAAAAGCTCCATACTTTCAGGAAGCTTTTCTGAATGGTAGTCGGAAAAAAGCCGCCACAGGCCGCTGCTCTCCTCCGCCGCAACCTCGATCACAGTTCCCGGTTCTGCACAGCCGGTCACACAGGTCGTCCCGGCCGGAAGCGGATAGTTTTTTCCCGGCCGCAGTCTTTTTTTCAGGATCACAGCCTTTCCATCCTGCATTCCCGCATCAAATTCCTCCGTCTCATACCGTTCTGAGCGGATCTCCACATGCACCGGCATCGGACAGTTTACAAACACATAAAACCCGTCTTCCTTCCGGAGTGGTCTGATCAGCCCGGAGGCCATGATCACGATAGAAGGATCTGATATCGGACGATCCGTGAAATCATCCCATAGTTCCAGTACTAGGGAGACCCTGTGCCGTACATGTTCCCCTCGTCCATTCATTGCTTCTCCTCCAGTCCGAAATCCACATCCATAACTCTCGCTGCTCTCCGGCTTCTCGTAGATTCGATCTCCACCGGAGCAGCCCTGTAAAACAGAGACAGCTTATAACCGGCATTTGGTACGCTGTAGATTCTCATCTTGTCTTCCAGCGTCAGATTCTGCATACTGATCTCCACATCCAGTTGTTTTCTCACTGTTTTTGGCTCCAGAGTCTCTCTGTCCAGACACGGATGATCCGCGAGGATCTGGATGATCCTTCCGAGGATCTTATGTTCCTCACCGGACCGAAACTTGATATCACCGGTGGAAGTCACCGTGATCATGTAATAGAGGTTTACATAACTTGGCGGATACTGAAGTTCTTCCGTTCCTCTTGCGATCATCGTGTTGACCCGCAGCTCCTCGCTCTCCCGGATATCATACAGATGGATTCCCACCATGTAATCCCCCCGGTCCGTCGGACTGCAAAGGCCCACCGCATCCGGATTCTGCAGCGTATCCGGAACGAGCTCTCTCCTTAAAAGTTTTACGATCGACATTCCGACATCCGCGATCGATGTGGATCTTCCCATTGCGTCCGCTCCTCTCTGTCTGTGAAACTGCTGTTATTTAATCCTCATAGCCCGGACCGATGCCCGTTCTCTTTGCCCTTCCAGGTATCTGTGCAGCTGTGCTCTCTGCCGCCGTTTCATTTTCCTTTGCGGTATTTCCTGCTTCCGCCGCCGTCTCCGGGGCGCTTTCACTTTCCACTGCTGCTGTCTCTGTTTCCGGTTCTTTCGCCGCTGTCTCCGGCTCTGTCGGGTTCTTCGCTGCATCCAATTCTGCTTTTGGTGTTAAGAGCACTCCGTTCCGGAATTCTCCTTCCGCCAGCACCTTACCCGTAGCCGCATCATACAGCACTCCAGATCCTGAATAGGAACCTAACTGGAAACGTCCCTCATACGTCTTTGCGCCATTTTTATCGTATTCCGTTCCGTCCCCATCATGGACATCTTCACGAAATCCACCCTCATAGACCAGTGCTTTCGTCTCAGGATCGTATTCCTTTCCGCTTCCCTCGCGTTTTCCTCTGAGGAATGTTCCCTCATAGATCAGGTTCTGCGTCACCGGATCATAAAGACGGCCATCGCCGTCATAAATTCCCTTCGAGAAATTTCCTTCATAAAGAATTGCTCCAGCTGCCGTATCATAGAGGATTCCCGTCCCGTCATAGAGGTCCTTCAGAAAGCTTCCTTCGTAGACCACACTTTCCGTTTCCGGATCATAGAGAATTCCCTCTCCCTCTTTCATTCCTTCCGCAAAGGTTCCCTCATAGAGAAGCTTTTCATCCTGATAGATTTTTCCCTCTCCGTCATATTTTCCGGCTTTCCACTCACCGTCATAGATCATGTGTTCCTGTTCATACAGTCTTCCGTTCCCCTCGTACAAACCCTCGTGGAATTCTCCCTCATAGAGAAGCATTCCGTCCTGATACAGTTCTCCTTTTCCCTCGTAAATACCTCCGAGGAAATTTCCTTTATATAAAACTTCCGTTCCTTCGTAGAGCGTACCGCTTCCCTCATACAAGCTCTCATGAAAATCACCTTCATAGATCAGCTCTCCGTCTGCGTATAGGCTGCCTTTTCCTTCATACTGACCGTTTGAAACCTCTCCGCGATATTGGATCTTTCCATTTTCATCGTAGAGAACCGTCTGGCCCGCGACGAACTCACCGTCCGCATAGGTACCCCAACTGTCTGCCCGGCCGGAATTTCCATACGCTTTTCCTTCGCCCTGTGGGATTCCTCCCGCAAATGCACCCACATAGACCTTTTTTCCGTTGCGGTACAGGGTTCCCTGACCTTCATAGAGTCCTTTCACGAAGCTTCCCTCGTAGAGGATCATTCCCTTCTCCCCATAAAGAGTTCCCTCTCCGCTGTATCGTCCTGCCTCAAAGCTTCCTTCATAGATCAATGTGCCGTCTTTATCGTAAAGGCTTCCGCTTCCGCTGTACTTTCCAGCCGCAAATCCGCCTTCATATTCCAATGTCTCATCTTCGAAATAAAGGGATCCCTTTCCCTGATACTGATTCTGTGAAAATTCTCCCGTGTATTTTACGTTTCCATTCCCGTAAAACAGCGTTCCTCTCCCCTCGTACATCTCATTTTCGAACTGTCCTTTATAAAGGATGTTCCCGGCATAATCATACAAGGTGCCTGTTCCCGTAATTCTTCCGTCTGCTAATGGTCCTCTGTAGAGGATCACTCCGGTCTCAGGATCCGTCAGTTTCACTTTTCCTGTATATCCATACTGTTCCGCTGTGTTTACCGGGATCGTTTTCCATAGAAAACGGGCTGTGACTGCCGGATGGACAAATTTAAAATACAGGATCGGAAGCAGGATCGCCGCGATCAGGAGCGCCAGCAAAAGTTTCTTTGCCGCGTAGTATCTGCCGACCGGAAGATATTCCTCTAAAGACTCCGGCTTCTTTGAAACCGCTTTTTTTACCTCCGCCTGCACATCAGTGACCACTGTATTTACCAGCGTGTTCGGATTTGACAGCCTGCGGAACTTCAGGCGGAGAGCGGCAAACGGGCGCACGAGTGCCCGAAGGATCCTGCGCCACCCGTACTGCATCGTCTTTTTCCAGTCAAAATCATTTATAAAACGCATATGTTTTACTCTCCCGTCTGTCCCCCGGCATCCTGTCCTGCGGTCTCCCCAATTGTCAGTGTGCCGATTGCTTTATAATTCATTGCCTCCTCCGCCTTCTTTGACGGATAGCGGATCGTATAGACCAGATATCCCACGAGCGCTCCGATCACAAGTGCCAGAAGAAGGTATTTTAAACCGAGGACAAGTTTCTTTATCTTCTCCCACAACCGGAAACCAAAGCTTTTCGGTCTGATCTTTCCCGCCTCCTGAAGCGTCAGCGCCGCCCGGGCGGTAATGTCATATTCTCTCAATACAGCAGCAATTCCCGGAAATTTTTCCTTTTCTATTCTCTCAAAAAACTGCTCTAACGGCGGGCAGGAATGTTTTTCCAGCTCCTCCGGAAAGATTTTCTTTAAAACTCCGGTCAGACGTTCTATGACATCCCGGTCTGTAATACTGTCAAACCGGTCCAGCTCATGAAATCCGTAGGAAAAACGGATATCCCCATTCTTTCCTGCCAGAATATTTCCTTCCCCCAGCACTTCATACTGAAGATACGTTGGAAGATTCAGGATTACGATCCTTCTCAGAATATTACCGGCGATCATGACCCGTTCTTCAAAACCTGTATCCGATGAGAGCCGTTCGGAAAGTGTCATATAATCATAAAAGCGAAATACGATGTACAGCCTGCCCTCCCTCGGAAAATATCCCAGAAAATCATCGTATGGAGCATTTTCCTGCTGCGCAGCGAGAAATGGCAGGAATTTATGGATGTCCGCATCCTGTTTCAGGACCACAAGCATGCATTTTCCCTTTTCCGGGTGCTTTTCATCTCTTGCTATCAGGACATCCAGCCGTTCCCCGGATTCTGCCATCCGGAGAATCTCATAGTCGCTGTTCAATGTCTGTATCCGCATGGCTCCTCCTTTTCACATATTTCTTAAAGTTTCGTTTTACTCCCCATCGCGCACCACCACATAGATGGAGGCCCGGAGGTTTTCATATCTGGTGCTGGCTGCACTCACTTCAAAGATTCCCGGCACATTCGGAGCCGTATATTTTCCGTTTGGCTCGATGGTTCCACCGTTTTCTTCTCTGATGCTCCATGTCACCGGTGTCGGGGCGATTCCTCTGAATTCCGGCTCCAGAAAGAATGTCTCTCTGGTCTTCAGATACAGAATGTCCGGGCGGATCAAAAGCGCCGTCTCTTCCACATCATGGACCTTTTCCTTCGCATCCCGGATTGCTGTCCAGTTGACCCTGACGTACCGGTTCATAGTCGGCTCCACAAGCCGCAGCCCGATCCGGAAGGTTCCTGTCTTTGCGTCCGCCTTCGCAGCTAACTCTGCGCGGAACGGTACTTCATCCGTGAAGATCTCCGGGGAACCGTAGATCACGCTGTCCTCATCCCGCACACCGGTACAGGAGCCAAGGATGATCGTCACATTTCCGAGCCCCAGCTCATGGGAAATATCCCCGGAGAAAAATCTCTGTCCCGTGTTTCCGCCGAGCCCAAGATCAAAGATCACATGACCGGTAGTCACTGCCGGCTCCTCGCTCTTACTTTTTTCTATCTGTTTTCCATGGGAGCTGCCAAAATCTGCCTGATCTTTTACCATCAGGGCATCTTCGGTTCTTCCTATCTTTCCCATCACATCCGCCAGCACATTATTGTATACAAACTGCCCAAATGGCATCGGCTCCACTGCATCAATGAGATATGACTCCCCTGCCCGGATCACATAGATCTTTGCCAGATAAATGCTCTGCTGATAGTTATTCCGAAGAATATCTTCCATCGCGCTCCGGTAATAGTTCTTTCTGACTTCATCGGAGACTTTTCCGCTGATCAGCTTCACCGCCTGCTTTCCGGCGGCTGCCGCTTCCATCTCTCTTCCGCCGAAGGCAAGGTGGAAACTGCCCTTTTCGAGTTCCAGGATTCCTTCCGCATTCTTTGTAGAACTCGCCTTCACACGGTAAATGATCTCGTATCTGTCTTCCTTCTGATGCTTTTCCTCGTCAAACATGACGGTCAGATGGTTTTCCCCGGCATATTCCAGACATGTGAGTCCAAGATCGTAGGAAAAGCGGATCGACTGGCCCTGACCCATATTTTCCACCAGGATCTTAAGTTCAAATGTATCTCCGCAGGACGCATAGGACGGACATGTCTGGGTGATCTTCACGCCTTTCCCCATATAGATCACCGATGTATGTTCATAAAATACCGCATCGGAAAGCACCGTCTGGGACGGCTCCCGCTCCGTCACTGTAAGCTCGTAGCCTTCCTGATAACGGTTATACTCCACCCCGCTCTCCCCTGTCACATTGTGGACCGGTTCCCGCTCTGTCTCCTTATAGTCCATGCAGAGGTACAGATATTTCTTTTCGTCACCGCTCCTGATAAAAGAATCAAATCCATCGATCATGGACAATTTTTTTACTGCCGGTGTATCCACAACGATCTCCCGGCCGGAGAAATCCAGAGCAAGTCCGGGTTCCACAGAGATTGTCATGTCATCGATCGGGACTACATTCAGTCCACATACCACGCCGGTTCCATATAAAAACCGGTTCAGTACTCGTCTTTTATCATTCATATATCTCTGTTCTGTTTCAAAGTCATCCACAGTCAGAAGCTTGCCGTAAAAATATTTATTTCTTTCAAAGGGAAAATACTTCATGTTCTTCATTGGCTGTATTCCTTTCTCTTACAACTGTCCGATCCGTGAAAAATGCATGGCAGACAATCCGTCTAACTGCATCGGACGATATTCACCAAGCCGGCTGTTGACGCCAAGATACGTGTGCTGATCCAGAAAGATGTAGGGAGTCAGCAGAACGATTCTGCAGTCTATATGTGCCGGAACCGCATGTCTCACAATCTGCATGAAGGTCCTGTATTCCTTCTGTCCTCCATTCTGCCCCGTATGGATCAGGACTGTCACTGTATAAGGGCTGTCACCATACAGTTTCTTCCATCTGCGGATCTTTTCCGGATCGCTCTCCTGCATCTGGTAATGTTCCACCACATACACCTCACAGTCCCTGTATAAGGTCAGCATTTCCTTCAGATATTCTACAGTTCCCCGAATCCGGTAGAGCCGCAGGGCATTTTTTAAAAGATATCTCAACTGTTCTTCATTCCAGGCCGGAATGTCCTCGATGGACAGCCAGCCTGCCATCCAGGAAAGGAAGTCCACCTGCGCGCAGTCTGGATCAAAGAGGTCCGGGCTTCGTCCGATCTTCTCCGTCAGCTCTTCATAGAAGCTCTGGAATACACCGAGATACCGCTCCAGAAAATCCCGGTTCTTTCCACTTCCCTGATAGACCTCCGGCAGCCAGGAGACCCAGCTCTGTTTCGGAAAATCGATCCGGATCTCTGTGATCCCGTCAAAATCTCCCGCCGCGCCCCCGGCCTCAAGAAGAAACCAGAGATATCTGCCTCTTACGTCAAACAGCAGCACATCCGCTTCTCCCCGGATCTCTTTCGCGAAGCAGGAGCTCATCCGCTGTTTTTTCTCTTCCAGAGAGAGTTCCGGATCCGCCAGAACCTCGTCCACCGGTGCGCTGTTATCTCCCCATACAAGAAACCGGCTGTCACTGCTGTAAAGAGTCATGTTCCATCCGCCGTCTCTCTCCGCGCATACAGTTCTCAGACGGTGCCAGGTCATCTCCTCTTCCCTGCTGTCCAGAACTCTTGAGAAAAACCAGCCCGGTTCCGCCCCGGTCAGCCTCAGGATCCCGTCTGCGGCATTCATTCTATCCACCGTTCCTCTCCGGTAGTCCATCGGTTTATTAAAGATAAAGTATTTCCTGTCTTCTGCCATCTGGTACTCCCATCTTTCCTTTTTATCCTGTGTAGGATACGCTGAGCTGGATCTGTTCCAGTACCGCGAGTCCCGCGGAAGGAAGAAAAACATCCCCGTTCACATTCCTGAGAATCCCCTGTCCGGCCGCATCGATTGTAAGCGACCGGATTCTTCGGATTCCCTGCAGTCCATCGAGAAATCCGTAAAGTCCGCTGTATAACACCGGACTCCCAAAGTCCGAACAAAATTCTTCAAAATACCGGCGGATCTTTCCTTTTAACACCTGCTCGGTATCCCTGTACCACGCGACAAGTTCCAGATCCGCATAGACACGGATCTGGATATATTCCGGTTCGGCGATCTGAAGATCCGTTCCCAGAATCCTTTTCTTATCCATAAATTTCGTGATGTTCTTCCGGTATCCGGCACTCAGCTGCGGGCATTTTTTCTCTGACCAGGGCTTTACCGCCGCCACGATCCGGTTATGTTCCCAGTCTGCTCTCACGACCTTTACCCGTTCGATGAGAAGTCCCGGCGCACGCTTTATAAGCTCCTCATAATCCGCTTTCGTGACCGCAGAATACTTTTTCGCGAGTTCTGCCTCAAATCTCTCAAAACAGCTTTTCGTGGACTCCCTGTCAGCTCCGCCTGTTACATCCTCAAAATTCCACGCCTCAAACAGATGGATCTTTTCTTCCTCTGACCTCCCCGGATGGATCTGACCTTTTTTTACATTTCCGCCGACTCCCTCTGTCCTGCCAAGCCGTATCAGACGGATGATTCCTTCCGGCGGCAATCCGTGGATTCCATCTCCAAAGCAGATATCTCCACTCTCTCCGTCGACCACAAAATGTCTGTCTTCCGGCTTTGATCCGGAAAAATCACGGACACGTCTCCAGGGTTCAAATATTCCCGGATGCTCAGGAGCTTCTGCTTCCAGTTCCACTGAGGCCGGAATTGTCCCGGCGCTCTCCAGCGGGAATCTCTGATTTGGGAATCCTGTCCCCTCCCCCAGAATCCTCTCCCCGATCTGCTCCATCTGGCAGAGCTCCACAGGATTTAAGAGGATCTCTGAGAGTACCGGTACTACATCGTATTCTCCTTCCGAAAACACAAACCGGATCCTGTCCGCGCCGGATTCTCCCATCTCATCCGGGATCCGGATCTTTATGATTCCGCTGTACAGGAATGCGTGTGTATCATCCCGCACAAGTTCACATATCTTCCAGCTGTCTGAACCGTTATCTTTGCACTCCGCCCGGATCCCCACCAGGGGCTCAAACTCTTCTGAAACCGGATTTCTTTTTGCGCTCCGTTCTTCCGGAATGCGGAAGAAGAATCCAAAGGTCTGTCCCCCTGTCATCTTTCCGGCAAACTCCATTTCCAGAAAATTGCCGTATTCCGGTGTCTCCGTAAAAACCGGAAGTTTCCATCCCGTATCGGATCCATCCCACTCCCGTTCCGAGACATATCCCTGCCTTCCTGTATTTCCTGTACGCACCCGCCAAAGCTTTCCGGAAAAAAGCCTTGTCCTTTCCACAGAACAGAACGGGATCTCTCCTGCGTGGAACTGGAAACCTTCCGGCAGCTCCGTCTCCTCTTTCACGGAACAACAGGTTACCACTGTCCTTGCCGGACAGATTTCTTTTCTTTCAATGCCCAGTAATTTTAAATATACGGATTCATGTTCCAGTCCGACCTGATTCAGATGAAATTCCTGAACTTCCTTCAGCCATGAGAACAATTCCAAAAGCGCAATTCCAGAATCATTTTCATTGAAATTTGTCCATTCCGGGTACAGGAGCGGAATCCGTTTTCTCGCCGTCTCAAAGATTTCCTGAAAATTTTCCTCATCCAGCCGAATCGTAGGAATCAATCTGCTCCACCTCCCGTTGTTATATCGATCTGATGCTCTCCCTCTACAGCCACGGCATACGGGAATTTTTCGAGCTCTTCCGCATCAAGCTCCACAAGTCTTCCATTCTGTTCCGTCTGCAGGACCAGTCTCAGCGACGTTACAATCTCCACGCCCTGAACTCCCCGAAGTTCATTTAAAATCTGGATCTGGTTCGGGACCACTCCGATCTCCCATCCATTTCCCTGAAAATTCCCCTCCATGGGGTCCAGAAACAGATGAAGCGCTTTTAAAATCCTCTGTCTCGTCTCCAAAATCTGGTTCATATCCCTCACACGGATCTCGGCCTTCACCGCCATATGGATAAACTGCGGTTCCAGAATCCGGAATTTCCTGTTTTCCAGAAGGGACGCCGGAATCTTGTCCTCCATGTATCGAAGGCATTCCCGTTTTACCAGATCAAAATTTTCCAATTCCCGGTTATGCTCCCGCAGCAGCAGGACAAGATTCACACGCCCCTGTCCCGGAAAACATTTCGCTTTCAGGATACTGCCGCTGCTTTCCATCGCCAATGCTTCATAATCTCCGGCAGTCACCGCACGTCCTCTGTGGCGGAATGCCCGCCCCTGCCTCTGGATCGCTGTCTCCACCTTTTCCCGATCCACACCTCCGGACATGTCCATTGGATTTATGACCTGATTGACAAAACCTGTGGTCTCCCGGAACCTGTTTACTGCCCCCGCCGGCACATTTCCGCGTTTTCCACCTCCGCACCGGTATCTGACCCGGATGGAAGCTTCACCGCAGTCATCCGGGATCCTTCCATGGATTCCATCGGAAAACTGTAAGATTCCCTCATTTTTATCGAGCATATAATGGCAGTCTGTCTCAGTCGAGGACGCGAAATTTTCCCGTTCTTCCCAGCGGATCCAGACATGTCTCACGGTTCCGTCCTCCGTCTTTTCTGTTCGGATTTCATAAGCCTGCCGAAGCTTCGCAAGCTGCTCCTCGGAATATTCCCGGTGTTCCTGCACCCATACTTCCGCTTTTGTAATATTTCCAGCTGCCAGACGGAACACAGCATTTTTTTCGTTTGCTTCTATGGAAAAGACCTCCTGATCCATGGTCTCCTCCGCCGTGATCTCCGTGGCATTCATCCATATCTCCTGGATCATCGTGCGCTGCGAAGCTTCTGTATTCCGTTCATCTCCAGTCTTCCTGATCCTGATCCAGAACCTCTCTTTTTCCCACAGGATTCCCGGCATAAAATCGGAATTTCCGAGCAATGTAACGATTCCGATCCGGCCGAAACCTTCTGTTCCGTCGATCATGTTCAGTGCTTTCCAGGTTTTTCCGTTATAATACTCGTACCTCAGGAGATTTCCATTCTGACTGCCTGACCGGAGTTTGAAAAAGATACGGATTGGCCACTGCCGCAGCGGCTGGTCAAAGCCTATATATAACGTCTCACTTTCCTCCTCCAGCGGGACAAACGGTTTCAGATCTTTTCCAGCCCGGAAAAGATCTTCCGGGTAGATCCTGTCGGATCTCATATTATTCAACCGTTCTATCAGCTCCGGCATCGGAAACGGCTCATGATATCGGTATTCAAATCCTGTATCTCTTAAAACCGGAGTGATATACTGTCCGTTCCACCGATACAGATTATTCATTTTTAAAATTCTTGCCCGTATATACCTTCCTTCTACTGCCCCGACGAGCACCGGTGTCAGATCTCCCGGACAGTTGAATGTGATCTCCGTCTTTCTTTCCAGTTGATCGGAAGCTGCCCGGAACACCTTGGAATATCTGTCACTCTCCGGAAGTTTTCTCCAGTCATTCCCGTTATAATACTCCCATATCACCTCGTCGATCCCGATATCATACTCCGGGTCCGGAATAAAATCCGTCCGTTTCATGATAAGCTTCCAGTCCCTCTTCCGATCCTGTCCGTACGTCTCCGACGGTATCCGGAGGAAATTCATCCGGAATGACAAGGTGATCTGAGCGTTTTTCTGGGACAGTGCCTGCTCCGACGAGAAATAAACTTCCTCATAAAGTCCCATCTGTTCACCAAAGGGAAGATATTCCCCCCTCTGTTCGATCCCGCCTGCAAAAGTCACATCCGGGACACTGCGTTCAGTCTGGGAGGTCACCCGGATATCTGCAAATTCCAGCTCCGACAGCAGGGACACATTCCTGCAGCGGATCCTGATCCAGAAAGCGTATGTTCCGTCCAGCTCACATTTTTCTGTTACCGGCTGATCTTCTCCCTTATGAAGGATCAGTTCTCCCGTCTCCGGTTCTGCTTCCACCTTTGCAAACGGCTCAAACCGTTCCCCTGCTGAATACTCCACTGATGCCGACTCCGGATCCGCAAGTGCTCTCAGAACAGCGACATCCGGTTCCCGGTTCCGGCTTTTTCTGAATGTCAGACGGATACTTCCGGATCTTTTCACGTAGAAAACATGATTGTGGGCCAAATAAAGCGTATGTTCCTGAACATTTTCTCCGTATTCCTCAAAAAGTGGAAAATTTCCTGGTACTTTCTGATCCTCTTCCCTGTGTATCCTGTATATCCCGTCTTTTTCCGGAATGACCTGAACCATGTCACAGATTCTCGATGGGGTCACATATACATCGTTTCTCGTCTCAAATATGATTTCTTCCTGATCTTCCTCCGGTCTGGCAAGAAGTCCGGTCCCTCTCCGGATCTCTGTTCCATCTGCCTCCTGATTCACAAGTCCAAATACCGCGTATCCTCCGGCCGGCCGCGCAGGTGCCAGAGCTGTACCCACACAGTTAAAGAAATCCAGCATACTTTTTCTCGGAAGCTGAGCATATTTTTTTAACGTATCCTCGTACATTCCCGCAAACAATAATGCCAACGCGGTTCCGCCATCTGGATTTTCAAGATCCATACGCCACTCAGGGGTGTAGGAGGACGCGCGTTCTCTAACTTTATCTAAAAACGCCCTGGTATTTTTTTCATTCATATCCGGTATTTTCATACAGCGTCCTCCTTGCTTCTCGTCATTTATTCAAAACCTTCCTGTAAAAAGAAAGGAAATACATAATTATACGGGTTGTTGGTTGCCCTGACCCGGAACGCGATCCGGATCATCAGCGCGTTCTGTGCTTCCCCCGGCGAAACAGAAGCTTCCACATCCTCGATCCGCGGTTCCCAGCGTTCTAACGCTGTCTTGATCTCCCGCTCCATCTGTACCATCGTTCCGTAGTCCATCGTCTCATAGGTATACTGTTTGAGACCGCAGCCGAATTCCGGACGCATGACCCGCTCTCCTTTTCCTGTCATCAGGATCAGCTTGATGGATTCTCTGATATTTTCCTCTTCACTGCTCATCCGGAACCGCCCCGTGGTCTCATCGATCTCCAACGGAAAGTGGAAGCCGGTTCCCAAAAACGCTCGCTTTTCTCTTTCTTCCATACCTGCGCCTCCATCTCCTTAGTTGATCTTTACCATTGCTCCCTTGAGCTGGGCAACTCCCGATGCTTCCGCTTTCATCGTTCCCTTCGCTTTTAACTCTACAGAAGTGCCCTCCAGCTTTAACGACTGTCCCTTGAGCTCTGCCATCTGTTTTCCGTTGATGCTGATCTGCGAAGCAGTGAGCTCGATCTTATTTGCACCGCCGTCGAGGAGAAGCTTCGCACTTTTGCTTGCAAGTTCGATCTTCTTATCCCCCGTGATGCTGACAGAATTCGTTTTTCCATCAATTAAGATCTTTTCCTTTCCCTGTTTATCCTGAACTTCAATCTTCTGGTTTTCATCATCGATCGTCAGGATCTGCTCCCCGGGAGTTTTCACAGAGAGCTTTTCTTTCCCTTTTTCTTCTGAGATCGTAAGCTCGTAGCCGCCCTTCGTCCTGATCTCTTTGACTGTATTCTTTTCATTTGCAGTCTTTTCCGGGAGTGGGTTTTCGCTGTTGTGCAGGCAGCCGAGAACTACCGCATTTTCCATATCTCCCATAATAAATCCCACAAGGACCTCACTGCCGATCTCCGGCAGAGCGTAGGAGCCGAATCCTTTTCCGGCATATCCGTGAAGAACCCGGATCCAATCGGATGTCTTTGCACCGTCCGCACCAAGAATATATTCCACTTTGACACAGCCCGGATGTTCTTTGTCCCAGTTTTCCTTCACCACCGCGGTGGCAAGGTCTGCCATCTGCATCCGGAATCGCGGGGATGAGGACGATGTTTTTGTATCAAGAATTTCTTTAAACAGATCCATGCTCTTTCTCCTTCCCCATAATCAGCCGCCAAGCTCAAACTGTGTTGTATATCCATTCTCATCGATCCGGTGTTCCACCGACAGGATCTCGTACGTCCCGTCGATCCATGCATCCAGTTTCCTGATCGTCAGGCTTCTTCCCGGAACGATCTGCGGGATTCCGATACAGGTTCCGGAGCAGTGAACTGCCTTCTGCCGTTCTTCATCCACCGCTTTTTTCACCTGAAGTACCGCCCGCTCCGCATCTCCTTCTGAATCGATCGATACATTCTTGATCCCGGGAGATGGGATCACCCGTTTCTGATGTTGTCCTTCAAAGGTCATCTCCTTTTCCAGAGATTTCGTCTGCCGGTTCTGATCCACCATCTGAACCCGAAGTGTTTCATATATGTAATTCCTCTCGCAGGAAAAAGAAAGGATATCCCGTCCCCATTCCAGAGACACGACGGACTGTTTTTTCCTGGATGCGTCAATAAAATATGCTTTTCCCGCCAGAACGAAAAATTCCCGGCATTCTAACCTGCAGAGCGTATCCTTTACGAACGAGTAATCGCTGCCTTTCTGCGCTATCTGCAGCGTCTGCCCCACTGCCGCCGGCGGATCTGCTTTTATGTTTTTTGAAGGGCAGATGGAGCTGTAGCGTTTCATCACCGCCTGAAAGATTTCCGTATAAGATTTTCCGGTATAGATCCGTCCGCCGCCTTCGTTGTCCTGCATAAGCCGGATCATGTCCACCGCTGTCACAGAGATCGTCGGAGTGTCATTGTACTCGTAATTTACGCTATGGATATATCCGCTGAAGATCTCCACGAGATTTCCGGCATACCCAAACTTTGCGCTGACCGCATTCCCCGGTTTCAACATTTCTTTTACCTTATCCGAAAATTTCCTTGCTTCGAGATCATAGGCGTTCAATACATCAAATGTCAGGGATCCGGAGGCATCGGCGGAGAGCTTCAGTTGAACGGAATCAATAAAAAGCGTCCCGCTCTTTGAAGACCGGCGGATCTGTTTTCCATCTGCTTCAATGGAAAAATCCGGTATCATAAAACCGCCATTATCTCTCCGCAGGTTTTCTGTACTATAGGTTCCCGTCATCAGATCAGCCATGAAGCCGCCTCCTTTCCCTGATATCTTTCTGCTCCTGTGTCCGGTTTTACAGGGCTGGCAGTCTTAACACCTGTCCCGGTTTTACCTGCAGCGGATTGGTAATATGGTTTTCCCTTGCGATCTCCTTCCACTTTTCCGGATCGCCATATTCTTCGTAAGCAAGCCCCCACAGACTCTGGCCTTCATAAAGCGTACGGCATTTCGTCCTGTCCGGGGATTCTAACGGAACATGGGTATTTTCTTTTCCCATCGAGCGGAATGTGACTTCCAGTTTTGCCCTGACCGGCATTCCGTTCGCCAGAAACATCGTAAATGTCTGGTTCAATTCCGTGATCACACCGCTGAATATCAGGGAACCATAGCGGAATGTTACTTTGGGCGGCCGGTGTTTTTTCGGATCCAGTTCCATCAGCTTCGCGATTTTTTCTGTCTGGAGTCTCACATCCGATCCACTCTCCTCCGCGTTTTTTTCTCCGGGAGGCATATATGTATCAAACATCAGCGTAATCTTTAATGTCTCAGCCTCCCCGGCGATATACTGGGTAAATGGGTCATCCAGACCCAGAACCTTTTTTTCGGCGTAGGTTGTACTTCTGGAAAGGTTGTACTCTGCCGGATTGAACTGGACCTTGATCTCCTTTTTCCCGTCCTCGGGAATCAGTACCGCTTTCTCATATCCCATCGTTCCGCTCCTTTCCCTGATATTCCGCAGCTGCTCCAGTGCTTCATATGCACCGGTATTTGTTCTTCTGCCTGCTTTGTCATTTTTCCTGCTTTAATAGCCCCGGCGGATCTTCTCCGTGCGGAACTGTTTCTGCAGTTCCTTCATAACACGGTCCGCCATATTCCGGACGGATGCATCCTGTTTTTGGGTGTTTATCAGGCGCTTTACTTCTTCGTTTACTGTCTGCATCTGTTCGCGAAGTTCCTGACGAAGTCCGTTGATCTTCTTTTCCTGCTCTATGAGCGTCGATCTTGTAAATCCGGAATCCCGTTTAAGGATCCTTGTCTCTTCCCTTGTCTGCGTGAGTTTTGCGGACATTGCTAAGACATCAGAATTTGAGGCTATCTGATCCTGTCTGTGCTTTCCATGATCTGCGTACTGGATTTTCACGGCTCCGGCCAGATCCGGGATATGGATCATTTCCGGATCAGATTCATTCATGTTCCGGACACTGTTTGCCGGATTGATGTCGGAAAATCTGTGAAGTACTCTTAGCGGATGAATTCCAGCAAGATCCTGAGCTGCTCTTAAATGATCGATTCCTGCAAAGTTCTGGGCGCTTCTTAAGCGATCAGTTCCAGCAAAGCTCTGGATGACTCTTAAGCGATCAGTTCCAGCAAAGCTCTGGATGACTCTCGACCGGTCATTTTCCGTCTTGAGGATCTGCAGCACAGCAGGCCGGATCCCCGATATCATGCGGATCTCCGTGATACTTCCCGGGGCACCGCGTCTCGTGCGGAATCTTGTGATGCCGGGCAGGATTTCCGAGTATCCTGAATTTGATGGATATCCACCTGATTCCGATATCCGGCTGGCTACGGCCAACATAGGATTCGCACCTGACATAGGATTCACGCCTGACTGAGATCCGGCTGCGCTTTCTGATCGACTCATAATCGTCCGAAACTTTGTTGTATTCTCAGCTTGAGAGGTAACTGTCTTAAATTTAGCCGCGTTTTCCGGGTGGCTCATAAGTGTATGAAATTTCGTTATACTTTCCGGATACTCTGTAAGACTCCGGACTTTTTCTGCATTACCCAGATCGTTCATAACCGTCCGAAGTTTCATCTGATTCTCCTGGCTGCTCATGAGTACCTGAAGTTTTGTTTTATTATCCGGTCGATTTATAGAAGTCAGAAGATTTATGATCGTATCTGGTTGCCTTGCACTTGGCTGAAATTCAGACAGCAGACTTTTTAAAATAACATTTGTCCGCTCATTTATAATTTTTTGTTCCACCAGCGCTGATTTTCCGGCTGCCGTCATCGGCAAAAACTGCTCCAGACGATCTCGCTGACTGGGCGTCTGATCCTGATCTAACGATCTGTCCATTGGTAAAGAACCTGACTGATTTTCCTGATTCCTGTAGATTAGCTGTGCCTCCGGCAATTCCGGAAGTGGTGCTTGTTCCAGTTCCAGTTGCTTTTCCCATTGGCTCTCCCGGTCAATTTCAGACTGTGATTCCGAATTCTTTCCTAACTGCTGCAGGAATTCCAGTTCTGATTTTTTTCCTGTCTGCTGTATGAACTCTGATTCAAGTTTCTTTTTCTCCTGCCGCTCTTTTTCAACCTCCTGCTGAAATTTCTCTGTTTCCAACACTTTCTCAAACTGGTAAGTTTTTTTTGGTTCTGACCGGTGATCTATCTGCTGCTGTCTTTCAATCTCCAGTAGTTTTTCGACCTGCTGCCTTTTTTCAGTCTCCTGCTGCTTTTCTGTATCTTGTTTCTGCTGCAGTGTCAGTAGTTGTTCCGTCTGATGTTGCTCCAGCTGATATCGTTTTTCTAATTCGGAAATTTTTTCTTTCTGTTGAAGTCTTTCCAGTTCATGCAGTTTTTCCGGCTGCTGAAATCTTTCCAACTCACGCAGTTTTTCCGACTGCTGAAATCTTTCCAACTCACGCAGTTTTTCCGACTGTCGAAGTCTCTCGGTCTCCAGCTGTTTCTCGATCCGCTGAACATTGTCTATCTCTCTCTGTTTCTCGGTCCGCAGGATCTTTTCTGTCTTATACAGCTTTTCTTCCAGCTGCTTTTTTTCCGACTCGAACTGCCTTGTCCTATCTTCCAGCTCTCGTTTTTCTTCCCGCATCCGGCTGCTGGCCTGGAGAATGGTTTCTTCCGTTTTCAGAGTTCCCACTCCTGGTGTCTCTTCCTGTTTTTCCGTCTGTGTCAGGTACACAAGATGGCTCTCCGGCATCTCCAGCTGTTCATTTCCCGCCGGTTCCGCCTGTATATCAGTTTCTGCATACTCATCTGTATTTTCGGAAAATTGTAGAAACCGTCCTTCCCTCCGGATCAAATCTTCTCTCTGGGAATTTCTTTCCCGCTGGAGTTCTTTTTCTATCTGTTTTCGGAATTCAATCTGCAATTCTTCTTTCTGTTCCTGCAGATGAATTTCCGACTCTATCTGCCTTTCTTTCTCTGACTGTGGTTCTCCTTCCGGCTGTTCCGAACTCTCTGACAGCACTTCTCTTTCCAACTGTTTCCGGCTCTCCGACAGCACTTCTCCTTCCAGCTGTTTCCAGTTCTCCGACTGCACTTCTCTTTCCTGCTGTTTTCGCCCCTCTGACAGCACTTCTCTTTCCGGCTGTTTTCGCCCCTCCGACAGCACTTCTCTTTCCAACTGTTTCCGGCTCTCCGACAACCGTTTCTCTTCTGTCTGCTGCCGTTTTTCTAACTGCTGTCTATCTATTTTGGGCCCCTGTTCTTCTGCCTGCTTTTCCTTCCCTGACCCCAGTTTTCTCTCGGTCTGTCTCTTCTTCTCTAACTGCAGTTCCCTCTCTATCTGTCTCTCTCTCTCTAAGATCCGTGCTTCTGCCTCGACGCGTTCTGTCTGAAGCTTTTTCTCCGCTTCCGTCAGTTTTTCTCTCTGTATCGCCGTCTCTTTTCGGAGCCGGTCAATATTTTTTTTGACCTCCGTGGTTTCCCTGGATTCCATTGCAGAATCTTTTTTTCTTTCTCCCGGTTCCAGATACACCATGCGGCTCTCCGGGAGTTCTGCTGTACTTCTGCCTGAAGCTGTTTCCGTACTTCTTTCTGTATTTCTTTCCGTACTTCTTTCTGTACTTCCTTCTGCACCCCTCTCCGCACTTCTTTCTGTACTTCTCTCCGCACTTCCCTGCAGTTCTTCCAAATGTCCTGTAAGTCCCGTGCTCCTGATCCGTGCAGTCTCCCGGCGGATCTCCAATGTCTTTTTCTGGCTGTCCGCGTATTCCCGTATTTCCCGGATCCCGCTGATCTCCTCCCAACTGAATCCATCCTGCCAACGGCAGAATACCGGACTCTCCCGCATTTCCGCTTCCGTTCTCCCTTTTCCAACCAGAAGATCCCTGGCAATCTTCACCTCGCGCGAAAACCGTTTTTCTTCTTCCATGGAAAGATTTTTCATCGAGAGTTCCAACGCAGTCCTGACGCTCTCTTCCAGAATCCGCGCATTTCCGATAGATATCTTCACTCCGATGGAATTTTGCCAGCAAAAAATGAGATTCTGAAAAAACAACATCAGCCGGCGCTCTTCACCGCTCTTTTTTTGCTCAGATTCTTTCTCTCCCTGCAAAAATGTCAGTGTCGCTCCGGCGAACCCATATTCCTCTCTCGAAGAATATTTTTCTTTAATTTTTTCACACCAGTCAAGATAATGGAATTTCTGCGGCGTCTGCCGTATCCTCCATAGCCTGTCTCTCATCCGATCACCACGCTTTTTTATAGATCGATCCTGTTTTTGCTTCTATATTATCCACGGAAAGAAGCCCCCGTTCCGCCTGTCCTTGCGTCTCCCATCTGCACACCGGCATGCGCAATCTCAAACTTCTGGATCAGCAGTTCATTTCCAAGCCCGTCCAGTCCTGAAACCTCCCACTTTACGATCACTCCGCCATTGATCCCATAGGAACCGGCAAATGATCCGGAACGGTCATATATGAACACATCGATCAGGCTGTTGATCCGGTAACCGGCTCTCCAGTTTTTGATCTGCTTCTGACCGGAAGAAAAACATTTGCCCTTTTCCAGAATCAGACGCCCGCCCTTTTTATTCGGCGTTACCGCAATATGGGGCGCAAAATTCATTCCACCGACCTGAAATTCTTCAACCTCCTGATCCTGCTCCAGATTCATTACCCTGGAAAAACCAAATTCCTGATTATCAATAAACACGCGGAAGGAAAAATTATCACACAGATCTGCCCAGCTTCCTAATCCATGTCCCAGCATATTTACCCCCCTGTCATCTGCCGGATCTGATACCGGCAGCTTCTCATGAACTCCTCTCAGGCAAAGCCGCAGGTCTTAGATCTTAAATACATTTTCCGGCTCATCATTCAGTCGGCTGTTGATTCCCGACACCTCGCTGCACCACCGGATCCGGTCCAAATGGCTCATCTCCATAATGTCATCATGGGACCAGTGGAGGTAATAGGCCAGAAATGCCGCTTCCTTGTAGATTTTGTCTGCCGGATACGTCTCTATTGACCTGCCTCCATAAAATTTACCGGGATCCTGATCTCCTTTCCGCAGTGCGGACAGATTCCTGTGTAGGTCGGCATCTCCATTGTGTTGATCCTCTCATAAAGATCCTGAAGATACGCCAGATCCATCGTAAATAATTTCTCTACCGTCCTCGTATCCACCGCCGGAAGAGAACCAAGTTTCGTGATAACTCTCGCAAGAAGAATGATCGTAAGATATCCCGGATTCTGCTGAACCCGCGGATCTTTCAACGGAAGAATCTCGTCCGCTGCATTCGCGAGACGCATGGTCCCTTCCCTGTGGATCATTCCCGTATCATCGATATAGCCCCTTGGGAGCGTAAATGTAAACTCGGTCTGAAATGCCATATTGCTGGTTCCCCTTTCTTGCAGGTTCAGCCGGACCGCAAAATTTCCGGATTCTCTCCTTCTTCTTCTGCAGTCCAGCCGACATTTATGTTCCGCAACGTTCCGTCATACCGGATCCGTTACCATTTCCCGCTATGTATTTATGAGACTCTTGTCATTCCCTCATGGGCGATTTCAAGACTCTCGATCGCAACCTCAGAGGATGTCGCGTTGAAATCCGGTGCTGTATATTTTACCGGCCATGCGTTGATGATCTGCCAGGAAGCAGCCGGGCTTCCCGCGATATCTAAGAGCGTGATCGTAAGTGTTTTTCTCTCCACATCGCCCTCGAGTCCTGCTGTCATCCACTCATAAAGTACCATGGAGTCTACAAGCCCCTGTTTCAGAGTGATATTTCCATATTTTTTCAGTCCCGGGATCTTGAGCGGTGTCTGTGTCATATCGCCCTCCCGGTATTCGATCACATCGATGGACGCATCAAAACCGGTAACCTCTGAGAATCCCCCGGCCTCCAGGCCGTCAATCTCTACTTTATAGTTAAATTTCCCATGCGGATATCCTGCCATGTCTTATCTCTCCTCTCAATTACTCGGCAGAGCCTGAATCACTCGTTTTCTGAGAAATCCTGAAGATTACGAACTCAGCAGGTTTCACAGGTGCAACACCGATCACACATACAAGACGTCCATTGTCGATATCGTCCTGACTCATTGTGTCGCGTCCGATGTTTACGAAGAATGCCTCTGACGGAACACTTCCCGCTAAGGAACCACCGCGCCACATTCCGGTCAGGAATACGTCGATCGTACGTTTCACGCGAACCCAGAGCACCTCATCGTTCGGCTCAAATACAGCCCAGTTCGTGTTCGCCTTAATGGACTCCTCAATGAAGATAAAGAGACGGCGGACATTGATGTACTTCCAGGACGGATCGCTGGATACGGTTCTCGCACCCCATACGCGGATTCCCATTCCCGGGAACGCGCGGATCAGGTTGATTCCCTTCGGGTTCAGAATATCCTGTTCTCCCTTATTAAACTGGCAGTCCAGTCCCACGCAGGCACGGACTACTTCGTTTGCAGGCGCTTTGTGTACACCGCGGCTGTTGTCGCTTCTCGCATAGATTCCCATGATGGAACCGGACGGCGGAATCGCAAAATTCTTTTTATCGAGCGGATCAAAGACCTGAAGCCACGGATGATATAAAGCGGCATAGCTGCTGTCAAAGATCTCCCTGTGTGCGATCATGTCATCGACTTTTCTCGCGTCCCTCGGCATATCGAGGACTGCGAATCTGCTGCCCAGATTTTCACAGTGGGCAACTAAGGTGAGCTGCACATTCGGATCTGTAACACCAGGAACTGCCAGAATAGACACCACGTCATTATCCAGGAATGCCTGAATTCCGCTTCTTCTGCTGGCTCCGTTGTCATATCCGATAAAGTCCGCTGCAGTGATCGAAGATACGGAACCATTGCTTCCACCGGCAAAGGAAACGCTTACGACCGCATCCCCCTCAGCAGAAAGCTCGTCAAACGGGGATTTTATCTCCGCTCCTCCTGCTGCACACGCTGCGGTGATCAGGTCAGATTTCGCGGTCTTTTTCTCAATATAGTTCGGGGCATCGATATTAAAGGATACATTCTCGTAAACCTCTGTCTGATCCTCATATCTGACTTCCAGAGTGAATTCACATGTGCTGATCACTTTCTTCGGAACCAGATTCTTATCAACAACATCTTCTTCAAACTCTTTTTCAAACTCAAGAATATTGTCCTGATTTTTTACGACACGGTTGTAGACAAGCTTTTCTCCGTCAGAAAAACTTACAACATCTCCCGGATTGAATCCTCCGCCGTTCTTTACAACATATTTTTTTCCGGACGCATTCTGAACGATCTCGAGGATCTGCGTCTTCGCCTTGCTCGCCGGAGCGATCACCGCGCGGATGTTATTTCCCCACATACCCGGGTTCTTCGCGGTAAGTGTCAGAACAGCACTATCCTCTGACGGAACAGCTGCTGCCGCACATTTCGCGTCTTCCGGCGCTACACGGGCGATAAAGCATCTTGCGCCTCCATTGATAAAGAAATGTTCTACTGCGTACGCAAGGAAACGATATTCGCCAAATTCATTCTCGGATAAATACCCACCATACTTTCTCTTAAAGTCGGAAAAGTTTGTAACGAGCTGCGGAAGGCCTTCGACCGGCCCTCTCTCCGCTAATCCGATAAATCCTGCGGTACTGGTTCCAACGCCTTCCATCGGCTTTGAACCGGAATCGAACTCCTCAACATATACGCCGGGTGATAAATACTCAGCCATAACCTTCATTTCTCCTTTCTCGCACATAACGGTCATGATTCGACTTGTTTTTCATATCATAGCAGGAGTTGCCAAACATTTTCTAAACAAATCCTTCCTTCTCTCCATTATTTTCTATATCCCCATCTTTCTCCGCATCTTTCGTCAGAACATTTTTCCATACTTTCTTTAAATATTCCTCAAGACTTCCGTTATGTACTCGTTTTTCTGCCCGCAATTCCTCACTTCTATTCTTCAGGATCTTATCAACCGACTGAATAAATCTTTCCTTTTCCCTCTGTTTGTGAAGTTCATTTTCTTTTAACTGATCCAGATACTGATTCTTCACCGTCGAGAGTTTCCCCACTGTCCTCTGTTCTTCCAGAAGCTGCGCCCGTTCCTCTTTCTCTCTTTCGCTGTCTAAAAACGGAAGCATCTCCTGAACCGTCTCAAGCTTTCCCTGATTCCTCATCGCAGAAAGACTCTCTGTCAGCCTGCTTCCCGTTTTTTCCTGATCCAGTTTCAGTGCTGCTGCGCTCTTTTCTTTCACATGCGAATTCACAAACGCTCTCTTTTGCAGAAGTGGAAGCGGCACAGCCCCATTTTCACGGACATATTCGTAATCCCTGAGTTCTTTTCTCCGATCTTTTCTGAGTCCCGATATGACTGCCAGTTTTTCCGGAGCTTTCTGAACATCTTCCCTGTTCTTTTTCGCTGCTGCTTTCGAAAATCCGATTTCAAACGTTCCGTAAGAATTCCCGATTTCCAGCTTTTTTTCCGGTTCCCGTCCTTCCTTTTTTCGTTCTTCGGAGGACAGAAAGTGATCCATCTTTTCTCTTCGGCTGTTCTTCTCCCTCAGCACAGCCTGTGAATCTTTCCGGTATTCCCTGTAATCGTACTCCATGGTATTTCCTCCAGATATTTTCCTAAACCATACCGTACTGTCCCATCTCCGCGCCAGTCAGCCGTTTCCCGCTCTTTTGAAATTCATTTTGAAGTGCCCGGAGAATGTGGCTCATGTCGATCTCCCTGCCGTCCGCTGCCGCAAGGAACGCGGAATTTACAGCAATGTTTTTGATATTGCTTCCCGTCAGCTCGAACTGGTCTGCCAAAAACTGCAGATCTACATCCTCTCTGACCGGACATGCCTCAGGGAATACCCGGTTCCACATTTCAAGCCGCTCCCCTGCATCCGGAATGGAAAATTCCACCACGTACTGGATTCTCCGCTTGAATGCCTCATCAAGATTCTGCTGGTAGTTTGTGGCAAGAATGCTGATTCCGTCGTAATCCTCCATCTTCTGCAGGAGAAATGCCGCTTCCATATTCTGATACTTGTCCTGAGAGTCTTTTACCTCCGTCCGTTTTCCAAACAGGGCATCTGCCTCGTCAAAAAACAGGATACAGAGACTTTTTGACGCTTCTTCAAAAATCATGTTGAGATTTTTTTCCGTCTCTCCCACATATTTACTGACCACCGCTGACAGATTGATGCGGTACAACTCCAGATCCAGTTCATTTGCCATGACCTGAGCCGCCATCGTTTTTCCGGTCCCCGGGCTGCCTGTAAATAGAATAGATGTCCCAAGACCATATGGAAATCTGCTTGAAAATTCCCAGGTACCATATACCAGCTCCTGATTTCTGCTTCGGCTGCAGATGTCCTGAAGGAGCTTCTTCGACGTCTCCGGAAGAACCAGATCCTCCCAGACAAACTGTGGACGGATCAATACTGCTTTCCCATGAAAACGGTACTCTGCCTGCCTCCTGCATGCAATTCTCAGTTCTTCCCTTGATGGAATTTCCGCATTGCGCGCAAAAGCCATATCCTTTGCCTGTTCCAGCACGTTCTGGAATTGTCCCGGAGTGAAACGGAATCTCTGCCACATTTCCCCGAATCCGTCTTCAAATGGCATCTGCCATTTTTTCGCGTACCGCATTCCCATGTCTTTTCTGGCAAATTGATCCGGTTCCCGGATCTCAAACACTGCGGGAACCTGCGCTGACCCCGGAATTACCGGACGCAGCGGCGTTTCCGTGATAATTATCACTAAAACAGGAAGTCTGTCCCATTCATGCCCCATCTCCCTCAGAACCCGGAACAGTTCCCGTTCCCCCAGTGCATCTTCCCAGGTTACAGCGATCACACGTTCCTTTAAAAGGGCATTCACCCCGAGCTCTCCAAACATATTCCGGAATTTTTCCCGCCCGAGTTCCAGCAAAGAGCTTCCATCGAGAAGGATCAGCCCCATTTTCTTCTCACGACAGAACGCTTTTACATTCTCCAGCCTCCCGCTCCCGTCTTTTCCAGCCAGATTCAGGAGGATCCATCCGTCTGAATGCTCTTTCTTTTTCTGTTCGACCCGGATCATATCCCTGTATACACTCCGCTCCGGATCCGGTTCCTCCGCTTTCTCAAAATTCGAAAAAATCTCCAGAAAAAACTCATCTGGATCCGGAGGAAATTCTTGCTCAATAAATCTCAGAACCTGTTCCCTGATGCGGTAAATGATTCGGCCAGACGCTTCTTCCACGTTCCTTACGGCAATCGTGCGGATCTCCTTATCAAGCTCCGCCCGGTCTGTTTTTCCCCCAGCTTCCGCATTCGGTCTATTCTTTTCCCATGCCCGGATCAGCTCATCAGGATAGATCCCGTTGGTCCCGTTCAGATCAGGATCCCACTCAGCAAGCAATAAAAGCTCCAGCGCAAATGCTCCAAAGGCTGTCAGAGAACAGCGTTCCCGCACCAGCCCGATCCGTCTCTCCAGATCCGTCATTCCATCACCATTTCTTTCTGCAGCCCTCAAACGCCTTTCTGACTTCCGGACCGGGCTTTTCTTCAAACTCCCGCAGATAAAGGTCTTCATATTCTCTATATACACGGTTTGCGTTTTTATAATCACCAAGTCTTCCGTATGCCGTGATCAGCATCGCTGCGATATCTTCCGAATAGGGGTCCTCATTTCTGAACAATTCCAGATATTCCGCGGCCTCCGCCGTCTCCCCGATTCTCATTTTATAAGAGCCCAGAGATCTCAGACACTGCTGTACAATGCGTCCCATATAAGCCCGGATCCCATAAGTCCACTCTTCTGTACAGAATTCCAGATAAGCACCCCCATAAAGCTCTCTGATATCCGGCATTTTCCAGAGCTCCGTCCAGTTTTCATTCTCCAGTTGTCCCTTTATCGCCATGATTGACGCATAATCTGATTCCGTCTTTCCAACATCCAGATAATACATTCCTTTCCTGCATATGATCAGCTCCGGTATCCCGGTATCCTTCAGATTTTTTCGCAGATACGTCATGGTTGTATAAAAAAGTTTTCTGGCTCTATCTTCCTCAAGTTCCGGCCAAAGACTTCCTATGATCACGTCACGGCTCACCGGAACCCCCTGTTTATTAAATAGAAACGCAAACAGTTCTTTCGTCTTTTTTGTCCGCCACTTCGGTTCTTCACCATGGTACTGGACATGAAAGCTTCCAAAGCTTTTGATCCGGACTTTTCCCGCGCTGGTCTCCTGCTCATCTTCCTCCGTATTTCTGTACTCAAAGATGGTTTTATTTTCTCCCTGCACCTGCAGATAATCCCGAAACATCCCCGGAAACAGATAACACTTCTCTTTCTGATCATACAGGAGAACTCCCTCTTCCTTTAAGAACTTCAGGTATTCCCCAACCCACGGGATCCCTAATGTCCTTTTCGCTGTGTCTCCGTCGATTTTTTCCCGCCCGGAGAGGGCTTTTAAAATACTCATCCCTTTTTCCGTAAAACGCTTTATCAGACAGTTTCTCCCATACTGTCCATAGACCGGATGTCCCTTCAGTCTGCAGAGATCTTCTACCGGAATCCGTTTCTCCCCGTTTGCCATGAGATCCAACGCATAGCATATTCCAGCCGGAAATCCGCCAAAATATCTTCTCAATTCAGCTGCAATATGATCTTTTTCTTCTGCAGAACGGCCTGAGAGCCTGATATCGGCCAGTTGTCTGATGTCTTTTTCCGGAAGGAGCATTCTTTCCGGACGCAGCCGGAAGATCTCTCCACAAAACATTTCCCTCAAACGGTTTTCCGATAAATTTTCCTGTCCTTTTGAGTCCAGCCAGACAACAACTTTCATTCTTTCCGTAAGCTTTTCCATCAGACGTCCCCCGAAAAACATCACTTCACGGGAATTCAGATACCGGATCCCGGAAATCGACACCAGCTTTTCCAAACCTGCCGCTTCCGTGATCCTGACAGCCATCTCCGCAGTCAGGTAACGCTTGATTTCCGGAAGAAGTTTCTCTGAAGAAGCAAGTTCATACAGATCTCTCATCTCTACGGGTATGCTTTGTCTTTTACAGTTCTCGTTGATCCGCAGGATAAATTCCTCTACCGTATCGAGTTCCTGTGTGAAGTCCAGAAATAGGGCTGCGTGTTTTCCGACCTGTTCTGCCAGACAGACTCTTCCGTATTCCATCGGCATATCTACCTGTGTGATCTTTCCGACATGATTCAAAATATCAAAGCCTGCTGTCTCAAATGTTTCTGTCTGATCCAGAACCTCTGCTGTCTTCATTTCTGTATCCTCCTTCCCGCAAATATATTTCTGTCCGATTCCGAAAGTCCTGACTTTTTTCATTTTTACATGTTCGACATTCTTCGTCAACATCTCCTGCACAAGATGTCGTTTTTCTGCACGAGTTGTAAAAATACAGAATATTTATTTTATTTCGTTTCGTTTTCTTTTATTTTCGTTTTTTCTACAATTTTATCATTCAAAACCATAGTGTTCAATTCTCCGGCTTTAAATGCAGGATTTCATGTATCAAATACACCATAATTCACGATCTTTTCACTTTTCATTTTCGACACGAAATCAATTGTTTTTTTCATTCCGGCATGATAAAATGAATCGAAAATTTTTGACCCATGCCCTCATTGGAGGAATCTATGAACATTTCCGCACAGATCCAGCAATCCGTACACATTATCACCGAATACTACGAAAACCGCCTGCAGCCGTTCTTCGATGCCATCGACGACGATCTTCTCTGGATCGGTCCTGCCGAGAGACAGTGGATGCAGGGAAAAGAAAATATCTTAAACGCCTTCACTCAGGAGGAAGGGAGACACCATCTGACATTCCGGATGAGCAATATCTCCGCCACACCAATCTCCTGCGGAACTCATGCCTGCGAGATCATTCTGACCTATCTCGTGTATACATACTATCCAAACGGTGCAATGACGGTTCATGACCAGAGGCTTCATTTCACCTGGAGAGATAAAAAAGTGACCGGCCCCGATGGAAAAAAGCATCTGGTTCCAAAAGCCGCTGTCATCCATATCTCCAACGCTTTTCCATACGATGACCGTGATAAGATCTATCCGGTCCATTATGATGAAATGAAAGTCCCGACGACACTCACGCCTGCAACCGGCCCCCGCATCACGATTTCCGGATCGAACCATGTATGTCATTTTCTGGCAGCGAATTCGATTCTTTACATTGAGACAGGATCCCGCTCCCCGTACACGGTCTTTCATACCTTAAACGGCGAGTTCAATTCCACGGAATCTATCTCAAAGCTCGAGAAAAAATACAGTGACATTTTCCTGCGGGTCCACGCCAGCTTCATGGTAAACCCGCTTTTCGTCCAGTCCATCCGCCGTTTCGAGATCACCCTGACCGACGGAACCGTACTTCCGGTCCCGGACAGAAAGTATGCGAAGGTGACGAAAGCGCTGCAGGAGTGGGGGACATCAACATCAATCAACTAAATCTTTGTTCATTCTGCGATTTAAACATATACGTCCTCTATCTTTTGCCTTTTATCCCGATTTATGAAACCAGAGGACCTTATTTTTACTATTTATCCGCTTTGCAAAATAGATAAAAGCACGCATCTGCTTCCTGCATCTGCGTGCTTTTCCTGTATCCGTAATTTAACTGACACTTTAATTATTTTTCCAATGCTCCGTATGCAGCAGCATATGCGCCTTATGGGACATCGGCTTTCCAAAGAAATCACTGTAGATCTCCCTGATATCCGGGTTCTCATGAGAGTAGCGGATATCAGCTTTTGCGTCCAGCGCATAGAGCTTTCTGCCTCTCGCAAACGCCAGCTCCTCACCATCGTGGATCGGCTGTCCGCCTCCGCCGACACAGCCGCCCGGGCAGGCCATGACTTCCACAAAGTCATATTGGACCTCGCCGCGCTCGATCTGCTGTAAAAGTCTTCTCGTGTTTCCGAGTCCGCTGACCGCTGCTGTGCGGAGTTTGATGTCACCGATGGCAAATTCCGCTTCCTGAACTCCGGCATTCTCCTGAAAACCTCCGCTACGGACCGCTTTAAAAGCGTCTGCTGGAGGATTCTCGCCTTTTAAGGTAAAATACGCGGTGCGGAGAGCCGCCTCCATAACGCCGCCGGTCGCTCCGAAGATCACGCCCGCTCCGGTTCCCGCGTGCATCGGGCTGTCGCCAGGGATCTCCACTAAGGTATCCGGGCGGATATGGGCGGAGCGGATCATCTTCACAAGTTCTCTTGTTGTGAGAACCGCATCCACGTCATGTCCGGCATACTCGCCGTAGAAGAGATTCATCTCCCGCTCGCCTTTCTTTGCCACACACGGCATAATGGACAGCGTAAAGATCTGATCCGGAGAAACACCAAGCTTTTCCGCGAAATATGTCTTCATGACCGCGCCGAACATCTGCTGCGGGGATTTCGCCGTGGAGAGATAGTTCACCATGTACGGGAACTGGGTCTTCACAAAACGCACCCAACCGGGGCAGCAGGACGTGAACATCGGTCTCTCCTTCAGCTCGCCGCTCGTAAACCGTTTTATAAACTCTGTACTCTCCTCCATGATCGTGAGATCCGCAGAAAATACTGTATCAAAGGCGTAGTCCACGCCCATGCGTTTTAAAGCATCAAAGATCTTGCCCACCGGCGCGTCCTCGTCCGTAAGTCCGAGTTCCTCGCCCCAGGCCGCGCGGACCGCAGGGGCAACCTGGGCCACCACGATCTTATCCTTATTCTCGATCGCTTCCCAGACCTTCTCCGTATCGTCTCTCTCGGAGAGCGCTCCAACCGGACAGTGGGTGATACACTGACCGCAGAGAGCACAGTCAGCTTCCCGGATCGTCTTATGTCCCGCTACATTCACGGTCGTTCTGGAACCGGTTCCCTCCACATCCCATATGCCAAGCCCCTGGATCTTGTCGCAGACCTGCACGCAGCGCATGCACTTGATGCACTTCGCGGAATTGCGGATCAGCGGGAAATCCTTATCCCACGGCTGATATTCCGGTTCCTGCCTGAACGGAATGTCCAGAATATTCAGGTCGCAGGCAACCTGCTGTAACTGGCAGTTCCCGTTTCTCGGACAGACAACGCACCGGTTATCATGCTGGGATAATAATAACTGTACCGTATTTCTTCTATGATTTCTGACCTTCGGGCTGTTGGTGTAGATCACCATGCCGTCCTTCACCATGTTGTTGCAGGATGTGATCAGCTTCTCTTTTCCTTCCAGCTCCACGACGCAGACTCTGCAGGCCGCGATCTCGTTGATCCCTTTTAAGTAACAGAGCTTCGGAATCGGGATCCCGTTTCTCTCAGCAGCTTCCATGATCGTGATATTTTCCTCTGCCGAAATCTGTTTTCCGTCGATGATCATATTTACCATAATGTACTCCTGCCTCCTTTAAAGATTCCGTATCCGAAATGGTCGCAGCGCAGGCACCGTCCGGCTTCCTGCTTCGCCTCCTTCTCGGTCATGCAGTTCTCCACTGCGTTGAAATCGCAGACGCGCTCGCAGGCATCACGTTCCATTAAGTTCACGCGTCCGCACGGGGTCTTGTCTTTCAGGCTCGCCTCCGGGATCTCCACACCGCTGGTGATCTCGTGGTGGTAGCCGAGGTATTCATCGATGTTCGCCGCAACGACCTTCGCCGCCGCGATGGCTTTGATGACGGAAGCCGGACCGCTGGAGCAGTCGCCGCCCGCGAATACGCCAGGCATGTTCTCAAAAGCGCCGCTCTTTAAGGTGACGATCTTGCCGCGGGATACCGGGATCCCGGCCTTCTCGAAATGTCCGGACTCGATATCCTGTCCGATGGCCTTGATGAGGATGTCGCATGGGATGTAGACATCCGGCTCTCCTGTCGGTTTCACGCTGGCACGTCCATCCTTGATCGCGCTGATCATCTGCGGGGTCGCGTAGATGCCGTGGATCTTGTGATCCTCGCCGACATCCAGGGACGCCGGAGCCTTTAAAGTCACGATCTCGATTCCTTCGGCAATTGCGCCCTCGATCTCTCCCGGCAGCGCTGTCATATCGTTTCTTCGTCTTCTATATAAAATGCTGACCTTCTTCGCACCCAGTCTCTTCGCCGTTCGGACCGCATCCATGGACACGTTTCCGCCGCCGATGACAACGACTTCTTTTCCGGTCAAATCGATGATCTCGTCTTTTCCAACACTTCTTAAGAACTGTACTGCGGAGAGCACGCCGTCCGCGTCCTCGCCCGGAAGTCCAAGCTTTTTATCCGTGCTGGCACCGATGGTGATGAGCACCGCGTCATACTGTTCCCGAAGTTCCTGAATCGTAATGTCCACGCCGATTTTTAAGCCCTGTTTTACTTCCACTCCTGTCTTTAAGATCGCGTTGATATCGTCATCCAGCCGATCCTTTGGGAGACGGTAGTTCGGGATTCCGTAGCGGAGCATGCCGCCAAGCTTCGGAAGCATCTCATATACGGTAGTCTGATGTCCCATGAGCTGTAAGTAGTAAGCTGCGCTTAAACCACCGGGACCGCCGCCGAGGACAGCGACCTTCTTTCCCGTTGACGGAGCACATTCCGGCGGATCCACAAAGCCTGCGTAGTCCGCCGCAAACCGCTTGAGTCCTCTGATGTTGACCGCATCATCCACCATATTCCGGCGGCATCTCGCCTCGCAGGGATGCTCACAGATAAAGCCGCAGGTGGTCGGGAACGGGTTGTCCTTCCGGATCAGGCGGATCGCATCAGCGTATCTTCCTTCTTCCACAAGCGCCACATAGCCCGGAATGTCCACATGGGCCGGGCAGATCGCGACACAGGGAACCGGCTGGTTGTAGGTACAGGTACAGCGTCCGTTCCTGATATGCTCCACATAGTCATCGCGGTAGCCGATGAGTCCCTTGTAGACCATGTTCGCCGCCTCATAGCCGATGGCGCAGTCGGCGGAATCCATGATCGAAAGCGCTGTCTTTTCCATAAGATCCAGTGTGTCCATCGTCGCTTTTCCGTTTAATACATCCCGGATCAGCTGGTTTAACTGTCCGAGACCGATCCGGCACGGCACACACTTTCCGCAGGTCTGCGCATGGCACAGCTCCAGAAATGCTCTGGCCATATCAACCGGACAGAGCCCCGGCGGGCTTGACTCGATTCTTCGTTCCAGATCTTTATAAAGTCCCTCCATCACGATCCGCGCGCGGGTCGGGGACATGATCTCCAATCTGCTCATATGATCCTCTCCTCTGCAATCTTTTTTCATCGGTCACACCTGCTCACGCAGGCATGTCTGCTTTCCCCTCTATGGCTTATTGAATTTGTTTCTTAACATATTGTCGATTCTATCATGTGTTCATTAAATAAATCAAGTGTTTTATGTATTTTGCTTAATAATCTTTTGTTTAACGTTAATTTTTAGACAAATTCATAGATAAGATTGTGCCTGCAAAAAAATACCGTCCGGAGACTTTCCGGACGGCATTTTCATTTGTACCTATGTTATTTTACAAGATATCCGCCGTCTACCGGGATGATCGCTCCGCCCAGATAGTCGCTGGCGTGGGATGCGAGGAAGATGCAGGCACCCTTCATGTCATCGCCAGTACCCCAACGATTTGCCGGAATACGCTCGGTGATCTGCTGATATCTTGGATTCTCCGGATCAAGCAGCGCGGAGTTCATCTCTGTTGCCATATAACCCGGCGCGATCGCATTGACGTTGACGCCTCTTGCAATCCAGTCATTGCTGAGTTCCTTGGTGAGCTGTGTCACGCCGCCCTTTGCTGCTGTGTAAGCCGGAACAGTCTGTCCGCCAAACCAGGATACCATAGATGCGATGTTGATGATCTTTCCATATCCCTTCTTCAACATGATCTTTGCAGCTTCCTGGCAAAGAATGAATACAGAATTTAAGTTTACATTGAGAACTTCATCCCACTCTTCGATCGGGAATACTTCCGCGCTATGACGTCTCTGGATACCATGTGCGTTTACAATAATGTCAAGATCGCCTCCAAGTGCAGCCACACAGTCATTGAATCCCTGATATACCTGCTCCCGCTTGCTGAAATCTGCTTTTACACCGTGGCACTTGAAGCCGCGGTCGCAGAATCCTTTTGCCACATCATAGACCTTATCGGAAGTTCCAACGATCACGACCTCACATCCTGCCTCCATCAGACCTTCTGCCATTCCATAACCAAGTCCTCTTGTTCCGCCTGTTACGATCGCTTTTTTTCCTTCAATATTAAATAATTCCATGATCATATTCTCCTCTCAGATTTCTCTTAGTCAAACAGGATTACCATCTTCTTCGCGGACTCGTCCGGATGATCCATCAGATGGAAGACCTTGTCGATCTCGCTGAATTTGATGAATGTTGTTGCGATGCCCTCGGTGATATACTCACCCTTTTCCATTCTTGCGATCGTCGGCTCGAACGCATCCTGAGACATTCTGGAGCCAATGATGTCAAGCTCTCTCTGATTGATCATCGCCTGTGTGATTCCCTCTTTTTCTGTACAGAATCCCATCGGTACCATACGGCCCGCGTTGCAGAGGATCCCCGGCTGCAGGCACATCGTCAGGGAACCCGGGAAGCATGCAGAGTCAAACGCTACGGTGCAGCCATGTCCGTCTGTGATCTTCTGGATCTCCGCAACAACATCCTGAGTCTTGGAATTGATCACATAGTCAGCGCCGTATTCTTTTGCGCGCTCAAGGGAAGAATCGCTGATATCACAGCAAATCACGGTCTTGCAGCCCTTCGCCTTACATGTCTGTAAGATAATGGAACCGATCGTTCCTGTACCAAGGATAAATACGACATCATCTTCGACCACGCGACCGCGTCCTGTGCAGTGGGAACCGATTGCAAACGGCTCAACAAGTGCCGCATCTTCCCACTTGACGGAATCAGAAATCTTGTATACTTCCTTCGCCGGCGCTGTGAAATACTGTCTCCAGCCGCCATCTGCTCCGGAACCTCTTACTTTTACATGCTCGCACACGTTCTTTCTTCCATGCGTACACTGGTAACAGGTTCCGCAGGAGGAGAGAAGATCCACGATAACATGGTCACCCACTTTCACATTTTTCACGTTTTTACCAATCTTTGCGATCACACCGGCATTCTCATGTCCCGGAATTCTCGGATATGTGGAGCACGGGTTGGAACCATGCCAGATGTGGTGGTCACTTCCGCATACACCTGCGGATTTCATCTGGATAAGGACTTCATCCTCGTTTGCAAGTTCCGGAATCTCAACCTCACGCACCTCATATTTATGCGGTTCTACAACAACGACTTCTTTCATCATTTCAGCCATGATTCATTCTCCTTTTTCTGAAAAGCTTTGTTTTATCTATAACCGGTTCATTCCATGTTATCCTATGATCGACGGGAGCAGCAGTGAAATTCCCGGAACAAGTGCAAATAAGATTCCGCAGAGAATCTCTACTACAACGAACGGAACCAGATGCTTTGACACCTGACCAACGGACTGTTTGCTGATTCCACATGCCACGAACATGCAGGTTCCGAAAGGCGGTGTCGCCTGTCCCATTGCAAGAAGGAATACGAATACAAGTCCGAACTGTACCGGATCGATGCCGAATGCAGCTGCGATCGGAGCAAGGATCGGTCCGAGGATCAGGTTTGTTGCTCCAACTTCCAGGAACATACCGCAGATCGTCAGAAGGATGATGATGATCGCCCAGAACATATATTTATTAGAGACAAATGCGAGCATGAAGTTCGTCACTGCCTGCGGGATCTGATAATAAGAGATAAGCCAGCCAAACATCTGCGCTGTCACAACAAGGATCATCAGGTTTGCAGTTCCCTCTGCTGTATTCTCAACGATCTCCCAGATCGTCTTCATGCTGATCTCGCGATAAACAGCGAGGCATACGATCAGACCATAAACAACGGCAACAACTGCGGACTCTGTCGGTGTAAAGATTCCGGCGTAAATACCTCCGAGAATGATGACCGGCATGATCAGCGCCCATACTGCGTCTTTAAAGGAAACAAGAAATCTCTTGAAGGAAAACTTGTCGGATTTCGGGAATCCGCATTTCTTTGCTTTGTAGTAAGCATAGAGGCAAAGAAAAACGCTGCAGACAACACCGGGAAGAATGCCGGCCATTAAGAGTGCGCCTACGTCTGTTCCTGTGATATTACCGTAAATAACGAGCACGATACTCGGCGGAATTACGATTCCAAGTGTTCCTCCGATCGCCTGAACGGCTGCCGCATAAGATTCCGGATAGCCGCGCTTTACCATCTCCGGGTACATCAGTCCGCCGATGGCCGCTGTTGTAGCAACAGAGGAACCGGAAATTGCTGCAAAGAATGTGCAGGCAACGATAGATACCAGGGAGATTCCGCCGGAGATCCAGCCGACGAGGGAATCTGCAAAGGCAACGAGACGTTTGGAAAGTCCGCCCTTTGACATAACGTCACCGGCGAGCATGAATGCCGGGATCGCCAGCATGGAAAAGCTGTTGGAGTTTGCGAAAATTCTCTGTGCGATCACTACAAATGTAAGCTTCGGGTCAAGAAGAACCGCTGCAATACATGATAACCCCAATGCCCATGTAATTTCAAGTCCGCATGCCATGCCGACAAGCAGGACAACGATCAAAGCAATAGCTGCAGTCTGCATCAGCCTACCTCCTTCTCTTTTCCAAATTCCTCCCAGGTATCTACGATCAATGCGAGGAAATTCATAATAAATCCGATAAACATGATCCCGTAAAGCAGGCTCATTGGAATTCCCATTGCCGGGCTGATCTGGTATCCACCGATCTCAATAAGCCCGTAGCCGCTGTACATAAGAATCAAACTAACATAAATGGCGATTCCTTTCCGGATCACATCCATAACATACTGTGCTTTTCCTTTCAGGTATCCGTCGATCAGCTCAATGCGGACAAACAGGTGATCTGTCGCCGCAAGATTGATTCCAAGAACGATCAATGCCACAAACAGATATCTGGAAAGTTCCTCCGACCATGTCAGGCTCTTAAATATAACAAATCTGCAAAATGTCTGTAAAAATACAACTCCGATCATCAGTAAAAGGACTGCGCCGATGATCGCTTTATTGATTTTCTGTACCTTTTTAAAGGCTGCCGCGAATTTTTCCATAACGCACCTCCTACTGATTTACTGACAGTGCCCGAATCTCAGAGATCATATCACCATACTGGTCTTCCCACTGCGCATACAGGTCTGCCGCCTTGTCGATAAACTGCTGCTTATCCGGATATGTGACGGTCATTCCCTGTTTTTCCAGCTCTGCGACTGCCTCGGAATCCATCTTACGACTGATTTCTCTCTCCTCGATGCTGCACTCAGCCATCACACGTTTGAAGGTTTCTTTTGTCTCATCGTCAAAGGATGCCCATGTCTCAGGACTCATGACAAGGAAAACGGTCGAGTACGCATGCTCGGTCATTGCAAGGTGGTTGTTGACCTGAGCGACGTTGTTTGTCAGGATAACGGTTGCCGGGTTCTCCTGTCCGTCAAGTGCACCCTGCTGGAGTGCTGTGTAAGCTTCGCCCCATGACATCGGGGTCGCATCTGCTCCCATTGCTTTCCAGAATGCGATATGTACCTGATTCTCCATGGTACGGATCTTCAGTCCGGCGACATCATCCACCGAATTGACATCCCGCTTGCTGTTTGTCAGGTTGCGGAAACCGGATTCCCAGATCCCCAGTCCGTAGAGCTGGACACCGGAAAGCTTGTCGAGGAAACGGGTTCCGATATCCCCCAGGAACACGGCATCGGCCTGCTCGGTCGATGTGATCAGGTACGGAATGTCCAGCGCCTGAAAATCGTTGATGAAGTTTCCGATCGTGGACTGGTTGACGACTGCGATATCGATCGTTCCCATCTGACATCCCTCGATCGTATCGATCTCAGCTCCGAGCTGTCCGTTATGGTATGTCTCGATCTTATATTTTCCTTCGGTCTCATCGTAAATCCTGTCTGCAAATGCTTCCATCGACTGTCCGATGGCTCCTGCCTGTGATGAGGTCTGTGCCATTCGAAGCGTGATCGTTCCGTCTGTGCTGTTCTTCTGATGACTGTCCTTGTAGATGCTGAATCCGCTGAGTACAACTGCTGCTGCGAGAATTCCTGCAGCTGCGAGAGCTGATGACTTTTTGCTCATTCCTCTTTAAGCTCCTTTCCCTTTTCCGAAAATCTACGGAGTTACAAGTGCTCCGTCACGTCCTCTTGTCTGTGTCCACGTTGTCACGGTGTTTTCACACGGATACTTTGCCGCCTCAGTTTCATCGATATCGACGCCCAGGCCTGGCTTATCATTCGCGTAAACATAGCCTTTCCGATACTCCGGCATACCTGGGAATACATCAAGAAGCGCGCCGTGCGGTCCTTTTAATTCCTGAATCACAAAGTTCGGCGGTTCGATCCCGGACCATTCCTGAACACCGAAATTCTGTGCCGCAAGGTCGATGTGGATATTTGCTGCATGGGCTAACGGAGACATATCCCCCGGTCCGTGCCATGCTGTCCGAACACCAAACTGCTCCGCAAAGATCTGAAGCTTTCTCGCCGGTGTAATTCCTCCAACCTGGCTGATATGAACACGGATGAAATCGATGAGCTGTTCTGCGATCACGGTTCTCCATTCATACGGATTGTTGAACAGTTCCCCCTGCGCGATCGGGATGCTCGTCTGCTGTCTTAAATTTCTAAGCCAGGAGAGCTGCTCTAACGGAACCGGATCTTCCAGAAAGAAAAGATCAAACGGTTCAAGACCTTTCGCAAGCGCCACCGCATCAGCCGGAGCAATCCGCTCATGGACATCATGCACAAGCTGCATATCGTAACCGATCTTCGCTCGAATCTGTTCAAATAACTGGATTGTATCGCGGATGTATTTCTTAGAATCGAGATACAATCCATCATGTGCGCCTTCTGGTGCTGTCTCAGGTGTCTGTCCATAAGGAAGTCCGCCGTAACCGCCGCACTGGCATCTTAAGTGGGTAATCCCCATTTCCTGATACATCTGAATATTCTCGCAGATCTCATTAATGTCCCGTCCGTCCACATGACGGTAGACCGGAATTCCTTCCCTTACTTTTCCTCCAAACAACTCGTATAACGGCATCCCTGCCATCTTTCCCTTGATATCCCAAAGCGCCATGTCGATTCCGGAAATCGCGTTATTCTCGATCGGGCCATTTCTCCAATAGCCGTTCTGATGCATCAGCTGCCAGGTCTCCTCGATATTTTCAACCGGACGCCCTACAAGCAGCGGCTTCATATACTCCTCAATCAGATGCTTTACCGTCAGATGGCGGTAAGCAAAGGTTGCGCAGCCAAGTCCATACAGCCCCGGCTGATTTGTCTCGATCTTTACGACCACAAGATTGATTCCTTCCGGTGCCGTACAGATCACCCGGATATCCCTAATCTTTACTGACATCCCATATTCCTCCTCATCCTTTTATTTATAAGACGTTGCCATAATCAGTTTATTGATTTTGCAGATTTTCAAGTTGTCTTGATTGTCTCTTAACTTGTTACTCATCATACAAGTTTGGATTTATTATCAAGGTGCCTTTTGCGCTGCAACCGACACCCTGTTTTACTCATTGCTTATTTTTTTCCTGTTCCGCCTTCACGATCTTCGATCTTTCCAGACATCTTCAATGTCTCAATCGAACCACCAAGATGCTGTTCCATTACGTCACGAGCCCTTTCTGCATCATGATTTTTAAATGCTTCCAGTATCTCCGTGTGGTAGTGAAGTCCCGTCTCATATCCGAACAACTCATTCATTTGTTCATGGTTCTTTCTGGATTCCAGAAAAACTTTATGAAGACTCTTTTCCAGAAGCGGATTGCCGGAGGTCCGACTGATAACTTCATGAAATTTCAGGTCTGCACGGACAAATTTCGCTCGGTCTCCTTTAAATTCCTTCATCTGTTCCAGATAAACTTCCAGAGCGGCAACTGTTTTTTCATCGCAGTTTTCCATTGCGAGTACGCATGCCCCCGGCTCCAGAATCTTTCTGAATTCCAGTACTTTGCAGATATCCATACAATCTTCCGATGTGATCTTGTATTCTGCCTCGTCCCAGTTTTCAACCTGAGTGTTGATCAGGAACGTTCCTTTTCCCTGATAGCTTTTCAGAACACCAATCCCGATCAGATATTGAAGTGCCGATCGGATACTGGAACGGCTGACTCCAAGTTCCATAACCATCTGGTTTTCAGACGGAATCTTTTCGCCGATGTTCCATTTTCCGGATTCAATATTTTCCTTCAGATACTCAACGACCTGATCCGTAATATTGACTGTTTTTATTTTCATCCTCGCGCGTTACCTGCTTCTTTATTATTCTGCTTGTTGGGCGGATAAGATTGTTCTTTTACTTGTCAGACAACCTATGAGTTGATTATATCCTATTTTTACCTAAAGTCAATACCCATTTTCAATATTTTTGGTTGTTTTTTACAGACTGAACGGAATCTTTGCGGGGAATGTTGATATGTTCCATGCAGAAAATGACTGCCCATGTAAAGCATCTTAACTCTATATCACTCTGTACTGATCTGCCGCCGTTTGCTTGCATCGCTGAAACTTCCATGGTAGAATAGAAATGATGTGTACAGAAATTATCCACTCACCCGAAAGGAGACTTGTGATATGAAATCCGGAGAACATTTTGACGTGATCATCATCGGCGCAGGCCCGTCCGGAATCTTCTGCGCGTATGAGCTGATCAAAGAAAAACCTGAACTGAATATTTTAATGATTGAAAAAGGAAGACCGATCGAGAAACGTGTCTGTCCGAAGAGAAAAACAAAGGTGTGTGTGGGCTGCAAACCATGTTCCATCACCACCGGTTTCGCCGGAGCAGGAGCTTTCTCCGACGGCAAGCTCTCCCTTTCCCCGGATGTCGGCGGAAATCTGCCGGAGATCTTAGGATACGATAAAGCGACAGAACTCATCAGGGAATCCGACGGTATCTATCTGCAGTTCGGCGCTGATAGGAACGTCTACGGCGTTGACAAACAGCAGGAGATCCGCAAGATCCGCAAGAAAGCCATCAACGCAAACTTAAAACTCATCGAATGCCCGATCCGCCACCTCGGAACGGAGGAAGGCTATAAGATCTACACAAGACTGCAGGAACACCTTCTCGCGAACGGAATCCACATGGAATTCAACACCATGGTCAAGGATATCATCATCGAGGACGGTGCCGCAAGGGGTGTTATCACCGATAAAGATGAGACATACTACGCAGATGAGATTGTCTCCGCCATCGGACGTGAAGGCTCCGACTGGTTCTCCCACATCTGCGATGACCACGGAATCGATACCGAAGTAGGAACCGTCGACATCGGCGTCCGTGTTGAGGTCCGCGACGAGGTCATGGAGTTCCTCAACAAGAACCTCTACGAGGCAAAGCTTGTATACTACACACCGACCTTCGACGATAAGGTCCGCACCTTCTGTACGAACCCGTCCGGTGAGGTTGCTACCGAATATTACGAAAACGGCCTGGCTGTCGTAAACGGCCATGCTTATAAATCAAAAGAATACAAGACCAACAACACCAACTTCGCGATCCTGGTTTCCAAGAACTTCACGAAGCCGTTCAAGACCCCGATCGAGTACGGCAAACATATCGCCCAGCTGTCCAACATGCTATGCGACGGAAAGATCCTGGTCCAGACCTTCGGTGATTTCCAGAGAGGCCGCCGCACCACGGAGGAACGTCTCTGCAGAAACAACATCATCCCGACCTTAAAGGATGCCGTTCCGGGCGACCTTTCCTTAGTTCTCCCGCACCGCATCATGGTGGACATCAAGGAGATGTTAAAGGCCCTCGACAAGGTAACTCCGGGTATCGCCAGCGATGAGACCCTGCTTTACGGAGTGGAGGTTAAATTCTACTCCAACAAGGTCGTTGTCGATAAGGACTTCGAGACAAACATCCACGGTCTCCGCGCTATCGGTGACGGTGCATCCGTGACCCGCGGACTTCAGCAGGCATCCGCGAATGGACTTTCTGTTGCGAGAAGTATCCTCGCGAGGATCGATCAGAAATAAGGCAGTAAAAAGCTTCTTTTAAATCTGTATGCTGAAAACCACACATATAAAATAGAAAAAAGAGCATCTTTGCGCTCCAATGTTTTAAGACATTTTCCAAAACATTGGAGCCGGAGATGCTCTTTTATGTCCAATCCGACTTTTATTCCGCCGCCCCAAGATTTGAGTATCCCATCAGGTCCTCATCGACCTCTCTCGCGGCATTCCTTCCCTCGCGGATCGCCCAGACGACCAGGAACTGGCCCCGGCGCATATCGCCCGCCGTGTAGATTCCCGGAACCTGGGTCCTGTGTCCGTCATTTTTTGTCTTTACCCGGAGACGCCCGTCAAGCTCCAATCCGAAACCTTCCGCAGCATACTTCTCCGCGCCGAGGATCTCGCCGTCTGTGAACAGGATAGATGTCGGGCCGTCCCACGGTTCCATCATTGTTGCGTAATAGCGGTAGAAATCCTTTATCTCCTGCCGCATATAGCGGTCATGTTCCCACGGCGCCGGGATCGTGATCATGACAGCCAGCGGAAGATCCATGCCGCTCATGGTAAGGAATTCCAGCGTGTTGGAGATATCTTACCATATTTTCAATTTTGTGCAAATATCACATCTTTACAAAATTGTCAGATAATCTGACAATTGTTTTTGTCAGTTTATCTGCATGGTAGAGGCATTTGTTTTTATCATAGAGACATTCTATGGATACGTCTGAAATTCCCTATTGATGCAAAAATCACAGCTCGTTATCGCAAAAAAGACACTAAAAAAGTCTGCCAAATTTTGTTATCTTTCTTTGAGCACATTTTCTAATTTAAGCTGCATTACTGCCCTTATTCAGCCGTAATTCAATGTATGCATGATCCTTATTAAGGATTTTCCCTTTGAGTGTTCATTCCCCAATCCAAATCGGCTTCGCCGATGGGATTTTTACCTTCCAGCCTAAGTTTTCACTTTTACTTCCTTGGATGCGCCCCCTGGTACGCCTCTCTGACCGCGCTGTCCATGGCATATGCCGTGTACATCTGGGTAGATGCCAGGTCGGAGTGGCCCATCATGGTCTGGACGGCGCGCATGTCAGCTCCGTTGCTTAAAAGATGCGCCGCAAAGGAATGGCGCAGAGTGTGGGGTGTGATATCTTCCTCGATTCCTGCCCGGTCCCCGTAGTATTTGATAATCTTCCAGAATCCCTGACGGCTCATGGCTCTGCCGCTGTAATTTGTAAACAGCAGTTCCGATCGTGTTCCTTTTAAAAACGTCTCACGGGCAGACTCCAGATATTTCGCAAGAGCGTCCTTCGCCGCATGGCCAAAGGGAATCATCCGCTCCTTGTGCTCATCGCGGCAGGTGATAAAGCCGATGGACATATTTACATCGGAGAGCTTCAGATTCACAAGTTCCGTCACGCGGATCCCTGTCGCGTATAAGAGTTCCAGCATTGCCTTATCGCGGATCTCCTTCGGATTCGCGCCGGACGGCTGCTCCAGGAGTTTCGTCACCTCGTCAACTGTAAGGATCACAGGCACCTTTTTCTCGATCTTCGGCGCATGCATCGAATCTGCCGGATCACGGCGGATCTTTCCTTCCTTAAACAGCCAGCCAAAGAACGATCTCGTGGATGCCAGCGCTCTCGAGACTGTCGACGCCGCTTTTCCTTCTTTCTCCAGGAAAAGGATATAGGAATTTAACGCCGTCTTTGTCACTTTCCCGCAGTCTGTGATTCCGTTTTCCTCCAGATAATCTGCCATTTTTAACAGATCTCTCTGATAAGAAAGCGTTGTATTTTTTGACGCGTGTTTTTCTTCCTCCATATAGTTTATGAAGGTTTGAATTTCCTCTCTCATACCTTTTCCCCGTTCATTTCCAGACACAGTTATCCGCGCTTTTCACGATCCTATACGAAATCATAACTATTCAGCAGCTTCACCAGCTTATGTTTTCTCCTGGTCAGCGCAGTAAGTGCGCAAATCCACAGAACAGTTACACAAAATTTTCCTGTTCGAAATTTTCAGCACCTGTGTCTATACACGTTTATACTCTATCTGTTTTTTAGTTTCACGATGTCTGCCTTTGGGAAACAGGGGACATAGGCCTAAGTTTTCCACCATCCCCCCGATACGCTGTTTTTCCCGGCAAAACCAGTATTTTTCTACATTATAGTCCCATTTTAGGGCAAAATCAAACGGATTTTTCCCACTTGGATCCCATTTTAGACTATTTTACATAACTAATCGCTAGATATGGAACTGTATATATCCACAATGGCAATATCTTGTCAAAATGCGCAAAATTTTTTTATAAAAAAAAGGGCTGAAAGCCGCGTATTTCCTGGGAAAATTCCACTTTTCCGCCCCATTATCCTGACTACCGTACCACGCCTTCAACGCCTTTCGTCAGATATTGTCTCTTCCGTTGACGTCCTAATTCAAATCCACGATTTTCAGATATGCCTTTCTAAAACAGTTGGAAGATCAGCGCTGAGAAATTTGGATTTATGAATATCTCAGATATAATTCCAAGCACCATAAAAAATACCATCATCCATAACCTGATTTTCTCTTTTCCATCCGCCTGCTCCACGACCATGATCCATAAAAGGTAAGCCGCCAGTATATAAAAGAATCCCTGCGGAAATACAAGTCCGAAAAAGCGCAGGATCCCATAAATTCCCGCATGCATCGTCAACACACAGACAGCAATTGCGGATGTAAATGCCAGATAGACTGCTCCCGCGTAAAACAGGATTCTGGCATAAACTGCCTGGCAGATCAGAATTCCCAATAAAATCCACACAAACCGTTTTTTCAATACTCCCACAAACAGACTATACCGGTCCGCCGACACGATCTCCGATGATGTGAGGATCCCGGAGAACCAGCTTTCAAGTGTGCTTTTCATCTCTGCGCTCATCTTATTGAAGAAAACTGTCCCCAGAACGGTCCCCAAGAATAAAAAAAAGGACAGCCAGAACATCTGACTGTCCCAAAATCTCCGATGCCTGTGAATTCCGGCCATAGCGATACCGTCCATGTTCCTTTTTCACAATGTATGCGCATATGGGCCTACTTTATCCACAGGATTTGTAACTATTCAGTACCTTCATAGTTACGTGCAAAAATCCATTCCAGATCAGCTTCGCTGATGGGATTTTTGCCTTCCAGCCTATGTTTTCTTACGGTCAGCGCAGCAAGTGCGCAGACCTACTGAACAGTTACCAGGCTTTTTTCTAATTGCAACAATCTTTCCACAGGCAGGTAGCCAGCCCTATCCTCACTGACACTTTCCGGTTACTGGCTTCTGCCGTTTTTTCTATCGGATTCCCTCTTTCTGAGCGTACGCAAGGATTGCCGCAATCGTCTTCGCGTCTGTCATCTTGCCGGTGTAGATCATCTCAAGAAGATCCTTTACTTCCCACTCTTCCACATCAATACTCTCATCCGCATCGAGATGCTGCTTTGACGGGATCAGGTCTTTTGCGATATAGACACCGATCTGCTCATCGCAGAAAGCCACTGTCGTGTTGACTGTCATCAGGAATTCCAGGGTTTCGCTGCGGAATCCTGTCTCCTCCTCAAGTTCTCTCGCCGCGCACTCGATCTTCGGCTCATCCGGCGCATCAAGTTTTCCTGCCGGAATTTCCAGCGTGAACCGATCTAAGGCGTTCCGGTACTGACGCACCATGAGGATCTTTCCGTCCTTTGTCACCGGTAGAACGGCTGCCGCGCCATCGTGGTGGATATAGTCATACACTTCCTCGATTCCGTTTGCGACAACGGTATCCCGGTAGATCTTTAAGATCGTTCCGGTGTATGCAAGCTCACGTTTTAAACGAGTTGTTTTTTCCATACTAAAGTCTTTTCCTTTCATGAATGTATCTGTTAACTGCCTTAACAGACATTCTAAACAATTCCTCTCAGATTTTCTATTCTGCGGAATTACCCTGCAGTATTTTCCTCTGCTCAGAACTTATTTTTTTACATTTTTCACACTGCTACGGAAATTTCCGTGTCTTTCACGTAATTATCAGCCTTTTAACTTTTTATTCTTCTCAAAGTTTGCATCACACGCCTTAATGATCGCACCGCGGAATCCGTTCTCCTCAAGGGCAGCAAGTCCCTCGATAGTGGTTCCTCCCGGTGAGCATACCATATCCTTTAATTCGCCCGGATGTTTTCCTGTCTCAAGGACCATCTTCGCGCTTCCTAAAACGGCCTGGGCAACCATCTTGTAAGCGGCCTGGCGCGGGAGTCCGTTCTTTACGCAGCCGTCAGCCAGCGCCTCGATAAACATGTATACATAGGCCGGGGAGCAGCCGCTGGCGCTTCCAACAACATCCATCAGCTTCTCATCCACTTTCTCCATCTTTCCGAAGGAAGTAAAGAATCCGTCGATGACATCCTTTTCCTCATCGGTAAACAGCGCCTCATCGTAGCTCACCCCGGACATTCCCTCGCCGACCATAGCCGGTGTATTCGGCATGGAGCGGACGATTCTCGCACTGTCTCCGAGACCTGCCTGGAGATCCGCGATCGCATATCCGGCCGCGATGGAGATCACAACCTGATCTTTCCTGATCTTTCCGTTTAATTCCTTAAAAACTGTCGGAAGTACCTGCGGCTTTACTGCCAGCACCAGGTATTTTACCTGCTCTGCGCAGTCCGTTGCTGTTGAGACATGGGCAACACCTGTCTCCTCCGTAATTTTCTGCATCTTCGCCTCATGGGCGCTTGTGAAAAGCAGCTCTTCCGGCTTATATGTCTTTAAAAGTCCCCGCATGATAGCGGTTCCCATGTTTCCCATTCCGATAAAACCAATCTTTGCCATATCAATATTACCTCCTGTTTTATATTCTCTGTTATCTCTCATCTGCAGCAGAGCAATCTTTGCTCATATTGCAAAAGCTTCGGCAGCACAGAGACTTCTAAATTTCCTGTTAAAAAAACCGCTGCCATACAGATTCTCTCTGCACAGCAACGGCTTTCATTTTTATTTCGCGTAATCGGTAACTCTGGACTCGCGGATCACGTTGACTTTGATCTGTCCCGGATACTCCAGGCTCTCTTCGATCTTCTTGGATATATCTCTTGCGAGAAGAACCATATCGTCATCGCTGATCTGCTCCGGTACTACCATAATGCGCACTTCGCGTCCCGCCTGGATCGCAAAGGACTTGTCTACTCCCTTGAAGGAGTTTGTGATATCCTCAAGCTGCTTTAAGCGGTTCGTGTATGTCTCCAACGTTTCTCTTCTTGCACCCGGTCTTGCAGCGGAGATCGTATCTGCTGCCTGAACGATGCAGGAAATAAGGTTCGTCGGCTCAGCATCGCCATGGTGGGATTCCACAGCATTGATAACGATCGGGGACTCTTTGTATTTCTTACAGAGTTCCGATCCGAGCTGTACATGGGAACCTTCCATCTCATGGTCAACGGATTTTCCAATGTCATGTAATAAGCCGGCACGCTTTGCCATTCTGACGTCAACACCAATTTCGGCTGCCAGTAAACCGGATAACTGTGCGACCTCGATGGAATGCTTCAATGCATTCTGACCATAGCTGGTTCTGAATTTCATCTTGCCAAGGAGCTTGACGAGCTCCGGATGGATATTGTGAATGCCGACCTCAAGGATTGCGGCTTCACCTTCCTCGCGCATCATGTTTTCAACTTCCTTCTGCGCTTTCTCCACCATCTCTTCGATTCTCGCCGGATGGATACGTCCATCCACGATCAGTCTTTCAAGAGCAATTCTTGCAACTTCACGTCTTACCGGATCAAAACCGGATAATACGACAGCTTCCGGTGTATCATCGATAATGAGTTCCACACCTGTCATTGTCTCGAGAGTACGGATATTACGTCCCTCACGTCCAATGATGCGGCCCTTCATCTCATCGCTCGGGAGCTGAACGACAGAAACTGTAGTCTCAGCCACATGGTCAGCTGCACATCTCTGGATGGCGGTAACCACATATTCTTTGGCTTTCTTGTCAGCTTCTTCCTTTGCTTTGGCTTCTAATTCCTTGATGAGCTTTGCGGTGTCGTGTTTTACATCTTCCTCTACGGATTTCAGAAGATATTCCTTCGCCTGCTCGCTGGTAAGTCCGGAGATCTTCTCCAGTTCTTCCTGCTCCTTAGCAAATAATTCCTCGACCTCGGAAGAACGCTTTCTTAAAGTCTCTTCCTTCGCGGCAAGACTGGATTCTTTTCTCTCCATTGCCTCAGATTTTTTGTCGAGGTTTTCCTCTTTGCTCAGTACGCGGCGCTCATAACGCTGGATCTCGGCTCTCCGTTCTCTGGTTTCCTTTTCAAGCTCATTTTTCGCTTTTAAATTCTCTTCCTTCGCTTCCAGGAGAGCTTCTTTCTTCTTCGTCTCGGCGACCTTCAATGCTTCATCTATTATTTCTCTGGATTTTTCCTCTGCGCTACCGATCTTGCTTTCATAACTGTTCTTGCGGTAAGCGACAGCCACGACCCAGGTAATAGGAGCCACAATAATTGCTGTTATAATAACGCTGATTATTGGTGACACAGGAGCACCTCCTTTATTTAGTTTTCATTGTACTAATTACAACACTTCAATTTTAAACTGTTTTATGCATTATGTCAAGTATAATGCCCTCATTCCGGGTACTTCTGTGCATCCCCACGAAGCCTGTCATATCCTGTCCTTTGGGGCCGGAAACAGCCCTATTCCCACTGCTTCATCGCACTGTTGATCGCGTCGTAGGAAAAACCTTTTCGCGCCAGAAATGCGTAGATCTTCTGGCGTTTCGCGGGATCCGGTTCTTCCGGGTCGTAATTTTTCTTTCTCAAAAGTCCAAGGATCTGGGCAGACTCGTCCACCTCCATATCCTCAAAGACCATCTCCACCAGATCGTCGCTGACGCCTTTCTGGCGGAGATCAAATTTCATCTGGCGGATGCTCTTTTTGTGGTCGTTTTTCTCCACATACCGCCTCGCGTAGTCCTCATCGTCCAAATACCGGTAGTGTTTCAGAAAAAGAACCGCATCTTCAACAGAGGCTGGCGAAAACCCCTGTTCCGCCAGCTTCTTGCGCATTTCATTTTCTGTTTTTCCGGAAAACTGAAGATAGTAGAGACCTTTGTTCCGCGCCTCCCGGAACTCCTCCGGAACCGCGTCTCCATCCGCACCGGCATACATTTTCTGCTCCCGGTGCTCTTCCTGCTGCCATTCTTTCATCTATGCTTTCCTGTCAGAACTGCCTTCCCGTCTCAAGCTTCTTTCTAAAGTTCCGTACCCGCCAGACAGTTCTCTTTTTCATCATTATTTTTATTACTCGTCAACTGCCTCAGCCTCATTAACCGCCGGTGCCGCAGCTGCCTCACCCGGAGCAACATGCTGCGCTTCCAGTCCGTGAAGCTCTCTCACCTGGTTCTCGATCTCCTCGCAGATCAGCGGATTCTGCGCAAGGTAGGTCTTCGCGTTCTCGCGTCCCTGACCGATCTTCGCTCCCTTATACGCGTACCAGGAACCGCTCTTCTCGACGATATTTGCGTCAGCAGCCAGATCCAGGACATCGCCCTCTCGGGAAATTCCTTTTCCGAACATAATATCAAACTCTGCCTCTTTAAATGGCGGAGCGATCTTATTCTTTACAACTTTTACACGGACGTGGTTACCGATCACCTCACCGCTCTGCTTTAAGGACTCGGTTCTTCTTACGTCAAGACGGACAGAAGAATAGAACTTAAGCGCACGTCCGCCGGTCGTTGTCTCCGGGTTTCCGAACATCACACCGACCTTTTCGCGGAGCTGGTTGATAAAGATCACGATACAGTTTGTCTTGCTGATGATGGCGGTCAGTTTTCTTAAGGCCTGGGACATCAGGCGGGCCTGTAAGCCGACGTGGGAGTCACCCATATCGCCGTCGATCTCCGCCTTCGGAACAAGTGCTGCTACAGAGTCCACGATCACAATATCAACGGCACCGGAACGCACCATCGTCTCTGTGATCTCTAAGGCCTGCTCTCCGTTATCCGGCTGGGAGATATAGAGATTGTCGATATCAACTCCGATATTCTTCGCGTATACCGGGTCAAGAGCATGCTCAGCGTCGATAAATCCGGCGATCCCGCCGCGCTTCTGGACTTCCGCTACCATGTGGAGCGCGACCGTTGTCTTACCACTGGACTCCGGTCCGTAGATCTCAACGACACGTCCTTTCGGAAGGCCGCCAAGTCCGAGGGCGATATCAAGGCTTAAGGAACCCGTCGGAACCGTCTCGATATTCATATTCGCACCGGAATCACCAAGCTTCATAACGGAACCTTTTCCATAAGCTTTTTCGATCTGTGTGAGAGCCGCGTCAAGGGCTTTTAATTTATCATCTTTATTCATATTCTTCCTCCAAGATCCGGCCCCGCAGTCTTTTCCGCGCCCCCGGATATCCAATAATCACTGATTTTTCAATCCGCATATTTCTTCACATACTTCACGTCCACGAAAGCGGAGTGCCGTATGCGAACAAATGTTCTGTACCTGTTAATCATAATATAATCCATGTAAAAAGTCAACTGTTTCTTATCATTCCGACCGCTTTTGATCAATTCGCAGTTACTGTCCACGCCTTGCGCAAACAGCAACTGATTTTGCTGATACTTCGCATTCCAAATCGGAAAAATCCACTACCGCCACTGTATTGTACGGATTTTTCAGTTCAGAAAATCCCTACCCGCGCACAGTAACACCATCATACTTCATCCCCTCTCCGGCAGATCCCCACGTTTCAATACCAGACTTTTTGCTCTCCGCTGTCATAAAATACCCTTCTGCCTGTCCTTTACTTCTTTCCATCTTATCTTCTCACTGAGGCCTGCAGCGATCCGCCGCCAGGACGATGCTTTCCCGCATCATGAACTATCTGCTATCCGGGACAGACCTCCCAGAACGATTTCAGATACCCGTACTATATCGAAATTCCTTCGCCCTGTCAATCGGCATTCTCCACAAATTCAGACCCTCATTTTTTACCTGGTCAGCCATGAAAAATTTGTCTGATCTCCAATATCCGCCTCACAGCTTCCTTCCCCATGCTCCGCGTAAACAACAAAAGGCGGCAGCCCATGCCCGCAATACATGTTCTGCCGCCATTCTATCCTATTTATTATATATGTATTCCCATCCGGCTCACGCCAGACTTCCTATCTCTCCTTCGAAGCCCGCGCTACCAGTCCGCTGAGCGCCAGAAGCGCCAGAACATTCGGAATGACCATAAGCCCGTTAAAGAAGTCCGCTAAGGACCATACAAGCTCCAGCTTCAGGCAGGAACCGATCACGATGCAGACAACAACGATCAGGGAGTAGAGCTTTGATGCCTTCTCGCCGAATAAATACTTCACATTCACAAGTCCGAAGAAATGCCAGCTTAAGATCGTGGAGAACGCGAAGAAGAACAGGCAGACTGCAACGAAGATGATCCCCGCGCTGCCGAATCCCTTCATGAATGCCGCCTGAGTGAGCGCGGTGCCGTCCTTTCCTGTGCTCATAACGCCTGTTGTGAGGACAGAGAATACCGTCAGGTTCAGGACGATAAATGTGTCGATGAACACGCTGACCATTGCACAGAGCCCCTGATGATGTGGAGATTCCGCCTTCGCTCTCGCATGGGCATGCGGGGTGGATCCCATACCTGCCTCGTTGGAGAAGAGGCCGCGGGCAACACCATAGCGGATCGCCTCACGCACCGTGATTCCGGCGCCTGCGCCGAGAACTGCTTCCGGCGCAAACGCGCCCTCGATAATGGAAAGGAACGCTGCCGGAAGAGCCGTGATGTTCATGCAGATCAGGACCAGGCTGCCGACGATATAAACGCCGGCCATGATCGGAACGATCTTCTCAACTACCGTTGCCAGACTCTTTGTTCCTCCAAGGAAGATCACCGCTGCGATCACTGCGACGACAATGCCGACGATCACCGGTGAAAGTTCCACATGGAATACCTGAAATGCTTCCACAAACGCTGCTCCGATAGAATTGGACTGAACCATATTTCCCATAAAGCCCAGCGCAAGAATAATAAATACCGCGAACAGAGTGGAAAGCGCCTTTCCGAATGTTCCCTTGAACGCCGCCTTGATGTAGTAGACAGGACCTCCTGTCACCTCACCGTTTACCTCTGTCTTATATGTCTGTGCCAGAACTGCCTCTCCGTAGATCGTCGCCATTCCGAGGAATGCACTGATCCACATCCAGAAGATCGCGCCCGGGCCTCCGCCGATGAGGGCTGTCGCCGCTCCGGCAAGGTTTCCTGTACCTACCTGGGCTGCGATGGCTGTCGCGATGGACTGGAACGGAGTCATCTCGCCTTTTTCGTGCTTTTCACCGTTCATGCTGAAATGCCCGAATACCTGACGGACGCCCTCCCCGAACTTTCTGACCTGGATAAATCTCAGGCGGATCGTATAGTAAAGTCCGGTTCCGCATAAGAGAACGAGCAGGAGAAAGCTCCACAGAAAATCATTTCCCTTTGTTACAAGCTGCATCAGTGTGTCCATTTTAATTATCCTCCTCTTTCATCATCATAGCCGCCAGCCTTTTCTTTAAATTTCCGGCTGTCCGGCATCATGGAATATCCCCTCTGAATTTCCATGCAATAAAATAAGAGCTGATATTGATCAGCTCTCCAAAGAGTAGAACATTTGCATACAACGGGTTTTGTCCCATTGTGGTTATTTGTATGCCCTGTCCTTTTGCCTGAGAGATCGACCGGTACCATGGACATGAACCGGTCTTACACCTTCGGCGCTCCATACGGAGACTCTCCAGAGTGTCCAGGCGGACGTTTGTCCGCCTGGACTGCACTTATGTGTTACATACTATCACAGTTTTCCTTCTGTATCAACGTGCTTTTGAAGTAAAGCAGCAAATTTTGTAATTTTTGTAAATATTGTCACATATGACCTGCAGATCATCTGTCTTTTGCTTCAATCTGACGAACCATTTTCTGACCGCTCCGCATGAACCTCCCGACGCTGTTTTGCAGTTTCAATCTCATGCTGCTTTAACGCCTCCGAGAACTCTACGCGGATCTCCGTTCCCTTGCCCTGCTCACTCTCAAGGGTCAATTTTGCCCCGTGCTGGGCAACGATGTGCTTTACGATCGCAAGTCCCAGACCGGTTCCTCCCGTCGCCTTCGAGCGGCTCTTATCCACACGGTAGAATCGCTCAAATACACGCTCCTGATGTTCCGCAGAGATACCGATTCCGGTGTCTTTCACAGAAAGGAACGTATGCCCGTTCTCAATGCCGGTCGTCACCGTCACAGTTCCGTCCTTTTTATTGTACCGGATCGCGTTGTCGCAAAGATTATAGATCAATTCCTCCATCAGCTGCTTATCCGCGAAAACCGGTGCTTCTCCGCCCTGGACCCGGATCGTCACGTTCTGTTTCTGGGCATTCATCTGGAGCATGTCCACACATTCTCTCGCCAGCGGAAACAGATCCAGATCTCTATACTCCACATCTTTCTTTCCGCCGTCAAGCTGGGAAAGCTGGATGATATCATTGATCAGGGTCAGAAGTCTCGCCGCGTTTTTATGGATCTCCGACGCAAACCGTTCCGTATTCTCCCCGGACATGCCGTGTTCGATCAGTTCCGCATAGCCGGAGATCGCCGTGAGCGGGGTCTTGAGCTCATGGGACACGTTCGCCGTAAATTCCTGCCGGACCTGGGAGCTCTTTAAGATATCCTCATGCTGCTGCCGGATCTTATTCATAAACGGTACCAGCTCCTTGTAGGCCGCCTGTGTCCCCGGCTCCGAAAGATTCTCCGCCATCTGCTCGATGGGTGCCACAAGGTTCTTCGTAAAGTAGTTTGCCATCAGGATACAGAAGAAAAAGAGAAGGACAAATACTCCCACTACCGTCATCATCATGTTCTGGGTCAGGGCAAAAATATTGTCGCCCTCCCTCGCGATCCTTAAGATCCGTCCGTTGTCCAGCCGGATCGCATAGTAGAACAGATTTTTATCCAGCGTTGTGGACCGGCGGGTTCCGCTTCCTTCTCCGGACTTCGCCGCCATGTGGATCTCCGGGCGGTCCTCATGGTTCTCCATCACAGAAAAATCCGCGTTGCTGTCAAAAATAACGCTCCCATTGGCATTCACCACCGTGATGCGCAGCGTATCCGGGTTCAGGTCGTAGGCATCCGGGTGCAGATCGGATATTTCGTCGAAGATGTGCATATTTTTCATGACGAGGGCATCAGCCTTCAGATCCCCGATGACCTGTTTCCGGTAGACCCCGTAAAAAACAAATAAGGCACACAGCAGTGTCAGTAAAATTGCGAACACTGCCGTGGCCAGAAGTTCCATATGGATTTTCCGTTTCATTCGATCATATACCCCACATTTCTCACAGTGCGGATCATGGAACCCGCTTCACCGAGTTTCTGTCTGAGCGTCCGGATATGCATGTCCAGAGTTCTCGACTCACCTTCAAAGTCGATTCCCCAGACGCGCTCTAAAATGATCTCTCGCGTCACTACGATCCCCGCATTGTGGAGCAGGAGCTTTAAGAGCTCATATTCCTTAAATGTCAGGCTGCACGGAACATCCTTCACGTATACCATATGTTTCTCATCATCCAGGAAGATATCCCCCAGGGTCAGGAATTTATCTTCCTCCATCGTCCTTCTGAGCACCGCCTTTACTCTGGCGATCAGCTCCATGACACCAAAAGGCTTTGTCAGGTAATCATCAGCTCCGACATCAAGTCCCTTTACCTTGTCGATCTCGGTACTCTTTGCCGTCACCATGATGATCGGAAGCTTTTTCGTCTCCGGGCGGCGGCGGAGCTTTGCAACGATCTCCAGTCCGTCCTCGTCCGGCAGCATAATGTCCAAAAGGGCAAGATCCGGCTGCTTCTCTTCCAGCTTTTTATAAAAATCGCGGGCACATTCAAATCCTTCCACCTGATATCCGCTGTTCTTTAACGCGAACATCTCAATTTCCAGAATATTTTTATCATCTTCTACCGCATAGATCAGAGCCATGGTCCTTTCCTCCTGTCTCACTTTCTGTCTTACTTTCTGTATAACCGTTCAGCGCAGTAAATGCGCAGACCTACTGAACAGTTACCATTCTACTACACATCTGCCTATACCGGAAGCATATATTTGCCGCGGTACTGCTCTACCATCGCCGCGAAATGCGGATCTCCGTCACGCTTCAGGTTGTCAAGGTAACCGTGGGTATCGAAACCGTCACGGTCGATCTCAATGACGCTGACTGCGATGTTGGAACAATGGTCGGAAACACGCTCCAGATTCATGGAAATATCGGAAAGCACAAATCCCTGCTCGATCGTGCATTTTCCCTTCTGAAGTCTGCGGATATGGTTTGCCTTTACGACGGTATTGATATCGTCAATGACCTCCTCAAGAGGCTCCACTCTGGCTGCCTCATCCGTATTGTTCGTCTCAAAGGCATCGATGGACAGGTTCAGGATCTCCTTTACCGCGTCGAAGAATATGCCAAGTTCCTTCTCTGCCTTGCTGGAGAACTGCATTTCTTTTTCCTCCATCTCTTTTGCGGAAGCTTTCAGGTTCATGCCGTGATCGGAAATACGCTCAAAATCTCCGATGCAGTGTAAAAGCAGGGATACGGTATGGCTGTCTGACTTGGAAAGATTCTTTCCGCCAAGCTTTACCATGTAAGTTCCAAGCTCATCCTCATAGCGGTCCACAAGATTTTCCAGGGTCTCCACACGGGCTGCCTTTTCGTCATCATAGCCGTGAAGCAGATCCACCGCCGTGAAGAAGCATTCCCGTGCAAGCTTCGCCATCTGGATCGTCGTCTGACGGCACTGCTCAACCGCAAAAGCCGGCGTGTCGAGGAAACGCTGGTCGAGAAGGCGGAACGCATCTTTTTCCTGATTCTGAGCCGGAGCTTCCTTCTTCTCTTCTGGGATCGTGAGGCATGCAAGCTTTACAAGACCATTGCCGAACGGAAGAAGCATGATCGTTGCCGCAATATTAAAGCTGCTGTGGATCACGGCAATTCCCATAGCGCTTGCCGCTGTGTCCAGGAAGGAAAAATGAACGACCGCGTTGATCGTATAAAAGACGATCATAAAAATAACGGTACCGATAATATTAAAGTAAAGATGGACCAGTGCCGCGCGCTTTGCGTTCTTTGAGGCACCGATACCGGAGAGCATCGCTGTCACACAGGTTCCGATATTCTGTCCCATAATGATCGGGAGCGCAGTACTGAAATTTACCGCCCCTGTGGCGCATAACGCCTGAAGAATACCGACGGACGCGGAGGAGCTCTGGATGATCGCTGTGAGGACAGCGCCTGCGATCATTCCGAGGACCGGGTTTGAGAACATTGTCAGGATTCCGGTAAATTCCGGGACATTTGCCAGCGGTTTGACGGCACCGCTCATTGTCTCCATTCCGGTCATTAAAATCGCGAAACCGATCATGATGGTTCCGGCATCTTTTTTCTTCTCCTTCTTGGAGAACATGATAAAACAGACGCCGATGAGTGCCAGAACCGGTGAAAATGATGTCGGCTTTAACAGCTGTACAAAGAAATTTCCACTCTCAATTCCGGTAAGGCTTAAGAGCCAGGACGTCACCGTCGTTCCGATATTCGCGCCCATGATGATGCCGACCGCCTGGGTCAGCTTCATGATACCGGAGTTTACGAAACCTACGACCATGACGGTGGTTGCAGATGACGACTGGATGATCGCCGTAACTCCCGCGCCTAAAAGGACCGCCTTGATCGGATTTGATGTCAGTTTTTCAAGAATTCTTTCCAGTCTTCCACCGGAAAGCTTTTCGAGACCTTTTCCCATAGTCTCCATTCCGTAAAGGAACAGCGCGAGCCCGCCAAGCATCGTCAATACACCAAAAAAATCCATAAATTTCCCCTCTTCAAATTCATTAACATTTTGTTTATCTCTTTCTTACCATGTATCAGAATATCAGGGGAATGTAAAATGCTTTGTAGGCAGTATGTAAAATCTGTGTAAAATATCAAAGCCCCGAACGGCCTTAAATTTCTTTTAGAATTTGTTCTGTTTTATACTGGAGTCGATTGATGGAATATCTTAGATATGTTAGAATTTTGTGGAAAAGATACTGTAAATGCAAAAAAATAACCGCCCCGATCTATGAAATCGAACGGTTATTTTTTTGATACCTATGGACCAGCCGTCTATCGGTGGCACTCTTTGTTTTTAATATAGCATACTTTATAAGGGATTTTAATATACTCCTGTTTATTATAATTTCTACTTACTCACCAGTTTCTCCACATCCAGCAACCCCCACCCCTGCTGATTTCTCGGAAGCCCGATATCCCTGCAGCTTTCCCGAAGCTTCAGCTTCACATCCTTATTCGTCATATCCGGGTACCGTTCCAGAAGGAGCGCTGTGGCACCGGAGACGATGGGAGTGCTCATGGAGGTGCCGCTTTTGATGGTGTATTTATCCGCCCGGCCAGCACAGCTGACGACGCTGCAGCCCGGAGCAACGAGGTCCGGCTTGCAGATGCAGGCGGCGGTGGGACCCCGGCCGGAGTAGTCCACCATCCGGTTTCCACCCACCAGGACCTCCCTGTCATCGTCCGAACAGCCCACCGTGATCACCTTTCTGCTGATCCCCGGAGTCGTGATGCTCATGGTCCGGGGGCCATTGTTTCCCGCCGCCACCACAACAACAAGCCCGGCGTCCCATGCCCGGTTCACGCCTTTCACCAGGGCGGAATTTTCGCTCATCCCCCGCTTCGAGCAGGCACCTACCGATATATTTAAGATCCGGATCCCCAGCTTCTCCTTCCTCTCCAAAATCCAGGAGATTCCTGCCAGGACATCCGAAGAATATCCATTTCCTTTCCGGTCCAGGACCTTCACCATGACGAGGTCACAGCCCGGCGCGATCCCGCTGTACCGCCCGCCGGACATGCGTCCGCTGCCGCCGATGATCCCGCAGATATGGGTCCCATGCCCACAGTCATCGTAGGCGAAGTTCTTCCCATTCACCATGTCTGCGAACCCGGTGACCCGGCTGTCGAAATCCCGGTGAAGAAAGATCCCGGTATCCAAAACCGCCACGCCGATGCCTTTTCCAGTGAGTCCCAGGCGGTAAGCCGCGCCGCAGCGGATCTGATCTTTAATATGGTTCACATGTAAGATTCCTCTATTCTATTCCTCTTACTTACAGGATATTCATAAACACTTCGTCTTGCGCTACTGCCCAAAATATACATCTGTGCATATCCCCACCCACAATTTGCAGTATTTCCGACACTTTTCCACATTCTTCGAAAACAGCTTCCGAATCTTAAAGAAATCTTAATAATTCATTCAAAGAATATACAATCATTTTCCGGGGTGATGTGCTATACTTTAACCATAAGAAATGCACGAGATATTTTAAATCCTTTATCCTAAACCTTTTTGAAATTGAAATCCTAAATGATGAATCCCTGTACAATATGTACAGGGTTTTTTCATGCCATTTTTTTGGAAAAATCTCCCCTTTCCCGGCTTAAAACCTGTTCCCGGCCGCCATCGGCGCCCCGCGCGGTCGTTTGCGGCAATCTGCATCTTCGCGCGAGTGCGCATCTTTGGCACATAAAAAAAAACGGCACTCAGCTCGTTCCAAAGCTAAGTACCGTCTCTCTGTTTTTAACCTTTTTAACTGCTGTCCGGCCACACCGGTCCAGATCAGCCGTCTGTTTCTTACACGTTTTTCACATTCTTGAGAATATCACAGAAATCAAATGTAGCGAAGTAGTCCTTCGGAGTCTCCGCCCGGCGGATCATCTGGACACTGCCGTCTTCCTTGAGAAGAAGCTCCGCGCTCTTTAATTTACCGTTATAGTTGTAACCCATCGCGAATCCGTGTGCGCCTGCATCGTGGATAAAGAGCAGGTCGCCCTTATCGATCTTCGGAAGCATACGGTCGATCGCAAACTTATCGTTGTTCTCGCAGAGGGAACCTGTCACATCGTACTTGTGGTCGCAGGGCTCGTTCTCTTTTCCCATAACCGTGATATGGTGGTAAGCGCCGTACATAGCCGGGCGCATCAGGTTTACCGCGCACGCATCGACGCCGATGTACTCCTTATAGGTGTGCTTCTCATGGATCGCTCTTGTCACGAGAGCACCGTACGGAGCCAGCATGAAGCGGCCAAGCTCTGTGAAGATCGCCACGTCACCCATTCCTGCCGGAACAAGAACTTCCTCGTAAACCTTTCTTACGCTCTCACCGATGACCTTGATATCATTCGGCTCCTGATCCGGTCTGTACGGGATACCGATTCCGCCGGAGAGGTTGATGAACTTGATATCAGCGCCGGTCTCCTTCTTTAACTTCACAGCAAGCTCAAAGAGGATCTTCGCGAGAATCGGATAGTACTCGTTCGTCACTGTGTTGCTTGCCAGGAACGCGTGGATACCGAAGTTCTTCGCGCCCTTTGCCTTTAAGATCTTATAAGCCTCAGTGATCTGGGCCTCCGTCATGCCATACTTCGCGTCACCCGGGTTATCCATGATATCAGTCGCTACCTTGAATAATCCACCCGGATTGAAGCGGCAGCAGATCGTCTCCGGAATCGTTCCGATGGTCTTCTCGAGGCACTCGATGTGAGTGAAATCGTCCAGGTTGATGATCGCGCCGAGGTCATACGCGAGCTTGAACTCTTCCGGTGGTGTATCGTTTGAGGAGAACATGATGTCATGTCCGGAAAAACCGCAAGCGTCAGACATTAAAAGCTCTGTCTTGGAAGAGCAGTCTGTTCCACATCCAAGCTCCTGAAGTATTTTTAAAATAAACGGATTCGGTGTCGCTTTTACTGCAAAGTATTCCCTGAATCCCTTATTCCAGGAAAATGCCTCTTTTAATTTCAGGGCATTCTCGCGGATCCCCTTCTCATCGTAAAGATAAAACGGGGTCGGATAGGTCTTCGCGATCTCCTCCAGCTGTTCCTTCGTTACAAACGGTTTCTTCTCCATGTACGTTCTCTCCTTCGTTAGTCAGTGTTAGTCGATATTTACAACACGCATGATGTTTGTAGAAGCAGCCGGCTCATGTCTTTTCGCATAATCAACGACTCCTGCGGTTACAACTGCGATATCGCCTGTTTTTACAATACCATTCTCTTTTAAAATGTCAATACTGTTCTCAATTAAAGTGTCAGTGGATTCCGCTCTCTTTGCCTGGAACGGAGTTACACCCCAGTAGAGCATCATCTTGCGGACTGCGGAGATACTCGGGGACATTCCCACAAGTTTTGTGGACGGATGCCACTTGGAAAGCATTCTCGCCGTGTAGCCGCTGATGCTCGGCGCGATGATAACCGCTGCATCAAGGGACTGTGCCGTTGCGACGGACGCATAGCTCACTGCATTGGAAATATTGTGGCGGTTATCGTCAGATACGGTTCTCTTCTCATAGAAGTCACCGTTCATGTGGGACTCGGTCTCCTCAACGATATGAGCCATCATCTTTAATGCCTCGACCGGGTACTTACCGTTTGCAGTCTCACCGGATAACATAACGACATCTGTTCCGTCATATACAGCGTTCGCAACATCGGAAACCTCCGCACGGGTCGGTCTCGGGTTGCGGATCATGGAATCCAGCATCTGAGTCGCTGTGATAACGACCTTACATGCGGCGCTGCACTTTTTGATCATCATTTTCTGAAGATGCGGAAGCTTCTCCGGCGCGATCTCAACACCCAGATCTCCGCGGGCTACCATGATTCCGTCGCTGGCCTCGATGATCTCGTCAAGGTTCTCAAGTCCCTCAGCGTTCTCGATCTTCGCGATGATTCCCATCGAGGAACCGCCCTCGTCTAACATCTGGCGGATCTCACGGATCGCGTCTGCAGAACGGATGAAGGAAGCCGCGATATAGTCGAACCCAAGCTCGATACCGAAACGGATATCTTCCTTATCTTTATCTGTTAACGCCGGAAGCTTGATCTTTACGTTCGGAACGTTTACGCCCTTTCTCTCTCCAAGCTCGCCGCCGTTCATGATCCTGCAGTAGATCTCGGTTCCCTCGACACGCTCAACATGGAGCTCGATCAGACCGTCATCGATCAGGATCACGTTTCCCTCTTTTACGTCCTCATTTAAGCCATTGTAGTTGATGTGGACTCTCTTTGCGTCACCGACGATATCCTCTGTTGTAAGGATGATCTCCTCGCCTGCTGTCAGTGTTACCTTCTTTCCGTCCTTTAAAACACCGGTACGGATCTCCGGTCCCTTTGTATCAAGAAGAGCCGCTACCGGTTTTCCAACCTCTTCCGCAACCTCGCGGAGCTGTTTGTAACGGGCTCTCTGCTCATCATGTGTTCCGTGGGAGAAGTTGAAACGGGCAACGTCCATTCCGTTTAAGAGCAGCTGTTTCATGACCTCTCTGTCATCGCTGTTCGGTCCCATGGTACAGATAATTTTTGTTTTCTTCATGTTATGCCTCCTGATTGCTGTTTGCCTGTCTTGGATCCATCCCGCCTTTTGTTACATGTTTGTGGGTATACAGGTGGTCCTGACAGTATTCATAGTCGCCTTCGCACTTGGAGCAGTAGCGGAATACAAGATTCGGGTCATCCTCCTCCGTACGTCCGCATACAGCACAGCGGTGGCGTCCGATCTTTTCCGCTGTCTTCTGCGCCTCGCGCATCTGTGAGTGAAAGACCTGCTTTCTTCTGATCTCTTTCGGATTCAGACGGCTCCCCCTGGACATGAAGAGGTATACGATAAAATTAAGTAAAGACATAACGATCGCAATTCTCTGCGACATGCCGCCGAAAAGGAATCCATAGACGAAGTAAAGTCCATCAAAAAGTGCCAGATACTTCGCCTTGATCGGAAGTACAAAAAACAGGTAAAACTGCATTTCCGGGAATGTGGCCGCAAATGCAAAAAACAGGGAAAAGTTCAGATAATCTGTGGTGAGAATATAGACCTGCCCTGTAATGATGTAGATCAGCAGCGCCGCAAGGACATGACCGATCACACCCATAAAAAAGTACACATTAAACCGGAAGGTTCCCCAAACCCGCTCCAGAGTCATTCCCAGATTGTAGTAAAGGTAGATCGCTATCAGGTTGAAGAAAAGACTGCCAGACGGCGGCCAGATCATAAATGTAACGACTCGCCAGATCTGTCCGTGAAGGATCGCCCTCGCATCCAGCATCAGGTACTGGATGTAGAATGCCGGTGCCATCATCTGGACCAGTACGCCCACCGCATACAGGATCACGATATAATACATGAGATTCGGAATCGCGTACCGTCCGAATTTCCGCTCCATCTTGTTCATAAAATTCATTGAAGCTTTCCTTTCCTAATAGAAATATCTATTTCTCCTACGCCCCGTATTATAATTCCCAACCGTTTCTTTTGTCAAACGCTTTATGATATCGTTACTGGAATGTCTATCCATCCCCGCAACACTTTCTTCTAAAATCTTTACACATTCTTTACAGAATTTTAACCGTTTTTAACCTCAAGATGCCAGTTCCGTCAATTGTATTTCCTTTTTTAATGTGTTATACTATGTGCGGAATTTTGACATAACAGTTCAGCTATGTGCCGATTCCGGCAAAAAATTGTATGGCTGAACGGTTCGGCATGTTGATGCCCGCATTCCGGCTGGCTGCCTGCTTTTTGCGGACGGCTCGTTTTTTTCTGTTGAAAAGGAGGTATGGGGAGAACTCCCCGCTCGTATGAATCAATGCTATCGTCTTGGAATCGATATCGGTTCCACTACAGTAAAAGTTGCCGTGATCGACGACAACAACAAAATTTTATTCGCGGATTATGAGCGGCATTACGCCAATATCCAGGAAACCCTGGCCTCGCTTCTGAAAAAGTGTAAGGGAGAACTCGGTGAACTCTCTTTACGGCCCAATATTACAGGTTCCGGCGGACTCACTCTGTCGGGTTACTTACATATTCCATTTGTCCAGGAAGTCGTAGCGGTTGCGACCGCACTTCAGGACTATGCTCCGCGGACGGATGTCGCCATCGAGCTTGGCGGCGAGGACGCGAAGATCATCTACTTTACAGGCGGAATCGACCAGCGTATGAACGGGATCTGCGCCGGAGGTACCGGTTCCTTTATCGACCAGATGGCTTCCTTATTACAGACGGATGCTGCCGGTCTGAATGAATATGCAAAGAATTATAAGGCGATCTACCCGATCGCTGCCCGCTGCGGCGTGTTCGCAAAGTCCGATATCCAACCGCTGATCAACGACGGTGCGACCCGTGAGGATCTTGCAGCCTCTATTTTCCAGGCGGTTGTGAACCAGACCATCAGCGGTCTTGCCTGCGGAAAACCGATCCGCGGAAACGTAGCGTTCCTCGGCGGTCCGCTGCACTTTTTACCGGAGCTTCGAAACGCCTTTATCCGCACCTTAAATTTAACCGGTGACGCGATCATCGCCCCGGATCATTCCCATCTTTTCGCTGCCGTCGGCGCTGCCATGAATGCGAAGGATCACGCGGAGATCTTCTCTCTTGACAAGCTGATCGCAGATCTTTCCGGCGGCATCAAGATGAAATTTGAAGTAAAGAGAATGCAGCCTTTATTTAAGGATGAGGCAGATTATAAGGAATTCACCGACCGTCATGACCAGTACAAGGTCCGCCGCGGCGACCTCTCCACCTATGAGGGAAATGTATTCTTAGGAATCGATGCCGGTTCCACCACAACGAAGGTGGCACTCGTCGGCGAGGATGGTTCCCTGCTCTACAGCTTTTACAGCAGCAACAACGGAAGCCCGTTGGCGACTGCGATCTCTTCCATAAAGGAGATCAAGTCCCTGCTTCCGGACAGCGCAAAGATCGCCTACTCCTGCTCCACCGGCTACGGCGAGGCCCTCTTAAAGGCGGCCTTCATGCTGGATGAGGGCGAGGTCGAGACGATCTCCCACTACTACGCGGCGGCATTCTTCGATCCGTCCGTAGACTGCATCCTCGATATCGGTGGTCAGGATATGAAATGTATCCGCATCAAGGACGGCACCGTGGACAGTGTCCAGCTCAACGAGGCATGTTCCTCCGGCTGCGGTTCCTTCATCGAGACCTTCGCAAAATCCTTAAACTACAGCGTTCAGGATTTCGCAAAGGCGGCACTTTTTGCCCAGAATCCGGTGGATCTCGGAACGAGATGTACCGTATTCATGAACTCCAACGTAAAACAGGCGCAGAAAGAGGGCGCTTCCGTTGCGGATATCTCCGCCGGCCTCGCCTACTCTGTTATCAAGAATGCCCTGTTTAAGGTCATCAAGATCACTTCCGCCGGCGACCTCGGAAAGAACGTCGTTGTACAGGGCGGAACCTTCTACAATGACGCAGTCCTCCGAAGCTTCGAGCGGATCTCCGGCTGCAATGCCGTCCGCCCGGATATCGCAGGTATCATGGGTGCCTTCGGCGCGGCACTGATCGCCCGTGAGCGTTACATGCACCGTCCCCATGAGACGACGATGCTCTCTCTGGACGATATGATCAATTTGACCTACACGACAACCATGAGCCGCTGCCGCGGATGCGTAAACCACTGTGTCCTGACGATCAACCGGTTCGAGGGTGGACGTCAGTATATTTCCGGAAACCGCTGTGAGCGCGGTCTCGGCGTGGAAAAGGCAAAACGTGACATCCCGAACCTCTTTACATGGAAGTATCACAGACTCTTCGACTATGAGCCGTTGACAGCCGACAAGGCGACCCGCGGCGTTGTGGGAATCCCGCGGGTTCTCAACATGTACGAGAACTTCCCGTACTGGGCAACCTTCTTTAAGGAGCTCGGCTTCCGCGTGATGCTGTCCCCACAGTCCAGCCACCAGATCTACGAGCTGGGCATCGAGACGATCCCGAGTGAGTCTGAATGTTACCCGGCAAAGCTTGCCCACGGACACATTTCCTGGCTCATTAAACGCGATGTGCCGTTTATCTTCTATCCGTGTATTCCTTACGAGCGGAAAGAGGTTCCGGGAGCCGGAAACCACTACAACTGCCCGATGGTCACCTCCTACTCGGAGAACATCAAGAACAACATGGAGGAATTAAAGGAAAAAGACGTGAAGTTCTTAAATCCGTTCATGGCGTTCACAAGTGAGGAGATCCTTTCAAAGCAGCTTCAGGAAGTCTTTAAGAAGGAATTCGATATTCCGGAATCCGAGACGAAGAAGGCCGCTAAGAAGGCCTGGGATGAACTCACGCAGGCGAGAACCGATGTGGAGAAGAAAGGCGAGGAAGTCTTACAGTACTTAAAAGATACCGGCAAACACGGCATCGTCCTTGCGGGACGTCCGTACCACATCGATCCGGAGATCAACCACGGCATCGCCGATATGATCACCTCCTACGGTTTCGCTGTCCTCACGGAGGACTCCGTATCCCATTTAGGAAAGGTGGAGCGCCCGCTCGTCGTTACCGACCAGTGGATGTACCACTCCCGCCTCTATGCGGCGGCGGCCTTTGTAAAGACACAGGATAACCTGGATCTCGTCCAGTTAAACTCCTTCGGTTGCGGTCTCGACGCCGTGACCACCGATCAGGTCAGTGATATTCTCACCCGATCCGGGAAGATCTATACGGTCTTAAAGATCGATGAGGTCAACAACCTCGGAGCCGCAAGGATCCGTATCCGTTCTTTGATCTCCGCTCTCCGCGTCCGCGAGGAGCGCCGCTACACGAGAACCATCGTGTCCAGCGCCTACAACCGTGTGATGTTCACGAAGGACATGAAGAAAAACTACACGCTGCTCTGCCCGCAGATGTCCCCGATCCACTTCGAGCTCATCGAGCCGGCGATCCGCAGCTTCGGCTACAACCTCGTCGTTCTCCAGAACGATGACAAGACAGCCGTGGATACGGGATTAAAATATGTAAACAATGACGCCTGCTACCCGTCCCTGATCGTCATCGGACAGATCATGGATGCCCTGCTGTCCGGAAAGTATGATCTCGACCACACGGCCGTCCTCATGAGCCAGACCGGAGGCGGCTGCCGTGCGTCGAACTACATCGGATTTATCCGCCGCGCTTTGGAAAAAGCCGGAATGGCGCAGATCCCGGTCATCTCCATCAACGCGAATGGTATGGAGACGAACCCAGGATTCAAGTATACACCGGCTATGCTTGTGAAGGCTCTTCAGGCTGTTGTATACGGCGATGTATTTATGCGTGTTCTCTACGCTACGAGACCTTACGAGGCCGTTCCCGGCTCCGCAGACGCTCTCCACGAGAAGTGGAAAAGGATCTGTGTCAAAGCACTCTCCACAAAGAGCGCCGGAATGATGACCTTCGTGAAGAATATCCGCGGCATCATCCACGACTTCGATAACTTAGAGCGCACGAATGTCCACAAACCGAAGGTCGGCATCGTCGGAGAGATCCTCGTGAAATTCTCACCGACCGCCAACAACCATATCGTGGAGCTCTTAGAGTCCGAGGGCGCTGAGGCGGTAATGCCGGATCTCATGGATTTCCTGCTTTACTGCTTCTACAACAGCAACTTCAAGGCAGATAACCTGGGAATGAAGCGCTCCACGGCACACCTCTGCAACATGGCGATCTCCCTTCTCGAGTACATGAGAAAGGCCGCAAGAATTGCTCTCGAAAAGAGCACCCACTTCACTCCGCCTTCAAGGATCAAGGATCTGGCAGTGATGGCAAACGGCTTTGTCTCCCTCGGAAACCAGACCGGTGAGGGCTGGTTCCTGACCGGTGAGATGCTGGAGCTCATCAAGAGCGGTGTCAACAACATCGTCTGCGTCCAGCCTTTCGGCTGCCTGCCGAACCATATCGTCGGAAAAGGTGTCATCAAGGAGCTTCGCTACGCGAACCCCAAGGCAAACATCATCGCCGTCGACTATGATCCGGGGGCCAGTGAGGTTAACCAGCTGAACCGTATCAAGCTGATGCTTTCCACAGCACAGAAGAATCTTGAGAAAGAGGAGTATGTGGATCCGAATTTGGCGAAGACGTTAAAAAAAGTGGAAGAGCTTTCTTCCAAGCGGGTCAATAAGTGCCGGTTGTAATCTACATACCATAAGCTTCTAAATACAAATTCGTCTCAGTCGAAAACTGACTTCCACTGAGACGAATTTGCTGTTACTACCACCTGAAAAAGGTGGGATCTTATCGAATCTGGATAAAGCACAACAAAAACAGCGGCAGATATCGTTTCAGATACCTGCCGCTGTCTGCTATCTTCCGATCAGCGCCCCGGATACTCCGACATGATAGCCATCCGGCGTCACAGCACTTACGTACATTGCGCCCTCCGGTATCGGATTTCCACCCGAATCAAGGACTCCTGCCATCGGATTCAGGTAATACCAGACTCCGTTCACAAGGATCCAGCCGATCGCCATATCTCCGTCCGCGTTCAGATAGTACCATCTTCCGTTCACAAGGATCCAGCCGATCACCATATCTCCGTCCGCGTTCAGATAGTACCATCTTCCGTTCACCCAGGCATGAGCACTTGCTGCAGGTCACATTTTTCCGCTGTTAAGCCGACACCCCCCGGATCCATGACATCAAAACAGCATATACCTTCCAGAAATTCTCCAGAAAATACATGCTGTTCTTTTGTTCACAGGTGTCCGCCAGCCTCAGCCGGACACCCTGCCATATTCATATGTTATGTAAATCTACATTAAGCCTCCGGCTTCTCGTAGCTGCGATGCATAGAGAAGGAATCCATATCGTAATTCTTTAAGTTCTCCCATACTCCGCGGCCGTCTGCCTTCGCAATCACAGCGTCACGGTCTTTCTTGAATGCCATCTCCTGTTTCATGTTGCTCGGTCCGCCTACGCAGCCGCCCTGGCACATCATACCCTCAATGAAGTCTTCCGGAAGTCTGCCGACCTTGAGAAGAAGAAGGGCTTTCTTAACCTCAGCCGCACCGCTGCAGCGCGCAACCTTAACATCTGCGCTCTCGCCTCTTTCCTTGAAGCACTCGATCACTGCGTTTGTCACGCCGCCGCCATTGCCAAAGCGTTTTCCGAAGACACTGCCTTCCTGCTTTGTCTCCTCAGCCGGCTCAAGCTCAACTTCTTTTCCGCGCAGCATTTCGATGGCCTCACCGAAGGTCAGAACATAATCCGCATTGTTCTCGATGGACTTGTCAGCCGCCTCAGACTTCTTTGCCATACACGGTCCGATAAATACGGTAACTGTCTCCGGATCGATCGCTTTTAACATTCTGGATACCGCGCACATCGGGGATACCGTTGTGGACATATTATCGATCAGAGTCGGGTAGTGTTTCTTGATCATATTTACAAATGCCGGACAGCAGGAGGTCGTCATCTTCTTGCCTTCCTTAAATGCCTCTGCCCATTCCATTGCCTCGTAAGCTGCTGTCATATCAGCACCGGCAGCAACCTCTACCATATCGGCAAAGCCAACCTTCTTTAATGCAGTACGCCAGCTCTCCATTGTGATATCCTGGCCGAACTCACCTTCAGCAGCCGGAGCAACCATGGCAACGACCTTCTTGCCGGCCCTGATCGCTTCGATCACCTGTACAACATATACCTTGGAGGAAATTGCACCGAACGGGCAGCTTCTTACGCAGGCACCGCACTGGATACATTTCTTTTCATCGATCTGACAGATTCCGGTCTCCGGATCCATTGTGATCGCATCTACCGGACATGCACGGCGGCACGGACGGATCAGCTCAGCGATCGCATTGTACGGACATGCCTGAGCACAGCGTCCGCACTCTTTACAGACACTCGGATCGATATGGGCACGGTCGCGGCCGATCGAGATCGCACCAAAGTTACATGCGTTCTGACAGGCTTTACCCATACATTTCTGACAGTTATCGGTTACAACGAATCTTGTGATCGGACACTCCTCACATGCAGAAGAGATGACCTGAATGATATTGTCGCTCTGTTTGTCACTCGGACATTTTCCCTCCACGAGACGGATTCTCTGACGGATGATCTCTCTCTCCTTGTATACACAGCAGCGGAACTGTGCCTTTGGACCCGGGATCAGTTTGAACGGGATATTGTCTCTCTCTTCCTCGAGTCTGCCCTCAAAAGCCAGCCTGGAAACTGTGCGCAGCACGTTATACTTGATCTTAAGCAGTGCCTCATCGTTGGTTTTCATACCATTTCCTCCTAAATTTCGAATCCTCTATCTTACCTTAATTTTTAATGTTTTCGCATCATATTATCGCATATCCCCTTTTGCAAAGCAAGTCGGAAATTGTATATAATCCAACGCATTCCGGGGAAAAACCTTATTTTCTTAAATTGTATACAATAAAGTACAGGCAGCGAAATTTCTTGTATTTTCCTGGGTTTTTCTGTCTTTCTGTGTCGGATATTTGTTCGCAGTATGCGGCTGTCCAGCACCGCTTTCTTTGTCTCTTTTTTTCACAAAGTCAGGTTCCGGTTCCGCCTCTTTCCCGCCACTCCGTTTCCGATTATTTTCGGTTTGGCATATGCAGCCTTCGCCTTTAAAACATGTTTTTCCCCAGTCTCATGTTGGATTGACATTCCTAACTCCCCATGATATATTCTATTTAGTTCGGTCGTGCTAACCCCAAAGGTCAACCGTCCTGAGGGAAAAGACGAAAAGAATCTGATACGGGAATATCTGTCATATTCAGGATCCCCGGTATGCTCTTTTCGTGTGCATACCGGGGATTTATCATTCACGCAGACAGTGGGACAAGACCCGTGTCTGTCAGATTTTTTTCAGGAGGAACTAAGTATATGAGAAAAATGTTATCCGTCATGATGGCTGCCGCGATCGCGGGATCTCTCCTTGCAGGCTGCTCATCATCCACAACTGAAACAACAGCTGCCGCTTCTTCCGCGGAGGAGACAACGACTGCCGCTGAGGAGACCACAACGGAAGCCGCTTCCGAGTCCGCTGCCGAAAACACCGGTGATGAGACCGTTGTCCGTGTCGGCGGTTTAAAGGGTCCGACCACCATGGGACTTGTAAAGCTCATGGACGAGGCCGCAAACGGGGAGTCCGAGAACAGCTACGAATTCACTATGGTCACCGCGGCTGACGAGATGACCGCCATGGTCGCAGGCGGAAAAGTCGATATCGCCCTGCTTCCGGCGAACGTCGCAAGCGTTCTCTACAATAAGACAAACAAAAATATCTCCGTGATCGATATCAACACTCTCGGCGTTCTCTACTTCGTATCTGCCGACAGCTCCGTGACAACGATCGATCAGTTAAAGGGAAAGACCGTATATCTTCCGGGAAAGGGAACTACTCCGGAATACGCACTCCGCTATGTGCTCTCCGCCGCAGGACTCGGAGAGGACGATGTAACTCTTGAATTCAAGTCCGAGGCATCTGAGGTTGCTTCCGTCCTCGCTGAGGATCCGAACGCCATCGGTCTTCTTCCGCAGCCATTCGTAACTGCCGCTCTCGCCCAGAACGAAAAGCTCTCCATCATCATGGACCTCACAAAAGAGTGGGATAATGTCCAGGGCGAAGGTTCCGGAAGCCGTCTTGTAACAGGTGTTACCATTGTAAACAATGATTTCTTAAAGGAGTACGAGGACCTCGTTGATACGTTCTTACAGGAACATGAGGCATCCATCGCCTTCACTGCGGAGGATCCGGATGCCGCAGCCGAGCTCATCGCAAAGGCTGAGATCGTCGCAAAGGCTCCGATCGCAAAAAAAGCGCTTCCTTACTGCAACATCACCTTTATCTCCGGTGATGAGATGAAAGCAGCACTTTCCGGTTACCTTCAGGCTCTGTATGACCAGAACCCAGCCTCCGTCGGCGGTGAGCTGCCGGATGATAGCTTCTACTATGTAAAGTAATTGTGACTGCGAAAGTTCTTAACAGTTACAAGCATTCATGCCGACTGTGAAAAGCGAGGTATGGCTGGCAAAACAGTCATACCTCATTTCTATATCGCCGTTTATTCTCACGGAATTTAGTTTACATAAGTCAGTTTAATAGCTTGAGCCATGAGAAATATCTGTTATAATTTGTAACTGTTCAGTAGGTCTGCGCACTTGCTGCGCTGACCGTAAGAAAACATAGGCTGGAAGGCAAAAATCCCATCAGCGAAGCTGATCTGGAATGGATTTTTGCACGTAACTATGAAGGCACTGAATAGTTACTATAATTTTATTATTACGATTACATGCAGAAATTCAACCGCTGGAAAACAGCATTGATTTTTATTACACTTTATGAAAGGAGACAGCCGCCATGGATCATCGTTTTTCCGGATTTCTCCGCAGGCTCTCGATCATCCTGTTCTGGATCGTCCTCTGGCAGACCGCAGCCTCCCTGATCCGGAATCATATTTTCCTTGTGGGACCTGTCGATACGCTGCGGGCGCTCTATGAGCAGATCGTTCTCCCGGATTTCTGGTCCGCCATCGCGTTCTCTTTCTGGCGAATCAGCATCGGATTCTTTCTGGCATTTTTTCTTGGACTTTTCACCGGATCTCTGGCATACCGTTTTCCCATCGTGGACGAATTTTTAGAGCCGCCGGTGCAGCTCATGAAGACGGTTCCCGTCGCGTCCTTCGTGATCCTGGCACTGATCTGGACCGGCTCTAAAAACCTCTCCGTCTTTATCTCGTTCCTCGTGGTCTATCCCATGATCCATGTGAACACGAAAGCCGGGCTGATATCTGCGGACCGGGAGCTTTTAGAGATGGCGGAAGTCTTCCACGTCCCGTTTATCCGCCGGGCGTTCTATATCTACCGCACAGCACTCTACCCGTACTTAAAAAGCGCCTGCCGCACTGCCCTCGGCATGGGATTTAAGTCAGGGATCGCTGCCGAAGTCATCGGTGTGCCGGACGGTTCCATCGGCGAGGGGCTGTATCTCGCGAAGATCTATCTGAGCACCGCGGAGCTCTTCGCGTGGACGGTCGTCATCATTCTTGTGAGCAGTCTGTTCGAAAAGGGATTCCTGTGGATTCTGAAAAAATGTGCCGGAAAGGGGGCCGATGTGAATGAGTCCGATAAATAAAAAAAATGACACTGCCCTCACACTCCGCTCTGTCACCAAATCCTACGACGGGCAGCCGGTTCTCTCCGATCTCTCCCTGGAATTTTCCTCCGGAACTTTCTACTGTCTGATGGCACCATCCGGAAACGGAAAGACTACAATGTTCCGTCTGATCCTCGGACTTGAAAAGCCGGATTCCGGTGTGATCCTGTTCGGTACATCAGCAGGGGATACCGGCAATAACGATATAAAAGCATCTTCCGGCATGGTATCAAAATCTGATCCTTGCAGGATCCGGGGAATGCGTCCCCTGATCTCCGCCGTTTTTCAGGAAAACCGTCTTCTGGAAGGCTATACCGCCATTGAAAACCTCCGCTTCGCTCTTGGAAAGCGATATTCCAACGAAGCTTTGACCGCATACCTGCTCCGTCTTCTCCCGGAAGACGCCCTGAATAAGCCCATCTGTGAATTCTCCGGCGGCATGAAGAGGCGTGTCGCGATCCTGCGCGCGATTCTCGCACCGTCGGAGATCATTCTCATGGATGAGCCGTTTACCGGATTGGACGCGGATACAAGGCGGCTCACGATCGATCTGGTCAAAGAGCTCTGCGCCGGAAAGCTCCTGATCGTCGCTACCCATGCGGAGGACGACGCAGAACTTCTGGGGGCGAAGATCATTCACTTATAAGTCAGGAAAACCATTTCAACTGGCTTCTAACTTCTCAACCATATCATCCAATCTGCCAGTCTTTAACCACTATATATGAAAAAGAATGTGCCTCGCGTGATCGCTTGCGACAATCTACATCTTCGCGCGAGTGCGCATCATTTTAAAAAGCGTTCTCCTGTCCGGTCATCTCATCAACGGATATCCCTCAGGAAAACGCTTCTCTATTATTTACGCACTGTGCAGACAGTAACAGATTTCTCTCTATCTCGCCCCTAACAGCTTATCTATCTTCCTCATATGGAAGAAGTAGACCACGAACATTGAACATCCCGTAAACAGCCAGGACGCCACATACACATTCATCAACATATCATAAGTCGTGAACATGCGGAATATCGTTGTGAGCCAGATCAGGCGGAATACGACCGTACCGAGAATCGTGATGACGGATGGCTCCAGGGACTTTCCAGTTCCTCGCAGGCAGGAACTTGCAACCTCATATGTCGCAGTTAAACCTTCCAAGGCACACACACGATCCATTCGTATGATCCCGTATGCCGCCACCGCAGCGCTCGTCGTATAGATGCTGACGAAAAAATCTTCCCACACGATAAAGATCACGCTGAGGATCTCCGTAAATCCGAATCCAAAGAGCAGGCAGAGCCAGAAGATCTTTCTGCATCTCTTCATGTTGCCCGCACCAAAGTTCTGACTTGTAAATGTAACCGCCGCCTGGGCAAATGCACCTGCAATATCATATGTAAAATACTCAAAATTCAGCGCCAGGGATGAACCCGCGATGGCCGCCTCACCGAACATGTTGATCCCGCTCTGGATAAACACGTTGGAAACAGAAAAGATCGCACCCTGAATTCCTGCCGGGATACCGATCGCCAGCACCTTTTTCAGCTCATTTGTATCAATCCGCATCCTGTCAAACCGGAAGCTGAACTCATCATTCCTGCGGTACAGATGGGAGATGATGAGGAATGTGCTGACCACGTTGGAGATCACCGTGGCGATGGCAACGCCCGCAACTCCAAGATGGAATCCGATCACAAGGAGCAGGTTTAAAATTACATTCAGCACGCCGGACACGATAAGGTAGCACATTGGTCTCCTCGTATCACCGTAGCTTCTGACAATGGCAGCACCAAAGTTGTACGCGACCATAAACGGAATTCCCACAAAATAGATCCTGATATATAAGAGTGCCTGATCCAGCACTGTCTCCGGCGTTCCGGATGCCACAAGGACCATTCTTGCCACCAGCATTCCGATCACGAGAAGCGCAATTCCGAGAACCGCACCGAAGGTCAGGATCGTGTGGACCATGCTGTTGATCTTACCGCGGTTCTTCTGACCAATAAGGTTCGCCAGAGCTGCATTCGGTCCCACAGAAAGTCCTACGATCAGGTTCACAAAAATTCCAACCAGCGCCACACAGCTTCCCACGGCCGCCAGCGCCTGATCTCCCGCAAATCTTCCCACAACAGCAACGTCCGCTGAATTAAACAGCTGCTGCAAAATACTGCTGAACGCTAACGGTATCGAAAACAGGATCAGTTTTCCTGCCAGTCCTCCGTTTAACATATCCATTTCCTTTGATCTTACTGATGTTTCCAATGTTTTTCTCCTCTTTTGCTTCCATGTGCTGACCTGACCAGTAAATTTTTTCATATCCTCCACAGTATACCACACTTTTCTTATCTTGACACTTCAAAAGATCCATGCTATCATGATGGTAACTTGATACGCACGAGTGGCTCAGTGGTGGAGTATCGCCTTGCCAAGGCGAGGGTCGCGGGTTCGAATCCCGTCTCGTGCTTTTACAAAAGCTAAAGAAAAGAGGTATCCTTTGGGACACCTCTTTTCTTTCGTTTACGCTCCGCGACGTCTCGTTCTCTCACACTAAATCAAAACGCACATCTTCTTTCTCCCATATAATTAAGGTAATTGAAAGCATGATGTGCGTTTTCTTTATTCTCTCTATTTAATTTCCCGGAAATCCCGCAATATTTCCAATGGCTTCCGCCGGTGCAGCTGCGGATGTTTCATCACCCGGGCCGTTTGGTGCGGCTGCCGTCGTTGCTTCTGTCTCCGGTGCAGCCGTCGTCGCTGCCTCAGTCGCTGCCGCTGTCGTCGATGCAGCCGTTGTCTCACTGTGTGTGCCCTTCGTCTCAGATCCACCGGTGGATGCCACTGTTGTCGATGCGCTGGAAGAACCGGCTGCGGTTGTCGCGGCGGCAGAGCTCTCCGGCGCGACGCTCTCGCCCGGAACATATCCGTCCGGCATTCCGTCTACGGCTGCCGCGGACGTGGACTCCACTGCGGATGTCTCATCCGGTGAAACCTTCACGGTTCCCGTATTTCTGCGGATCACAGCTGCATGTCCCTTGTAGGTTTTCGCGTGATCTTCTGTCTTCTCGATAACGGTTCCGTTCTTTGAAACGATCTTATAGGTAACCCAGCGGCTGCCGTTCGTCGCTGCCTTCTGTGTCACCTCGGTGCCCGGATCCAGCGTCGGGTCTTCCACATAGGTCGGCTCCGGCGGCGGAAGCTCATCCGTCTTCTCAGACTCCAGACTCCAGGTGATTCCATCTTCCAGAACCGGTACTCCGTAGAAGGAGACTGTCATCTTCCGGTTGCTGTAGTTCGCGCGGATACCGATGGCCGCCTTTGATGTATTGATAAACCGGAAATCCGGAATATCCCAGCTGATGGCCGCATCCTGTCCCGGAGTTACGTAGTTCGGCTCAAAGGTATGAGATCTTCGGAACGTGATCTGCATACCGGACTGAAATGCCACACGGTACATCGTGGAAGATACCTGGCAGACACCACCGCCCGGTTCCTGTACGACCTCGCCACCGCTGTACGCAGCGGCCTCCTGATAACCTTTTTCCGCAGTACGCGGACCAACGACCTTATTAAAGGAAAATTCCTCACCCGGCTGCACGATAGTTCCGTTGATAGCCTTGGCCGCGAGCTTCACGTTCGTATTTCTCTTCTCGTTGGCGGTAGTCTCCGTCGTAAACGTAGAAAGAGTCTTATACTGCTCCTTCGCGTTTGCTGCGGAAAGCTCCGGCTGGCTCTCATCGACCTCAGCCTGGATCACAGCGTCATAATTGCCGCTTGTAGCCGCCTCCACAAGATCCTTTATAAGCTTCTCCTGGTTCACAGCCTTGCCCGGAGTTCCGTCCGCAAACAGGAACTTATCTGTCGCAGCGTCATACTCGGAGATAGAACCGTTCTTTGCCTTCACATCCCACTTCGCCGCCGCGTCCGCCGCTGCCTCTGCCGCAGCGGACTGCAGATCCTCAGAGTCTTCAACCGCGAAGGTATACTCCCCCTCTGCCTTTCCCGTGCAGATCCCATCTAAAAACGCGTCAAGATCGGAGTCGATCAGGTTCTCCGCGTCGATGCTCTCCCCGTTGTAGGTGATCGTCACCTTCCACGGATATTCTTTTTCAATTGCGGCCTTCGCCTCACTTCGCGTCATTCCCTTTAAGGAAATTCCATTTACGCTGATATCGGATGCCTGGAATGTGGATTCCTCGATGGCACTGGACTCCGTCTCTTTTCCATGGCTCTTTCCGCCGGAAAAGATCCGGATCACGCCCGCGATCAGCACGATGCAGATCACCGCACTGCCGATCATGATCCGCCGTCTTATAATGCGCTTTCTCTTCCTGCGCTGCGCCCGGATCCATGCCGGGGAATGCTGGCGGTAATCATCCCGATATTCTCTCTGTCTGTTTGTGTTTCTCTTTTCCATATTTTTTCAACTTTCCGGAAAATTAGAATCGTTTTCCATGCTTATGTCAACATAGTTACAGGGTCCGCATCAAATGATGCCGAACCCTGATGTATACAATGTTCATCGTACACTGCTGTACGCTTCTCGGATACTCACTCATTATATCGGTCTGCCAAACCATTGTCAAGAATCCCAGAGGTCTATTTGTATCTCATATCAGCCTAAAAATCCCAGATGCTCCAGCAGGATCTTAACTCCCATGAGTATCAGGATCACTCCGCCGGCCAGCTCCGCCCTCGACTTATATTTCATCCCAAATACATTACCGGCCTTTACCCCGATTGCTGACAGGACAAACGTCATACAACCGATAAAGGTCACCGCCCAGACGATATTTACATGGAGAAACGCAAAGGTGACTCCCACCGCGAGGGCGTCAATACTCGTCGCAACCGCCAGCGCCAGCATGGTCTTCACATCAAAGCTCGCGCTGACCTCTTCCTCTTCGTCCTCTCTGGATTCTTTGATCATGCTTGATCCAATGATCCCGAGAAGCACAAAGGCGATCCAGTGGTCGATCCGGGTGATCATGGATTCAAACTGGCTTCCCAGAAGATAACCAAGGGCCGGCATCAGTGCCTGAAATCCGCCAAAATAAGCGCCGCAGAGCAACGCATGCTTCGGTTCCATTTTCGTCACCGACAAGCCCTTACAGACAGACACCGCGAAGGCGTCCATCGACAGCCCTACTGCAAGAATAAACAATTCCAGAAGTCCCATAGATCATTTCCTCCAAATTTTATTTCTTGTTGATTTTCCCACCAGTGAGAGGCTCGCAAATGCATAAAAAAAGAGACCCTCTCTGTCTTTTCCCGACAGATAAGTCTCATCATTTAAAGTAAAACCAGGATCATTTCCAGTATGTTGGCCTTACTGCGCCAGCGGCGCCGACTACTCCCCTATTCTGGTAGTTATTCGATTCGTGATCCTAAAGAAGAATGCGGATGAAGGGATTTGAACCCCCACGGTTGCCCGCCAGCTCCTAAGGCTGGTGCGTCTGCCAGTTCCGCCACATCCGCATGATCTCCGATAGAATCTCATTATAGCGTGTTTGAAAAGAATTGTCAATTACGCTTTTGTTTAATTTTCCGCGGCATTTTCTTCTCTTCCTCATCGTAGTCATCAAGAAATTTATACGTCCAGTCTCCCTTGTGATAGCCGATGACCGTTTTTAAATTAATATTGTGGACACTGTTGAAAATGTTCATGTCGATGGTATCACAGCGCTTCCTGAGCTCCGCGATCAGCTCCTTCATCTCGTCGCGCTTCGATCCCTTTTCGCCACCGCAGGTCGCGCAGCGCTCAGTGAAGCGGCAGGCACACTGGATAAAGTGAAGGTGGTTGTAATCTCTCCATGCCTTGATATCCGCCTCGCGGACCATATACATCGGGCGGATCAGCTCCATGCCCTCGAAGTTCTTGCTGTGGAGCTTCGGCATCATTGTCTCGACTTTTCCGCTGTATAACATGCCCATGAGCGTCGTCTCGATCACATCATCGAAATGATGCCCCAATGCGATCTTATTGCAGCCAAGCTCCTTCGCGTGGGAGTAAAGGTAACCACGGCGCATTCTCGCACAGAGATAGCACGGACTCTTATCCACGTCAGCGACAATATTGAAGATATCGCTCTCAAACACGTTGATCGGGATGCCGAGAAGCTTCGCGTTGTTTAAGATGATATTCCAGTTGTCCTCGTTGTAGCCCGGATTCATCACAAGGAACACAAGGTCGAATTTTACCTTGCCGTGAAGCTGCAGCTCCTGTAAAAGCTTCGCCATCAGCATCGAGTCTTTTCCTCCGGAAATGCAGACCGCGATCTTATCGCCTTCCTTAATTAATTCGTAGTCATGGACTCCCTTTGTGAACCGTCTCCAGATGGACTTGCGGTATTTCGTGATGATGCTGCGCTCGATGGCTTTCGTCCGCTCCGTGACCTCTTCCTCGTTCATGACCATCATGGACAGGGACAGGCGCAGGAAGGAACGATATCCGCCCTCCACGCTTCCGGCATCAAAGCCCGCATCGCTCAAAAGCTCCGCAACATAAAGACTCTTATTTCCGGTGTGACAGAGTACCCATACCGGCTTGTCCTTCGGGATCGCCGCGAGAAGCTTTCCCACATTCACGCCCTCTTCCCAGGCTTTTCCATCGCCGATGGTGCCGGATTCCAGGTCCGCCTCTTCCGGATTCTCCAGATATTCCACCAGCTTGTCCTCCGGGATATTTAAGGCGGCGTCCATGGACCCCTTTTTGTATTCCTCCGCCGGACGGATGTCAATGATCGTCCGGTCAAAGGTTCTTCCATTGATCAGCTCTGCGGCTGTAATCGTTTTAATCATTCTTTTTCTGTTCTCCGTTTACGGCCGTCTCCGGGTGCCGGGGTGCCGTCACTGTTTCTATAGGAAGAAAATCCCTGTATTTTCAAGGAGTTTCCGATTTTATACAACGGTTGACATGATAACATAAGGAAAAAAAGCTGTCAATCTGTATCTTTGCAGTTCTTTATTTTCCCATAATGTCCTGTAACATGTATACACGGTTGAAGGGGAATGAGAAATAATATCCGTCCGCGAAGTCTTCCACCATCTTCATAACTTCCTTCGCGAGCTGGATTCCCGCTGCCTCGCCTTCCTTGCGGTTCGCTTTCTCCGGGTATCTGGCAACGATCTCGTCCGTCACGTTGACGCCTGCGATCTCATTTTTCATGAACATGGCATTTTTTCTGCTGATCAGCGGCATGATCCCGCAGAGGATTGTCGCGCCCGTCTCCTCCTTGATCCGGCGCAGTCTCGCCGCGTCCTCCTTCGTGAATACCGGCTGGGTCAGGAAGAACTCCGCGCCCTCTTCCATCTTTTTCTTCACTCGTCCGATCTCCACATCCAGGTTCTTTCTTCCCTGGTTGATGGCGCCGCCGTAGCACAGCGGGTTCTTCGCGAAGACATCCTCGTTCATCTCCTTTGCGATCTTCATGAGACCGGTGGAGTCGGAGTTGAACACCGCCTTTACGGTCTGTCTCGCTGTGGACGGGATCGGATCTCCTGTAATAATTAAGAAGTTATGGATGTCATTGATGGCCGCTCCCAAAAACAGGGACCGCATAGCGATCGCATTCCGGTCACGGCAGCAGATATGTGGCATCACATTAAGGCCTGTAGCCTGGCGGACCTTGCTCGCCATGAGGACGGAATCGACTCTTGTCCGTCCGGACGGGGAATCCGGGAATGTGAGGACATCCACGCCCGCGTTCTTTAAGAGGTGGGCAGACTCTAAAAGCTTCTCATCATCCGCATCGAACGGCGGAGCAAGTTCTACCGCGATAAGCTTTTTCTGTTTTCGCTCTCCGTTTTCATCGTAGAGGAATCCATGTCTCTGGACATGTCCCGTCTGCTCCCCATTATCCGTCTCCGTATCCAGGACAATCTTGTTTAAGATTCCGTCCCATGAAGACATTTCTCCGATAAATTCCGGGGTCGTTCCACAGCAGCCGCCAAGAATATCTGCGCCGAGCGCCTGAAGTTCCTTCATCTTCTCCGCAAAGTATGCCGGTGTGTTGCCAAACTGGAGCTTATTTCTTGTCAGTGTCGGATATCCCGCATTCGGGATCGCAAGCAGGAACTTATCCCCAGGACGTCCTGCTTTTTCCAGGATCTGGCGCATATGGGCCGGACCTACGCCGCAGTTTAAGCCCACCGCATCGATCTCCGGAACAGCCGCCGCATCCGCTAACAGGCGCTTCGCGCTGAGTCCCGCCGCGCTGTAGCCGAACTGGTTTACAGAGAAGGAGACCATGATAAACATCTCATATTCCGCGCAGATCTTTTTGATCGCCGGGAGAATTCCGTCGAGGTCCGCGAATGTCTCAAAATCCAGAACTGTGACACCGCACTCCGCAAATGTCTTCGCAATCTGATAATACTCGTCCGCCGCTGCCGCCGCGTCCTCCGCCCCATTCACCGGAATCGGGCCGATATCTCCCGCAATCCAGGCATCTCTCCCGTTTACCGCGTCTCTCGCGATCTCAACCGCCGCCTGAATGTTTTTCTCAACTTCCGCAAAATCCTCCTGCAGTGTTTCTTTGTTTGACGCAAAAGTATTTGTCCTGATAAATTTCGCTCCGGCATTCAGGTATTCTTCGTGGATCTTCTTTACCTTCTCCGGCGCAGTAATATTTGCTAGCTCCGGGATATCCTGGGTCTGGTATTTTGCGGCAAAATAGGTTCCGAAGGCGCCGTCGGTGATGAGGTTGGTGGTTTTCAGATATTCGCGTAAATTCATGTTCGTCCTCCTGTGGGGTATCAGCTTTTATGGGGTAGTCTGACATTCTGACACAATTATTATATAGAAAAACCGGACCTCTGAAATTCAGAGATCCGGCAATTCATAAGAAGAGCGGGTGATGGGAATCGAACCCACGTATCCAGCTTGGAAGGCTGGTGTTCTACCATTGAACTACACCCGCGTATAAGTAATGAGAGGCAACTGATGACATCGAAAGTTTTCGTTGGGAGCTTGCTCACATAAGAAAAAATTTCTATGTCAGCAGTTATCGCCGTTGCAAACGGCGATTATGGAGCGAAGCTCCATAATACCTCGGAGTCATCCTCACCAGTACCTCAGTGCCCAAAGCTGGAATCGAACCAGCGACACGAGGATTTTCAGTCCTCTGCTC
>ERZ1673736.61-NODE-61-length-159289-cov-12.627065_pt1 | contig 159289 bp, 128 predicted proteins | sample MGYA00580212_ERZ1673736 | MGnify/ENA primary metagenome ERZ1673736 (study PRJEB41218, sample SAMN15661752) | gut metagenome | host: Homo sapiens | place: Canada: London | collected 2015-08-20/2019-03-30 | study: EMG produced TPA metagenomics assembly of...
ATAAAATTTTCAATTTTCATAAATTTAGCCTTGACTTTTTATTTGCAGGCTTGATGAAATTATATCATTGCCTCTCTTCTTCGTCAATTTGTATTTCATTAACTAAGAACTGCAGTCTCTTTGAACCCTGCCATACCTGACACTCGAGAGTTCCTATGATGTCGGCCGGCTTCAGAGCTATCTCTTCAAAATCATAATCCTGAGCCCTGCCGAACAAGACGCACTGTACTCTCGCGCCTCCATCTCCCGAGGCGTAGAATCTAACATGCTGCAGCTCGTCTCCCATATACCATACTCCGTCTATCATGACGTCTTTGCACCGCATGAGAGGCTTTGGATTCTTACTGCCGAAAGGCGCCAGCATTTCCAGCTGATCGGCCAGATCGACGGTCAGATCGTCAGGAGAAACTTCCAGATCTATATCGTATTTTTTTCTGAATATCTGAGGGTCTCTATCCCTCAGCTCCTTCATCTGTCTTTCGAGGCCTGCCCTGAGAGCCGGAAGATTTTCTCTCTTCATGGAAAATCCGCACGCTCCGCTGTGGCCGCCGAACTTTTCGAAAAGGTCTTCCTGAGTCTTGAGCAGCTCATATAGATTGACTCCTTCTATACTGCGGCCAGTGCCCTTGACTTCTCCTTCCCCTGTGGGAGTCACGATCACGGCAGGTCTGTAATAAGTCTCTTTTATCTTTCCTGCCACTATGCCTGCTATTCCCTCATAAGAGGCTTCTGCCTCCATGATGATAAAGTCTTCCGGATCATCTATGTCTACTTCGCTGCAGCAGAGTCTGAACAGATCAGACTGAAGCTTGCGGCGTTTTAAGTTTTTCTGAAGAATATCTTCGACTATCTCGTTCATCCTCTCACGGCCGCATCTGCCAAGCAGCAGTTCCACTGCCTGAGAAGCATCCTCTATTCTTCCGGAGGCGTTGAGATGAGGAACTATCACAAAGCTTATATTTCCGGAAGTGATATGCCCCGGCTTAAGAGAAGTTCCCTCTATCAGCTGTCTGAGTCCCTGCCTCTTTCCGAGGTTTAAAACTTTTATCCCAAATTTGGTGATAGTTCTGTTTTCATCGATCAGAGGCATTATATCGCCTACCGTGCCTATGGCGGCAAGATCCAGAACCTCCGTCAGGATATTCTTTGGAAGTCCTGCCTTCTTCTGCAGCGCCTGAGCGACTTTGAAAGCTACTCCGCACCCGGACAGCTCTCTGAAAGGGTACTTTGAGTCGGGACGTTTAGGATTTATAAGAATACAGTCAGCCATGACGTCAGTGATGTTATGATGATCTGTGACCATTATTTTCATCCCCAGCTGTTTAGCGTATTCTACTTCCTTATGAGATACGCTTCCGCAGTCCACCGTTATTATAAAATCGCATCCGTCTTCGGCCAGCTGCCCTATAGCTTCCATATTCAGTCCGTACCCCTCTTCAAATCGGGAAGGTATGTAGTATCTGAGGTTTTCAGCATCCGTAAGGCGGCTCAGAACGTTTATCATCAGAGCCGAGGAAGTTATCCCGTCCGCATCATAATCTCCATACACACAGATCCTGGATTTCTTTCTCGTTTCAGATAAAATCAAATCCACCCCTGCCTCCATATCGGGAAGCAGGAATGGATCGTATGTTTTCTTAGGTTTGTCGGAGAGGAATTCGTCCATCTCTTCGCGGGACGTTATACCTCTCTTTTCCAAAAGTTTTACTATTATAGGGTTTATCATAATATCAGCTTACATAATTCAGAGGATCGACTAATGTTCCGTTTTCACGGACTTCAAAGTGCAGATGAGCTCCGGTAGAAACACCGGTGCTTCCCACCAGGCCTATGACATCTCCTGAAGTTACAGTCTGACCTACGCTGACCTTTCTGGTCGACATATGGCCGTACAGAGAAGTCTTGCCGCCGCCGTGGTCGATTATAATACATTCACCGTAACCGCCGTACCACTGGGACAGTATGACTGTTCCCGAGTTGGCTGCCAGAACGTTGGTGCCGTATCCTGCGGCTATATCTATGCCGGAATGATATTTATATGTACCGTAGACAGGATGTATTCTCCAGCCGAAATATGAAGTCAGATAATGACTTGCCGGCGCAGGCCATACCCAGGTGCCGCCCACGTATTCCTTATCCGGATTGGTCATGCTCTGGATCTTGTCATTGAGAGCCTCGGCCTCTGCCAGGAGCTCATCCTCCTTGGCTTCAAGCTCGCCCTTAAGGTCGTCCAGCTCCTTCATATCAGCGTCAAGTTCCGCCTTTTTAGCGTCCAGATCGGCCTTTTCTGTCTGAAGTCTGTCCTTTATCTCCTGAAGTTCCTTCTCCTCTTTTTCGAGAGTCTCAAGGACGTCCATATCGTTTCTGTATATTCTCTGGATCATGTCCAGGTTTGAAATGAACTCCGATATGCTGTTGGATCCCAAAAGTACATCTACGAATCCTACCGATCCGTTCTTATACATCACCCTCAGCCTTTCGTACAGGCCGTCTTCACGTTCCTGCATCTGCTGCTGTTTATCGGCGATCTCTTTTTCAGTCTCGCTTATCTTGGTACTGGCCTGTACTACCTCCGCATTGAGTTCATCCACCTTCGGCTGCATCTCGTCTATCTGGCTCTTTACTTCTGATAATCTCTGACTCACCTGGTCTTTCTCGTTATTTACTCCGTTTAATTCCTCTTGCAGATCGCCCTTGGTTTCCGCGTAAGAGATGCCCGAAAAAGCAAAGGTCGCTACGAGAACGAATATCAAAAATGTACAAATTCCTCTTTTCTTAGTCATCTTCTCCTCCATCATCATCTTACGTATTACGTATCTAAGAACTTTCTCATGGAAACGATACTTCCCCAGGCTCCGATGCTGACCCCAAGAGCCAGGAATATCACCAGCATATTTCCCGCCAGATAACCCACCGATATGAGAGGCGAGGAAACTATGGCTATGACCTGAGTTCCTATTATATTGACCACGTTGCTGTAGAGCAGCGTCATGAGCCCTGCTGCCGCAAGAGCGGCTATTATGCCTATTATTATGCCCTCAGCCATGAACGGTCCTCTTATAAACCAGTTGGTGGCTCCGACGTACTTCATTATCCTTATTTCTCTGGCCCTGGCAAATACAGTGAGTTTTATAGTATTTGAGACGACTACTACGCAGACCACTATCAGGAAAGCCATGACTACCAAGGCTCCTATCTGAAGTCCGTTGGTGACCGAAGTAAGTTTATCTACAGTCTCCTGATAATACTGAATGTCTTCTACGCCTTCGAGAGTTCCCGCATATTCGGATACCGCCGTAGCGTCTTCTATGGAATTGACGCTTATAAGTATCGAAGCAGGCAGAGGGTTTTCTCCCAGCGAATCCAGCAGATAACCGCTCTCTCCCCATCTTTCTTTCATTATGTCAAGTGCTTCTTCTTTCGTTCTGTAAGCGACGCTGTCTACACCTTCAAAATTTTCTAATTTAGACATCGCCCCGTCTATCTGTTCCTGAGAAGACGTCTCCTCCATAAATATCTCCACCTGATCATAGTCCTGTTTCACCACTTCCGTGAAGAGATTGAGATTCACCAGTATGGCGAAAAAAATCCCGAGAATGAAAAGCATCGCAAGTATAGAAAAAATCGACGCAAGGCTCATTCCCCTGTTTCTGAAGATCTGGGTGAAACCCTGCTTGACAGTATAGATAAAACTATTCAAGCCCTTCCACCTCCTCTTTAAATATGTAGCTGCCTTCCTGATCGTGGATCACACGACCCTTCTCTATGGCTATTACTCTTTTCTTCATTCTGTCTACTATATCCTTGGCGTGAGTCACCATCACGATGGTGGTTCCTCTCATGTTTATCTGTTCGAGAAGATCCATTATCTCCGACGCTGTGACCGGATCGAGATTTCCGGTAGGCTCATCGGCTATGAGCACCATGGGATTGTTGATTATAGCTCTGGCTATAGCGACTCTCTGCTGTTCTCCGGCTGACAGTTCATCCGGATACTTGTCCGCTTTATCCGTTATCCCTACCAGACTCAATATCTGGGGAACTTGCTTTCTTATCTGTCTCTTGCTCTTGTGGAGCACCTCCATGGCAAAGGCCACATTTTCGAATACTGTCTTTTTAGGAAGCAGTCTGAAATCCTGAAAAACTGTTCCTATCATCCTTCTGAGCTCGGGAATCTCCCTGTTGCTTAACTGTGTTACTTCTCTATCATCTACTAAAATGCTGCCCTCGTCAGCATCGATCTCTTTCAAAATGAGTTTTATAAATGTCGACTTTCCCGCCCCGCTGGGTCCTACCAGAAACACGAAATCGCCTTTTTCGATATCTACACTCACATCTTCAAGTCCTACATTTGTACGATAAGTCTTGGTAACATGGCTGAACTTAATCATGTTTTCCCCTTTCTTTGTACTTCCTTCAACAAATATACAGTAATTATACTACATTTTGACATCAAATGAAATAGCAAATCATGGCAAAGTATGTGTAGTTCTTGTGATTGGTTCCGCCTCATATGATGCTCTGAAGCTGTCTCAGAACAAGGTCAGCACATATGAAGCCAGCTCGTCAAAGGCCTGCCTGGCGCCGGGCTCAAGTGCAGGAAAGAATTTATTTTTTTCGCCGGCCGGATCTGCTAAAGATGTGCCTTTTCTCTGGGCTTCATAGAATTTTTCCTGCGGTTCGGAGGGGATATGAAAGTCTCCTCTTATGTTCAGAAATTTTTCGGCAGAGACCACGTCTCTTCTGGAACCTCTGTTAAATATCCATCTCACATTTTGTCCCGGTAAATCCTTCATCGCCTCTATCCGTCTCTGAGACGCGATGACTCTGCTGGGCAGAGGATCAATGACGCACAGGATGAGATCAGGCCTGTAATTTTTTTCTGGGGCATCCCAGACCGCAGCGTCCGTCTTTTTGCTGAATCCCCCGCTCTGCAGCATATCTATCCACAGACAGCTGTCCCACAATATATAACGTCCCGCCACATCTTTAGGGAGAATCTCTGTCCTCCCTCGGACCTTCGGCCCCTTTACAGCCCAGTTGACATTGCCGTATAAGTTGACCCTGACGTCGGCTCTTTTCCCCTCATCTTTAAGCAGCGAAAAGTCTGCGAATCTTTTTTCAGGAATATGTTTGTCCAGAGAAAGTTCAAAAAAAGGTGACGACCCGGGATTCTCCGCCCGCCCTTCAAGATATGTGACTCCGTCGCAATACCTGCCCATGACGAAGGCCAGAGAAACTGCGATGAACGTAGCTCCGCAGCCTCTGCATGCGCCTGTTATATTTATGATCTTTTTCATACTATGTGATTCTACTATCCCTTTTCTCAATAAGCAATAGCCTTAAGATAAATCCATATTTTAATGTCTGAATTTGTCATTTTAAAGCCGGATTTTGCACTGCCGGCATCGCGTTAAGAATAAAAATGAACAAAGCCGCCTCGATAATTTTAAACAAGCTAAAATCACCGGCAGATTATTGACTTTGCCGGCGATTTATCACGGTATTTTTAAAATTGGTTCAAGGCCTGTAAGATTTTTTCAAGATCGCTTTTCTTCTACTCCGCATACTTGACTACAAGCTCGATAGTATCGGGAAGAGAAGTCAAATCTGTGGAAGCCACGGCATAAGGGTATGTAACAATCTGGGAAACTGCTACTCCCTCCTGCGGCTCCGTGAACGTGGCGTAGACCTTCATGTTGGTTTCTCCCCTGGTCTTTTCCATGGACATCTTGTCGATGGAAACCTCATATCCTGCAGTAGGTTTCTCGCCGCGGGTAACGATCACATAAACCTTGCCGTCTATCAAGCACCCAAGAGCTCTCTCCAGCTCTCTGTACTCCGGAATCACTTCTGTCTCTATCGATTTAGGTACGTCATCCTTCGAAAGCTGCTTAAACTCAACGTTTTTATCTCCCACTATGCCTTGACCAAAAATCAACCATGCTGCGGCGCACACTATAACCACGGCTCCCGAAATCAATAACGTCTTGCGAGACGGCTTTTTAAATATCTTTTTCTTTGTATCACCGGTCATACTAAAAAACTCCCTTCACTCATAAAGTTTCATAACATCTTATGAGAAAAAAGGGAGTCTTATTCTTACATCAAAGAATTCTCTTCACAGCCTGCGCTATATCTGCCGCCGTCATTTTATATTTTTCTTTCAGTTCCTGCGGCTTTCCGGATTCTCCGAAAGTATCATGCTGTCCGACCATGTCCATCCTGACAGGACAGCGGCGGCTCAAAACTTCGGCTACTGCTCCTCCCAATCCGCCTATGACGGAATGTTCTTCTGCAGTGACTACAGGTCCTATACCGGCCGCCTCTGCCAATATCTCTTCGTCTATAGGCTTTATGGTATGGATATCTATAACGCCTGCGTCTATACCTTCTTCTGACAGGAGGGACGCCGCCTCTATGGCTTCACTTACCATTATTCCGCTTGCCACTATGGTAGCGTTGCTGCCGCGGCGCAGCCAGTTGCCCTTTCCCAGCTTTATGTAGTCGCCGGGCTGATAAAAATTCGGGACTGCAGCTCTTCCCAGCCTGACATAACAAGGTCCCTCATGATCTACTATCTGTCGCATGAGGATCTCTGCCGAGACTCCGTCGCTGGGATTTACCACCGTCATGCCCGGTATGGTCCTCATCAGAGCTATATCCTCAAAAGTCTGATGGCTCGCCCCATCTTCACCTACAGTTATTCCCGAATGAGTGGCGCATATTTTTACGTTTGCGCGAGTATAGCCTATAGAATTTCTTATTATCTCAAAGGCTCTTCCGGCTGCGAACATGGCGAAAGTGCTGGCGCACACCACTTTTCCCGACAGAGCCAGCCCGCATGCTGCCCCATAGAGATCCTGTTCGGCTATTCCCATATTGAAGAATCTGTCCGGAAAGGCTTTTGCAAATTCGGCAGTCATAGTGGACTTAGAAAGATCTGCGTCCATCACTACGAGATTTGGATTCTCTCTTCCTATCTCTACCAGGGCTTTGCCGTATGCTTGTCTCGTCGCTTGCTTATCTGACATTATTCCTCACCTCCCAATTCTCTGACCGCCTGCTGAGCCTGCTGGTCGTCAGGCGCTTTTCCGTGCCATCCCGCCTGATCTTCCATGAAGGAAACTCCGCGTCCCTTATGAGTCTTGGCGATTATCGCCGTAGGCTTTCCTTTACATTCTCTGGCCTGATCGAAGGCGCTGAATATCTGACTGAAATCATGTCCGTCTATCACTATGACATTGAATCCGAAGGCTCTGAATTTATCGTCTATAGGCGTCACAGTCATCACATCGTCATTTCTGCCGTCTATCTGCAGACCGTTCCAGTCCACTATTGCACACAGATTGTCGAGTTTATAGTGACCTGCCGCCATAGCCGCTTCCCATACTATTCCCTCTTGCAGTTCTCCGTCGCCAAGCAGTACATATATCCTGCCGGGATCCCGGTCCATCTTGCCGGCCAGAGCCATTCCTATGCAAACGGCAAATCCCTGCCCCAGAGATCCTGTGGACATTTCTATGCCCGGCAGCTTATCTCTGTTGGGATGGCCCTGAAGTCGGCTTCCCAGCTTTCTCAGAGTCAGGAGTTCTTCTTTGGGAAAATATCCTTTTTCAGCCAGGGCCGCATACTGCACGGGAGCCGCATGTCCCTTGGACAGTATGAATTTGTCCCGGCCTTTCATATCCGGCTTTTTAGGGTCTATATTCATCTCTCTGAAATACAGAGCCGTAACTATGTCCGCCGCAGACAGGGAACCTCCCGGATGCCCCGATCCCGCGCTATGTACCTCGTTTATCACATCCGTTCTTATCTTAGATGCGATTTTTTCATATTTTTTTAAATCCATTGACTTCCTCCGGTTTGTGAGATTTATATTTCGAAGGGACGCTCCGTCCGTGTCACGCCGGGCCTATGCCCGGGACGGAACGTCCCTGATTGACTATTACTATTTTAACGGTTTTCCATCGAGTTGGCAATTCCCAAACTTACACTTAGCGCTTTTTCTACGTCCGGCAGCTGAGTTTCATTCAGCGCGCCGATCCTCTCCTTCAACCGTTGTTTATCTATAGTCCTTAGTTGTTCCAAAAGAACTACTGAGTCTTTGCTGAGTCCTCCCTGCGAGGCTGCAAGCTGCACATGAGTAGGAAGCTTTGCCTTTCCGGTCTGAGAAGTGACTGCAGCCACGATAATCGTCGGGCTATATTTATTTCCCACATCGTTCTGTACCACCAATACAGGCCTTACTCCCCCTTGTTCAGAGCCTACCACAGGACTTAGATCAGCAAAAAACAGATCCCCCTTTTTTACTATCAAGTCCAACACTCCTTTTGTTTTCAATTCTTTTGTAGTGTGGATGTCTAACCTGAAATATTTTTTAAAGCCATAGCCGTATAGTAAGCTATATCTCTGGCGATAAGACCGTATTCTCCGATCTCCTCTGCCGCCAGGTCCCCGGCGGCGGCATGTATAAACACTCCGCATAAGGCCGCCTCCCGCGCTGAGATTCTCTCTCCGCAAGGCTTTTTCTGCCCCATAAGGCCGGCAATTATTCCGGTGAGTACATCTCCTGAACCTGCCGTAGCCATACCGGGATTTCCTGTAATATTAGTATATGTTTTCTGCGAGTCTGTGGCTACAACGGTAGCCTGTCCTTTAAGTACGGTTATCGCTCCGGTTTTTTCATAAAGCGCCAGAGCCGCCTCTCTCCGTTCTTCTTCAGAGCCTCCGACTTTATATCCCAAAAGCCTGTCCGCTTCTCCCGGATGAGGCGTTATCACCGTCTTCCCCTCATGTCTCGCTTTTATCATACCGAATAAATCATTATGAGCTATGATATTGAGCGCATCTGCATCCAACACTACCGGGCCGTCAAAATCAGTTATTATTTTTCTTACAGCCCGGACGCTGTCTTCCCTTTCTCCAAGTCCCGGACCTGCCGCCGCCGCGTCATAACGGCTCAGGTCTATTTTTGAAAAGTCGCGCTTCAGACACGTAGCTTCCGGAACGCCTGTCTGTACTATGGGAAATAGAGCTTCCGGTACGGCTGCCTGTACTAACCCGCTTCCTGCTCTCAGGGCCCCTTTGCAGGAAAGGATAGCGGCTCCTGCCATTCCGGCAGAACCTGCGGCGATCAATATGCGTCCGCAGTCTCCTTTATGTATTTCCCTTTTTCGCTTTTCGATTATATTCTGGACAAACTCCAGAGTAATAATACAGGATTCCATAAAAAATTACTCCTATCTCAGTCGGTCTCAAATCCGTTTTATCTCATTTTAATCTAATATGTTGAAAAAATCAAATCGCCGCCGCAGCACAGTGTGGTGCATAATATAAGTTGCTGCAAAAGTTTTTCCGGCCGGCGTCTGACTGCCGGTGAAAAACCGAGGCCTGAATCTCTGTCTTTTTTCGTCCAAAAAAGCGTCCGTTACAATTTTCTGTGAAACATAAAACGTCCGAATGATCGGACGTTTCGCTCATCTTTTTTTCTCTACAACCCCAGAAACACAGACGCCATAATAAAATATATGGAAAGGGCTACCGCATCGGAAATGGACGAAATAGCCGGATTAGCTATGAGCGCAGGGTCCAGGTTGATCTTTTTTACCAAAAGAGGTATCATGCTTCCCAGTATTTTGGCAAATATCACTATGAATAGCATTGCGCTGCATACGGTCAGAGCTATCATGACTCCATAACCGTCTATCAGACAGATTCTGGCGAAATTAAACGAACTCAGAATAACCCCTATTATCAGTCCTATTCGGGCCTCTTTCCAAAGGACTTTCGGAGCGTCGGAAGGTTCCACCTCGTCCATGGCTATTCCCCTTATGATAAGAGTAGCAGCCTGAGAACCGCTGTTTCCCCCCGTACCCATGAGCATAGGCATGTATGCCACCAGACTTATCACTTCAGATAACTTAGCTTCAAAGCTGGTTATTATCATGCCGGTAAATATATAAGCTACCATCAAAATCAAAAGCCACGGCAGCCTGTTGATGGCATGCTGCCATACCGACACATCCAGATAATCTTTATCGGAATCCTCGAAATCGATGATTCCGTTCATACGCTCTATGTCCTCCGTATTCTCATCTTCGATTACGTCCAGAATGTCGTCGAAGGTTATTATGCCTACGAGCCTATGTTCTCTGTCAACTACCGGCATAGCTATGAAACCGTATTTTTTGAACTGTTCTGCTACTTCCTCCTGATCTTCATAAACGTCTATCCACACATAATCCGTGTGCATTATATCTTTTATCTTGATATTATCGTCTGTCACTACCAGGGTGCTCAGAGAAACGATCCCTATCAGTTTGCGGCCCGTATCTTTTACGTAACATGTATAGATGGTCTCCGCGTCCATTCCCTCTTTCTTTATATGCGCCAAGGCTTCTCCTACAGTCATCTCTTTCTGCAGACTTATATAGTCCGGCGTCATGAGGCTTCCCGCGCAGGTGTCCGGATAATTGAGAAAAGTGTTTATGAGTCTTCTCTCGTCTTTAGGCGTCTTCTCGAGGATCTTATCCACCAGATTGGCGGGAAGTTCCTCCAGTATATCTATCTTATCGTCAAAGTCAAGTTGCTGAACTATATAGCTCAGCTCTGCGTCGGTTATCCCGTCTACGATCTTTAGCTGGTCGTCGGAAGGAAGGTAAGAGAACACCTCCACCGATACATCTTTTGGAAGAAGCCTGTAGATAACTATCGTGGATTCGAGAATATCCGGCTCTTCAAGCATTTCTTCAAACATCTCGGCTATATCGGCCTCATTGTGCTTGAGAAGTTCGTCTCTCGCCTTAAAATACTTCTTTTCTTCTATCCAGCCGAAGATCTTTTCGAGAGATTCTTCTATGGCCTGATCAGCCTCTCTTATCATGTTTGAGTCCATTAAAATCTCCTCCTTTCACATATCCCGGAAACTTCGGGACTTGCAAGGAGATCCTATGATCGGCTTTTTTCTTCCCGGAGCAAAACAGGATATTTTATTTTTTCAAAAGTTTTCCCGTCAGGAACAGTATCCATTTTTTACTCCTTTCATTTCGAATAGCCTTGATAGACTTATAAGGCCAAAGCCTATAGGTCTTTATCTTTTGCTTAACTATTATATATCATTTTAAAGAGTTTTGGCAAGGCGGAAGTTGATGATTTTCATGCAGGCTTTCATACTTAAGAAAACCTATATTTTCAACGGCTTTTACTTAGAAAAAACAGTTATGAACATCATAAAATTTGGATTGAAAAAAATACACAAGAATATTGTATACACGGTGTTGACAAGGTCTTTAGATAGTGTTAAATTGAGAATATGAAGACTTTGTTGTATTAGTAACAAAACCATAATGTTAAAGAGAAGAGGAGATTAACCATGGCAAACATTGTTGAGAAGTACATTGAACTTGCTAAGAAGAGAAATCCGGGCGAGCCTGAATTTCACCAGACTGTTGAAGAGGTTTTAAATTCCATCGAACCGGTTCTTGAAGCACATCCTGAATACATAGAAGCCGGCCTTATCGAAAGACTCATAGAGCCTGAAAGAGGAATTTCATTCAGAGTAGTCTGGACTGACGACAACGGAAATGTTCAGGTGAACAGAGGATACAGATATGAATTTAACAGCGCTTTGGGACCTTACAAGGGCGGACTTAGATTTGCTCCAAGCGTATATCCTGGAATCATCAAGTTCCTGGGATTTGAGCAGATATTCAAGAACAGTCTGACCGGACTTCCTATCGGCGGAGGCAAGGGTGGAGCAGATTTCGATCCTAACGGAAAATCCGACGCTGAAATAATGAGATTCTGTCAGGCTTTCATGACTGAATTATACAGACATATCGGACCTAATACCGATGTTCCTGCAGGAGATTTGGGCGTAGGCGCCAGAGAGATCGGATACCTGTTCGGACAGTATAAGAGAATCGTCAACAGATATGAAGGCGTTCTCACCGGAAAGGGTCTTTCCTACGGCGGACTGGCAGGAAGAACTGAAGCTACCGGCTACGGTATCGTATTCTTCGCAAGAGAAATGCTCAAACACTGCGGAGAAGAACTGAAAGGCAAGAAAGTTGCCATCTCCGGTTTCGGTAACGTAACTTGGGGTACCGCTCAGAAGCTTAACGAATTAGGAGCCAAGGTCATCACTATCTCCGGTCCGGACGGATACATCTACGATGAAGACGGCATCTCCGGAGACAAGGTGGATTATCTCCTCGAGCTGAGAGGTTCCGGAAAGAACATCTGCGCTCCTTACGCAGAAAAATATCCTAACGCTAAGTTCTTCGCCGGCAAGAAGCCTTGGGAAGTTAAGGCTGACCTGTACATCCCTTGCGCTACTCAGAACGAAATCCGCATAGAAGACGCCAAGACTATGGTTGCCAACGGATGTAAATACCTCTGCGAAGGCTCTAACATGCCTACCACCAACGAAGCTCTGACTTACCTGATGGAAAACGGAGTTGTCGTAGGACCTTCAAAGGCTGCCAACGCAGGCGGAGTTGCCTGCTCATGTATCGAAATGGGCCAGAACGCAGGTCACACTGTATTCTCACCTGCACAGGTATACGAGCAGCTGGAGACTATCATGGTCAACATCCACAAGCATGCTGCTGAAGCTTGCGAAAAGTACGGCTTAGGCTACAACCTGGTAGCAGGAGCAAACATCGCAGGTTTTGAAAAAGTTGCAGAAGCAATGATGGCTCAGGGCCTCGTATAAAAGTATTATAACTCAGCGGCTCGCCGCTGGGTCCAAATCGAAAAAACTCCCCGGATATCCGGGGAGTTTTTAGCTTCTGATAAATGCAAAAGAGGGAATTATTTTCTTTTCGTAGATGAGGGCCCACTCGAAGTACCGGGTATGGTCGAAACGAGTGGATGAGGGCCCACTCGAAACAGCTATTTTACCGAAAATGAGTGGGTGAAACCCCACTCGAAAGCCGGAAAAACTTGAAAACGAGTGGGTCTGCACCCACTCAAAACGCAAACCTTTACGAAAATGAGTGGAACCCAGCCCACTCGAATATAACCTTTTTCCCCAAACGAGTGGGCGTACTCCCTTCGCAGAATTACATATATTGGGAGAAAATTACCCTCAAGTATCAGCTTTCTTGTATTTTGTGGGAATTTTCATCCACTCGATTTATGGTTTTTATAAAAAACGAGTGGGTATTACCCCACTCGAAATACCCATCTTAGTGAAAACGAGTGGGATAAGCTCTGATTAACATAGTACCATTACACGAAATCTGTAAAAATAAATACATCAATTATGATCATATAGCTGCTGCAGGGGAGGAGCCTCTGAGCCGCCGGTTTTCGTTTGGCTTGCAGTATTTATGGAATAGAAGATGAAAAGGGAAGTTAGCCGATCTGAACGGTTTATTTATACCCTATCTCTATTGAGGCCATGAGACTTTTATGGTAGAATGATTTTGCGGTATCTGTCAAAACTAACACAGGCGCCGTATCGCAAGGACAAGCTATATTCAGGCAAATATCAATACTTTAGGAGAAATATATGACACCCACGTGGAAAAATCACTTGCTTCGTTTTCTTCAAGGGGCCCTCATAGGCACGGGAGCTATACTTCCCGGTATCAGTGGCGGCGTGCTGTGCGTCGCTTTTGGAATATATGAATCCATGATGGCTTTTTTATCCCATCCTCGCAGTTCCTTTAAATCTAATTATAAGATACTGCTGCCGGTAATAGCAGGCGGAGCAGTAGGATTCATCCTGCTGGCAAAAGTGGTGGAAAGCCTCTTAGCTGCTTCGGCAGTCTTAGCTATCTCACTGTTCTGCGGGCTCATCTGCGGAACCGTACCGGATCTCATGAAGAAATCGGCGGCGGCAGGAGCCGAAAAAGGCTGGTCATTTTTTATCATCGCACTGATCGCCTCTTTCACGTTCTTTCATATACTCGACAGCGGAATGGAAGGACATATATCGCCTAACTTCGGATGGTACATCTTCTGCGGCGTGATCTGGGGACTCAGCATGATAGTCCCGGGGCTCAGTTCTTCATCCATACTGCTGTTCATGGGCCTCTATCAGCCCATGGCCGAAGGTATTGGAAATATCGATTTCGGCGTCCTGATTCCCATGATGCTCGGTTTTATAGTAACGGTAGCTGTCTGCGCAAAGATCATGAACAGGCTTATCCAGCAGCATTACGGAGTACTATCAAAATTTATTTTAGGATTTGTGGTATCTTCTGTACTCATGATAGTACCCACCTCGTTTTCAGGCATACTGCAGCTGATCTTAGGTATACTGTGCTTCGCGATAGGTTTCATTCTCGCCCGCATGATGGATGTCCGCCGTCCCGAGGAGTGATACAGTACGTCTAACTTTTTTCTTTCAAATATGTTTCTATAGCATCTATCACTTTTTTCATCATCTTATAGACGCCCCAGCTTTTAAGCTTTGCGGCGCTTTTTTCTTTATATAATCTTACTTCTTCAGAACCGTCTTGGCATATGGATTTTCTGTTTCTCATTTCCTCAAGACTTTGGTCTGTAAGATCTTCAAAGATCATATCCTCAAGAGAAACTATACCCATATCTTCCGCTACATCAAGGGCGTCGCTGGCCTTGCGGCTGATACTCGAGACGTCAAGATCCTCCGTTATCTCTATTTCTATCGATAGCCTCTTAAGAAGTTCAAGAGGCGGATCCTTGGCTTCTCTGAGAGGCTTTACGAAATTCTCTAAAAGCGGCCGAGTATAACCGTAAAAAAATTCTTTTCCCTGAATCTCCGCTGCAATCTTTATCATCAGGGACCTCCATTCCATATTGGCATAGCAGCCATATTCCCATCGAAAGACATCTCTCTTCCCAGACGGATATCTCCTCACATAATACGGATCAGAAGTATTGATAATATCTATCAGCTCTTCTTCGCTTTCAAAAGAAATCCCCCTGCAGATACAGTAGAGCAGCAGACACGGATTGCTGACGGTCACCCACTTACCCCTCTTCGACAATATCCCTCTGAACAAGGCTTCCTGAGCCTGTTCATCGTCTCTTATATATTCACGGAAGGCCTCAGTATTTTTGAATCCTTTCTCAGAAAGCGCATCCTCAGGCTTGTAAAGCAGTTCCGCAGCGTAAGCCGCACAAAAAAGCATTATCTTAGTGATGATTCGGGCGTCTGCGCCGCTCATTCCCATAAACATCAGAAGCGCCAGCATGTCCATGTCAAGTCGTATTTCTTCGCCTTCTGCCGATTCTATCCCCTTTTTGAGATTTTCAACATCCGCGCTGCTTCCTATCATATGCTGCACGAACCAGGGCTCTCCGGTCTCTTCAGCCTTTATCAGCTTTTCTTCTATAGACTTTTCAAAGCCGGCAAGCGCTATATACTGCGCCACGTCTACATCTTCTTCGTCCATATCCCACTCGAACAAAGTTTTATAGCCCTCGTCCATGATAGCCCTGATATTCCTGTTCTCTTCCCGTTCTCGTCCATAATCGTTTCCGAACGGGCCTTCATGCCGATTTGACTCTTTCTCGTCGTAATATCTGCCACATATGAGCTTTATTTCATTCTTGTACGCATCCGTATAACGGAGCCCGTACTCTCTGAGTATAGCCGGCGTCTCATCTATGAGAAAATCCATCTTGTCGGGATAATCCTTTTCCAGATAATCAAGAGTGTCCAAGATGATTTTTTTAATGTTCTTTTTCATAAAGCTCCTGTATTCTTCGGAGCGCTTATCATAGGCCTCAGGATATATGTCCTCAAAGTACTTGAAATCCACCAGCTGGTCTGCAAACCGGCAATGTTTAAGATACAGATCTATGATCTCATCTCCGTCAAAGTGCATCCCCTGCTCCTCACACACTTTTACGAGACCGATGAATTCCGGCATTTCGATTATGGGGTCGAAGCATATATCATCTTGTTTGCTTTCAAAATGCGAGAAAAAATCTTCCACATATTTTTTTATAAAGTTCCACTGCCGATCTCCCCTGACGGGTTTTGCATGGAGCATCATGTGATACGCCCTTTCAGTCCAGCATTCCTGCCACAAGAAGAATCGTTCTCCCAGATATGGATCTCCCATATCCTCTAACTTCATAGGAAGCTTGTAGAACTCCTCTACACACCTGTCCGCCACCTGCCGTCTCAGCGCTTCATTGCGGCAGATCAAATTCAGAAGAGTCATGAGCTGATTGTAGAACACGGCAGAATCGCACACCTTAGGCACATACGTCTCCTGATTTGCAGCAATATAGTTTCTGACGAATTCTTCTATGGAAGGATTCTCAAAGTATATGCGTATGCCCTCCTCCTCTTCATCCCAATATGTGGTGATAAACGACTTTTCCAGCTCTGATACGGCCGCGCCGAAAGCTTTTGCCTCCTCCGCCCCGCCTTGAAGTCTTATATAATTGCCGTAAGTAAGCCTTATGTCCTCTAAAGAAATCGGAGTATAAGAGACGGCGATCATCATTATGATCATCCTGGCCTCGCGGGACAGCTCCGAGAAGATTTCTTTCCAGAAATTTTCCGGATAGTCCAGATAATAGATCAGCATCCTGGCATATTCTTTTGGAGGAATATCGTCGTTTCTCTCCTGCTTCAGGTATTTTTCGATCACACGAGGGCTGTATCCCGGATGTCTGATGATTTCCTGACAAGAATAAAATATGGACTGCACGTATTCGTATTCCAGATCGGAATTTTTAAGATGTGAAAAGAGGATTTTAGCTTTTTCCATAGCGCTCATATCCTTCAGCACACATTCCATCTTGAAATTTTCGATCACATCCCTCAGGCCGGGACTCATATCCATTTCCTGTCGGATTATATATTCTCTCGTAGTTATGATCAGCCGCTTATTTTCATTTTCTCTGACCCTAGTAATAAAATTCTCCAGCTTCTCAGCTTCTTTTCTCCTGCTGTCTCTGTGGAAAACGCTTCCCCAGAAATCATCGAGTATGAAGACCTGCTTTTTAGCAGTAATATCCCACCTGGCCTCGGCTTCCTCCAAAGTATCTGCCCATATGAATCCTTCAAAATCCTCGATGTCCAAAAAATCCAGGGCCAATATATAGGCTATAGTAGTCTTCCCCATACCTGCCTCGCCGGAGATCACGACAACGTGGGTCAGATCCAGTATCTCAAGAGCCCTGCCGTATGCGTCTGTCCGCACGAAGCTGGGGCTTATCTTGAGAGCCTTCTCATATGCGGACAGGCTTCTGTTCCTCGCCCCCTTTTCCCAGGCGGCAGACAGTATCCTCTCTGCAAGTTCTGCGTCCGGAAGCCAAAGTTTTACCATCTGTCTCTCTATATGAGAGAATTCGGGCTCTGCCAAAAGGCCGTTTATATAAGCGCCGTCCATCAGATCATCGCTTTTATTTATATATCCCTTAAAAAGAGCTGTTATCTTATCTGTCTGAGGCTTGGTCAGTATCAGTGAGACCGCCAGTATGTATCTGTCCGGATTAAGTTTTCTGACCTTGATAACTTCCTCTTTAAGTTTTTTATAAAGATCGCCGAAATTCTTATATCTCTTTGCCTGCACCACTACTTTCTCACATTCGTCGAACCATAAGCCGTCGGCGCCTTCGTCTCTGCCGCTCTTAAACGTATGGAGTCGTATATGGTCGCGGTGTTCTATCAACCGGCAGGCCTGATCCTGAAAATCGCCCCAGTCTAATCTTTCGTTAAAATCATATTTTCTCATCTCTTCTACATCCTTATGATCTTTCCGCTGTCCGTAAGATATAAATACGTTTCCTTAACTTTCTTTCCGGCCGCGGCCTCGAGGGCTCTGCCGTAAATTTCCATCTGTACTTGGTATCTGTGTCTCACTTCATCTTCGCTTCCCCGGCTGTTTCCGGTCTTATAATCTACGATGACAAGCCCATCCTCCTCTTCGAAAAAGCAGTCTATTATTCCACGTATTATAGCTCTGCCTCCATCCTTTTCCGTCATGAAGTTGAACCTCTTTTCTTTTTCTACGCGGCGGCTTTGGGCCATCCTTCTTCCAAGATCGGATGAGGCGAAATCAGTCAGTTTGTCTGCGTCTACTATCTCTGCTTCTCCCTCCGTTAAGAGTTCTGATTGAACCATGGATTTCACCAGCTTTTCTATATACGGCTTCCCCTCTCTATGTGCGGCTCCTATGTCCATATGCTCTAAGACGCAGTGATATATAGTTCCTCTTGCCATAGATCCTATGTCGCTTTCTCCCGTCATAAACTTAGGCTGACCCAGATTCTCTATAGCCCTGCGGCCATGACTGTTAAGCTCGCTTACAGAATATTTGGTTCGTATCTTCAAGTCTTTGGCGTGGGGATATTCAAATGTCATTCTCCTCTCTATCTCATCTGGAATATCGATGTTTCGGCTTTCATCCATGATCTTCAACATTCGGCTTATGCTGCGCCTTCTGCCTTGCGACAGGCCTGAAAGGAGTCTGTCGTTGATTATTTCAGCATCGCCCAGGGAGGCTATTATCTTGCCTGTCATGGAAAAATAACTGGCGTCTGAAGGCGCAGAGTTTTTTACCTGATCCAGCTCCTTTTGAGCGTTACCACATATACCCAGCAATATCAACCTGTCCATAGCTCTGGTAAGCGCCACGTATAATATGCGTTTTTCTTCGTCGGCCTCTTCCCTCCTGAACTTTTCTTTGATCATGTTCTGAAGCAGAGTCGTCCTGTACCAGCGCGCCTGTGGATCTATCAGAGGAAATCCTATCCCCAGGTCCTTGTGAAATACGGGAGATTTTCCGGCGGAAGTATAATTAAGCCTTCGGCAGAATCCCGCTAAAAGCACCATGGGAAACTCCAAGCCCTTGGACTTATGAACCGTCATTATGCGTATCAGATCGTCCTTTTCGCCCATCATCTTTACCTGCCCCATCGAAACTTTCTTCTCCTTTACGGCTTCTATATACCTGATAAATCCGTAAAGGGAGCCTCCCGGCGCTTGTCCGTATGCACCGGCTTTATCTGTCAGCGCCCGAAGGTTAGCCTGTCTCTGGCTGCCTGCGGGCATAGCTCCCATAGCGATATAAAATCCAGTGTCAAGCATCAGTTTCCATATGAGCTTGTCCAGCGGCATTATCTTGCTCAGATCCTGCCACCGGGCGATGGATGAGAGCGCCTCCCGGCACTTTTCGGCAAGGGCGTCGCCCGATCCTGCTTTGGCATAACTGGAGAAAGCTTCGTAGTAAGATCCATTCTTAAACTCTATGCGGATCTTCACCATCTCTTCTATGGAAAATCCCAGCATCTCCGATCTCATGAGGGTTAAAAGATGTATATCCTGTTTCGGATTGTCTATGATCTGCAGCGCCGAAAGGAAAGTATTGATCTCCATGGTGTCAAAGAATCCATCGTTGTCGTCTATGTATGCCGGCAGATTATTCTCCGTCAATATTTTATAAAAAACATCGCCGTAATTCTTCACGCCTCTCATCAGTATGACTATATCTCTCTTCTCGAGAGGTCTTTCGCAGCCTTCCTTTCCATCGAATATCAAGGTCCCAAGCGAGTCCTGTATGATAGAGGCTGCGGCGTAGGCCTCTTTCTCCGCCTTCATTATATTCTTCAGTTCTTCGTCTATATCCGAATCGTCGTCCCAAGGTACCTGGGTCAGCATCAGCCTTGGTTTTGCCCGGCATCTCTCGCTTCCCGGCGCCCCCGCGTATAACTTCGCGTTTTGGTCGTAGCCCTCCATTATCTCCTCAAAGATATTATTTATGAAATCTATGACCGGCTCCTTGCTCCTGAAATTTTTATTCAGATCTATCTTAATCGAATTATTGCAGGTATCTCGACTGTATAAATCGTATTTTCGCTGAAATATCTCCGGTTCTGCCAGCCTGAACTTGTATATGCTCTGTTTGATATCGCCTACCATGAACAAGTTATCGGGTCTCTTTATGAGATCGATCAGCGCCTCCTGTATCACGTTGCTGTCCTGATATTCATCGATGAATATGTGTTTGAATCTGTCTCGGTAAAACCCTGCCGCCTCTTCATCTTTCAATATCTCATAGGCGTAATGTTCTATGTCTGCAAAATCGGCCAGATTCTTTTCGGCCTTCTTTCTGCGGTAGATGTTATCATAACGCAGAAGTATCTCCTCCATGTACAAGGCCGGCTCGTAGGTCTTTGCCATCTCTTCTCTCATCTGAGTGAGGTCTTTCGAAAAATACGACTCCCTGAGATTCTTTACTATCTTCTTCACAGCGTTTCTGTTGTCTGCCGCTGCCTCTTTAAGTGCGTCCGGCTGAGCGCTTTGAGCAAATATCTTGCTGCTCATGGCAGGAAGCTTGAATTCTGACAAAGCAAGTCTCATGTCTTCATATCCTGCTCTCATGTCCTGCTTGTCCCGGCTCTGCACCTCAGATCGGCCTGCCGCAGCCTGCAAGATCGAAAGTTCTTCTCTGTCTCTGGCGCAAAGCTCAGACAGAGAAGAAAGATCATTCTCAGCGGCTATTCTCTCGTTGGCATTTATGAGACTTGAGGCAGAGGCCAGTCTGTCGTCGACCATATGATAAAGAAATTCTGAAGTCTTTCCTCCGTCAAAGTCTGCCCCGTCCTTCAGCCTCAGGACGCTTTTCCTCACCCACTCAAAAGGCTCGGGCAGACTGCGGATAGTGTTATAACAGTTGTCTACGATCTCTCTGAATCTTTTTTCATCCCGGTCTCCGCTGTAACACTTGAGAAAGTAGAAAAACTTCGTATCTCCCTCGTCAAAGAGCTCTGAGAGCAGCTGATCCATGGCCTCTCCTCTCAGCAGAGTTTCCTGAACGCTGTCGCATATTTTGAAATTAGGCTCGATGCCTATGAGATAAAAATATCTCCTTATAACTTCCAGAGCAAAAGAATGAAAAGTGCTTATATTGGCAGAGGAGATCAGGTTCATCTGATTTTTCAGAAAAGCAGTGCTGCCTCCGCGGTCCTTATGAACTTTTGACATATCCTCTGCGGACCGGGACGCGGCTTCTCCTATAGCCTTGCGTATCTTCTCTTTCATCTCGGCCGCCGCAGCGTTGGTAAATGTCACGATCAGCATGCGGTCTATAGAACAGCCTTCTTCCAGTATCAGCCTCTTTATGCGCTCCACAAGGACGGCGGTCTTTCCTGAGCCTGCCGCCGCAGATACCAATATATTTTTTCCTCTCGTCTCGATAGCTTCTCTCTGTTCTTTAGTCCAGTTCATTTTTCAATTCGTCCTTTATATTTTTCACGTAAACTCTGATGTCGCCTCCTCCATCTTCCATGGCCATGCAGAGAAATTCCCACCCGTAACGTTCATAGAAGTTCTCGTGTTCCGTTACGAGATAGATCTTTTCGATCCCTTCCGCCAGAACATCTCTGCATACCTCATCGAGAAGTTTCCCCGCTATCCCCCTGCACCTGACTTTTGGACTGACGTAGAGGGAACAGATGTTGGGCGCAAGATCTTTTCTGTCATGAAAATCATTTTCTATTACTCCTGCGCCTGCGGCGATGCTGCCGCCTGTAATATATAAATACCAACCTGGCACGGAGGTCTCGCCTCTAAGGCTTTCTTTCATGCTTTCAAAATAGGCTGAAGCCGGAACTTCTCCCCACTTTTCATGAAACCACAAAGCCGCTTCTCTCATGAGTTTAGGATGTTCCTTTATCCTGATAACTCCCAATTCTTTCATTTTCTCTCCCGTATCATCTCAAATTGACCGCAGTGATCTGCTGCTTCTGTCTCATAGGAAATCTCACGATTTCCCGGCCGGACAGATCTTCCCCATACATATCTACGGCAGTTATACTGCGGTTCTCATAGGTGGTGTAATAGTAGATACCCTTGTCGGCGTTGCAGCAGCTTGAGTACAGAGTTATATCATATATGTCTCCGCCCAGATCGCAACAGCCTCGTATAAATTTGACGGAATCTAATATGTGAAAGAACTGTCCTACGCTTTCTTCTTCACTCTCGCCGGAAACAGAGTTTTTCACGGCGAAAGCCGCCCTGACAAACCGCGACTGAGAAGAAAGATCTCCCGGCAATCCTATGGCTCCCATTCCGCGGCTGTATATGGTAAGGGGAAGATCAGGCGCAAACTTGTTTACCGGGTCCCCTGCCGACAGATGCATATAATTATTCAGCCCCAGCATCTGCGCAGGGAAAGGAGGGTTATTGGTCAAAACGCATGCCGGATTCTCATATATATCCGCTCCCTCTGACGTGACTTCCAATACTACGCACCGGCTGCGATCTGCTATTATCCAGTGCAGCTCAGCCGGAGGCGTATTGCCGTCAAAAGATATATCCAAAAGGTTAGTCTGCCTGAGGACATCTCTTGCTTCATCTACCGAAGCGCATTGTCCCAGTATCCAGGGTATGAGTTCGAACTGAGCCACATTTTTCATATGAGCCTGCTGCGGTCTGTAGACGGCGTTTCCTACAAAATTCAGCCCCGCCATGCACAGTCCCGTCTCGTTTACAACATCATAGTAGAGGGCTTGATTTTCCCTTACGCAAGCCGTCCCTATCATGGCATAATGACAGTCCATCTCTCCCTCTCTTCTGAATCTGAAGGGATAGTTCCTGGGCGTTATCACGACTTCTTCGCCGTATGATTCCATATGGTCGAGATTTCTCCCGAAATAGAAATCCTTTGTTTTATAAGTTATTGCAGTACACATGGTGATTTCTCCTTTTCTGTCAGCCGTTTATCTGCTTCTTGGCCCAGGCAAACAGAGCTTCGGACATTCCTTCAAAATCGGCCGGCCGGCCCTCTCTTAGTTTCAAAAATGTATATATTATATTTCTGTCTTGGAGACAGACTTTCTCTGCCAGAGAGATCAAATCCGAAGTATATTCTCCTGTATCCGTGAAGCTGACCGCCCGGATTACGAAAGTGGCCGCTTTATAAAGTCCCTTCAATATATCCAAGCTCTTCTCATACAGCATATTATGGACGCAAGCGTGATATATATTACAGGCTCCCGACTTTGCGGCCCTTTCTATCGCTTCCGTATCTATCAGGCTGAGGATTTCATCTATGCTCCCTCTAACAGGTATCGTGTCATAGTAAAACTGAAAGAGATCTGAAGGCTCCCAGTTAAGCAATTCCTGACGGCCTGAGAGAAAGCCGCACACCAGTTCACGCCGGTCAAGCCTGTCTATAACCCGTTCATACGTCTTAATATCAGCTGCATCGAGATGATCCAATATGACTACGGTGTCTATGTCGCTGTCTTCTGTCGCCTCACCTCGTCCATAGCTGCCTTGAAGGCCTGTAAACAGCAGTCTGTCTCCGAAGGCTTCTTCTATCGCCGCCGAAAAAGTTTTGACCCATTCTCTTATATCTACCATCTGTTCATTTCCTCTATCCCCGGGGATCTTCTCGTATGCGATCCTCGGCTGGCCGTCTCTGCCGCAGATAACTCCACATTCAGTAAAGCCGTTCTCTATTATCAGACGTTTCATTATTTCATTATCCCGGTGAGTGTCGATGCGAAGATGTCCTATTTTCTCTTGGCAGAACGAAACAGCCTCTTTCATGATTCCCCGGCCCGTGCGATCCTTGGCTATCCTGTGAATAGTTCCATACAGGCCTTCCGAAAGCCATCGTCCCTCTATATCTGAATATGTATCGTCCTCTCCTATGATGAAGGCGAACACACCCGTTACTTCTCCCGACTCTTCTGCGACGTACAGATGATTATTACCCATATCGTCCCTTACAGTTTCCTCCGAAGGGTAGTTATCTCTCCACTGTGAAGGATTTCCGTTTTCAGCCATATACTTTCTGGCGCTCTCGTATATCTTCAGGATACGTTTTATGTCTTTTTCTTCCGCATATCTGATAAACATCTCATCCTCCTCTTGTAAAGTTTATTTTATCATAGGACGGCAGTCTTTTCTACCGTCAATCTCAGGAGTCTTGGAGCCTGCGGCTTTATCGGATTTTAACGGCGCTTTTAATTTTTTTCGCCGCCCTGCTGCGTCGTAATCGTCGTCTTCCTTGCCGTGCTTTTTGTCTATCCTTTAAGTCTGCCGCCTAAGGCGGCGCAGGGGAAAAGACTCTTTTAATAGGTCTCGGTTTGTGGTATATTTATCGGTAGATATGACCTTGCGCCGGCCGCCCGATCTCTACACAAGCGGCCCGGCATTTCATACTTTTGGCGGCGGTTGGCTTCGGTTTGGCTTCGGATGATGATCTCCCGCCAAAACCCTGAAGAAGTCTTAGATCTGTCGCAAGCTTTACTTCGATTTAAAGGTACGAAAAAGATCTCTCATGAGGTCTTTATCCAAAAGGAGGCAAAGATGAAAAAACCTTTTATGCTCATGATATTAGACGGATTCGGTCTCAGCTCAAAGACAACCGGAAACGCTATCGCTGCGGCCAGCCTGCCTAATATCAATGAAATATTCAAAAAATATCCCTTTACGACTCTAAAGGCCAGCGGCCTTGCAGTAGGTCTTCCCGAAGGACAGATGGGTAACTCCGAGGTCGGACATCTGAATATCGGCGCAGGCAGAGTAGTTTATCAAGAACTGACTCGTATAAGCAAGGCTATAGACGAGGGCATCTTTAACGGCAATACAGCTCTGCTTTCCGCTATAAATCATGCCGGAAGCTGCAAAACGCTTCATATCATGGGGCTGCTTTCCGACGGAGGCGTTCACAGCCACATAGATCACATAAAGGCCGTCATACGTCTTTCGGCGTCTCAGGGCGCAAAGCGCATATATGTACATTGTTTCATGGACGGACGAGATGTTCCTCCTACTTCGGGGATAGAATATATGAAAGACCTGTCGGATTTCGCTGCAGGATTTGCTGGCGTTTCCGTAGGCGTTGTATCGGGAAGATACTACGCTATGGACAGGGATAACAGGTGGGAAAGAGTGCGCCTGGCCTACGACGCTCTTGCCATGTGCAAAGGGCTTACCGCCTCATCCGGAACCGAGGCCGTCGAAAACGCCTACAGAAGAGGCGAAACCGACGAATTCATAAAGCCTACCGTATGCGGCCGCTTCCCGGGCATCAAATCAGGTGACAGCGTGATCTTCTGCAATTTCCGTCCGGACAGAGCCAGGGAGCTTACACGTTGCTTTGTCGATCCCGATTTTGACGGATTCGACCGCTGGGCAGATGAGAAAGAAGGTATAGACGCAGCCGGCAAGATCGGCGGCGCACTGCCCATCGCCGATCTTTGTTACGTCTGCATGACTCAATACGACGCTGCCATGCCCAATGTAGAAGTGGCGTTTCCTCCCCAGACTATAAAAAATACTTTGGGAGAATATCTGTCATCTCTGGGTCTTACACAGCTGAGAATAGCAGAAACTGAAAAATATGCCCACGTCACCTTCTTCTTCAACGGCGGAGTAGAAAAGCCAAATCCCCTTGAAGACAGGATCCTCATTCCTTCTCCAAAGGTGGCCACCTACGATCTTAAGCCTGAAATGAGCGCTTACGAAGTGACAGACGCCGTAATAAAGGAAATAGAATCTCTCAAATATGACTGCATAATACTCAATTTCGCCAACGCAGACATGGTGGGACACACGGGAAACTTTGACGCCGCCGTCAAAGCGGTAGAAGCTGTAGATAAGTGCGTAGGAAAGATAGTCTCTTCTATGCTGGCGGCGGGAGGCCAGATACTGATGACTGCCGATCACGGGAATGCAGATGTGATGACAGACGAATCCGGCAATCCCGTGACCTCTCATTCTACTAATCCCGTTCCTCTCTCTCATATAGCCGCTGATCCCCGCACTCTCGCCGGCGGAGGCAGGTTATGCGACGTCGCCCCGACTATGCTCAAGCTCATGGGTTTGGCCGTACCTGCGGAAATGACAGGAAATCCTCTGGTATAAAAAAGTTCACCCCTGAACGAAAGGCAGGCCATAAATCCGCTTAGCCTAAAGACAGACGATCGTATAGGGCGAAACTCACTGTAGTAAGACTGCAATCACTATCGAATATCACGACCGCCGGCATAGCCGGCGGTATGCTTAAACTCTGCAAGGGCGAATTACCAGCGCCCGTCTTAAGACGTATTTGGAAATACCTCTAATTGCATTACCTAATCAGGCCGCTGAGGCGGCCTTTTTATTGTACCCTTAAAGGACAGCCAACAGGAGCAGACGAATGTCTGCTCCTGTTGGCATATAGAGACTCAAATTTTGTTGTATTGCAATGTAGGGCGAAAAAATAAACTCTGCATCTGCGCCGGGCGCAAGCCGAACCGCAGACGATATAGGCACGTGCTGTATTTTTTGGCCGCCTGGCCATATTCTACAACATTCTGCCGCGAAACATGGCATAATCGGGCCGCCGAGGCAGCTCATGCTGTAACTTTTGATTTTTCGTCCGGATTCTACAACCATTTTCCCATAACTGGTTGTAGAATCCGCCGTTTTTTGTGCCAAAATACATCATCGGAGGGTTTTGATCCGCCGAGACGGCTTTCCAGCACGTCTCTTGTTGTATTTTTTATACTTCACCTCTCGTTTATACAGCGCCCTGCCTCGAGAGATGTCAATTGCTGAGCCACCTCAAGATAGAAAAAAACTCCCGCAAGCACCCTGTAATTCAGGTCAGACCGAGACTTGATAGGAAAAATTTCTCGGTAAGGAGCCAAAAGGCTATCTACCGGGAATTACATCTCTACTGAGCGATTTCAATCAGACTATGCAGAGTTCCTCAATAAATCAGTACTGCTCTGTCGGCGATTTCCGCCAGCAAAGTCTCAGTCTTTTCTAAAAATCGAGGCGTTTACGGGAATTTTTCGGGGATGAGAATAAAGGTGGCATATTCCCGGAAGGGTTTGACGACGTATTCACGGTAAAGCGGAGTCTGAGACGGCTTGCGGGAATTTTTGACCATGCGTTCTCGGTAAGTTAAAATTTAAAGCTGTCTACGACTTTTCAGCGTAAAAATCGGGTAGGAACGGTTGCGAGAGGCTCTCAACCACTGCAAAGACGGTCAAAAACTCCCGCAAGCACCCTGTAATTCACACCAGACCGAGACTTACAAAAAAATTCCCGGTAAAGAAGCAAAAAAATCTCAATACCGGGAATAGCCTTCAAATCAACAGCCTGACAATCACAACCGCCGGCATAGCCGTCGGTTGTTTGTTCCGCTCGCTTTGCTCTCGGAACCGGCTCTTAAAAGATAATACAAATCTGAGGAGCAGGTCAATGCCTCGCCCTCAGATCTATCCTCTCTTCACCTGCCCGATGAGTCCACAAACTTTGATACAACCGGTCCAGCGCTTATCTATTTTTCTCACAGTCGTTTTATGACTGCCTCGGCCATCTTTATACCGTCTACCGCAGCAGATGTGATACCGCCCGCATAGCCGGCTCCTTCTCCGCACGGATACAGCCCTTTTACAGACAAGCTCTGTCCGTCCTTATCTCTCAGTATCCTCACCGGCGAAGAGCTTCTGGTCTCTACCGCATATATAACAGCGTCGTCCGAATCAAATCCTTTCAGCTTCTTCCCCAGCTCAGGCATGGCCTGCCGCAAGGCTGCCGCTGCAAAATCCGGGAGGCAGCCTTCCACCTGGGGCGCCTTGCCGTCTCTGAACGCGCCCCAGGTGGCGGCCGGCGGCGCGTAGCGGCCGCCGGCCAGGCGGAAGGCCTGGCTTTCGTATTTTTCCTGGAATACTGCTCCGGCCAGCACGTCGGCGCTGCCGAAGTCTTCGCATCTCACATCACATAAAAGAGCGCTGTTGGCCTTGCCGCTGTCTCTGGCATGAAGGCTCATTCCATTGACGACTACTCCGCCTTCCTGAGAAGAAGCCGTTATCACCTGGCCGCCCGGACACATGCAGAAGCTGTAGACGCCTCTTCCCGCTATGCTTATCTCGCTTCCTTCTGCGTCTTTACATCTATAGCTGACTTTATACTCGGCCGGCGGCAGCCCCAGTTCCCTGCCCGGCCGGCCGTATTGCGCCGTGTCTATGACGTCCTGAGGATGTTCTATCCTCACCCCTATAGAAAACGGTTTCTGCTCCATGGCGATGCCTTTCTCCGCCAACATTCTGAAAGTATCCCTGGCGCTGTGTCCCGGCGCAAGTATGACCTTCCGGCATGGCAATACATATACTCTCTCTCCTGCTTGTGAGACCATCAGCCCTGTTACCTGTCCGCTCTCAACTGCTATGTCGGTCACCTTGGTATCAAACAGCACAGTCCCTCCCAGAGAGATTATTTCTTCCCTGATATTTTTAACTACCGATTTGAGAATATCGGTTCCTACATGAGGCTTCTGTTTATATAAAATATCTTCGGGAGCCCCGAAGCGCACTAATTCCTGAAGGACTTTCCTGATCCTCACATCTTTTATTCCCGTAGTCAGCTTTCCGTCAGAGAAAGCTCCTGCGCCTCCTTCTCCGAACTGAACGTTGGATTCTGTGTTGAGGACGCCTTTTTCCCAGAATTTCTCTACGGCTTCACTCCGCCGTACGACGTCGCCGCCGCGTTCTATAACTACCGGTCTTGCTCCAGACTGAGCCAATATCAACGCGGCAAATATCCCCGCCGGTCCGAAACCCACTATCACAGGTCTCTCATCCGGCTCACGACTGAGTTTCGGCGCTTCATATTCTTCGGGAACAAAAAATTCTACGCCGGCTTTTTCCATGCGCCGGCGCAGATCCGCCTTTACTTTTTTGTCAAGATGTTCCTCTTCTATCTCAAAATCTACAGAGTAGACGCGTTTGATGTCGGGCTTATTTCTGGCGTCGATGGATTCTCTGCATAGAGCCCATCTTTTTATAACCAGCCCGCGGCCGCCGATCTTTTTAGCTATCTTGACAGGTATCGCGTTCTTATCTTCGTCCAGATTCAATTTTATCTGATGTATTCTGTACATGTTTTTTTATCCTCTCCGCCATGGCCGTCCCGGCTTTTATTCCGGTTATCCAGGCATTATTCAGGTTATAGCCGCCGCAGGGTCCGTCATAATCGGTCACCTCTCCTGCAAAATACAGGCCCGGTACGATTTTTGACTCCATAGTCTGCTCGTCTATTTCCTTAAGGTCTACTCCTCCCTTAGTCACCTGAGCCTCTTTCCATCCTTTACGCCTGAGAGGCGTCAGCTCAAACATCCGCAACGCATTGGCTATATTCATTATGTCGGAGGAAGACAGTCCACCTGCGGCAGCGTTTGGTTCAATCCCCGCCCTCAGAAGTATAGGGCGTATCAGCGGCCCCTTCACCAGCGTCTCTAAAATATCTTCGGCTAAGGCCTCTTGACGCCCAGTTTGCTGGCGAAGAAATCCTATGAGTTCAGGCGACTTGAAATCCGGGACAAAATTAACCGTAATCCTGCAGTCTGCCAGAGCGTCCTTCTCTTCCCCGGTCTTCGAAACGGGAAGATGAGAAGACATATTCATTATACATATACCTGACACACAGTCCTCTCTGAACTGTATCTGCCCTTCTTCTCTGTAAACCAAATCTCCCGATTCGAACAGCGAGACAGCAGACTTGACCCTGACTCCTCTCAGTTCTCTCAGATCTTCCCTCACCTCTATGGCTGTGAGGGCCGGTATCATGGGGCTGACGGTGTGTCCCGCTCTCCTGGCCATCATCTGACCGTCTCCGGTGGATCCATAAGACGCATAAGATTTTCCTCCTGTAGCGATGAGTACAAGGCGGCAGCGTATCTGCCTGACTGCGCCCTTCGAAGAGTCTGTTCCGTCACAAACAAAAATGCGGAAGCCGCCATGCCCGCCGGGGACTGCTTCCACATCGCATACTTTGGTATTCAAAAACATCTCGATCCCAAGCCTCTCCGCTCTTTTTACGAGAGAAGCCGAGACAGCCTTTGCTTCTTCCGAGTAAGGATATATCCGCCCTTCGCCGTCGGTTCTGACTGCTATTCCTGTCTGTAAAAAAAATTCGAGAACCCTGTCGCAGGAATCACAGTTTCTGTTCGATAAATTACCTCTGCCATTACCTGACGCACTGAGCTTCTTTGCCGCGTCCTGCATCTTTTCTATCAGCGCTACATTTGCGCAGGGCGCCAGTTCTTTTGCCTTTATAGCCGCCGTAAGCCCGGAAGGCCCTGCTCCGACTACTGCAATATCAAAGATCTTTTCCATACTCTAAACCCAACTTATTTTCTTATTTCTTCAAATCGTAATATAAACTCCTGAGAGCTCTGCCGGAAGGTCATAATCATCCGCCGCCAAAAATCTGAAATGCCGGATCCGCCGCCTGTATACGCGGGGCATCCGGCGCTTGCTATTCGTTTTTATCTTCTTCCGCCGCGATCTCGGTAGGTTTCGGCGCAAGGGAAGCGTCCAATTCTTCTTCCGGAGTCTCCTTTATCACTTCTACGGTGGCTTTAGCTTCTTTAAGCACTTTTATAGCTTCTTTGGCGGCCTCGTGAGCCTTCTCCACTTCTTCTGCCGCCTGCTCAAGCATCTCCTCTTTGTTCATGATGAATCCCGATTTGGCGACCAGTATGGTAATAGCCACCATAAATATATTCAGGCCGTGTACCAGCACGCAGATGCCTACCAGAACGCCTACCGGAAGCATCAGAAGATCGTTGTTGAAGAACATATAAAGGCCTGCAACCACATTGACTGTTCCGATCACCAGATGTCCGTAAAAATAGCTGTCTCTGACATCAGCCTTCTCAAGAGCTCTCGTCAGATTACGTATGCCGGTGATGGCTATCCAAAGACCTAAGACCAACGGAACAGCAGCGTCAGAAGCCAGTTTGTTAGAGATTATAAGAAATCCCAGTACAAAAGTAGTGGCGCCGTCTACTACTACCCAGGTGCTGTCTACGGAATCCTCTCTGTTGCTCCTGTAGGACATACATCCCATAATGCCGGCTATCATAAACAAGAGGCCAAGAACGAACGCAACCGACAGGAAAGTGATGCCGTTGAATCCGGCTATCATAATAATTCCGCAGGCTACGAAAAGACCTCCAATGATCATATTTAAACTTCTCACTTGATAATCCTCCTAAGACTTGTTATCATACCACAAATCAAACATAAAGCGGTGATTCAATGAACCCTTCCTTTCGGCAACCCTCGATGGTCGCCGCAAATTGCTGGTTCTGCTGTCGCAGAGCCGTACGCTGTATTTTCTTTGCCCTTTGTACTGATTCTACAGCATTTTAGAAAGAAAAACAGCTTAAATAACGGTACAAAGGCGGACATGCTGTAAATTCCGATTTATTCTTGTGATTGTACAACCATTTTAACAAATTCTGTTGTAAAATTTGTGCTTTTTTCTGTAGAATACAGCATGCGCTGTTTTTCATTGCAACAAGCGCGGCAGTGGTGGTTCAATGAACCCTTCCTTTCGGCAACGCCGCTATCATGATCGATGGGTTCATTATACCTTGTAAACAGGTTTTAAGTCAAGTTTGGCGATATTTCTTTCACAGAAAACACATATATTGGCTTTGCCAAAAACCGACTTCTCATGTTATACTTCTTATGGGACAGGAAGGTTTGGAATAAAAATGAATATTTGCAAAAATGACAGGGTAATTCTTCACTGTGACATGAACGGCTTTTACGCTGCGGTAGAACTTCTGGCTCATCCCGAACTGGCCGGAAGGCCCATGGCCGTAAGCGGAGATCCGAACAACCGCCACGGTATCATACTGGCCAAAAACCAGCTTGCTAAAGAATATGGCGTAGTCACTGCCGAGACCATCTGGAAGGCAAAAAAGAAATGTCCGGATCTCGTGCTGGTGAAACCTCATATGGATAAGTACAAGCTGTACTGCGGCAAGATCAACAGCATATATCAACGCTTTACAGATATGGTAGAGCCCTTCAGCATAGACGAATCGTGGCTGGACGTCACCGCCAGTCAAAGTCTCTTTGGCAGCGGCAGACAGATAGCGGATACTATCAGAAAAACAGTAAAAGAAGAATTAGGTATGACCCTTTCTGCCGGCGTATCATACAACAAGGTGCTGGCAAAGATGGGAAGTGAATACAAAAAACCCGACGCCACTACCATCATAACTAAAAATAATTTCAGAGAAATCCTTTGGCCTCTGCCTGCCAGAGAGCTTTTTGGCGTAGGAAAAGCCACTTCTGAAAAGCTGGACAGACTGGGTATCAGGACCATCGGCGATATAGCAAGAGCAGATAAGAATTATCTTCATTCTCTCTTCGGAAAAGCAGGATGTATCATATGGGAATATGCCAACGGAATAGACGAAAGCCCGGTATGTCGCTACGATCAGAGAGAACCTATGAAATCTGTAGGCAACGGAGTTACCTTCCGGCGGGATCTAACTGCCGAAAGCGATATAGCCACCGCTGTAAAAGCTCTTTCGGACACGGTAGCCGGCCGGCTTAGAAAATACGGATACAAGGCTTACGGCGTAAAGGTCGATATCAAAGATACGCATTTTAAAGTCATTTCACGCCAGAAGCAGCTCTTTGCTCCGACCTGGCTGTCAGAAGAAATATCAAAAGTATCTATGGAGATAATACGGTCATCATGGAAGATTTCGTCTCCGATACGGATGATCACCATAACGGGTATCAATCTCACTGACGACATCAGCCAGGAACAACTCAGTTTATTCGGCGCAGATATAGACGAAAAGGACCGCTGCGAAAAGATGGAGCTTACGATGGATCAGGTGCGCCGGAAATACGGCAGTCACTCTATCGGCTTCGCTTCTGTGATAAATAACGATCTGGGAATAGAATTCAAAGGAGACGGGGACGGACCCGCAGGAAGAAAAGATATATGAGGCGGCAGTCACGGTTTGCGCCATGTCTCGCCTTGCATTATTTCACTTATAAATATTTAAAGACCGCCGGCTTAGCCGGCGGTCTATCGTCTCTTAAAATACAGAAAAAGAGCTGACCATCTCAGATCATCCTGACGAAACTCCCGTCAGGCTTTTTTAAATTCAGCAATTATGGGTTCTATATACTTCCTGTCGGTCAGATCCGCCCCGTTCTTTACGTTTTTCAGAAGGCGGCGGTCTTCTTCAGTAGTTTCAAGCGAGGGCTTTTTCTCCAGCATATTTACCATCATCTTCATTATCCCTGCGTCTATGCCCCGTATCTTTGCCGGATCATAGGCTCCGGGGCAGTAATAGCACGTGAGATGCGCAACTTTCCGTCTGTTGAAATTTATCTCTCTCAGCTGCATTCTGGTCTCTTTCTGCATGATATTCAGCCCCACCGCAAATATCACCAGCTTCTTTCCCGCCAGACGTCTCATGTTCTTCTTTATGAGATCGAAGCCCATTATGCCGCCGGCCTGTACGCATCCGCCGAAAATTATATTTTCGTAATCTTCCAGTTCTTTTTTCGAAAAATCATCTGCGGAGAGCACGGGACATTCCAGCTCTTCACCGATCCACTCCGCATACTTTTTTGTAGAGCCGTGTTTGCTCTTATATATTACAACTGTTTTATCCATCGCTTCCTCTTTGCCGATACTCCCTTCAAATCAAATTCTGCTTCTCTGACGCCTCATTTTCCAAGTACATCTATGAGACTATACAGATTCTCGTCGAAGGTTCCCGGCATTTTCAGAGCGTCTGCCAGATCATAGGCCACTATGTGGCCGTTCGAGACTCCTATAGCTTTGCTTTTTGAATCTTCTCCCAGCAGCGTCACCGCTTTTTCAGCGCACAGAGTCGCCAGCAGCCGATCGTTCATAGTGGGGCTGCCGCCCCTCTGCAGATATGAGAGCACTATCAGCTTGGTTTCTCTTCCGGTTTTCTCTTCTATGATCTTTACAAGCTCGTCTCCCGGAGTGGGAGTTCCTTCTGCCTTGATTATTATGCTGTGAAGTTTTCCTCTGTTGCTGCCCTCGATGATCTTGCGGCACACTCTGTTTATATCTTCTTCTTTTTCAGGAAGGAGCACGCACTCGGCTCCCCCGGTTACGGCCGAGTAGAGGGCGATATCCCCGCAGTGACGACCCATGACTTCGATGACGCTGGTCCTGTCGTGAGCAGAAGAAGTATCTCTTATCTTACTGACTGCCTCCAGCACAGTACTCACTGCAGTATCAAACCCAATGGTAAAATCCGTATAGTTCAGATCGTTGTCGATGGTTCCCGGAAGCCCCATTACGGTTATCCCTCTCTCTGCCAGTTTCAGGCCTCCGTGGAGCGATCCGTCTCCTCCGATGACCACCAGTCCGTCTATGTTTAAGGTCTTAAGGAGAGCTGCGGCCTTGTCTATCCATCTGTCTTCCATAAACCTTTCGCTCCTGGCAGTCTTTAATACGGTTCCTCCCCTGTGGAGTATGTCTCCTACCGAGCTTCTGTCCATCACCCGCAGTTCTCCGTCCAGCAGGCCTTCAAAGCCTCTTTCTATACCCCATACTTCAAAGCCTGCGTCGATACCGCATCTGACTACTGCTCTTATGGCCGCATTCATTCCCGGAGAATCTCCTCCGCTGGTCAACACTCCTATTTTTCTCATATCTTACTCCTCTTGCACCTTTACGTTTTCCCCGCCCAGGACAGCTGAAAGCTGTATCTTCAGAGCGTTAGTAGGTTCTGCCCACATATTCCTGTCCGTCTTGAGAATCTTTCCGTCGGGAAGATATATGAGCACCTGTGCGCTTCCCCTATGACGCCTGAGCGTGGTCTTGAGCTGATCCAGTGTCATATTCACATTTACGCCCTGTGGTATCTTGACTTTTATCATACCCTTGGGTCCGGAGGTATCTGCTGCGGCGGCGTCTGAGGCCGTTATCTCTCTGCGGCCTGCACCTCCGCTCCTGACAAAGCCTGCCGGAATTCCGTTCTCCGCCGCCTCCAAAAGCGGCAAAACATTGTCAGCCAGAAGAGAAGGCGCTTCGTCCTCCTTGAAGTTCAGAGTACCTGAAACAGCTATGACCGAATCTCCCTGAAGATAATGAGCGCACTTCTCATAGACGTTAGGAAATACCACCATCTCTGATACTCCGTATAAATCCTCCAGCACTACGAAGGCCATCATCTTGTTGCTCTTAGTTATGAGAGTCCTCTTAGAAGAGACCATGCCGGCCATAACTACCTTCATTCCGTCGTAGATCTTTCCTTGTGAAACAGCTCCTGCCATTTCACTTTCTTCTCCGGCATGATTCAAATCCTCCGAAGTTACTGTGGCAATTTTTTTGATCATCTCTGCAAAGTTATTGAGAGGGTGATCCGTAATGTATACTCCCAGCATTTCTTTTTCCATGGCCAAAGACGTCTCTTTAGGGAAATCGGCTACATCCGGAAGATGGCTTTCCATAGCCTCCATTATCTCATCTCCTCCCCCTATATCGAAAAGAGACATCTGTCCTTCCAGATTCTTTCTGCTACTGTTCTGGGCAGACTCCACCAGTCCTTCAAATACTGCCGTCATGGCCGCCTTATTCTCGCTGAGGCAGCTGCATGCGCCGGACTTTATGAGGCTTTCTACGGCCTTTTTATTTACCTGGCTGATATCCAGCTGCTGTATAAAGGTGAAGATATCTCTTGGCGCGCCTTTTTCTTCTCTGGCCGAAATTATAGCGTCTATCGCATTCTCTCCTACGTTTTTAACGCCTAAAAGTCCGAAACGTATCTTTCCGTCCTCGACGCTGAACTTTTTCTGGCTTTTGTTGACGCAAGGAGGAAGCACTTCTATTCCCATCTCGTTACAGTTTCTTATATATTTGGGAGTCTGATTGACGTCTCCCATGACGCTGGTCATCAGCGCCGCCATGAACTCGACGGGATAATGCAGTTTAAGGTATCCTGTCTCATAGGCCACTACCGCATAAGCCGCCGCATGGCTCTTATTGAAAGCATACTGGGCGAAGCTGACCATATCGTTGAATATTTCCTCAGCCGCCGCTTCAGGTATGCCGTTTCTCACGCATCCTGCGATCTCCACGTTGCCTTCTTTATCCGTCTTGCCGTGAATGAAATACTCTTTTTCTTCCAGCATGACGCTCATCTTTTTCTTGGACATGGCTCTGCGCACAAGATCAGAACGGCCGTAACTGTAGCCGCCCAGGTCTCTGACTATCTGCATTACCTGTTCCTGATATACGAGACAGCCGTAAGTTACATCGAGTATAGGCGACAGAGCCGGGTGAACGTATTTTATCTTATCCGGGTTCTTTTTGTTCTCTATATATTTAGGTATGGAATCCATCGGTCCCGGTCTGTACAAAGAAATTCCGGCCACTATATCTTCAAAACAGCTGGGACGCAGATTTTTCATGAACTGGGTCATTCCCTGGCTTTCAAGCTGGAACACTCCCTGAGTATTGCCCTGAGAGATCATTTCATATACTCCCGGATCATCGTAGCCCATCCTGGCGAAATCTATCTCCACTCCGTGGTTTTCTCTGATCAGTTCCAATGCGTCTCTTATGACCGTTAGATTTCTGAGCCCTAAAAAGTCCATCTTGAGAAGTCCCAGCTCCTCGATGGTCGTCATGGTAAACTGGGTAGCCGGGCCCTTATCCGAAAGATACATGGGCACGTACTCATCCACCGGCTCCTTGGATATGACTACTCCTGCGGCGTGAGTGGAAGCGTGGCGCGGCATCCCCTCCAGAGCTCTGGCCATCTCGATGACGCTTCTGGCCTTGGGGTTTTCATCATACATGGCCTTAAAGTCCGGGCTGGTCTCAAGCGCTTTTTCAATAGTCATCCCCAGATCGAAGGGAATAGCCTTGGCTATGGCGTCTGTTTCCCCATAGCTCACATCCAGAGCCCTGCCTACATCTCTGACGGCCTGCTTGGCTTTCATGGTTCCGAAAGTTATGATCTGGCAGACTCTGTCCTCTCCGTACTTTCTCGTCACATAGTCTATTACTTCCTGTCTTCTCTCATAGCAGAAATCTATATCTATATCCGGCATGCTTATCCTGTCGGGATTGAGAAATCTCTCAAAGATGAGATTGTACCTGATAGGGTCTATATCTGTTATCTTGAGGCAGTAGGCCACCAGAGAACCGGCGGCCGAGCCTCTTCCCGGTCCTACCATTATACCGTTTTCTTTTGCATAGTTGATAAAATCCCATACGATCAGAAAGTATTCCACATATCCCATGGATTCTATGATGCCGATCTCGTAGTTCAATCTCTCCCTGAGACTGTCGTCTATATCTTCTCCGTATCTGGCCGAGAGACCTCTCCGGCACAATTCTCTCAGATACTGGCTGTTGGTCATGCCCTCCGGCGCCTTAAATTCAGGCAGATGATATTTGCCGAACTCAAACTCCACGTTGCAGGCGTCTGCAACTATCCTGGTGTTATCTACGGCTTCGGGAACGGAAGCGAATATGTCTCTCATCTCCTGCTCGCTCTTGAGATAGAACTCGTCATTGGGAAATCGCATCCTGTTTTCGTCATTTATACTGGTAGCCGTCTGTATCGCCAGCAAAACATCGTGAGCCTTCGCATCTTCTTTTCTTACATAGTGGACATCGTTGGTAGCTACCATGGGGATACCCAGTTCCCGGCTTATCTGAATCAGCTGAGGTTTTATCATGGCCTCTTCTTCCAGCCCCTGATCCTGAATCTCAATATAAAAGTTGCCCTCTCCGAAGATTTCAAGAAGCTCTGCGGCTTCCTCCTTAGCGCCTTTATAGTTTCCGTTGAGCAGCTCATTTTGCACTTTTCCCGCAAGACAGGCAGAAAGAGCTATGATACCCTCGCTGTGCTGTCTGAGAACTTCTTTGTCTATGCGCGGTTTATAATAATATCCTTTTATATAGCCGGTCGAAACTATCTTTATAAGATTTTTATACCCTTTATCATCTTTAGCCAGCAAAATAAGATGACCCTGATGCTTGTCCTTATCGGGCTGCTTATCTGTCATCCCCCTGGCCGCAGTATAGACCTCGCAGCCTATTATAGGTTTTATTCCCTGTTTTTTACATTCTTTATAGAAGTCTATGACTCCGAACATGGCTCCGTGGTCGGTTATAGCAAGACTGTCCATGCCCAGCTCTTTGGCATGGCTGACCAGATCTTTGATCCTTGCGGCTCCGTCCAGCAAACTGTATTCCGTATGTACGTGTAAATGTGTAAATGCCATACTTTTCTCCTTTTATTTATTTTACCACAGGCCGCCCTCGTTTAAAAGGTTCTTTTGCCTGTTTTGTCTGTCTTGAAAAACGTCTCCCGTTGTGCTAAAATCTTTTCACAACCTTAATACGAGGAGATAAACGCATATGAAAAAGGCTTTAAAGATAGGCGGCGGCATAATCGGCGCCATGCTGCTATTGCTGCTGGGGTACGTGATATACGTATTTGCGGCATATGACAGAATTGAAGATAATCAGGAGCTTTCAGTCCAGGCGGGGTCAGACGCAAAATCATCTGTACCTACCGGAACTTCCCTCAATATCACTTCGTGGAATATAGGATTCGGAGCTTATACCGATGACTATTCTTTTTTTATGGATGGAGGAGAATATTCCAGAGGTTTTTCTGAGGACATCGTAGGCGAAACTGTAGAAAAGATGGCCTCAGATCTGGCAGAAATGGATTCTGATTTTTATCTCGTGCAGGAAGTGGACGTGGACGCTACCAGGTCTTATCACATCAACGAGTACGATATCATCACCAGGCCTTTCTCTTCGATGAGCAAGGTCTACGCGCAAAACTATGATTCACCCTATTTATTCTATCCCATATTGGAGCCTCACGGAAAATCTGTGGCAGGTATCGTCACCATGTCCGATTACACCATAACTTCCTCTCTGAGGAGAAGTCTGCCGATACAGAGCGGGTTTGCCAAGTTTCTCGATCTCGACCGCTGTTACAGTATAAGCAGAATACCTGCAGATAACGGCAAAGAGCTGATTCTCATCAATTTTCACCTCTCGGCCTACACCACAGACCCTACCGTGGCGGAAAGCCAACTGAAAATGCTCTACAGCGATATAACTGCCGAATATGAAAAAGGAAATTATGTGATATGCGGAGGAGACTTCAATAAAGATCTTCTTCGGGATTCCGGCTCTATATTCGGAGTTTCCGGGGACGACTACAGCTGGGCTCAGCCTTTCCCTTATGACTCGGTACCGGAAGGTTTCAATGTGATAGCTCCATATAACGAAGACAATCCCGTAGCCAGCTGCCGAAACGCCGACAAGCCCTGGGATCCTTCCACCAACTTTCAGCTGACTATAGACGGATTCATAATTTCAGATAATGTCCAGTGCGTACAGTCTGATGTTATAGATAAGCAGTTTGCCTGTTCAGACCACAATCCCGTATATATGAATTTCATATTAAAATAATTTCAGATACAAATCAGACATCAAGGAGCAGTACTTTCATGGAAAATAATCTCAATAACAGAATGAACGAAAAAGTCCTTCCCATAGTCGCCGCAGTAGTAGGCCACTCCATATGGGGTTTCAGCTATCTTTTTACGCGTATGGCCTTGTCGGTGACCTCTCCGGACGTTCTTCTGACTGTAAGGTTTTCCATCGCCTTCCTGATTCTCAATATATTGATACTGACAGGAAAATTCAAGCTTTCCCTCAAAGGTAAATCCGCAGGTCTTCTGGCCGCCTTCAGTATAATGGAACCCATATACTTTTACTGTGAAAGCTATGGTATCTTATATACCAACGTCACTTATTCAGGGGTGGTTCTCTCTATAGTTCCTATCGTCGCTATGCTGTTTGCGGCAATATTCATCAAGGAATACCCTGCGAAAAGGCAGTTGGTCTTCTGTATTCTCCCTATAGCCGGCGTGATAATGATAACGCTCTCAGGAAGCGAACTTGGAATAATCAAGCCCATAGGTATACTGCTGCTGGCTTTTACGTTATTTGCCTCAGCAGGTTACAGGACCCTCAACAGAAAGCTGGCAGAAAAATATACTTCCTTCGAACGTACTTATTTCATGATCGGAGTTTCCTGGGCGGTCTTCGTAGTCACAGGTCTCATAAAGGAAAAAGGCGATCTGTCGAAATTTATTCAGCCGCTGTCCCATACGGAATTCCTCATACCCGTAATAATCTTAAGCGTCTTCTGCTCGGTGCTGTGTTATAACATCGTCAACTACGCCGCCGGAAAGATGTCAGTAATGACTCTCGCTATCTACGGGACTCTTACTACCATATGTTCGATGTTCTCCGGAGTGATTTTTCTCGGGGAGCCCCTCACGCCGGTATCTTTCATCGGCTCTCTTCTCATAATCTTCGGAGTATGGCAGGTTACCAAGGCCGCGCCGCCGGATTCTTCCTCCGCCAAAGCTTCCGATGTCAAGGAGGCCGCCGGTACAGTGGAAGCTGCCGATTCAGGGGGAACCTCCGGTGATCATATCTTCGCTGAGGATAGTTCTGAGAAGATATGACCATTACAGTTTATCAATAATCATCCGCCGGTTATGAAGACGCCGCAAACGCATGGACATGCGGCTATCCCGCGTTTCTCGATATGAAAAGCCCTTTCAGGGTTTTTTTAGGTTGTTTGCTGACATCACCGCAGCCTCGCCTAAAGAGTTGCCGGCCTGCTTCAGGTCGCCGGATTCGGGATCCCGACGAAGACTGGCGGGTTCAGAGTGAATCTATGGCAGTGTACATGACAAAGTCCCGGTTTTTTCAAAAATCGAAAGGTTTGCGAGAATTTTTGGCGGCGTATTCCCGGTAAAGCGTATTTTAAAGCTGTTTGCGGGACTTTTCAGCACAATAATTGAAAAATAACGGCTTCAGGCCTTTCTCTGCGGCCGCAAGACCATCAAAAACTCCCGCAAACGCCTTGTAATTTAATGTGACCGAGACTTGCCAAGAAAAAATTCCCGTAAAGATACAAAAAAATCCCGATACCGGGAATATGCGATGAACTGGAGCACTTAAGGGTTTCCTATTAACTTTATCGGAGTTTCTTATCAGACCGGAGCTACCTGTCCGGCAGCCAAGGTGCCCTTGACTGCAATATAAAAAAGCCCTGAAAGGGCTTTTTTATTCACTTTATATAAGGAGACAAGTAAGAGTAATAATTTTCGTCAAGTATAAGGGCTGAATAGTTGAACATGTCAGCCACCTTCTTATCTACCCGAGACGTATATTCTTCGTCTTCTTCTAAGAGGTCGTCTCGGGTTCCTCTCTCGCTTATCCAGTTCTTATCTTTAAATACTACGAAGCCTTCGCTGTCGGAAAATATATCTCTTCCCATCAAAAGCCTTGAATCATACTCCAAGCCGAACATATTCGAAAGCGTCGGAAGAATATCCATGTTGCTACTGAGCTTATCCACAGTCTCCGGTTCCATACCCGGCGTCCACAGAATAAACGTACTCTTATACAGCTCATAAGTCTCATCTATCTGATGTCCGCGGAATTCACTGATTTCGGAAGATGAGAGTCCGTATGGATAATGATCTCCCGCCAGGGCGATCACCGTATTATCCAGTTCACCGGCCTCCTCGAGTCTCTCAAGCAGAAGCTCCATAGCTTTATCAAGCTCTATATTGGCCGCCATATAAGCCTTACAGGCGTCCGACATATCCATATCCTCTACCGCATCTCGATTTTTCACAGCCATATCGTCGTCATAAAAATTATATTCCAGGTGTCCGCTGACGGTGAGATAATATATGTGAAACGGCTGTATTTCGCCATTTTCGTCGGGAGTGAGATAGTCAGAAGTAGTCTGGTCTATCATCTCCAGATCTGATTCGGGCCAGGAATCTGTAAACGAATATTCTCTTCCCTGCCCCTTGAAATCGTATCCCAGATTAGGATGAGATTTGTCTCTCTGATAATAATATATGCTGTGATTATGGTACGCCTTTGCAGCATAGCCGAGTTTGCTCATCTGATGTGCCAAAGTAAAAGGAAGATCGTTATTTGACGATTCTTTCATGGACCATACTCCGGGCTTAGGTATGAGGCCTTCCAGATTCACATATTCTCCGTCCAGCGTACTCACCCCCCATAAAGGGTTATAAAAGTTTGAGAAAGTGTACCCTTCAGTCTGAAGCTTATACAGCGTAGGCGTATATTCAGGATCCACCGCAAAATCCGTAAAGCTTTCGCCGGTTATGAGAATAAGATTCTTTCCTTCAAAGATACCGGTCTTTTCATTTTTTTCGGTAGGTTCGACGCTTCCGAAATATTCATGCATAGTGCTTATAGTTTCATCTTCTTCCTCTTCTGCCAGCCTGGCAAAATCAAGACCTTCTATGACATTATCTTCAGAATCTGTCTCCACGTAAGGCTCGCCGGCCTCTATCTTCGGCTCCCAGCCTAATACCAGTTTCCAGAAATCTATTCCCATAGCGCCGAGAAGTCCGCAGCATCTGACCGACCCTTGTATTTCTCCCGTGCCATAGAGGTTCTGATAAGGCGACATGGGATCCTCGCTCTTTACAGAACCTGTCAGAACGCTTCCTAAAAAAGTGGATACGCACAGGACTGCCGTTATGAGCATGGTCACTTTCTTCTTTCGGCGTTCTTCGTCAGCATAAGCAAAATCTTTCTTCACTCCCCTGACTATTTCTATGATCCCTACCGCAAAGAACAAGACGAGGGGGATCTTTTGCTCCCACATGTTTATAAAGATAACGTCCATGAATTCTGTGATCTGAGCGCTGTTTATCATAGAATATACAGTGAAAAAGGTACCAAAGAGGGCATAGTATACTTCCTGAGCAGCAAAAAGTACCGTGGTAGCTCCCATGATTATTCCATATCCTATCTTGCCTCCTTTGCCGGGCAGAGCTATTCTGACGAAAAAAATAAGCGAAGCTACTGAAAGCGATACGAGTCCTACTATCGCCATCTCCGCTCCCCAATAAGGTGTAGGATTAAACCCCATGGTAAAAATAGAAAACATAATTTGAAATAAAATCAAACTCACGAAAATTTCTGCCAAAAAAATAAAGTCTTTAGCTTTTACTTTCATCTCAAATCCTTTCCAATTAAGATCGTATTTATTATATTATACCGCCGGGCGTTCCGTGATAAACGGTTCAATGAACGCTTCATCTCAGCGGCAGCCCTCGGTGGTCGCTGCAGATCGCTGGCTCTGCTATCGCAGAGCCGCATGGGGGCCGCAGTCTCGACGGACGGCCGCATGCTGTATTTTCTTAGCTCTTTGTACTGATTCTACAGCATTTTAGGAAGAAAAACGGCCTGAATGACGGTACAAAGGCGGATATGCTGTAAATTTTGATTTATTATTGTGATTCTACAACCATTTTAACAAATTCTGTTGTAGAATTTACGCTTTTCTCTGTAGAATACAGCATGCGCCGTTTTTCACCGCAACAAGCGCCGCAGCGGCCGGCCGTATTTCTAAAGAAATACGGAGTTTATGATACAATGTTCTCTCAGGCGTCGAAATCTTTGATTTCGCTAACGCCGTGAGGTTATTATACCACGAACCACGACAGACAGAGTGGTTCAATGAACGCTTCCTTTCGATAGCGCCGCAGGTTTTTTAAGAACAATGCGTTCATTATATCACAAGTCCAACATGAAGCGGTGATTCAATGAACGCTTCATCTCGGCAACGCCGCAAGGTTTTTTTAAGAACAATGCGTTCATTATAATACAAATCCTCCTTTTGGGCAACACGGATTCACAATTCTTAAGAAATCTGCATATAATGTACCAGTTCATGGAGGTGAGCTATGGCATTAGACACGAGAGAACTTTTCGCCCGTCTCATACAATGCGAGGCAGGCGGCGAAGGTGAGCAAGGCATGGCGGCAGTAGCTACGGTAGTCATGAACAGAGCTACCGCCACTGAGGGCGAATTCAGCCGCGTAGGAAACGGCGGAGATGTCAGGGCTGTTATAACCCAGCCGGGTCAGTTCGTCTGTATGCGAGAATCGGTTGCCGGTTCTTACAATCCGCAAAACGTATACAATATGACTCCTTTGGATATACATTACGAGATCGTAGACTGGGCTATGGCCGGAGGACGTCTGGTAGGAATAGACAATTCCCTTTTCTTTTTCAACCCGTACAGCGACGTATGTCCCCAGAATTTTCCTACAAGAGTGGGAGTCCTTCATAACCGTATAGGCGATCACTGCTTCTACGCTCCTACAAGCTACTATGCCGACACTTGAATCATCATAAATCAAATCAGGAGGTAATTTATGGCACCTTGCTGTAACAACACCGTTACACCCAGAATGATAAAATCAGGCCGAGTATCGGTCGGAGACAGGATACAGATGGAAGAAGATATCATGGTTTCGGGGGAGGCCGCCGCAGAGCAGAACAACGCCGCAATGGCAAACGCCTCAAAGGATCCGGCGTCAATACCGGCATCGGCTCCTGTTCAGGCAGACATCAGATCGGAAGCGTCCGGAGCCGAAGAATCTTTGAGAGTTGCCTCAGGCGCATATACGCAGGCTGCCAAGGCTCCGCAAGAAGCAAGCCAGGGCAAAGAATACATAGCTGCCGCTGCGATTCCCGAAGGCTATTCAGGTATAGTAGGCATACCGGGAGGCATAGTCAACAATCGGCCGTCCGATACTCAAAACAGTACCGATCAGCTGAATTCATCGAACCACTGGTATCAGGCTCCGATTTACGGAATAAACGCAGCTAATTCTGAACGTATGCAGTTCGATCCCCTGCCTTATTCTCAGATGACCTCTTACATGGGTAACGTTTCTCTCGGAGGCACCGTAGAGTCGCCTTCCATCGTGACGCCGCAGGTTCCTATGACTCCCGACGGCTATGACGAAGAGATAGACTACGATACAGTACACGCCCTCAACGGATTTCTGAGAACTCAGATAGGAAGATACATGAGAGTAGAGCAGCTGGTAGGCTCCAATACTATACAGGATCGTTACGGATTCCTGGTGGGAGTGGGAACCAACTTCATAATACTTCAGGAGATAACCACCGGCAATATAATGGTTCTGGACATTTTCTCCATACGTCTGACATATGTATACTATTCTCCGCCGGTAATTCCTAATATTTAACAAGTGACGAAAAGCCCCGCCTATAGAGGAAGGGGCTTTTTCAGTCTTTTGGCGGCCGGTAATGGTCTTCTTCCAAAATTCTGAAGAACTGAATCCGGTCATTCGCTGCGGCGCCTCGCTTCGTCTTGGACAAGCGAGTCTTGCCGGGAGCCTGCGCTCTGATTCTGCCCGGCAGAGAAAAAACACATACCAAGAAAAAGATACGCCGGGAAAATCCCGGCGTATCGGTCATCTGCGATCAACTACTGTATATCTGTAACTTTATAGTCCTTATCTTCTACAGTCTTTTTCAGCGTTTCATCCGACAGTTCAGATCTGAGTCTGACTACGGCTGTTCCCTCGCTGTGGCTCACCTCTGCGCTGTCCACCTGCGGAAGAGCTTCGAGAGCTTTCTTTACTGCAGCCTCACAGTGTCCGCACATCATTCCTTCGATTTTCATGATCTTATTCATACTTCCAATCTCCTTTTCTTCTTTTAAAATATTTTTAATCTTATGATCCCGCCTGGAATCATACATTTTAAACAAGTTTAATCTCAGCGCGTTGGATACTACGCAGAAGCTTGACAGGCTCATGGCCGCGGCTGCAAACATCGGATTCAGCTGCCAGCCAAGCATCGAAATGAATACGCCGGCGGCCAAAGGGATGCCGATGACATTGTATATAAACGCCCAGAACAGATTCTCATGTATGTTTCTCAGAGTAGCCCTGCTCAGCCTTATAGCCGCAGGCACATCCAAAAGGCTGCTCTTCATGAGAACTATATCGGCCGCATCTATGGCCACATCTGTACCTGCGCCTATGGCGATACCTATATCAGCTCTCGTAAGCGCCGGAGCATCGTTTATACCGTCTCCTACCATGACTACCTTGCCCCGCTCTTTCAGCCTGCGTATGACGCTTTCTTTTCCCTCGGGAAGTACTCCTGCTATGACCTCATCTACCCCTGCTTCTCTGCCTATGGCCTCAGCAGTACGCTGATTATCTCCTGTCAGCATGACTACGCGTATTCCCATACTGCGCATCTGCTCGACAGCTTTATAGCTGTCATCCTTTATCACATCTGCTACTGCTACTATTCCCAGAAGCTGGCCGCCTGATGCAAAGAAGAGCGGTGTTTTGCCGGAACCGGCCAGTTTCTCGGATAAACTGAGCATATCTTCAGGCACCTGAGAGACGGTGCTTATAAACTTATAGTTTCCGCCGTGGAGCGTCTTATCCCCCAGCCTGGCCGTAAGGCCGTTACCTGAAAGCGCCTCGAAGTCTTCCACTTCTTCGCAGGTTCTGCCTGTTTCTTCAGCTTTTTTCAGTATGGCTTTTGCGAGAGGATGTTCACTTTTAGCTTCTAAAGAATATGCTATTTTCATCAGCTCATCCTCAGTAACGCCTTCCGCAGGAAGTATATCCGTCACAGTAGGTTCTCCCGACGTTATGGTGCCGGTCTTATCCAGGACCACTATCTGGGTCTTTCCCGTCTCCTCAAGAGACACGGCAGTCTTGAACAAAATACCGTTCTTAGCTCCCATTCCGTTTCCTACCATTATGGCTACAGGCGTGGCCAGCCCCAGAGCGCACGGACAACTTATTACGAGAACCGATATACCTCTGGCCAAGGCGAAGCCTATGGTCTGACCTGTCAAAAGCCAAACTGCTATAGTTACTAAAGATATGCCTATGACTACGGGCACGAACACGCCTGACACTTTATCTGCTACTTTGGCTATAGGCGCCTTTGTGGCTGCGGCGTCGCTGACCATCTGTATTATCTGCGAAAGGGTGGTATCCTCTCCTACTCTGGTAGCCTCACATCTTATAAAGCCGGATTGGTTGAGCGTAGCTGCCGAGACCATGTCCCCCGGCATCTTATCTACAGGAATACTCTCTCCTGTGAGAGCCGCTTCGTTCACTGCGCTGTTTCCCTGTATCACTACGCCGTCCACCGGTATATTTTCACCGGGCCTTACGACGAATATATCGCCTTTTTTGACTTGCTCTACAGGAACTTCTTTCTCTGCTCCATCGCTCAATATGACAGCAGTCTTAGGCGCAAGTTTCATCAGGCTTTTAAGAGCGTCGGTAGTCCGTCCTTTGGATCTTGCCTCCAGCATCTTTCCTACGGTTATCAGCGCCAAAATCATGGCCGCCGATTCAAAATAAAACTCGTGCATATATTCCATGACAGCGGCGTGGTCGCCCCTCATCTGAGCATCCGTCATGGCAAACAAGGCAACTACGCTGTATCCGAATGCAGCGGTAGAGCCCAGAGCCACCAGAGTGTCCATGTTAGGAGCCCGATGCCATAGGCTCTTAAATCCGCTCACAAAGAATTTCTGGTTTATGATCATTATAGCTCCCGAAAGAAGCAGCTGCAGGAGCCCCATGGCCACGTGATTCTCTGCCAAAAATTCCGGCGCCGGCCATCCCCACATCATACTGCCCATCGAAAAGTACATGAGCACTAAAAGAAATATCAATGAATACAAGAGCCTGCGCTTTAAGGCAGGAGTTTCTCTGTCTTTAAGCATATCCTCGCCCTGAGAATAGGACGCTGCCGCCCCTTCCGGCGAAGCGCTCTTCCCCCCTTTAACAGAGGCTCCGTATCCCGCTTCTTCTACAGCCTTGATCACTTCTGAAGGAGATACATCTCCCTCTACTCCCATCGAATTAGTGAGTAAGCTCACCGAGCAGGAAGTCACGCCGTCTAACTTTTGGACCGCCTTTTCAACCCGGGCGCTGCAGGCGGCACAGCTCATTCCCGTCACGTTATATTGTTCCATCATATCACCTCTTTTTTATAGTAATCATGCCGCTTCCTTAGCGGTTATTTCATAAGTTTCTGCAAGATAGCGACCAGTTCGTCTATGACTTCCATATCGCCGTTTTTTACATCTCTGACCACGCATCCCTTTATATGATTGGCTATCAGCTCTCTGTTAAAAGCGTTGAGGGCTGCGCCTGCGGCAGCCGACTGGATCAGGATGTCATTGCAGTATCCGTCTCTTTCTATCATTCTTTTTATGCCTCTTATCTGGCCTTCTATCCTGTTGAGCCTGTGTATGAGTTTCTTTTGCTCCTCTTCTGATCTAACAGTCATTTTGCTGCAACATATATTTTTCTCTTTATCATCCATTTGATTCATGTATAATCCAATTATCCTCATTTTGAGGAAACGGTTTATTCTCCCTTCTGCCGCCGCAGGGCGATTGCCGCTATCTTCGGTAAAACGCCTTCTTGCATCAGCGCTCTCTTTCAGTTACATATATAATATACCCCCATAGGGTATATGTCAATCACATTTATAAAAAAATCCCGAGACTGTCTTGCTTTAAGTCTCGGGAGAAGTGATAAATATTTTATTTCTGCTGCGTCTCTTTATCTTTGGCCAGCTCCGCATAGCGCTTTATCTTCATGGTGCTGGTCTTTTCAAACTGGTCCTGCTTAATCTCCAGTTTCTTTACAGTCTTATAGTTATTCAGCTTTCGGTTGACCTTTTTGATCTGGTCCCAGATTATCTTATAGATATCTTCTTCTGCCGGGATCTCGCCATGAAGTTCCTCTATCCGCTCATAATCAGGGATGACTCTGGCAGTTACCACCAATTCCTTTTCCCCTGCGACCTCCTTGCCGTATACCATACATTCAGCGATCTCCTCTACTTTTGAAAGCAGATTTTCTATCTCTTCAGGGTAGATATTCTTTCCGTTCTGAGTGACGATGACGTTCTTGCTCCGTCCCGTGATATACAAGAAACCGTCTTCGTCCAGATAACCTATGTCGCCTGAGTTGAACCAGCCGTCCTGCACTGCCAAAGCGGTAGCCTCCGGATCTTCATAGTAACCCAGCATGACAGTCTTTCCTTTGATGAGTATCTCGCCCTCTCCCTTTTCGTCAGGTTCTTTTATCTTTATCTGATCCCAGATCACCGATTTTCCGGCTGAACCGACTCTGGTATCCCAGTCCGGAGTCAACGCAGCGATAGGCGCCGTCTCTGTCAGTCCGTATCCTTGGAGGAACGTAATGCCTATATCCGAGAGCCATCTTCCCACTTTAGCGTCTATAGGAGCGGCGGCCGATACGACTATTCTGAGAGCTCCTCCAAGATTTGCGTAGATATCTTTAAAGACTTTTCTCTTTACGTCTATGCCGAGGTTCTTCAGCCCGTTGGTCAGGGAAATCATGGACTTGACGGCAGAAGACTTTCCACTCTTTTCAATGCCCTGATTTATCTTCTTGTAAAGCGACTCGATGAGAAGAGGAACCGCTATTATAGCAGTGGGAGACGTCTCCTTCATATCGCCGGCTATATGCTTCAATCCCTGACACACCACTATGGAGGCCCCTACTGCCATAGGGTACAGAAATCCTATGGTGGACTCATACGTGTGATGGAGCGGCAGTACGGAAAACAGTCTGTCCTCCGGAGTCAGATATACGTAAGGAGTTACAGAGTTGATGTTATAAGCCAAATTGGTATTAGAGATCATCACTCCCTTAGCCGCAGAAGTAGTGCCGCTGGTAAAGATCAGCACGGCAAAAGCGTCCGGCTCTATCTCCGTATCCATATATCCGGTGTATCCCATATCTATGAGGAATTTTCCCTCTTCCATCACGTGTTCGAGGCCGACGAATCTGCCGTCTATTTTATCATCTGAATACATTTCGATAAAATATTTTACTCCCGGACAGTGGTTTGCCGCTTTTTTTATCAGATCTTTTTTCTTAGGTGAAAATATGACGGCGGCGGCGTCTGAGCGTTTTATTATATTTTCCAGTTCATTCTCCGGTAGTTCCTTGTCGGTGGGAACTGCTATCCCCACTCCGCAGAGCATCGCCATATATGAAACATACCATTCGTAAGTGGTCTCTCCTATTATGAGCACCTTTTCGCCCTGAAGCTTAAAGGCCCTGGACAGTCCTGCGCCAAGGTGCATGACGTCTTGGCCGAAGCGGCCGTAGGAGATCTGTTCGAAGCCCCCCTTGCGATTGAATTTTTCAAGTATGAACGGCCTTTCTCTGTACACTTGGGTGCTTCTCAAGAATATCTCTTTGATAGTCTTGTATTCCGTTCCCTGGTAGCCGCCTGTCGATTTGGAATTCTTTTTCTTGAGGCCCTCTATGACCTCGGGTGTATATTCTATATTCAGTTCTTCGATGTCTTCTATATCCCTCATCTTATACTTGGGAAGTTTGAAGTTAGGGATCTTCTTTAAGATTCTTGCCATTTTCTTACCCCCTGGCGTTTATAGATTGCTAAATATTATATCACTTCTCGCTGCGAAAAAGCAATCTTTTTAATGATTTCCATTTAAACGGAATCAGAGGGTACAGATAAGAATCTCCGGATAAGGTCTTAGTAGTCGCCAGGAATATCATAGATATGATGACGCCGGCGGCGAATCCCCATGCCCCAAGGAGGCCCGCTCCGAGAAGCATCAGTATCCTTGCGAATTTTATGCCGTAGCTGAGTTCTATGCTGGGCTGAGTGAAACTGGCAAGAGCCACTACCGCCATACACAGTATAGTCTGAGGTATGAACCATCCTGAATTGACGCTGAATTCTCCCAATATCAGAGCGCCTATAACAGAAAGAGACATCCCCAGCGATTCGGGGGTATTCAGGGACGCCAGCTTAAGTCCGTCTATGGCTACTTCCAGCAGTATGAACTGAAGCAGTATCGGCACTGCGAAGTCTTCTTCCGGTACGAAGAACTTGAGCACCGCAGGCGTAAATTCCTCGTATTCTATGATGAGCATATAGATAGGGGTCAAAAATATTATGACCAGAAAATTCATGGTCCTGAGAAATCTGAAATAATTGCCAGTGACCTGCGGAAAATAATAGTCGTCTATATCCTGCAGAAAATCGAAGATTCCTACGGGGATCAGCATGACCGTAGGAGAATTGTCTACTATTATAGCTATCTTCCCTTCTGTTACATGTGCTGCTATGATATCCGGCCTCTGAGAATATCTGACCCTCGGAAAAGGGTTCAGCTTCCCGTATGCGCCAAAAGACTTGAGAAGCCTTTCGAGAAGGCTCTGATCTCCGACGGTGAGGCTCTCTGCGTCAAGAGAGGCGATCCTGCTCTCCAGCCGCTTCAGCAGGTCTTTATTGACTTTATTCTTCATGTAGCAGACGAGCACGTCGGTCTTGCTGATGCTCCCCACCAGATTATGCTTAAAGATCAGATTATTGTCTCGTATGCGGCGGCGTATGAGGCTCACGTTGTCCATCATATTTTCGGTAAATCCGTCCTTTGCACCCCTGAGAGACTTTTCCTTTTCCGGCTCCTCGGCAGATCTTCCGGGGTAATCTCTGGTATCCATTATTATGATCTTATCCAACCCCTCCACTACCAGCGGCGTAAGACCGGAATACATCTTCTCTTCAGCCTGAGCGCAGCAGTCTTTTACCATCTCCTCCGTCCACTTGTCCGGATGTTCCGAAAGTCCTGTGGAAATACCCTTAGGCGTCACCAGGTTGCTGTCCAGGAACGGTATCTGTTCCTCTAAAAGTCTCTGACTGGTAGTGATATCTTCCATGCTTTCTTCCGGCACTCTCATCAGGTAACTGAGTATGCGCTGAGTTTTTTCTCCGTCGGTCAGACCGTCGGTAAAAAACATATGAGCTTTGCGCCCGCCTATCTTCAGCTTTCTTTCGAGTATATCAAAGCTTTCTCCTATGGGCAGGTCGTTTCTGAAATATTTTAAATATTTTTTGTACATCAAAGGCCTCCTTTCGTCTCTTTTTATTCTCCCAAAATCTTGCTATTTAATACTTTTGCATATATAATTAGTAAATCAGAGATTGACTTTTGGAGGTTTTTATAAATGGATCATAAAAAATTAGCAGAAATGCTTTTTCCCGATATTAAAGAAACGCCGGATCACTATGAGAAGATGTTCCCCAAAAGAGATCTTCCGGCCGGGGCTAAAGTCACCAGGCTGGGGCCAAGTCCTACGGGATTCATCCATCTGGGTAACCTGTTCGGCGCTTTTGCAGACGAGAGGCTGGCTCACCAGTCGGGAGGAGTTTTTTATCTCAGAATAGAAGATACGGACGACAAGCGTTATGTAGAAGGAGCCGTGGATATAATCATAAACTCTCTGCGCTTCTTCGGAATTAATTTCGACGAAGGAGCTTGTCACGGCGGTGAAACAGGAGATTACGGCAGCTATACTCAGAGCCGCAGAGGACCTGTCTACAGATGCTTCGCCAAAAAACTCGTTTCCGAGGGAAAGGCCTACCCTTGTTTCCTCACGGAAGAAGAAATAGCCTCTATACGTGCAGAACAGGAGCAGGACGGCCAGAACCCCGGCATATACGGCAAATGGGCTAAGAGCAGAGACCTGAGCCTCGAAGAGATAGAAGAGAAGCTGCGCCTGTCGCTGCCTTACGTTATAAGATTGAGATCTGACGGCGACATGAGCCTTCCCGAAGATCAGATAAAGAGGTTCGAAGTCACAGACGCCATCAGAGGCCCTCTGTCTATGCCTGTCAACGATCAGGATACAGTCCTCCTTAAAGCTAACGGCATACCTACGTATCATTTTGCTCATGTCGTGGACGACCATCTCATGAGAACTACTCACGTGGTCCGCGGAGCAGAATGGCTTCCTTCCCTGCCTATCCACGTTGAACTCTTCGATAAGCTGGGCTGGGACATCCCCGTATACTGCCATACTGCGCAGCTCATGAAATTAGATGAAGACGGAAACAAGAGAAAGCTTTCGAAGAGAAAGGATCCTGAACTTTCTTTAGACTATTACCGAAACCTGGGGTATCACCCGGCGGCAGTCAGAGAGTATCTTCTGACCATACTCAATTCCAACTTCGAGGAATGGCGCATCGCCAACCCTGACGCAGACATAGATGAGTTCGATTTCACTACAAAGAAGATGAGCAATTCCGGCGCACTGTTCGATTTAAACAAGCTTAACGATGTGAGTAAAGACGTTCTTCTCCGCATAAGTGCCTCTGATCTGTTCGACTTTCTCAAGACGTGGTCGGATGAATTCAGGCCCGACCTTGCGCACATGTTTGTCGACAGGTCGTATCTCGAAAAGATACTTGATATAGGCCGCAGCGGAGCAAAGCCGAGAAAAGATCACATATACGCTCAGCAGATGGTGGAAAATATCAGCTATTTCTTCGACGATATGTTCAAAATAGAAGAGCCGATGCCGCCTGAGGCTGCAGACGACGTTAAGGCCATAATCAGTTCTTATATGCAAAGTTACGACCACTCGGATGATCAGGAAACCTGGTTCGGCAAGATACGCCAGATCGCTACGGATCTTGGCTATGCCGCCAAGCCTAAAGACTTTAAAAAACATCCCGAAGAGTATAAAGGCCACGTAGGTCATGTCAGCACGGTGATCAGAATCGCTCTAATAGGAAGGAGCCAGTCTCCGGACGTCTGGGAAATCCAGCAGATACTGGGCGAGACGAAGACCAGAGAAAGACTCGAAAAGTTTTTGTAAAAATACGCAAAGAGCAGGCTCATGCCTGCTCTTCATCATTCCTCTCCTCTTATCTTCTGAACAGCCGAAACTCTGTTGCTGACGCCCATCTTCTTATACAAGTTGGAGGTATGTACTTTTATGGTGTTGGTGGAAAGGAAGAGGATCTCTCCTATTTCGTCGTTGGTCTTTCCTTTATATATCAGTAAAGCGATCTCTTTCTCTCTGGCCGATAATCCACAGCTGGAGGCCAGCTCTTCTATCTTCTCCTCTATGGAAGATGACGGAGGCGATTCCTGGCTTTCGGGTTTTATCTTGCATGATTTCCATATTAAAACGGCGTTGAGCCCGTTGAATAAGAACCAGAAGATCACATATACGGTCTTATCATATTTTATAAAATCATATTCGGTTCTGGAGTCTATTATGCTGAAAGTGACCACTATGCAGAGAAAGACGAACACTATGTTATATGTTATGAGATACGCCTCTACTACTTTGCTCTTAATCTCCTTTATAATGCTCCTCATGTATACTACACAGAAGTAAGCCGCTACGGCCAGAGGTATCATATTGAGGACTATCATCAGCGCCATATAAAAACGCTCTGATACTACCAGCATATCTGCAGAATAAAGAGTATCCGTCCAAAGTATCACCACTCCCATGGATATAAAAAATACCGACATCCACGGTTTTCTTTCCATTCCCGCACATTCGGCCTCCATAGCTATCAGCGCATATGCAAGGGCCACCTCGAGGACATTCTCAATTATCAATATCCATTCTATATTCTGTATGGAAACGTATCCATCCAGAAAAACGCTTAAAAAATCGCATATGTTGAATATCAATATTATGGCAAAGAACGTAGTCGTTTTTTTACTTTTGACCATTTCGTTGCTGACATCAAGATTTTTTAACACCACCATGGTCTGAGTGGAAAAACAGACAGCTCCTATGATAATAGTGAATATGTACAGCAACTGTATGAATTGTGCCATTATACCACCTACCTTTTATATCGTATATTATACAATAAATAAATCTAATATGTGGTTTATCTCAATTTTTTAAGCGGTATCTTAGCACGATTTATGACTTTAAGTTACAGCTCAGGTACTCAAAAGGCCGGATACATCAGTACCCGGCCTTTTGAGTTTTTTATTTATCTTTCATTCGCCTAAATATTAAGGAGAACTTCCAATTAAGCTTCGAGAGCCTTAAGAGCAGCAGCCTTCTCTTCTTCTCTTTCTTTGAGAACTTTCTGATACTCTTCTTCTGTCATCTTAGTCATAGTAATTCCTGTGAATCCGAAGATTACCGATACTATAGGGTTCACCCAGTTGAGAACAGCGTATGGTATATATGCGCTGTTTACACCGAGGAACTGTCTCATAGTAGCGCCGCAGGTGTTCCAAGGGAAGAAGTTTGAGGTGATAGTTCCGCAGTCCTCGAGACATCTTGACAGGTTCTTTGGAGCCAGTCTTCTGTCTTCAAAGGCTTCCTTAAACATTCTGCCAGGCAGTACCAGTGATAAGTACTGGTCGCAGCAGACTGCGTTAACAACCAGACATGAGAATTCTGTTGCCAGAACCAGTCCGCCGGTTCCTTTTGCCATCTTGAGCAGTACATTGGTCATCGAGCCCATCATGCCTGTGCAGTCCATGATACCGCCGAAACACATTGCGCAGATGATTATGGATATGGTCCACATGAATCCCTGCATACCGCCTGCGCTGAGCAGATCTGATAATGTTGATATAATCTCAGAAGCATCCTCTGGAACATTACCCATTGCTACACCATTATTGAGTATGTAGAAGATATTGCTGAGCAGATCAGTTTTTTCCATCTCTGCTACCACCATGGCGTTTTCGATGTGAGCCTTGTTGAGGAACATGAACGGAACGGCTACGAGAACTCCTCCGATCAGTCCAGGTATGGCAGGGAGCTTAAATGCTACCATCAGGATTACTATAACTGGTGGAATAAGCGCCAGAATGCTGATGTTAGATGAGTCAGCTATAAAGCTCATAACTTCGTCAACAACTCCCATATCGACATCGTTGTCCTTGGAGAACATGAAGCCCATAACAGCATAAACAACCAAAGCTATTATCATAGATGTACCTGTAGTATAGATCATGTGTTTGATATGATCAAACAGGGTAGCGCCTGCCATTGCAGGAGCTAAGTTTGTAGTATCGGACAGAGGGGACATCTTGTCTCCGAAGTATGCTCCGGATACTACAGCGCCGGCAGTCATAGTCACAGGGAATCCCAGAGCAGCACCTACACCGATAAGCGCAACTCCCATGGAACCTGCGGTAGACCAGGATGAACCTGTCGCCAGCGATACTATGGAACAAAGGATACAAGCCGTCAGCAGGAATACCTTAGGGCTGATAACTTTGATACCGTAGTACATCATTGAAGGGATAGTTCCCGCTGCCATCCAGGATGCGATCAGACATCCCAAGATGCCTAAGATCAGGATAGCCTGCATAGATCTGTTGATAGAAGCAAGGATACCTTGTTCAAGATAGGCCCACTTCCAGCCATTGGCCCATGCTACGAGTCCGGCTACAACAGCCGCTAAAATAAGTGCGATATGAGGTTCGCCGCCTGAGTCTCTTACGATAGACCAGACCAGCAGACCAACCATCGCCAGCATGACAATTAGACATTGCCACATAGGGATCTTCTTACCCATAAATAAGTCCTCCTATAAATATAAATAGTTCACACGACGGATAGAGTTCCGTCATGGTTAGACTATAAGGCTTTTATAATTTTTTCACAATTACCCACGGGTATAAATCATCTAAACTTTAGTATTAAAAAACGGCTGCCCCGCCTGGGCAGCCGTTTGTAGGTATTACTGGTTTAGTTGTAGCAGTTACAGAAAATGATAACCAGTAACAAGAAAAAGAATAATAAGCTAGTATCTACTCCACCGTCTCCTAAAAGACCACAATTGTTTCCCATTTAATTCACCTGCTTCTTTCATATTTTTTTGAATATGACGGACGTATAACCGCCCGCCGCAAGCGTCAGCGCTCAGTCTCCGGCAAGCGGGAGCCGGCCGGAAGTTTCGCTCCGCTTTGAAAACTATTCAGTTGTAGTATACAATATGACTTTTTGCAGGATTTTGTTACCGGATTTTTAAAAACTTTTTCTATCTCGGAATATCTCCTCCTGAAAGTTTTTCATCATAGGCTGCTCTCTCTCCTCCTATAAATTTAGGTCTGGTTCTGGCGCATACCAGATGAGCCTCCCCTATAGATTTCACTGAAACTCTGACTGGAACCGCCACGCTCTTGAGCTGCATCCCTATAAGAGTGTCTCCTATGTCCATACCTGCGTCGGCTCTGATGGACTCCACCGCCACGGGTTTCTCCGCCCTGTGATACATTGTAGTGGCAAAAGAGCCTCCGGCTTTAGGCTGAGGCACAACGTTGACGATCTCCGTTTTCTCCGGCAGGGCTGCTTTTTCTACTATGACTGCCCTGTTGAGATGCTCGCAGCATTGCGCCGCCAAAAATATCCCTCTGGGGCGTATGACACTCATGATTCCCTCATATACGGCTTCCGCCGCATTTATATCCGAGCCTTTTCCTATTCTGAGGCCCATGACTTCGCTAGAGCTGCATCCTACCACAAGAATGTCTCCTTCTGCAAGCTTGGCGGTCTCTATCAGCTCTTCGCAGGCTTTCTCTGCCTGCTGCCTTATTTCTTCATAAGTCACCTCTATTCGCCTCCTATATCTGCCAGCTGTTTAGATAAGCTTGTTGTTCTTCTGTAAGGCTATCTATCTGTATGCCCCATGCTTCAAGCTTTCTGCGGGCTATCACATCGTCTATCTCTGAAGAAACGTCGATCACCTTATTTTCAAGATTTTTATAATTATCCCTGATATAAGCCGCAGACATGGCCTGCACCGCGAAACTCATATCCATGATCTCTGCCGGATGTCCGTCGGCAGCGGCAATGTTCACAAGGCGTCCTTCTCCTATGACGTTGATCCATCTGCCGTTTGGCAGTTTATATCCCATTACATTATTTCTTCGTTCCTTTTTATCTTCCGCAAAGGTCTCCAGCGCCGCCATATCTATTTCGCAGTTGAAGTGTCCTGCGTTGGCAAGGATGACTCCATCCTTCATAGACATCATGTGCTGAGTCGTTATAGTCTTGCAGCAGCCTGTAGCTGTCACAAAGATATCTCCGAAGTGAGCGGCTTTGGCCATAGGCATCACAGAAAAGCCATCCATCTTTGCCTCTATGGCCTTTACAGGATCTATCTCCGTTACTATGACCTGAGCCCCGAGGGCGGCAGCTCTCATAGCTATGCCTCTTGAGCACCATCCGTATCCTACCACCACTACCTTTTTAGCAGCGACTATGAGATTGGTGTTTCTCATTATGCTGTCCCAGGTAGACTGACCCGTTCCGTACCGGTTGTCGAACAGATGCTTGCAGTCGGCGTCATTGACGGCAACCATAGGGAACTTTAAGATTCCCTCCCTCTCCATAGCTTTAAGACGTATGACTCCTGTGGTCGTCTCCTCGCATCCTCCCCAGACTTCTTCCATCAGGTCAGGGCGTTTATCGTGAAGAAATGTCACCAGATCGGCTCCGTCGTCTATTATTATGTTGGGCTTGTGACTCAGGCACATTTCAATGTGTCTGTCGTATTCTTTCTGAGTGGCGCCGTGATAAGCATACACTTTGAGTCCACTGTCAGCCAGGGCAGCGGCCACATCATCCTGAGTGCTCAGCACATTGCTGCCGGTGACTGACATATCTGCGCCTCCGGCCGCAAGAACGAGACACAAATAAGCAGTCTTGGCCTCAAGATGTACCGAAAGAGATATCTTTATTCCCTCAAAAGGTTTGGTCTTTATAAATTCGTCTTCAAGCCCTCTCAAGAGCGGCATATTATCTCTAACCCACTGTATTTTTCTGTGACCCGAAGGCGCCAGGCTCAGGTCTCTCACTTGATATTTTTCCATTTTATTTCTCCTGCAACCGTCTTTATTCCACTGTTACTGATTTGGCTAAATTCTTAGGTTTGTCTATGTTGCAGCCTCTCTTCTTGGCTACATAGTATGCGAAAAGCTGCAGCGGCACTACGCTTATGAGGGGCACTATCTCGTCTCTGCATTCGGGAATATACACCATCTTGTCGCTCTGCGCAGCGATAGCCTCGTTGCCCTCTTTGGCGACAGCCAGCACATATGCTCCCCTCGCCTTTATCTCCTGAATATTAGATACCATCTTCTCATACAGAAAATCCTGACATGCTAAAGCGATGACCAGCGTTCCCGGCTCCATGAGGGCGATAGTTCCATGTTTGAGCTCGCCGGCGGCGATAGCAAACGAATTTATATACGATATTTCTTTGAGTTTCAGGGAACCTTCGTAAGAAACCGCCGAATCCAGGCCTCTTCCTATGAAGAACACCTGCTCTCTGTTATACAGAGTCTTTGAAAGTTCTTCTATCTGAGGAGCTTTTTTAAAGAATTCCTCCATTTTCGACGGTATGTCCTTAAGATCTCTTATGAATCCGTCATAATAATCTTTTGTGACAGCGCCTTTTTCCAGACCCATATACAACGCCAGCATATACATGCACATGAGCTGGGTAGTGTACGCCTTGGTGGAGGCTACTGCTATCTCCGGTCCCGCCCATGTATAGAACACGTCGTCCGATTCTCTGGCGACAGAGCTTCCTACCACATTGACCACGCTCAATACTCTGGCTCCCTTTTTCTTGGCTTCTCTGAGAGCCGCCAGCGTGTCGAGGGTTTCTCCCGACTGGCTTATAGCAATAAAAAGCGTATTTTCATCTACCAGAGGATCTCTGTAGCGGAATTCCGAAGCCACGTCTACTTCCACAGGAATCTTTACCAGTCTTTCTATGATGTACTTGCCCACAAGGCCGGCATGGTACGCCGTTCCGCAGGCGACTATATATATCTTGCTGAATTTTTCTATATCTTCTCTGGTAAGGGAAATGCCCTCCAGATTTATCTTTCCCGTATCGTCAAGGCGGCGGCCCAGAGTTTCTGACAATCCCTTGGGCTGTTCATATATCTCCTTGAGCATAAAATGCTCATATCCTTCTTTTTCTGCTGCGTCTACGTCCCATGTGACATGGAACACTTCTCTGTCTACCTTATTCTTGTCTTCGTCGAAGATAGTAACCTGATCTGCCGTCACTAAGACGGTCTCATTGTTTTCTATGAGATAGATCTCTTTCACGTACTTGAGCAGCGCCGGAATATCGGAGGCCACAAAATTGCTCTTCTTCCCAAGGCCTACGATAAGGGGTGCGTCCTTCCTGACGGCCACCATCTTATCCGGCTCGTCTTCTGCGATGGCAACTATGGCGTAAGCTCCTCTCATTCTGTCCACTGCTTCAAATACGGATTCGAGCAGATCCTTCTTTTCTTCGTATATCACGCCGATGAGCTGAGCTATGACTTCTGAGTCGGTCTCCGTCTTAAACTCTATTCTGTGTTTCTCAGCAAGTTCCTGCTTCAGATCGACATAATTTTCGATTATTCCGTTATGTACTATGGCAATCTTTCCGTCCTGGCTCACATGAGGATGAGCGTTGACGTCTGACGGTACTCCGTGAGTGGCCCACCTGGTATGCCCTATGGCTATGTGGCTTGTCATCGGATCGTCTCCTATGAGATTCTCCAGATTGGCAATGCCTCCCACATGTTTTTTCACTTCTAGCTTTCCGTCTCTGACTATTGCGATGCCGGCAGAGTCGTAACCTCTGTATTCCAGTTTCTTGAGTCCGTCGATAACTATATCCTTGGCGTTTTTATTTCCTACATATCCTACGATACCACACATTTTCTTCACCTACCTAAATTTTTCTTCAATAAGCTTTGCCAGATCCCCGGCTAAAACAGTCAGCCTGTCTCGGTCGCTGCCCTCCACCATCACGCGAACCAGCGGTTCTGTGCCTGAAGGTCTTATCAGCAGTCTGCCGTCCTGAGCCAGCTCTCTCTCCACATCGGAGATCGCTTTGGCCACCTGAGGATCTTTCATATAAGTTTTTTTATAGTCATTATTTATCTTTGCATTAACCAGCACCTGAGGAAATATCTCTATCTCCGAGGCGAGCTCAGAAGGCGTTTTGCCGCCGGCTTTCAAGGCTCCCATGAACTGAAGCGAAGAAAGTATACCGTCTCCTGTAGTAGTATGTTCTCTGAAAATTATATGTCCCGACTGTTCTCCGCCTATGACGCATCCGGTCTCAAGCATCTTCTCGAGCACATATCTGTCTCCCACTCCGGTAACATCAACTTCTATCCCGCTGGCCTCCATAGCTTTGTGAAAGCCTATATTGCTCATGACTGTAGCCGTAACCTTATTCTCTTTGAGCCTGCCCTGATCTTTCAGCATCCTGGCGCAGATGGCTATGACTCTGTCTCCGTCAACTACGCTGCCGTTTTCATCTACGACTATGAGTCTGTCAGCGTCTCCGTCAAAAGCCAGACCCACGTCCGAGCCTGTGGCTTTTACAAGTTCGGCCAGTTTTTCAGGATGGGTGGAACCGCAGCCTCCGTTTATATTTACTCCGTCAGGCTTATTTCCCATAACTGAGACATTAGCTCCCAGCGACTTATATACCTTCGCCGCTATCTCATAGGCGGCTCCGTTGGCGCAGTCTAAGGCCACTTTAACGCCGTCCAGCCTGAAGTCCACAGTCTGAAGCAGATGCTTGACGTAAAGATCTGCGGCATTTTCGGAAGCTTCGAGACATCTTCCTATGAGTTCTCCGGTTATGTGACTGTTGACATCTACGCTGCTTATGATAATATCTTCTATCTTTTCTTCTAATAGGTCATCGAGTTTATACCCGTCTCCGTTGAAGAACTTTATACCGTTGTATTCGAAGGTATTGTGAGACGCGCTTATGACGATGCCTGCATCGGCATTATAATACCTAGCCAGGTACGCCACTGCCGGTGTAGGTATCACTCCCAGCTTGATGACGTTTCCTCCCACAGCCAGTATACCTGCCGTAAGAGCGCTCTCCAACATATCCCCGGAGATTCTCGTATCTTTTCCGATAACCACAACCGGTCTCTTGTTTTTCGCTTTCAGAACGTAAGTGCCTGCTTTTCCCAGATTAAATGCCAGCTCAGGAGTAAGCTCCTTGTTGGCTACCCCTCTTACGCCGTCGGTACCAAATAATCTTCCCATTTTCTTTCCTCGCTTTTATTATTCGACGGTTATTTCCACTCTTTCTACGGAAAGCGTCGCTGACGATGTATCCTTGCCGCATGTCACCGTCAGAGTCACCGTATGGGTTCCTCTGCCCAAACCGCTGACATCCGCAGAAATCGTGACGTCATCGGCTGTCAGGCCGCTCATCACGCTCTCTCTTCCCGTCAACTCGGCGCTGAATGTCACGGCGCTTATCGTATAAGTGAAACCGTCTTGTCTATTTAAAAGGTCTATATCATCCTGGTCAAATTCAAAAGATTTTTTACTCAGGTCTTTTACCGTCACCTTGGCAGACAATCCGTCGGAATCATCACTCAGCTGTATTCCGTCAGGAAGTATAGGTTCAAGGGGCAGCGTATCGTTGGTGTAAACTCCCGAAACATCGAGAGTCCTGCAAGTTATCTTGCTTATATCTTTTATATCGTCTTCCGTTCCCTTTATAGTGACAGTCTTAGGAACAGAAACGCTTCTCTCTATATCGCCGTAGTCTGTTCCGGTCACGGGAACCTCCAGACTGACGGTTTTTTTGCTGAGCATGACGGCAGTTACCTTGACTTCCGAACTGCTGAGTCTTACATTAAGTACCTGTACTCCGCTCTTATCTACCGGCGTCAATTCCGTATTGAATGTCGAAAGCTCCGTTCCTATCTTGCTGAGTTCGACAGACGCCTTCACCTTATCCACCTTATCTACCAGCGTCTTGGCTCCGGTTACTCTGACGGTCTCAAGATTCGTTTCTACTATATCTGCTTCTTTATCCGTACCTGCCTGGCCGTTTACGGCAACTTCCACCGTCTTCTCCTCGGTGGTCAGATCGTCTATATCTACGTTTATCTTCTCTACGCTTATATGGTCTATCTTTACATTATCCGGACCTGTCACATTGATCCTTACAGTGTGGCTTCCCTTGTTCAGCCCTTCCACATCGCAGGTGACGCTAAAATCGCTGGGCTCCACTTTAGTTATTGCAGTCCGTTGTCCCGATATGCTGACGCTTATGGATGTCTGGCTGCTGTCAAGGACTGTCAGGCCGTTATCTTCTAATGATTCCTGATTAGTGAAATTTATGGGAATATTCTTCACCGTAGCAGTGGATTCAGGATTCACCTCGCCCAGAACATAGGCCCAAAGGGCTATAGCTATTATCAGGGCCAGGACAATGTTAAATTTCTTACTTTTCAGCATCTTTACCTCCCCTGTTAAATACCCTGCTTATCTTTTCAGTAAAGAATCCCCTTTTATCCTCTTGCAGATAAAGGCTCAGAAGGATCTTTTCTATCCTCTTTGCCTCAATAAATCTCGTCAGCTGGCCATTCTGAGCAATAGAAATCACCCCAGTCTCCTCGGATACGATTATAACCAAAGCGTCAGAGTTTTCTGTTATTCCTATGCCGGCCCTGTGCCTGGTGCCCAGTTCCTTGTTCAGCTCTTTGTTCTGCGTCAGGGGAAGTACGCAGCCTGCCGCATACAGCCTGTCGCCTCTCAAAATTAACGCTCCGTCATGGAGAGGCGCCCCCTCATAAAAAATATTTCCTATCATCTCCGCAGAGATGGACGCATCTATTATAGTTCCCGTCTCTACTATGTCGCTGAGAGTTATCTCCCTTTCTATGACCATAAGAGCGCCGGTCTTTGAAGAAGACATGGACTCTACGGCTCTGACTATTTCCACCACCATCCTCTTGGCTTCGTCCTTGTCTATGTCATTCATTATATTGGCGAATCTGCTTCTTCCAAGATGCTCCAGGGCTCTTCTGAGTTCCGGCTGAAATATGACCACTATTGCGATAAGACCTACAGTCATAAGTCCTGACAGCAGCCAGTGCAGCGTGTACAGATGAAGAAAGTTTGATAAGACAGTAGCCGCGACCAATACAAGAAGCCCCTTCGCCAGCTGTTCGGCTCTGGTCTCTCTGATGAACCCCAAAACCTTATACACTATAAAAGCGACTAACAATATATCCAATACGTCTGTTATGCCGATACTTGACATTATATTATTTAAAAAGTTTTCCATGATACAGAAATTTCCTTTGTTTAGCCTTATCTTACATTATACTTTGAAAATGTGTTGGTTTCAAGTAGAGAATGTAATGAGCTTTAATTCAAAGATCACGCAGAATATAGCCTCTATGGCCTTTCTGCAGCCTCGAGCTTTTATCTTTATTCGGCGCAATAAAAAGCCTCGGGCCGTAAAACTCGAGGCTTGTGTTTTAATAGGTAGTATTGAGAACTCCGTAGTCCTTGTCCTGTCTTCTGTAAACGACGCTTACGCTGTCAGTCTCCACATTGAGGAATACGAAGAAATTATGCTGTAATAGTTCCATCTGCAAGATGGCCTCGTCCACTGTCATCGGTGTAATTCTGAATTTTTTTGTCTTGACTACTTTGCCTTCGTCATGCTGATCTTCAAATTCAGGTATCATCTCGAATCTTACCGATTCGTTGGACTTATTTCTCTTCAGCATCTTTCCCTTGTATTTTGACATCTGACTATGGAGCTTATCAGCTACGATGTCTATACAATCGAAGATGTCCTGAGAAACGTCTTCCGCCCTGAAAATAGTACCCTTAGCGACTATAGTGGCCTCCATCTTGACCTTGGCTTTTTCAGGATGGATCACTATATTGGCCTTAATATCGTCTGCAAAGTATTTGCCCAGTTTTTCAAACTTTTTATCGATTGCCTCCTGGATCTTATCATTTACACTGATATTTTTGCCTGTTACGATGATCTTCATTCTGATCACCTCCTGTGCTTTTCTTTTATTATAGCACATATGTTATGAAAATCAAAAGGATTTTATGTGTATTCTTGGTAAAACCAGTTGCTTAGCTGACCTGGTCTTTGACCCCACACTCGCCTTTACCCGCTTTGCGGAGGACTTACTTCTAAGGTACGCCATGATCACCGCCTGCATCTTTACATTGGCGGCTTACGTGGATCCTTTTGCCCGTACCTGGCTTGGATTTTCAACCACAGACCTAAGCAACTTATCTTATTTTATCACCGGCCGGCGCAGTAAGCAAGGAAAGAAAATATACTTTTTCCGCTCCCGCGCCTTTCAGCGCCGCCCCACACTCCAAGGCCGTAGCTCCCGTAGTATATATATCGTCTATCAGCAGTACACGTTTATCCTTTATTCTTTCAGTCCCTTTTATGCCAATTCTGAATGCGCCCTTCATGTTGATTTTTCTCTCGGCAGCCGATAAGGCTCTCTGAGCCCTTGTATGTTTTTCTCTAACAAGAACGCTGTCTTCAAGCCTGATTCCCGTCATCTTGCTCAGGTGCTTTCCGATCTTCTGCATCTGGTTGAAGCCTCTCTCCTTAAGTCTTTGTCTGCTGACAGGCACGGGAATTATGACGTCGGCTGCAAGCCACGGACACTCTTCGCCTCCGGCAGCTATGCTCATCAGAGCGTCATACAATATCCTGGCGGCCACGGGGGCCATATAGGTTCTTCGGTCATATTTCAGTCCAAAAATTATCTGCTTCGAATAGAGACCGTAATCCATCACGGCCGCCGCCCGGTCTAAAGGGCTTTCTATCCCTGATGGAAACAATGTCGTTTTAAAAACCATTCTTCTTATACAGTGATCGCATAATCCGTAAGTTCTGGTCTCATCTATGTATTTGCCGCAGCAATTACAATAAAGACCCTGCGGAAATACAAGATCCTTAAGCCTTTCTGTTGCTGTCATCTCAAATCCCCTCGTAAATATTTATCAGACGTTCTTTAAGTCCGGAATTTCGTCTTCCCGTCTGTACGTTATCCACCATGGCGTTAAAATAGTCCCCTCGTCCTACTATCACGACTTTTTTCTTTCCCCTGGTAACAGCCGTATATATCAGATTTCTTGTGGCCAGCGCCGGCGGAAACCAGCTCATGGGTATTATCACCACGGGAAATTCACTCCCCTGGCTCTTATGTACAGTCACGGCATACGCCAGCTCGATCTCATCCAGCTGTACATACGGATATTCTACCCACCGATCGTCATCATACTCTACAACCAATTTTCTGTCGTCAGGATAGACTGCCGATACGGTCCCTGTCTCTCCGTTGAATATTCCCTTCCCTGACTTCCCGTCTTTTCTCCTGTATTCTAATCTATAGTTGTTTTTTATCTGCATGACTCTGTCGCCTGCTCTGTAGATCTTTGCCCCGAAGGAAATCTCGGCCTTTTCTTTGTCCGGAGGATTAAATACATTCTGCAGATTTTCGTTCAGATTAAGGCTTCCCAATATCCCTTTTTTGGTCGGAGTGAGGACCTGAACTTGATCGAGCGGCCACCGGGACGCCAGCTCAATTATCTTTTGTAGGATCTCCTGCTGTTTATCAGCGCTTACCAGCACAAAGTCTCCACCGTACTCGGGGTATCTTCCCTGATTTATCCTGTGAGCGTTGAGGACAATCTTGCTTTCGGATTCCTGTCTGTATATTTCCGTCAGACGGGAGGTATATATATAACCGCTTTCTATCAGATCGCCCAATACATTGCCTGCTCCCACCGACGGAAGCTGATCGGCGTCTCCTGTCATTATTAGCCTGCCTTCCGGTTTAAGAGCCCTGCACACAGCCCCCATCAGCATCAGATCCATCATAGACGCTTCGTCTATAATTACCACATCGTAGTCTAGGGGATTATAGGCATTGCGGCCAAAAGCCATGCTGTGCGCCTCCTCATCGTAATAATACTCAAGGAGCCTGTGGACTGTCACGGCGGCTTTTCCGCCTGTCTGAGTTATCCTCTTGGCAGCTCGTCCTGTGGGAGCGGCCACAGCGACTTTTAATCCACCGGCCTCCATGATATTTATCAACGTGTTTATTATGGTGGTCTTTCCCGTTCCCGGTCCTCCTGTTATGACGGATATGCCGCGGCAAAGTGAATTTTTTACTGCGTCGGTCTGCTGGGCAGATAATTTAACGCTGCCTTTTGCTTCTGCCTTTGCGATTACAGCGTCCATATTGGCGAAAAGCTTTGGAGGAGCCGCATCTTTCATCTGGACTATCCTGCTTATGATCTGACACTCGGTCTTATAATAGCCGTAAAAGTAGAGAACCTCCCGTCCGCCCAGTACGGTAAGTTGAAGATCGCCGGTAAGAGCCATATCCTCCATCACATCTTCTACGTTCTCCCTACTCAGATCTAAAAATCCCGCTATCTGGGCGCAGAATTCACGAGCGGCTACAAAGGTATTTCCTCCCGCTACATAGACGGAAAGGCCGTGGCGTATAGCCGCCTCTATCCTGTAGGAGCTATCCTCCTCTATGCCCATAACTTTTGCCGCCTTATCCGCCTTGTCAAACTTCATGGCAGGAAACTCGTCAAGGAGCCAATAGGGATTGTCCTCTGTAAGTGCTATGGCTGCTTCTCCCACCAGAGCGAAAATTTTTATTATGTAATAATCGGAAAAGCCCAGACCGCGTAAAAACAAGGTCACCTCCGGGGTGACCTGGCTTATCTTTGTTATCTGCTGATTTCTGTCTGTGTTTTCCATACTGCTGTTCTCTTGATTATCTCGTCCAGTGAATACCTCTTAAAGCTGCCGCCACTTTGTTCTTGCTGTATACTTTGGCAAGTTTCAATAGCTGCTCCCTGGTATTTTTCTTCGGATGAGTATGTATCTCTTCCGTAAGCATGTTCAGTATCTTCTGAGCCTTGTCTCTATCGCATATGCCGGCTTCTATGAGATCATTGGCGTCTATTTTGAGATCCTCAGGAAAGATAGGCTCTCCAAATTTATGGATCTCGTCCAGCATAAATATCTTGCTCCTTATTTTTGTCTCAGAATCATAACTGAACACTATTCTCTGAGCTTTTTCCATACTCAGGAGAAACTCATAGCGTTCCATGCTCCTCTGATATATGAACTTCTTCAGCGCCGGTTTATTGTTGGTAAAGTACAGCTTAGGCAGATCGTTTACGGCGTCCACCAGATGCTGATGAGTGACTTCGTCGAAGTTCAGTCTGTCGATTGCCGGTCTTATCTTTTTCTTATCTATGCAGGCGAAGAATAATCCCAGACGTCTGTCCTCCACCGGCTGAGTCTTGTCTATATTCTGGCTGAGAGTAGTCAGATCCTGCATCTCGCGTTTAGTCAGTCTGTCTACTGCATTCTGCCCTATTATATCAGCGATCATCCCCGTTCCCAAGAGCATGGACAAGCCTTTGCCTGCGGCAGGAGCCGAAAGCATGCCTGTGAACTCATCTCTGATTTTAGACGGATTTACTTCTGACAGCATAGTATGGCCTGAAACTATTGCGTCATAGACTGACTTGTGAAGGTCGAAATCCAGCTCGGCGGCAAGTCTAAGGGCCTTGATCATTCTAAGTGGGTCTTCCCGGAAACGAGCGCCGGCGTCGCCTACGGTCCTTATGAGCTTATTCTTTATATCGGCTCTGCCGTCATAAGGGTCCATGAGGCTATCCTGACTCTCGGCTATAGCATTGATCGTAAAGTCGCGGCGCGCCAGATCCTCCTCTACGGTGGCGACAAAATCAGCGGCCAGCAGGCGGCCCTGTTCGTACTGATCGCCGGCTCTGTAGGCGGCAAGGTCTATGATTATTCCCGATTCGCCTGTCACTTCGCCGTCCTTGTCGACGATCTCTTCTATGTATTCAAATCTGATGACTTCAAACTTCTCGCTCAGCACCTTTGCATCGGGAAACAGTCTCTTCATGTCTGCAAGTCTGGCATTGGTGGAGATATCCCATCCGAAAGGCTTTTTCCCCGCCAGAGAATCGGATATACACTCTCCGACTACGTACGCTTCGAATCCCGATTGCTGCAGAGTTCCCATGATTCTGCCGACTTCTTTAGGTAATTTTACTAACATTTGTCTTCCTCTCCTTCATTGGGCTTATACAGTTTTCTGTTATCCAATGCCCACACACGTTCGCTGAAAGTTCCGGGCAGCGTAGATACAAGAGCATCCTGCATATCGAACATCCTGGCGTCCAGAACATCGAGATAGTGCAGCGCTTCTGCCTCAGGAAACAGCGGCTTTTTCGGACTTCCGAATTCCGGCTCATAGTGATGGGAAAGAATCATATGCTCCAGCATTATAGCCTTTTCTCTCGGAAAGCCCAGTTCAAGAGTCAGCCTGTCTATGGTCTTCACTCCCTGTATTATATGTCCCAGCAGCTGGCCTTCAAAGGAATATCCTGTAGCGATTCCGTCAGGATCAGCCATGATTTCGTTGAGTTTCTCTATATCATGTATTATAACTCCGGCACATAACAAGTCTCTGTTAAGGTTTGTGTATACTTCACAGATTCTTTCTCCTGTCATCAGCATACGTTTCATGTGATAGAGCAGTCCTGCCAGCTCGGCATGGTGGTTCTTCTGCGCTGCGGGATAGTACATGAGCTTTTCCCTGTTATCTGTAAGGAGCTTTATGCAAAGTTTCTTAAGATCCTGATCTTTCATGCTGCCGGCTGTTTCATATATATAGCCGAACATATCCTCAGGCACTTCAGGCGCGGCCTTTACAAAGTCTTCCATGTGCTGACCGTCATCCAAAGCCGCAGCCCTTATTCTCTGTACTCTCAGCTGAAGCTGTCCTGCCCACTCGGTGACGACAGCCTTTATCTTGACTATGGATTTTTCACCGATGGCTTTAAGCACGGGATATTCGGCATCGCTCACATCCCATTTTTTGCCGGAAATTTCTCCCGACTTATCGGCCAGCAGAATATCGAGATACTGTTTCCCGTTGGCGCCCACTTTTATGGCAAGGGTCTTGGCCATGAAAAAATCGGTTATCTCCTGGTCTTTTCTCAGGTCTTTAACAAAAACTTCTTTCATACAGTCCTTTCCTTTAACAAGCATCTGTCAAATTTAATAGCTTTTATCTATTATAATACAAAAGGTGTCCTGCCGCAAGACATTTGACGCGTCCGGCCGGCCAGATCTGACTGGCCGGAATATTAAGTTTTTTTGGAGAAGAAGGAGGGGGCCGGGATCTTTGGAGAGGAGTCGGAAGGTTCTATCGGCGGCTCCCAGTAAAGCTTTGGCGGTGGGATCCCACGGTGGACTCTCGGTAAAGCCTTGGGGGTGGGATCCCACGGCGGACTCTCGGTAAGCTTTGGCGGTGGGATCCCACAGCGGACTCTCGGTAAAGCGGATTTTAAAGCTGTTTGCGAGACTTTTTGACGGTGCGTTCTCGGTAAGTTGAAATTTAAGGCTGTTTGCGGGAATTTTCTGTCGGTGTATTCTCGGTAAGTCGAAAATTAAGGCTGTTTGAGAGACTTTTTGACAGTACGTTCTCGGTAAGTTGAAATTTAAGGCTGTTTGAGAGAGTTTTTGACGGTGTGTTCTCGGTAAATTGAAATTTAAGGCTGTTTGAGAGAGTTTTTTGCTGGTGTGTTCTCGGTAAATTGAAATTTAAGGCTGTTTGCGGGACTTTTTTACCGGTGCGTTCTCGGTAATTCGAAAATTAAAGCTCTTTACGAGAATTCTGAGAGCTGCGTTCTCGGTAAGTTGAAAATTAAGGCTATTTACGAGAATTCTGAGAACTGCGTTCTCGGTAATTCGAAAATTAAGGCTGTTTGCGAGAATTCTGAGAACTGCGTTCTCGGTAAATCGGAATTTAAGACTGTTTGCGAGAGTTTTTGTCGGTGTGTTCTCGGTAAATTGAAATTTAAGGCTGTTTGAGAGAGTTTTTTACCGGTGCGTTCTCGGTAATTCGAAATTTAAGACTGTTTGCGGGAATTTTTTGCTGGTGTGTTCTCGGTGAATTGAAATTTAAGACTGTTTGCGGGAATTTTTTGCCGGTGTGTTCTCGGTAAGTTGAAAATTAAAGCTGTTTGCGAGACTTTTCAGCATAAAAATTGGGTAGGAACGGTTGCGAGAGGTCGTCTGCCACTGCAGGACGGCCAAAAACTCCCGCAAACGCTCTGTAATTCAAGTTTGCCGGGACTTGTCAAGAAAAAATTCCCGGTAAGGAGCCAAAAAGGCGATCTACCGGGAATTACATCCCCCCCCGAGCGATCTCAATCAGGCCGGGCAGAGTTTCGCAGTAAATCAGCGTTGGCCAGTCCAGTAACGCTACCGATACATACACCGTAATTCTATAAAAAATAGCTTCAGATAAATCAGCTGCGACCCGCCATCTGGCAGATAAGGGGCTATGCCTCAAAGGACCTCGTGTCTCTATCTAAAAGTCGACAGGAGCTGCCTGCAGGCAGCTCCTGTCTTTCTATTTCCTATTTCACGTCGCTCATGTCGTACAGCGCCGTCTGTCCTTTCGTGAACCTGTGATAGGCAGTCAGGGCGTAATACGCCTGCTCTGTGGCCATGGCGTCAGAAGTCTGCTGCGCAGTCTGATCGAGAGTATGTTTAAAGCCTCCGTCATCAGAATAGAAGCTCAGCAGGGCGTCTATAAGGGATTTATCATTTTTGACGAACCTCTCATCTTCATTCGGATCTATACCCAAAGCTGTGAGAGCTACGATCACCTGGGAGCATGATTCGCTGTTGGCGTTACCCCAGCTTGAGTATCCCCCGTCTTCTCCTTGCATATCGGACAAACACCGAACGGCCTTATCTGCTGCATCCTTCACCGTTTCGTCTTCATAATAAGCGGCGAGAGCCTGCAGCGCCATCCCCGTCATATCCGGATCGGCGGTGTCTCCCACAAGCGCCCAGCCGCCGTCCTTTGTCTGAGAGGATATTATCTCATCCAGAAGCGCTTCTCTCGTGGTCTGCCTTCCGCCGTCCTGCACGTCAGGGATATTATAGTCTCCGCTGTCCAAAGCAATCAGAGCCCATATGGTTCCATTGAGGCCTTGTCTGCTTACGAAATCCATATCTGAAAGGCCTTGTATGAGGTCATACCCGGCAAAGTCAGCGGGATTCTCTCCGAGGGCTGTCAAAGCCAATATTATTCTTGAATTTTCAGTGGACTTGCTCTTGTCCAGCTGTCCCTGCTCATTTATATTCTCTTTGACATACTTCTCCACATTATATAAATATGCTTCTTCAGCTTCTTCGGACAGACCTGTTCCCGAGCGAGCGAGGCCTATTACTACCCATTCTCCTCCTACTGAATTTACAGAAGGGGAAGTCTCTTCTGTCATCTCTTTAAGATATTTGCCTGTCTTCTCATATTTATCGTCTACACTGTCGCCGCCGCATCCCGATAGCAAAAACAGCATCAAAGCTATAAGTACGATGATCTTGCCTGAATCTCTGGATCTCTCCTTCATATTACACCTGTGCGTTTCCGTCGCACCCTCCTCTTTTTATTATACTAATATATTACTACTTGCCCGGGGACGTTGTCAATGGAAATCCCTCATCTTTCGCTGCCTCAATCGCCTGTTTGTCAGAAGACCCATAGAGCGCGCCGACAGTCTCGGCTCTGATTTAATTCTTGATTTTCCTGCGAAAAATACATACAATAATCATATATACTGATTTTCTCACGGAGGATGATTAAATGGAATCTAATTCAATTAAAGGATTCGACGCTAAAAAGGTCAAAGATGATATAATAGTCTGGATAAGGGAGTGGTTCGCCGAAAACGGTCCCGGCTGCAACGCTGTAGTCGCCATTTCCGGAGGTAAAGACAGTTCTGTGGTAGCCGCGTTGTGCTGTCAGGCTCTGGGTCCGGACAAGGTCATAGGCGTTTTGCTTCCGAAAGGAGAGCAATTCGATATCGACGTCTCCCTCGCCCTGATAAAACATCTTGGCATAAGGCACTATGAAATAAACATTAAAGATTGTTTCGACGGTCTCATGAACGAAATTACCGCTCAGCTGCCTCAGGTTGCAGTTCAGACCGTGACTAATCTGCCGCCTCGCCTTAGAATGGCAGCCACATACGCTGTTTCTCAGTCTTGCGGCGGCAGAGTGGCCAACACCTGCAATCTCAGCGAAGACTGGGTCGGATATGCCACAAGATACGGAGACGGAGCCGGAGATTTCAGCCCTCTGAGCAGACTGACCGTGCAGGAGGTCAAGGCCGTGGGAAGGGAGCTGGGTCTGCCTTCCATGTTCGTGGATAAAACTCCTATAGACGGACTTCAGCCCAAGACTGATGAAGAAAATTTAGGCTTTACTTATGCCGTTCTGGACAGATATATCAGAACAGGACAGATCGACGATGAAGAAACAAAAGATCGCATCGACAGGCTCCATGCCGCCAATCAATTCAAATTGAGATTCATGGACTGCTTCCCTTATGATCCGGCCTGATTCTCTACCCAACGTAGGTTGCACCAGATCGAATCATGATGTAAGCTTTCATTATCAAAACGACGGAGGAGACTATGGAAGCATTTGTAACAGGTACCACTATTAAAAAACTTCGTGAAGAGAAGCGGATGACTCAGGGCGAGTTGGCGCAGATGATAGGCGTGAGCGATAAAGCAGTAAGTAAATGGGAGACGGGCAGAGGGCTCCCTGACATCTCTCTTCTTGAGCCCCTTTCCCGGGCGCTGGGCATCTCGGTGGCGGAACTGTTTGCAGGTCAGCACGTGACCAACGCCAACAGACATTCCAATATCAGAAAGATGAAGTTTTACGTATGCCCCGTATGCGGCAACGTCATCTATTCAGTAGGAGAAATATTCGCTTCCTGCTGCGGAGTCAGGCTCCCGGCGCTGGAGGCCGAAGCCGAAGATGAAGAACACCACATCGCTGTGGACAAGGTGGAAGACGAATACTATATCACTTTAGATCATCCTATGGATAAATCTCATCATATCTCATTCATGTGCTATGTCACTTCAGATGAGATTCACTTCAAGAAGCTGTATCCGGAACAGGCTGCCGAAGCGCGATTTTTTTCAAAGGGGCATGGGCACATATACGTATACTGCAAGAGACACGGTTTATTCGGCAAAAGGATATGAAAAAAGAGAGGCTTTCGCGGCCTCTCTTTTCAGTGCTCTCATATCTTTTCAGGGAAGACATATCGCGGTAGTCCCACGCTGTGTTTTCCGTATTCTATGGCTTCCTCAGGGCATCTGCATATACAGGCCATGCAGTGGGTGCAATTATCTCTCCATACCGGTTTTCCGTCTTTCAGACTGATATTGCTTAGCGGGCATAATTTTACACATAAGCCGCAGGAGACGCAGCGGTCTGTAGCGTAGAACTTCTTGGCATGAACCCATGTCAGATAGAAAAGATCGTTGACTATACCGCTGTTCATCTTGTCTCCCAAAGATATGTCCTGAGGAAGAAAACTTTCGTCCCTGCTGATAGAAAGCGCCGCCCGGTCTATCATGCTTTCCGACTGCTCTATGATCTTCAGCGCCTCGTCCTCCGGCGGAGTAGTAAACATCGCGATGTAATTCTCAGGCATAATTATCGCTTCACATCCGCAGTAATTCATTCCTTTTTCTTCGCACAGCTTTTTGAGACGCTTGCCTGCGTCGCCGACGCTGCCGCCACAGGTCATGACAAAGTATATATCCTTACTGCCTGAAAGCGCAGCACGTTTCACCCAGTCCGTGACGATGCGGGGCATCCTCCAGGCATAAGTGGGAGCTACGACTATCCATGGGCGTTCAGAATGAAGACCTGAAAAATCATTGCTCCTTATTTTTTCGAAGAGATTTACGACCTGATCGTCTATCTTATCGCCTATTCTCTTTGCTGCGTATTCGCTGTTTCCTGTCCCGGAAAAATATAAAATCATGGTTATTCCTCCTTTATGAGTCGGCGCCGATATATCGTATGCTCTCGTAAATGGTGTTTGTCAGATCCGCCATTTCTTTCCATCTGGTCTCATCAGCGCCCAGATAATAATAATTCCTTGTTCCTTCCCTGCGCATAGCGACTATGCCGGCTTCCTTCAATATCTGAAGATGATGAGAAACCGATGGTCTCGTCAGGTGAGTCTTGGCTGCTATCTCTCCCACGCGGATGCCGGACAGATCGCTCTCCAGCAGCGTCAATAAAATGAGCTGTCTCGTCTCATCTCCTATGGCGGTGAAGGCGCTCTGACATTCTCTGAAGCCTCTGACGATCTGCTTCAGATTCGTTTCACATTCTCTCCCCATTCTCAAACCTCCTGTAGATACGCGACGTCCGGTTTTTTACAGGTAACCAGTCTCAAAAAACCTCACATAGTCTTTCATTATTGTGTACGCTTTGCCGTGATTTATTTCAATATTATGGGCGGCGCAGGCCGCCGCCCGCACCGGTCTTCATGGATGATCGCCTTGTGAAATTTCATGTTTCAAATTTCTTCCGTTAAAGTTACTTGACCATTATATCAGACTGTCCACCGGCTCACAACATCGGTAAAGAAATCCGTTACCATCGAACTTGCTTATCTGCATTGTCCGCACAAATTATAAAGAGGCCCAGATGTTTTTCTGCGCCTCTTTCAATATTTATATGTCTGTACTACGGCTTGCAATTTTCAAACCCGTACACTTTTACGCTTTTTCCATCATCACGGTGGCTTTGAACAAGTCTCCGTCAACGGTTATTTCAAAGACTCCATTCATCAGTTTGACCAGATCTTTGGCGATAGCAAGTCCCAGACCGCTTCCTTCAGTATTTCTGGACTCATCTCCCCGCTTAAACCTCTCCATCAGTTCATCTGCGGAAATATTCAGAGGAGCGCCGGAAATGTTCTTTACTTCGAAGATCACCATTTTTTTCGCTTCGGCGTTCTTAGGTTCTGTTTCCCTGATGTCGATATACACTCTGCTGTTATCCATGGCATATTTTGATACGTTGCCCAACAGGTTTTCAAGTACTCTCCACATCAGCTGCCCGTCGGCCATGATATGAGTATCATCACATTCATTTTTGACTTGTATTTGCAGGCCTCTGGCGGACAGTCTTTCTTCCATCTCCGCCAAACTCTGAGTCATGAGAGACGACAGGTCGATGGATTCCATATTCACCGGTATGGCTCCGGAAGACGCTTTGGCCGCCTCAAAGAGATTCTCGGTCAGATCTTTCAGCCTCTGAGTCTTGTTGTCTATTATGTCCAGATACTCAGGCGCGTTGGGACTGTCAAGTCCTTCCTGCTTCATTAGATCTATATAAGAGATCATGGAAGTCAGAGGAGTCTTCAGATCGTGAGACACGTTGGATATGAGTTCCGTCTTCATCCTCTGATTCTTCAATTCGTTCTGCACCGCTATGTTAGAAGCCTGTGATATATCATTTATCCCCTCTGCCATGCGGTCGAATTCGCCCTTAATCCCTTTGGCGTCCTCTTCCACCGGTATCTTATATGACAAGTTGCCGCTCTTTACTTCTTCTATACCTTCCTTTATGGCGGTAAACTTCTTCACTTGTTTAGGTACGAATATGAGTATCAACACCAGCATCACCGGCAGCAATATCCATGTAGCTGACAATATAGCGCCTGCCATGAGAATGATGATCACCTTGAGGAGAGTCTTATCGCTTCCCTTTATGCTGCGGTAGATAGCCAAAAATGCTCCTCCCAGCAGAGATTTCTCCCAGAACTGTTTGGTTTTTATCTTCTTCAACAAAGATAGGAAGCACAGCAGAAACATAGATACGCTTACCACAAGCCCCACCATGCAATAAGTCATCCCTATCTCTTTTGTCAGAGGTCCTGAAAAGTAGGAGTCCTCGCCTCCCGTGCTCTCCCATACTCCGAGATAGTCCCCTCTGAGCCATATCTCATACAATACCACAGTTATGGATCCTGCCCATACTCCGGCGAGGGAGGCTACGATTATCTGAAGTTCGCTCCACATCTTATCAAACCATGTCAGATGTACGCTGCCGTCATCGTTCAGCTTTCCTTTTCCGGTCATAAATGCAAGCAGTATCAGGAGCCCTGCCACCAGCAGTATAGCCAACATTCCCCATATTCCTATGTTGTTTTGAAGCTGATCGTACTTGCTCTGGTCTATTATGTTCCCGGTATAGAAATGCCAGTCGTCCGGGCTGATATCCTTTGCCCATGACATGGTCCCCAATGCCGAAAATATGGTCGCGGCCACAGTCAGGGCGCAGGCGGCTATGACTTCTGTTATGAAAACTGCCGCATAAATACCGCTTCTCGTCTTAGAATTTTTCAATCTTGTATCCAATTCCCCACACCACCTTTAAATATCTAGGATTCTTCGGGTCTATCTCTATCTTTTCTCTTATTCTTCTTATATGCACCGCTACTGTGTTCTCCGGACTGTAGGCAGGCTCGTTCCAAACCTGTTCGTATATCTGTTCTATACTGTAGACTCTGCCTGCGTTCTCTGTCAGCAGTTTTAAAATACCAAACTCAATGGGCGTTACGATAACCTGCTCTCCATCCAAAGTTACTCTCTTTTCATTGTCGTCCACAATCAATCCCCCCGATCTGTAGACGCCCGATTGAGCGGGACTGCCGGAAAGCGATCCCAGATTCACATATCTTCTGAGCTGCGATTTTACTCTTGCTATCAGCTCCAACGGATTAAAAGGCTTGGTCACATAGTCGTCGGCTCCTACGTTCAGACCCGTTATTTTGTCGTAGTCTTCTGACTTTGCGGAAAGCATTATAATTGGAATATTCTTTTCTTCTCTCAGTTTCATCGTAGCCTGTATTCCGTCCATCTGCGGCATCATCACGTCCATGATTATAAGATGCAGGTTCTCTCTTCTGGCGGTATTCAGCGCTTCTACCCCATCGAAGGCTTTGAATACATTGTACCCCTCATTTCGCAGATATATCTCTATGGCTCCTGCTATCTCTCTATCGTCGTCGCAGACCATGATGTTGATGCTCTGATGATTTTCCATTTACTTTGCTTCTCCTTTCGCCTCATGACTATATATTATAGACTCATCTTTACAAAAAAGTCCATCGTTTTCTTACAAAATTCTTAATTAAAAAGGCCCTATCAGCCTGTCTCACCGGACGGTGACGGCTGCCGGGCCTCCCTTATCAATCAGTTGCTTACTCTTGGGCGATTATGGCCTGCAGCACCTTATTGGCTACCGGTCCGGCTACAGAAGAACCGTAGCCGCCTTTTTCCACACAGACCACAAAGGCGAGATCGCCGGAATATCCGCAGAACCAGGCGTCCGGCGTTCTACCCGGCGCGCCTTCGGCCGTTCCGGACTTGGCTCTGAGCTCAAGTCCAGGGTAATTTCTATCACCGTAGTTAGAAGTAACGTTGTTTCTCATAAGGGCGTCCATCTTAAGCGCCGTATCTGAGTCCAAAAGGTCAACGCTTCCACCGTCGCTTCCCGAAAGCAGGACCGGCGAGGAGGCCGTTCCGCCGCCGGCAATCGCTCCCATGTAGACCATCAGCGACAGAGGGTTGACCTGATCTTCAAACTGACCGACGCCGGCCCACCCCAGGTTGATATTATAAGTATCAAAGTTAAAGCTGCCCGGAACTGACTCTATTCCGTTTATATCGTAAGAACTGGTCAGCCCCAGATGGTTGACTATTTCGTTCATCGCTTCTGACCCCAGTTCGAGAGTCAGCGAGGCGTAAGCGCAGTTGCACGACTTGGATAAGGCTCCGTATATATCCACATTGCCGTGGGCGCTCTGGCATGTCACCTTTTCTCCGTCTATCTCGTAAGATCCCGTACATCTGAAAGACCAGCTGTCAAGATCCGCTTTGTTCTCTATGGCCGCAGCCGTAGTTACCAGCTTAAAAGTAGAGCCGGGCGTTGCGGCAGCCGAAAGGATCTTATTTATATAAGAACCGGATTCTGCATTCTCGGCCTGCTCAGGATAAGCAGGGTCGTAAGTAGGTTTACTCACCATACAGAGTATATCTCCAGTCCTCCAGTTGTATACTCCTACAAATCCGTTGCGGTTTCCCATGGCTTCATATGCGGTCTTGGACGCCTCCGCGTCTATGGTGAGATTCAGCTCTCTGTTATCGGCAAAGAGAAAGCCGTTAGTCCCTGTCAGTATATTATATCCTATTATCTCGCTTCTGAAGGCGTAATTCACTGCCGTAGAAACGTTCATTCCGTAATCTCCCACCACTTGCATGGTAGCTTTTCTTATGTTCTCATCTTCATTATAATGAGGTCCGTCTCCGTCATTAGTCAGAAGTTCAACGCCGTTTCTGTCATAGACAGAGCCTACGGCCAGCCTTCCTCCCGAATATACGTGAGCATTGGCGTAGAAAGAAGCCCAGTCGTCGCCGTCTTTCACAAACTTAACTCCGAAGACTATGAGTCCTATAACCAGCGCGGCGGCCAATATCAGGCAAAGCACCGCACGTCCTTCCATCTTTTTCATATCTTGCCACCTGCTTTCACTGCGATACTGGCCCTCTCTCTGGTGTCAGCCGCTTTCAGAAAGGCCAGCAGAGCCCATGAGACCATCATACTGGTACCTCCGTTAGATACAAACGGAAAAGTAACTCCTGTAAACGGCAAAAGATCCACGCAGCCGAATACGTTGAGCATGGTCTGGAATATGAACATAGACATGGCCCCGCAGGCGGCTATAGTGTAGTATGTAGATCTTCCTGCAAAGATAGATCTGTAAGCGAATATGGACAAGGTCACTATAGAAAGCACCGCCAGTACAGCTATGATGAATCCCCACTCTTCTATGAGCATCCCAAATACCATGTCTGTATCGGCCGCCGGAACACTTTCGAGCCAGCCTTCTCCCGGGCCTACTCCGATCAGGCCTCCGCTGGCAGCTGCGCTCATGGTTCTGCTCTGCTGAAATCCGGCTCCGTCGACTACCGCCGCTTCCCACACGTGTGTCCAGGACGCAAATCTGCTGGCCACATACGGCTTAAATCTTAAGATCATGAATCCTCCTGCCGCGGCAGCCCCCACCATGAGAGCCAATTTAGAAAAGTCTCCGCTTCTCAGGAAGGATATTATCAAAAATGTTACGAAGAATATGATAGCCGTTCCGAAGTCTCCCATCAGTCCCAGACAGCCGAAGCAATAGACGGAGAAGATCATGAATATGGTCAGATTCTTCTTCTCATACAGCTCGTCGAGAGTCGCGGCTCCGATCCATACGAACACTACCTTTACTATCTCAGAAGGCTGAAATGAAAAGCCTCCTATATCTATCCAGTTTCTGGCGCCGTAGCTGAAAGTTCCTATGGTCAGATTGGCCAGCAGAAGTACTGCGGCCGCCGCCAGCAATATCCACCTGAGCTTCTTAGTCCGGTCCAGATTTCTAAGCACTACGCACATGACTATCATCGCACAGGCGCCCAGCGCTATAGCTATAAACTGCTTAAACATACTCTCCGGTGCAGAGGAGGCTACCACCGCCAGACTTAGAGTTGACAAAAAGAAAGCAATCGTTTCCATCTCAAAGGCAGTATTGCCGAATCCCCTCATGACAGCAACGTATACCCACATTATGATCATTAGGCCCCCCATGGCCATAAAAACCTGCGTATAATACGCCTCTCCCAGAGCTATCAGAAGCTGAAAAGCAGTCAGAAGCTGAAAAAGCGTAAGGGCTGCCAGCGAAGGGCCCGCCGACATGAAATGAGTATCAGAACGCCTCATAGCAATGTTATTGTTCTTTTCTTCCACGCTTATAGGCATGAGAACCATCTCTGTGAGCCCTGCCCTGATGACATCGCCGTACTCGATATTTACGGCTTCTCCCATCTGTCCTATCTTATTCTTTTTGCTCTTTAAGCTGCGCCTTGCTCCTACTGCGCTGCCTACTTCTTCATCGTTAATCAGAGTCCCGTTCTTTGAACCAAGGTCTCTGTAAGTCCATTCTCCCCTGGTATCTCTCATGAGTATTCCGTGATTTCTCGACAAAGCGGGGTCCTCTATGGAAATATCGCAGTTTTTATCTCTTCCTATCACGCTTTCCCAGTGGGTGACAGGTACGCTCATCTCTTCGGTCTCTACCGGTATCCCCTCGCCGTCTGTCCTGAACACCCTCATGTTCATGTAGGCCCAGACCTCGGACGGGTTTTTTGTCTGTAAAAGAGATCTTATAGATCTTATCAGTATGTATAGTGCCAAGATGACAAATATCCATCTTACGCCGGCCGTATAAAGATCGGTAAGCTGGATGCTTTTGCCAAAGATGTCAAAACTCATGTTGTCCGCCTTTCTGTATATAATCTCAATTCCTTTTTTGATATTGTACCACAGCGACGCAAAAAACAAAAGCTAAACGATCAACAAGATGACATCAGAAAACCGCAAATGTTTTTCGGCAGTTTTTTGCCCGGCCGGATTCTGTCCGTATTTTGGCCGGATTCTGACCGGATTTTGGCCGGCTGACTTCTGCTTTTCGCATGGCCGCGAACAAGGCTGAAGTCATTCTATCATATAACCAAACCCTCCGGTTGAACCTATAATTATGGTTGCCTCCTTTCGGCTTTAGCGAAGTCGCAATCTCTCCAAATTATAAAAAATGATGTTCGTTGTCCCACTCAGAGTCCCACTCAGATGAAGGCTTTTAGAGATTTTGAGTGGGTATGCCCCCACTCGAAATTATGTTTTTTATGAAATGAGTGGGTCCCTGTCCACTCGTTTTACGTTAAAACAAAGGTTTAAGTGGGGTAAAATTTCCACCTCAACACTAAAGAAGGCCATTTTATCGCATTTATTTACATTATATGTAATTTTGCGAAGGGAGTATACCCTCTCGTTCGGATTAAAATATTTGATTCGAGTGGGTTGGGGTCCACTCGTTTTCGTAAAAGTTTGCGTTTTGAGTGGGCCTGCACCCACTCGTTTTAATAAAAGTTTGCATTTTGAGTGGGCCGACACCCACTCGTTTTTTGTGAAAGTTATGAATCGAGTGGGCAGATTATCAGTGAAAGTGCAAAAAATTTTAATTTTACAGCAATGTTCTTACATTATATGTAATTTTGCAAAGGGCGTATACCCACTCGTTCGAATCAAAATGTTTGATTCGAGTGGGGTTTCACCCACTCATTTTCGGTAAAATAGCTGTTTCGAGTGGGTCGACACCCACTCGTTTTAATAAAAGTTTGCGTTTTGAGTGGGCCGGCACTCACTCGTTTTCAAGTTTTTCCGGCTTTTGAGTGGGGCATAACCCCACTCGTTTATGTAATTTTAATAAAAATACCCTCTTTACCGGATAAGCCGGTAAAGAGGGCGCGTATTAAGATGACTGTCTCACTTTTTCATGAACTCAGGAGTCGCTCTAATGGCCGCAGGAATGTCCCCCGTGGCCGCAGCCGCCTTCATGATTGTGGCTGCCGCAAGTATGTCCTTCTGAGTGCTGGTGATCGTGATGATTGCACTTTACATCTGGATCATATCCGAGGTTTCCCGACAGGAGATCTTCTACAGCCTTATCCGCCTCTCCCGTGACTCCTCCGTAGAGCTTGATTCCGGCTTCTTTAAGGGCGCTTTGCGCTCCCGCTCCTATTCCGCCGCAGATCAGAGTATCCACTCCCTCCGCCTTAAGGAACCCCGCCAGCGCTCCGTGACCGTTTCCGTCTGTTCCCAGTATCTTCGTTTCACCGATCTTTCCATCGTTTATCTGGTATACTTTAAACTGCTGGGTATGTCCGAAATGCTGAAATATCTGTCCATTCTCATAAGTTACTGCTATCTTCATGATTTCCTCCGTTTATTTTTTATTTTGATCTGCAAAGCCGCGGCAGTGCAGCTCATCACGTCTTGATTTTTATTTTGCCGAAACCTGACATGCGGACTTTTTTCGGTGTCTCTGGCAACCTCCGCATCCGCAGAAAGTCTCTTCTCCCCGGCAGAGTTTGTAATCTCCCCCCTCTATCCTGAGTCTTACTCCTTCTACCAGCGCCCGGGCTATCTTTCTCCTGGCGTTATTGTATATCTGCTGAACAGTAGTTCTGGCTACATTCATATATTCACCACATTCTTCCTGAGAGAAGCCTTCCTTATCTATGAGCCGTATAGTCTCATATTCATCTACAGTCATTATTATTACCTTATTTTCTTCATAATTCTCTGCCGGAACAAATTCGGTGTTTTTTGGCATACAGCATACTTTTCTGCATTTTCTCGGTCTTGGCATATGTTCTCCTATTTAAAATTCTGACAAGTTTATGGCATATGCCATTTATGTCCTTATTATAAACAAATTTATGGCATATGTCAATAACTTTGCAAATTTTTCATTCGATGAAGCTAAAATCATTATGTCACCCGTTTTTTTTAATCAGGTGACGTCGTTTGGCCGTAATCAAAGCCGGACTTCTAAGCATCTGCATGCAAGTTTTGGCGTATATAAAAAATTTGCCCACACGTCCGATCAGACAGACCGGACGCACAGGCAGACTTGTTTCACACTATTCCTTCTTACTATTCAGCTTTTCTTTTTCGCGCGCTTTAGCCTTTTTCTTATTGGCTTTGCTCTTGCGGCGTTTTGCCTTGCGGTTAGCCACTCTTCTCATATAAGTAGGGGAAGGCGGCTTCACACCCGCTTTTTCGAGCACTCTGGGCCATGCCCCCAAGCGCCTTTTTATGTACCTTGAGGCTGTTACCTCGTCAACCTTAGGCGGTCTTCCGAACTCTTCAGTCTTTTCTCTTATAAACTGAAGGAGTTCTTCGTCGCTCATTGCCGCATACTTTTTCTGCGCCAACAGCGATTCTTCTTCTCTTAAATCATCTACTACTTCTTTTTCATTCATAATCAATTTTTCCTGGATAAGCAGAATACATATACAAGAAGTATATGTTTCTGCTATCCATTCTGCTGAGTATTAAGAGGAAAAGAGTCTCTTAAATAGCAGTTCAAAGTAAGTCTGTATCTTTTCTTCTTTTGATTAAACTAATTCCTGATCCCCCCAAAAGTATCATCAGAAGCCACGGCGTCAGACTCTGATCCTCTCCTGTCTTAGGAGTATGGCTATCTTCGCCTTTCTGCTCATGGACGTCCTGATTTTCTGTCTCCTGTTTTTCAGTAATAGCGTCATAGACGCTTTCGGCTTTTATCAGCGAGTCGAGATTTTTCACAAGAGCCTTCTGACTGTCCGTAAGAGCGTTGTAAGCTGCTCTCGCCGCTTCTATGGCCTCTCTGCTGTCGAGAGTAATCTCATCTCCGACGGCCTCTATCAACCTGTCTACCTCGGCGGCAGCTTTTTTATCATTCTGCTCTTTTACAAGCAATCCGTACGTAGCCTCTGCCTTAGTAAGAGTTTCGAGATTTTTCACAAGAACCTTCTGACTGTTCGTAAGAGCGTCGTAAGCCGCTCTCGCCGCTTCTATAGTTTTCCCGCTATCGAGAGTCACTGCACCGATAGCCTCTATCAGCCTGTCTGCCTCGGCGGCAGCTTCCTTATCCGCGGCGTCTTTCAGTTCCTGATACTTGCTCTCTGCGGCTTTCAATGCGTCGAGCCCGGTTACAAGAACTTTTTGCTCATCCGTAAGAGCGTTGTAAGCCGCTCTCGCCGCTTCTATGGTCTCCCCGCTGTCGAGAGTCACTTCACCGATAGTCTCTATCAGCTTGTCTACAGAGGCGGCCTCCGCCTTATCTATCTCCTCTTTGTCAGCTTGTTCCTTAAGTTCCTGATATTTCTTTTCAGCTGCTTCTAAAGTATCAAGCTGTTTCACCAGCTCTTTCTGTTCCTTTGTCAAAGCGTCGTATGAGGCTCTGGCATCCTCGATGAGCAGCCGGCTTTCCAGACTCACCTCGCCTATGAGACTGATCTTGTCGTCTACAGCCTTGGCGGCGTTTATATCCTCCTGCCTTTCTTCCGAAGTTTTAAGAGCGTCTATAGCTTTCTTTGCCTTATCTACAGCCGCGTCTATCTGATCTTTTGATTCTGCCGCATTTATCTCATCTGCAGCAGTCTCTTTAATCGCATTAAACTTGGTAAGCTCCGGTTCGATATAGTCGAATGGGTCTTTATATTCTTCTATCTCTTTTATGGCCATACGCTTTTCAAGAGTGAGGGACGGCTTATCAGGATCTATGTCCTCCAGATCTTTGTCGGAAGCGGCAAGACCGTAAGGCGATAGCCCGTCCACCTCTACAGTTACCTGGCCGTCTTTTACGACTGCGCCGTCTTTACCGGACGGTCTGCTGACTCCGTAAGTGTATTCATTATCTTTGTCCTTCTCATCGTAATGAAGCACATGTATAGAAGTTCCTTCCAGCTCTTCGTAGACAGGTACTGTAAGCTTGAGAGGCTGATCTATCTTTACCTCTTCGCCGTCCTGCATTACTTTAATATCATACAGCTTGAAGAGAGAAGTTCCCTCCGGTATGAATTTTTTCATCGCTTCCCCGGCTTCAGTATCGTAAGTCATCGGCGTAACAGAAAGAGACATGTCTTTTGTCAAACCTGTTCCCTCGACGCAGATGCCCGTAGCGTCATCAGTCAGTTTGACTGATTCAGGTTTTTCAGTTTCATGAAGGGTTCTGAAAAATGCGGAAAGGACGAATATATCTCCGTTATAGTCCTCACAGTCCAAACTATACATCGGGACTACAGGATCACCGTTTTCATCCTCAAGAGTATCATAGCTGAGAATGGCGTTCTCCTCATCATAGGACGCTCCGTATTTCTCCACGTGAAGCAAGCTGAGATGAACTTTATCAAACCAATATTTTTCTTTCAGAAGAGGTTTGAGATCTATCTTATACTTGCCGTCCTCGATATAGTAGTCCGCTTCCAGACTCTGGTCAGAAAGGTCTGCGGCGTTCTCCTTAGGCACGGGATTCTCGTATCTTATATATTTCTCGCTCTGAGCCAGATCGACGCTGCGCAGATCTACTTTGGCCAGACAATTGCCTCCGAGAAACAGTTCGTCCAGCTTATCGCTGCACTGGCTGAGATCTATCTCTTTTAAATTGCCTCTTTGATAATACGATCCGTCGGGCCCTATGCCGAAGCTGAAAGGCTGATCAGCCTCGAAATACGGAACGGTGTAACTCTCGTCAGGCAGCCCCGATATAGTGAAATACCAGAGGCTCTTATATTCCTGGCCGAAGGTTATGTTCTCCGCTCCTATGATCTGTACCGACCAAAGATCCTTGACACCGCTCAGATCTACATCTTTGGCCCCTACCGTCCTCAGCCAGTTTATACATTCTTTATCTCCCAGCGTTATCTCATCACATATTACATCTATTGATCCAAGGAAAGGGCTGTCGGAAACGTCGATGGAGTGGAGATACCCGGTGTTAAGGCCCGTCAAAAATGCAGCGTTGCTGAGATCGACGGACGTTATCCCCGGCTGATTTCTGATATCTAACTCTCTTATCTTGACGTCCGAAAGGTCCAGCTCTCCCTTCAGAGAACCATCTCCCTGCTGAGGCTTCAGATTCAGCTCTATCACAGGTTCTCTGCCCAGCAGCATCTGCTGCCACCCCTCGATGCTCTCGATCTGAGCGGCCTCGGTTGTGTCTCCATTTACGGTAGAGCCTCCGCTCCACTGAATTCTAAACTGTGTATTTATCTTGCTGTTTTCTTCGTCTGTGGTGGGGACATCGTAGTTCTCATCCAAGGATGAAGAGCCTATATAGCCCAGTTCGTAATAATCCAGCACTTCGCTGTCGCCTCTTATGTCCTTATCTAAGGATTTTAGCCAGTTTCTGAAGTGGGGATCGGGAAAGTTCTCCTCTGTCACATCGCTCATGCTTATGCCTGTCGGCAAGTCAGAGGATATCTCTGCCCCATAGGCTGCCTGAGAAAGGAGAGGCCCGCCTGCCATCGAAAGGGCCAGGGCGGCGGCGGCAATCTTCTTAAATATGGTCTTTTTCACTTTGTTTTTCCTCTCTTAAAGCAAGCGACGGCAGAGAGGGATTATATCCTCTCCGCTGTTGCCGCAGTATTCATTGCCTACGCGTGTTCTTCTGGCACGGTATGAGGCAGCTTGACAGTATATTCTCTCACATACATGTTGGCCATCCTCACCTGTATGGTCAAGGTGTAGTCGCCTGCTTTAGGGAAGGTGAACTTGTACGTTCCGTCAGCCTCCGGCGTTATGCGCTTATTACCTGGTGCAAATACTCCGATCGACCTCTGGCTGTCGGCAGTCGCCACTCTGAGGTTGACATAGGCCGTATAATCTTCATCATCTATCTCAGGGCTGGACCAGGCAGCTTCATAGTCATTTTCAGCAGGGCCCAGGGTAGGCGTAAGCGCCAGGTTCTTGCCCTTCTCATCTGTCACCGAGAGTTCTGAAAGCATCATATTATATCCGTCAGGGTATACATAGACGTTGTAGGTTCTCGTATTGCCGCTGCTGTCTGTGACAGCTATATTCAGCTGCATCTCAACATAGCTGCCAACTTCTCCTTCAGGATGTTCAAAATAATACTCCATCCATGAACCGGCAGTATAAGCCTGTCCGTTTATAGTGGCCGAAGCTCCCTCTCCCAGATTAAGTTTTACATTGAATGTGTTGCCTGGTCTGCTTACTCTGGCAGTATACTCATAAACGTTCTTGTCAAAATCCTGATCGAGGGCGCCGTCCCCATAGCTGGAAGTCAGTTCTATACCGGTTATAGCCTCTTCGCTCTCGATCTTATTTACGGCGAAAGTATATCCGCTGTCATTTTTGAAATAAATGGTTCCGTCGCCGTCGGCCATCAGAGGGCTTATGCAGTACTGCTGCTTGCTGCTGTCAGGAAGATAGAGATCCTGATAGTCGCTTATGATTCCGCCGCTCTCAGCGAACACCTTTATTCCTCCCGGAGGCGCATTGTATGTGAAATACACATAGTTGCATCCATCGCTGCTCTCATATGCGTTGGAGAGCAGGCCGGCCGCCTGAGGATATCCCGGTGATACGACGGAGCTTATCTCTCCGAGACTCTCAGCGTCGTAAACGGCAAACACATGACCGCTGTTAGGGTCGAACTGGCTCGTTCCCGATATGCCCAGGTATACCTTGTTATCATAAACCGCAGGAGTACAGGTGGACATCCTGCCTTCTGTCTCAAAAGAGGCCTGCTGTAAATTATCTAACTCACCGCTGCTGACATCTACTCTGCAAAGGGATCCCGCTCCGTCCTGGCCCACAGTGTATTTTGTAGTGAAATACAGGTAGTCGCCGTCCTTTACTATGGCAGATCTGATCTGACCTCCCGTATCTGCTTCAAACAATATTTCGCCGCTTACAGGATCTACCATTCTCAGTATGCCGTCATCGCCTCCGTAAACCACATAATCGTCGGTGGCCAGAGCTCCGGACCAGTAATAGCCGTAGTCAGTTATATTTTCCCACTGAATAGAGCCGTCATCGGTGTTGACGCAGAAGAACGAACCCTGCCGGTTCTCTCCAGTCCACACTCCGGAGTAGAGATATCCCGTTCCGTCATATTCCTTGAAAGTGATAGGCGATATGGTCTGGCCCGTAATTTCTGCCTGGGCTACCCAGGACGGGTTCAGCGTTTCTCCCGCTTCATCTACTTCTACTGCCTGAATCCTTCCGCTTGAAATCTGAATGTACAGCTTGCCGTTTCCGTAGACCATAGGGTTGGTAGAATATCCGACGTTGCCCTCAAGGGCACATTCGCTTATTTTCTCCCCGGTCTCTTTATCCAGCATATATACGCTGCTTCCTACGCCTATGTAAGCGTAATCTCCTTTTACGATAGGCGGGGTAGGGCTGGCAGTCCAGCCTGTGCCGAACTTCTGAGCCCATTTGAGGTTAGCCTCATCCGCATTTCTCGGCGTCTGATACGTCACCACGCTGTTGTTGTCGGGATTGTCTCTGAATCCCAGCCAGTCGCCGTTTTCATCTGCGTGAACCAGCTGCGCAGGCGTAAGAGTGAACAGCATCGCCGCAGCGATAGTCACTATACCTGTTTTCTTAATGAAATTTTTTTTCATTTCACATTCTCTCCTTTCTCTTATTTGAAAATATTATTATATTGAGAACACAGGCTGCCATGATCAACGCTAAGTATCCCATGGAGCTGTCGTCTCCTGTCTTAGGCGCAGCATTGTCCTGCTGTTCTTCAGGACTGAGGCCGCCGCTTTCCTGGCCTCCTCCAATCAGCGCCAAATACTGCGCTTCTGCTTTTTCAAGGTTGGAGAGTCCGGTTACCAGAGCCTTCTGCTCGTCTGACAGCGCGTCGTACGCCGCTCTGGCAGTTTCTATAGATTCTTTGCTGCCGAGAGTTATATCATCACCGATGGCTCCTATCAGACTGTCTACCTCGGCGGCAGCTTCTTTATCGGCGGCAGCTTTCAGTTCCTGATACTTGCTCTCTGCGGCTTTCAATGCGTCGAGCCCGGTTACAAGGGCTTTTTGCTCATCCGTAAGTGCGTCGTATCCTGCTCTCGCTGCTTCTATGGCCTCTCTGCTGTCAAGAGTAATCTCATCTCCGACAGCTCCTATTAGCTCATCGACTTGCTCAGCCGCTTCTTTATCCGTCTGCTCTTTTACAAGCGCTGAATAAGCCTCTTCTGCTTCTGTCAGCTTGCCCAGGTTCTTTACCAGAGCCTTCTGATCAGCCGTCAGCGCGTCGTACGCTGCTCTGGCAGCTTTGATAGCTTCTTTGCTTTCCGCAGTTATATTATCGCCAATGACTTCGATGAGTTTATCTGCCTCAGCAGCCGCTTCTTTATCGGCTTCTGCCTTTACCAGCTCTGCATATCTTGTTTCAGCTTCTGTCAACTTATCTATATTGGTCACCTCGGTCTTCTGGTCGTCGGTCAGCGAATCGTAAGCTTCTCTTGCGCCGTCTATGGCAGCCTTACTGTCTAAGGTTACCGATCCGATAGAGTTTATCTTTTCTATCACGCTCAGCACGGGATCTGCCTTTACTGTAACTTTTATCGTCTTTTTATCGCTGTATACTCCTCCGCTGTCTTTTGCCTCGTATGTTACCTCATATGATCCCGGCGTAGTCGTATCGACCGTATTCTCGACGACTTCCTCCTCTTTTATCGGACGGCTGCCGTCTTCAACGTCTCTTACCGTCACACCTTCAGTAGGATCAAAGACCGCTCCCTGAGCCACCTCTGTGTCGACTGCGTTCACCTCAGGCTTTTGGTTTTCATATGTCAGGAACACTCCTAAAAGAGCTTCTCCTCCGGCGTTTCCAAGGACATTATAGTTGTATAGAATACCGCTTCCCATCTCGTCTATGCTGGCCAGTTTTATCTTGCCGTCTTCGTCCATCTTGGAGGCGAGAGCATCAGGAAGATCTTTTATATTCTTCACATTCTCACCGCCGCCTACCAACTTGCCCATGTCAAGCACCAGTTGTCCGTCTATCCTCTCCAGAGGGACCGAAACTGTCTGCTGGTGAGATTTGACGCTGTTGCTAAGAGTACTCTTCTCATTCAAATTTAGGTACGGAATCTCGCCGTACTGTGAGCCGCTAAGGTTCATCCCCACTTCCGGCTGTTTTATCTCCGTAACTTTCGTACCCTTCAGCGTAACGCTGACCTTTGTCGTTGTGCTCACATCCGATAAGTCCAGCGACGTCATCGGCAGTTTTTCTCCTACGTAAATTGTTCTGCTGCCTATCCCTTTTAAGAGCACGTCAGAATACAATCCGTTGAGTTTCAATGTTTTGAGATTTTCACAGCCGGAAACATCTATATCCTGACAGTACAGGCCGTTTATCTCCACCGATTTAAGCGCCGTAGCTCCCCTCAGATCTAGGTTTTGACAGCCAAAGTCCCAGAGATAATACTCCTGGCTGGAGAATTGTCTTCCGCCACTGCTGCCTCCTATATCTAAGGAGACTTTACCAACCTGCTCAAGCTTCTCTATTTCTGATAAGTCTATAAATTCCGCCCTGTTTTCACCTGTTTTGTGCAGGTACTCGTTAATTTTTTCTTCAAGATAGGCTGCGGCTTCCTCCTTTTTGTACAGGCTGGCATCCTCGAACCATTCTTGATCTTCCTCCGGTACTTCCCACAAAGTTTTGCTGATCAGTCCTCCCGTAGTCGTCCCGCTCACACTTTTTACTTCAGGCTCCGGAACCTGCCCAAAAGAGTCTATCTTTACAGTGGTAAGAGCCTCTTGATCCTTGCTGAAGGGGATCTTCTTTCCCCCGTCGAACTCGCTGTTAAGGCCTATATATAGCGATTTCACGCTATCCAGCGTCTCGAGTCCTGTCAGATTCGGCAGGCCGCCGCTTACATAATCATCCTTCTCTTTCTCTGTAACATGATTCAGACAGAACTTTGATATATTGAGAGACTCAAGTCCCTTCAAGGATATATCTGAGTCTTTCGGCACTGCGAGAACGAGGTTTGTTGTCTCTGAATTTATTCCCTCGATTTTCAGATTTTTAGAATCAGTTATGACCTTTAGATTAAAACTCTTTTTATTACAGGTTCCGATATCGATTTTTCTGATATCTGCATTAAATGCTAAAGTGCCCACATTTGTATTGCCATCTGCCAGTTTAAAATCAGATATGAAGAAATTTTTCAGTCCGTTTCCTTCGCCGTCGCATGATCCTATGTATAAGGAGAAATTGCTCTTATGAGAAGCGCCGTTTAAACCGCTCATCATATCTGAGAAGTCGACCTTTTCTCCGCTTTCGTTCTCCGGACTGAAAGAATCTATATAAAGCGCAGAAAGATTGGCGGAAATGTTCTTGTTCTCTATGAAGTCGTCTATCTTATAATTTCTATCTTTCTCGCTGTTTAATCCTAAATGTATAGTCTTTAAATTAGTCGTTTTGCTGTCTTCCTTGATGGAAGGCAGCCCTTCGCTCACATAGCTCTCGTCTCTGAGATCATAATTTATAAAAAGTCCGGTCTTAGCCCCATTTACAGTTTTGCTCATCAGGCTGTCTATGACCGTAAGATCCAGTTCCTGTTCGCTGGACATCCTCAGATAAAGGCTGCTCAGGCTGATTCCGGAGAGTTTTTCAAGTCCGGTAAAATTGCCTTCTGTCATCTTCAGGACAGTCTCATCGAGCTTATCGGCGGCCTTCGCTTCACTGACCGTAAAAGTATCTCCGTCGTTTTTTTCAAGTCCGGCTTTCAGCCATTCCCTTACACCGGCGTCGGGAAATGTCGCTTCATCTATAGTCAGCGTCTCCTGATCGTCGCCTGCGTCAGTCAGAGCGAAAAGCTGAACATTAGTTTCAGCTCCTTCGCCGGCGCTCACATCGTCGGCAGTCTCGCCTGTTTCGCCCTCTGCAACCATCTCCGTCTCCGCTTCGCCGTCGATATTATCGTCTTTTATCACCGTTTCTTCTGAGACAACATCGCTTTTCTCATCTGTCCTTTCGGCGATTTCTTCGTCCGCATATGCGTATGCGGGAACTGCCGACAACAGCATCGCCACAGACAGCAGCACTGTTATCAATCTCTTCTTAAACATCGCTTTTTCCTTTCTTCTTTTACAATGAATCATTCTGTCAATATATACCGGAGTTCGGGTTCCATACTCCTCCGTAATCGGCTCCCATACAGTTAGTCCACGCCAGCGTTATCTGCATACAGCTGCCGGTTATAAAATAATTGGAGACTCCATAGCTGGGAGCGTATTCTGACGCTTCATACCGTTCTTTGACCCAGTAAGTCCAGCCGGAACCGCTGTAGAAGTCCTTTTCTTCAAGGTAGTCATAATTGCCCTCGGGATGCTGATATGTGGGCTGTCCCCATTGTCCTCCCTCAGACTGTATCTGGCGGTCCAGATCCTCGCTTATCCAGTAGCCCTTGAGCATTCCGGGCTTAGAGACGGATCTTATGTATGCTCCCGCGTCGATGGAGCCGGAACTTCCGAGGTAAACCGTATATCCATGAGAGTTCAGGACTCTCTGGATAAGATTGGCCGTCGACTCGCCTTTGTAGTAATCTACCGTCTCGTCTATGAGAAACCCCTTGTTCAGCGCCCTCAGATCGAGCCTCAGTCTCACCTGTCCGCCCACCGGATTAGGTTTACTGGTATCGCCGTATATCACATAATCTTCTATGCGGCGGTTACCTTCGCTGTCGGTCACGATTATGCGTATGCTGTTAGCTCCGTCTTTGAGCCTCACTACATAATTCAGCTGCTGCTGGTAATTGAACTTTCCGCTGACTCCTACAAGTTTTTTGCCCGACGCATAGAACTGTATATCGCTTATCAGATTGTTCTTATAGTCGCGGGCCGTAAGACTGAAAGTAGCGAAACTTCCGTTGTATGTGCGGCCGTTGATATCGGTGCTTCCGGAGTCCCAGTCCTTTACCACGAGCCTGGGTTTAAGCTTGATCTCCTCGTGCTCCTGATCATAAATATCATCTCCCCAGCCGCTGCCTGTACCGCCGCCGTCGCCGGGCTCAAACGTCTCGTCTCCTCCGGTCTGGCCCCCGCCGTCACTGCCCTGACCGTTATCGCCGGAGCCGGAGCCTGTCCCCGATTGGTTTTGGTCTTGTCCACCACCTCCGTCATCATTTTCACTGTCCCACTCCTGTACTATCTCTGCCGCAGTAGTGGGAACCACGTTCTGCTCCCGTCTTTCTTCTTGTTCTTTCTGAACTTGCTGATATCTCTCCTCCTCGGCTTCTTTTATCTCCTGTTCCTTTTCATAATTAAGGCGATAATCGCTGCCTGTGACTATCACCTGCGATCTCATCTCGTTCTCAGAATCTATACCCGCCCCTTCTGAATACGGTTTACCTGAGCTTACGACATATGCCGGTACCAATATGATCATCATAGCCAGAACTGAGATAATGCCTGCCAATATAAAGTTTTTTTTCTTTTTGCTCAAATCAGACTGTTCCTCCCATGAAAGTTTCGGCGCAAAATCTTAGGCAGCATCGTGGTCAGCGCTGCGGCGTCAAAGCGCGCCTCCCGAAAGAGACTCTCTCCCTCAATGATTTTGAACGTCAGAATCTTTCGGATATTCAAGAAAACACTCAGTCAGTATTCTCTTGTGCAACAAAAAAACGGTCGCAAACTTCGACCGTTAATTTAATCACCATATAACATAGCCCATTCTCACATATCAAATGTTCCAATATCTCGCTTTATTCTACCTAAATGTGCTATATATGCGTAAGCCTTTTTCCGTCGAAGCTACAACATTATAAGCAAGTGGCAGGTCTCCTGACTCAGATTCATCCTACTCGCACACCTTCCCGACCAGTCTCAAGAGACTGTTTGCAGTGGCATAAATGTGCTTTCGTCCTCAATACAGTAGCGCGGTCTGTATCGGACTCTCACCGATTTCCCTATTAAAACATCTTCAAATATCTAAGATATTACCATGTGCTTTTGACTAAATCATATCATATAAGAGCCCCCCCCCGCAAGACTTTTTCCAAAATTTATGAAAAAAATGTGATGGGAGTGAGGGCTTTACATGATATTTTTTTGTATTTTATCTCATAGAGCTCATATCCGGATTGCTTTTTCGCACTTATCTATACGTCCTCACTCCGTTCTTTTACAGACTACTCTTTAGCATCATTTCTTCTTGCATTATGTAATGCAGACCGTTGAGGGCCCAGAGCAGCTCCGTCGTAAAGCTCCCGTCTTCTGCCGCCTCCTCGGCCCGGTCGATCAGAGCTTTTGTAAGGTCGGGGGCATCCTGCTGAAGCTTTATCATGGCCGGGTCATATCCCATAGCGCATAGTCCCGCCACTACTCTGGCGGTCGAAGATGTTTCGCCTAAACTTCCGTCTTCCTCCTGGGTCTGCCCTATTCTGTTAAATATGCCGTCTATGACCACCATGACTTCCGGCAGAAATTCATAGTACGCCAGGGCCTCCAGGGCAATGCCGTTATAATCAATCTCCGGCAGCAGTCCGCTATAGCTGTTTCCCGTCTCCATGGCGTCCATTATAAAATACATATAATCGGCCTCATGGTCCAGCCGGTGTCCGCAATAATTGGAAGCTACTATGGCGTAGACGGGGCCCTCTATTCCTTCTGCCGACATCTTTTCATAATCGTCTATCATCTCCAGCAGATCTGTTCCCTCCACGTTCTGAGGGTCATATCCGAGAGCCTTGAGCGTTATGGCCGCATAAGCGCAGCTGACGTAAGAGTCCTTGTCCGGTACTCCGCCGTTAGCTCTTATCCCCTCGCAGACAGCTTCATAATAATCTCCGGCAAAATCATCGCCGGTCTGTATGCCGCTCTTAGCTATATTGAGAGTTTCAAGACTGTTCAGATCTGTCGTTCCTCTGTCTTTTGCCTGCTCAAGAAGTTGTTCTGCCGCTTCTTCTCTTAAGGATTCTATCTTTGAGGCGGTATCCTGTCCGCAGCCGGTTGCCAGCGCTGTAAAAAGCATTGCGAATATCAGCAGCAAACTTAGCAGTTTTACTGTTTTTCTTCTCATTCTCCCGTTTCTCCTTTTTCATTATATCAAGCATGATAAGCATATATCTTCTGTCATTCTCGGTGCGCCGTTCTCTGCCGAAAGCCGCCGCGTCGCCTATTAGCTTTACTTCCCTTGTAACGTTCAAATCCTGCTCTTTCATAAAGGCGTATATCGAACTGACCCCAAGATTTACGTCCGCCTGGAGGAATTCTCTCTTCCATCTTCTCATGACTGCCTGCGCCCTGAGTTTTTTTATCGCTATAAATATTGCTATCAATAAAAGCAGCAGCAACAGAATTATAGTCAGTATATTTACAGGCGTCTGTTCTTCTATCTGATCCTGTTCTTCCTCCTGCTGAGTCTGGCTTCCCGAATTGTTAAGCTGTGACGGCGTGTCAAAAGGATTGAGGTTAGTCTGATTCTCAAGCCCTTTTGAAAGATCTGCCTGCTCCGTTATCTCCCGATATTGAGCTACCGTCTCTATAGGTACCCAGCCCAAACCGTCTATGTATATTTCAGTCCATGCGTGTGCGTTAGACAGAGGAAGCTGATAAGGTTCTCCAGCTTTCATGTCTTCGGCGTCCTGCGTGCTTACGATATATCCTTCCACATATCTGGCGGGGATGCCATAGTACCTGAACATGAGCGACGCCGCAGTAGCGTAATGGACGTCAAAGCCCTCTCCTTGTTCAAAGAAGTCTTTTAAAAAGTTATCGCTGTCGGTGAGATCCACGTCTTCTTTATAGGTGATGTTTTCATCGAGATAGTTCATCACCTTGCTTATAGCTTCTTTATAGTCGATATGGCCTTTCTCCTGATTCCCCGGCTCGCCTATGGCATTTCGCAGGGCGAGAACCTCGCTCTGAGTCATCTGAGTATACTTATCATAAATGTCTGCGTTGCTATGGCTCTCGGCTATATAATATCTTGACAGGGTCTCGTCGGCAAAGGCGTCCATCGTAAACAATCTGCCGTACAGATCCGTCCAGTGGCCCGTCTTATTGGCGGAGGCCGAATAAGAATACTCTTTGCTTCCAAAAAAGCCTTCACCTGTCGTAAAACTGTCTCCCCAGTTTTTTGAGTCTTCTATATCCGTATCTTTCAGCTCATAAGGCAGATAGAGATACCTGGAAGACGCTCTGTCCGTCTTTATGGCTATATCTGCGCCTTCGGCTGAAGCGCCGCCGTCTTCTGCAAGTGTTCCCACGTCAGAGAGCTGAGTCAGCGCTGAAAAGTCCAGTTCATCGAGCTGACGAGTTAGAGTCAGCCTGGCATAATAAACGGCAGGCGCAAGCTGAGTCCATTTTCCCTCAGTATAGCTTTCTCCTACAAACCCTCTCAGATAGAGCGACTGGGGTTCTTCCATAGTTATCTCCATTGCCCAGCCGTCTATGCCCTCTCTGCTTTCGATCTGCATATCGCCCTCGCCCAGAGGATTTTTCCCATACCTGAAATCGTCTATTATCTTATGAGCTTTATCATTTAATTCGGTTGCTAACTCGGGTACGTTCATGATCTGGCTGACAGCCGCCGTGTTAGCCGTAAAGGCTGTGATTACACATACGAGAACGACAGGGACGAGGCCTGTCAGCGAAGCTTTTCCCTCGAATCTAATATTTATAAGCGCCATGATGATTCCGGCTGCCAGAAACATCACGGTTTCCTGCATCGGTCCTATATCTGTAATCAGGGGCAGCAGCGCTGCCGGCAGAACGTATATGAGAAGCGTCCATTTTTTTCGCATTACGACTGCGACAAGAGAGAACATGAATATGAGAAGCGCCATTACAGTGACGAAGAGTCCTGAGTAGTCGTCTGCTCCCATGTATTTAGGCAAAAGCGTATAGCTGACGGTTCCCATTACATTGGCGAAATCATCCCAAAGTCTTATGGCCCCTCCCGTATAGCTGCCGGAGAACATATCAGAGGCAGCCCACATATTTCCCGTCAGATCCAGCATCATGCCTACCGTTCCCATGGTAAGCAAAAAAGCTGCCGCTATCTGAAATATCCATGCCGCCGCTTTAGCCGATTTCTTCTGTTCCAAGTGTACTGACTTTTCCATACTCCATTAACCTTTCGATATCTCTGTTATCGTCGCTTACATAAATGTATTGGGAATAATCCCGCTGATATTCTTCTGTATTGTCTATGAACCTTGCAATAGCAGAAACATTATCGTTTTTCACAGCCGATCTGAGGATACGGCTTATTACGTTCCACACTTGTTCTTCTGTGTTTACGTCCATTATGAAAAAATAATTCTCATCCCTGTCGTACCATCCCATGCTGTGAGGAATACCTCGCCGGAGAAGTTCTAAGGCCACCGAGACAAATACGGACATCTTCTTGTCTGACGTTTCAACCCCTTCGCTCTGAGCATTGTCGAATATGAGCAATATATCGTTTTCTACAGGGTAGCCCAGCTCCCTGACCATTATATCGTCCATCTTGCCGGAGAGTTTCCAGTGTATAGTCTTGGGGCTATCGCCTATCCGGTAATCGCGAATCCCTTGTATTTCTCCCGGGTCGTTGCCTTTACGGTACTTTGAATACTTAAAACTTTCCGAATTGAAACTGCTGAATATTCGGCTGTCTGCTGCCGCCGCTCTTTCGGAGGGAAGTATATCTGTACTGCCGCAGGCCGTCGAGGTTCTCTTTCTTCCGAATATCCCCAGGGGGTCTGAAATGTACGCTTCTTCGATGGAGGCTTCGACGCAGCCGCAGTGTTTCTCCTCAGTCATCATCTTTACGGTCTTTTTTGCCCGAGGCCCTACGGCCGTTATTATTCTCTCCCGTCTTTCCTCTTCTGTAAACTTATTGCGGAGCACAACTGTTATACTGACTGAGAAAACAGGCAGCACTCCGCTGTTTTTTACTGTGACGAAAAAAACTAAAGGCTTCTCTTTTTCGCTTCTGCCTTCGCTTTCTACCGTATATTCGAGCCTCCGGCCGGGCAGAAACCCCGAGGCTGCCGAGACTGCCAGAAGTACTGCAAAACATATCAGCGGTACTGCAGCATAATATGCCGTAGTAAACAAAAACACAAAGGCCAGCAGTATAAATACTGAGGTAAGGGAAACTGCCTTTCTCCCGGCAGCGTTCATACCATGAGGGAGTCCTCTCATCCGGTTGTTGTATTTTTTCACCGCTTGTTCCCCTTTTCATAAACTTCGGCCTCCGGAGATATCGCCAGAATATCTTTGATGACATCTTCTTTTGTAACTTCGTTCATCTGCGCCTTTGAGTTTAAAATGAGCCTGTGGCGAGCCACATGAGGAAAGACTTCCTTTACATGTTCCGGAATGACGTAATCCATCCCTCTCACATAGGCGCATGCCTTAGCCATTCTCATTATGGCTATAGCTCCTCTCGGGCTTAATCCAAGCTTAACGAACTGGTGATTTCTTGAGGTCTCCGCTATGTCAGCTATGTATTTTTTTATCTTCTTGTCGACATTGACAGCCGCAGTTTCGTTTATAACGTCCATAAGCTGCTCGCAGTCCATCACTTTCTGCACCGTCTCCAACGGCTCGTTATTATCGTCTCGGTCTTCGAGTATCATGACCTGTTCCTCAGCAGTAGGATAGCCCATAGAAAGCTGTATCATAAACCTGTCCACCTGAGCCTCCGGAAGCATCTGGGTGCCGGCTGTTCCTATAGGGTTCTGAGTGGCTACCACGATAAAGGGTTTTGGTACCATGCGTGTGACTCCGTCCACCGTTATGCTGCCTTCCTGCATAACCTCAAGGAGAGCCGACTGAGTCTTACTGGAGGTCCTGTTTATCTCATCGGCCAGAAGAAAGTTGCACATGGCCGCACCTTCCCTGTATTCAAAGCTGCCCTTCTCTTTGTCATACATCGAAAATCCCGTTATATCCGACGGCACTACATCGGGGGTAAACTGTACTCTGTTAAAAGAAAGTCCCAGGGCTTTGCTCAGGGCAAGAGCCAAAGTAGTCTTTCCTACTCCCGGTATATCGTCCAGCAGTATATGTCCTCCCGAAAGTATCGCCATGAGCGTCTTATCTATCACGTCGTCTTTCCCTACCACGGCTTTTTTTATTTCTTTTTTTACCGAACCTATCGTCTGTATGTAATCTTTATTCATATTGCAGTAATTCTCCTCCCGCGCCGATGGGACCCTCATTTTTGAACATTAAAAAACGGGTCTACCGTGCTTTATAGTTAAGATAAATGCGTATATTAAACTATCTCTTCATATCTATTGCTTATGATATAAAGAGCCTACGCTGAAAGCACAACCCGTTTTCGTTGCTGCTTATTGCTGTCTTCACCGGTGACCACTCCGGTGCGAGAGCTCTCTACGAAGAACATCTGGCTCAGACAGTTTGGCCTTTACGTTGGTACCGGGGCCGTGAAGGTCCTGTCTATACAGCGACGGGACCGCTCAGGATTCTGACCTGATTGTTCTCTTTGCGCCGATGAAAGACAGGCGCTCGCAGAGTTATTGTATTTTTAATGTAATATATCATATTTAACTTCTAATGTCAAATAATTTGCCGGAGCCGAATCCCCATGCGGTATGACAGCACAAGACCCGCTCCAAAGAAGCGGGTCTTGTGCTGTCATAAAAGTTGTAAGGTTATGAAACTGGACTTATTATCCCTATACGCTAATTGAATGGTCTATTTCTCCCATTTTTTCAGGTATTCGCCGAAGGCTTCCAACCCTTCCTTGAGAGTCTTAGTATCGCCGAAAGCTCCGTATCCGACTCTGATGGTTCCCGGCATATCGAAATAATCTCCCGGAACGAACAGTATCTTTCTCGGATCTTCCATGGCGTCTTTAGCTAACGTCTCTGAATCCACGTCGTAATCGTATTTAATCAGGCAGGTAGTTCCCTTAGGGTCTCCCTTTAAGCTGAGGTGCGGCTGAGTCTTTACCCAGTCTTCTACGATCTTCTTGTTAGGAGCCAGGATTCCTCTCGCTCTGGCCCATACTTTTTCATAATTTTCAAGGGCTACGGAAGCGACTACTTCGTCGATTATGCCGCAGCAGATGGTATTGTATGATCTTCTGGTCTTGAATTCTTCGTATACTTCTTTATCCTTGCATATGATCCAGCCGATTCTCGTACCTGCCATGGAGAACATCTTGGAAAGGCTGCTTACGGAAATAGCCTTGTCATATCCGAAATCCATGATGGAAGGCATGTAAGTCTCGTCCATTCCTCTGTACATCTCGTCGCAGAGTATATATGCGTCGAATTCCTTAGCGATGTCCACGATCTTTGCCAGTCCGTCTTCGTAAAGAGTTATTCCTATCGGATTGTTAGGGTTCGTCAGGGTGATGAGCTTAGTGTTCTCATCGCAGGCTGCTCTGAGAGCGTCGAAGTCGAGTTTGTAATCCTCTTCTTCTTTCAGCTGAACTATCCTGGTCTCTATTCCGATAGATTTTGAAATATCGTAATGCTGCTGATATGAAGGTTTAACGACAACATGGTTATCGCCCGGCTCCAGAAGTCCCATGATAACTATATCGTTGGCTCCCGTTCCGCCGTGAACCATCATGACGTCATCAGGCGTAACGTCTCCCTTAGGATAGATACCGGCTACTGCCGCCTTTACTCTCGGAGAACCCGTAGCGTCTCCGTGATGATAATGCAGGCTCATGGTCTCCATATCCTTGAGGAATTCCTGTTCATCTTGTCCTGTAACTTTAAATAATTCGTCCATAGTGAAAGCTTTTACGCAGCTGCTTCCCAGATTGATCTTTGCTAATGAATCCATAGGATTCAGCCATTCTTCCACTCCAAACCAAGCTAATTTCATCTTATCTGTCCTCCCAAATTGATTTACATATCCACTTCAATGCCCATCTTGGCATCTTTAGCCTTTGTTATTGCGACCTTGGCCGCCACCAGATCGAGTATATACAGGCCTGTAGCGTCAAAGATCGTGATCTCGGTGTCGTTCTCTCTGCCCTTTACGGTTCCGCCAAGAAGGTCTCCGATTTCTCCCATGAGATCTTCTTTCTTGATGGCCCCTTTCGCGATAGGTATCTCCATCTCTCCTACGCGGATACATTGGGCGATATCGTCAGCATAAACCTTGGCTCCAGTAAATATATTCTCGTCGATTTCTTCTTTGCCTTCCATATCAGAGCCCAGGCAACTGAAATGAGTTCCAGGTTTTACCCAGTCCTTCATAATCATAGGTTTTGTGGCTCGGGTAACGGTTATGACAGCATCAGCTGCTCTCGTCGCTTTTTCGATAGATTCTTCCGCAATAAATTCTACCTGACTCGCGTCGATCTTAAATTCTTCTTTAAGCTGTTTTTCAATCCTTGCGGCAAGGCCCTGAGCCTGCGGGTAGTTCACCGGGTCAACGATGTAAACTTTATCTATCTGCGGTCTCAATATGAGAGTTGCGGCGATCTGGAAAGGCGCCTGCTTCCCGGCCCCTAAAATCATCAATGTCTTGGCGTCCTTCCTTGCCAAAGCGTCAACGCCTATAGCTCCCGCCGCTCCGGTTCTCATACAGGTAATATATGAAGCGTCCATGATTCCTATCGGAATTCCGGTATTAGAATCGTAGACCATCATAAGCCCATTGAAAGGAGGCAGTCCTTTGTCGGCGTTGGCAGGGAAGTTATTGAGCATTTTAAGCCCGTGAAGCTGTTCGTCTCCCATAACGTAGCCGGAACGTATATCCATGGCGGCATTTTCTTTTTCGAATTCGTAGTTTACGAGAGGCCAGATCACCGACTCGCCTTTGCTCTTAAGCTGATAGACGCCTCTCACCTTTTCGAGGACTTCTCTCATGTCGATAACTTCTTGTATCTGTTCTCTGTTCAAAATCAAAACGCTCATGTTTCTCACTCCTTTTCTATATATTGAATATACTTCTTCCCGTCCCGAATTTCCATTCTATATTTTTGTCCTTTTAGACAAATAATTTTAAAATTTATGTACATCTCAATAATCGTTTCTTGTCATAAGGTTGTCAATTCACAAAAACTCCTTTAAATTCGATGTTTTATGGTGTATAATTTAATAAAAAGGTCGCATATTTTTGTATCTAAATTCAAATTAGGAGGAGGGCTATGAAGCTCACAGTTAGAGATATCTCAAATTTTCCTGAACTTTCCAAGCTCACTTTAATAGCAGGAAGGGGCGGACTGAAAAAAACCATAACTCACTGCGGCATCCTCGATTATGAATACGACAAGGATGTAGCCAGCAAATATTACGATTATAATTATCAGGTAGACGGAGGTTTTCTGACCTTGTCCACCTTTCTGTATGCAAAGAAAAATCCCGGCCTGATATATGACGCAGTTAAAAAGCTGGCGTCTAAAAACGGCAGCGGCCTCATAATAAAAAACATATTTAAACTGCCTATAAGCGACAACGTTATACGCTATGCCGACCACATGGATTTTCCCATCTTTATTTTAAACGATTCATATCCCTTTTTTGAAGATATACTGCTGCTTGTCAGCAAGGCTATCGAAAAATATGAATCTGTCTATTATCTGGAACAGAAAGTCACCGCCCTCTTCTCAGTGGAAGAGACCGATATCGAAGCGGCTTCCCGCGCGGTCAAAGAAATAAATCCTTTTATACAGGACGATATACTGTCTTTGTATTTCAGATACGATTTCGGTCACCTCGATACGAAGATCTACCTCGATATAGAAAGAGACCTCGAGCAGAAAAAAGTGCTGGGGCCTGAAAGTTCTGTATTTTTATATAAGAACGGGTTTCTCGTCATCTTTTCCGGCCGTCATTTTTCAGAAGAAACCAGTGAAGACTTGCTAAAACCTCATGCAAATCTCTTTTCAAGTAAGCTCATAAAAGATTTCACTGTCGGCGTTTCAAAGATACATCATCTGAAAGAAGATCTAACTTATGCTATCAAAGAAAGCATTTACGCTTCGTCTTTTCCCGAGGAAAGCTCCGGCAGACCTTTCATAACCTTTGACAGCCTCGGCCCTTATCAGCCCATACTTCCTTTCATCCACAAGCCGTCTATGTACGGATACAGCAGAAGCTATATATTGCCTCTCGAGGCCTATGATGCAGAAAAAAATGCGGGTCTTCTCAATACGCTTATAAGTTTTGTAAAATGCGGCGGAGATCTCGTCAAGACAGGAGAGGCCATGTCTCAGCATAAAAATACTATCCGATACAGGCTGAAGAAGATAGGGGAAATCCTCGATATAAATCCCTTCTCCCTGAGCGGCTACGAGAGCCTCGCTCTTGCAGTAAGAATCTATATATGCTCGGGAAAAGAAATGTAGTGCGAACGCATCACCGGCAGATCTCCATAAAAGCAAAGGCGCCTGCCGCAAAATGCGGCAGGTCCTTATTTTTCTATTCTCTTTCCCTTAATGCTGCCCCTGCTCTTTTTTTCATCTTCGTTGTCAGGGACGATCACAAGACGTCTCATGGAATTTTCCACATGATTCTTGATCATAGATTTGGCTTCTTCCACATCGCCGTTTTCTATAGCGTCTATTATCTGATGGTGTTCTTCGATGGCCTTATTCAGCACTTCCTGCGATCCGTCCGTATATAAGAATCTGCTGCAGTTGACCATTATAGGTTCGATCAGATTGGCCAGATATTCATTGCCTCCCGCTTTCGCAATGGCGACATGGAATCTTATGTCAGCGTCAAAAAACCTCTTGGGAAAATCAACATATTTAAACGTCACAAATTCCTGCTCGGCCACGATATCTTTTAACTCTTTAAGGAAAGCGTCAGTACAGTTTTTCTTAGCCAGCTCTACAGAAAGAGGCTCGAGAGCCTGTCTCACCTGAAAATAATTTCTAAGCTGATCATATGTCAATTCAGATATGTAAGTGCCTTTTCCGACTTCATATGCCATCAACCCTTCAAAGATCAGCTTGCTTATGGCAGATTTCAAAGGCGTTCTCGACACGCCCAGCTGTTCTGCCAGATACTCTTCGGTGACGAATTCTCCCGGCTTTAATTCCAGTTCTATAATGGCGCTTTTCAATTCGTCGTATATCTGTTCCGTCAAGGTCTTGTTTTCTTTTATCTTTTTTAAAGTCCCCATCCTTCCGCTCCTTCTTACTATATGTTTCATATATGTAATTTGAATTTGGTATACATTATTATATTATAAAATATTCATAAAGTAAACGGATGAAATTCAGGGGACTTTTTACAAAGAAGACCCTTACTTGTTGACTCTGTTTTCAGGTTCCTCGCCGTTCAAAACACGAATTACTTCCTCGCATGCTCTTCTCCTCATCTCCTCGTATGAGTCGCTGGTGTAGAACGCCGCATGAGGAGTAACTATCAAATTGTTCAGCTCAAACAGCTTATGATCCTTAGGAAGCGGCTCTTCTTCGGTGACGTCGATGGCAGCCGCCGAAATGATACGTTCTTTCAGCGCAACATACAGATCGTCTTCTTTGATCAGAGGCCCTCTTCCTGTATTTACTACGGCGGCGGTTTTCTTCATTTTTTTGAAGGTCTCCAAATTGAACTTATGCTTTGTTTCCGCCGTCAGAGGCATATTTATGGTCATTATATCTGACTCTCTTAAGACTGTATCAAAGTCAACCAGCTCAACGCCGTATTCGTCGGCCTCTTTCTGAGAAACGTACGGGTCTGTCGCAATGATTCTGAATCCAAAGCCCCTAGCCTTCTTCGCGACTAATTTGGCAATTTTTCCAAACCCGAAGATTCCAAGGGTCTGGGTCGAGAATCTTCTCATGGCAGGATAGCCGTCGACTGTATGTATACTTTTTATATCCCATATTCCGCTTCTGGTATGCCTGTCATAATCTTTGATGTGTCTCATCAGCGCAAGAACGAGGGCCATGGTGTGGTCTGATACTTCTTGTATCGAATAGTCTGGGATATTGCATACTGCAATACCTTTCTCTTTGCTTCTCACCAGCTCTATGGAATCATATCCTATGCCCTGCCTGGCAATAACTTTGCACTTATTCATCATCTCGATATATTCTGCGGGAATCTTTTTGTCTGCCGTTATGACGGCGTCGCAGTCTACGATCTCTTTTTTAAACTGTTCTTCATTCTCATTGGGTACGAATAAAAACTCGAAACCTGCGTTTTCTATTAAGCCTCTCTCGTACTTCGATTCCTCTTGGCTTACCAGCACGCTGCTCAATACGACTTTACATTTATCATTCATAGCCGGTCCCCCTACCTTCCAAGTTTTTCTACCGCAAGCTTAATTTTTTCTCCAGCTTCTCTGATGTCTTCCAGTGACCTGCAGTATGCCAGCCTTATATGTCCTTTTCCGTATTCTCCGAAAGCGCTGCCCGGAACTCCTACGACGCCGGCTTCGTCCATGAGATAATTGCAGAACTCACTCTCGCCGATTCCGAGATCTTCAATATTCGGCATGGCATAAAAGGCGCCCTTAGGTTTTTTCACTCTGATTCCCTCGGTACTTGACAAAGCTTCGTATAAGACCGTTCCTCGCCGTTCAAATTCGGCCACCATATTCCTTATGAAAGCGTCTCCGTTTTTAAACGCTTCGACAGCGCCCCACTGAGCAAAGGCCGTAGCGCAGGTAGAAAAGTTCTGGTGAACCTTATTGAGGTATTTAATGGCGTTTTCAGGCCCTAATATATAGCCTATTCTCCAGCCGGTCATGGAAAACTGCTTAGACGTGGATTTAACCACAAGGGTGCGTTCTCTCATGTCAGGCAATGTAGCTATAGAGATATGCTCCTGTCCGTAGACGAATTCGTCATAACATTCATCCGAAATCACCATCAAATCTCGTTCTTTGGCCAGATCTGCTATTCTGGTCAAGTTATCGCGGTCCAGGACGTATCCCGCCGGATTGTTAGGCGAGTTGATCAGGATCATGCTGGTCTTATCTGTAATCGCCTCTCTTATCCTGTCGACGTTCAGTTCCCAGTCTTCATCCAACCTCACCGGCACTTCTACAAGCTTGACGCCTGCGATTATGGCCTGTTCTTTATATGCTGAAAAGAATGGACTCGGCACGATGATTTCTTCTCCGAAATTCATCATGGTAAGCATTATCACGCCGATGGCTTCCGCTGCTCCGGACATTACTGTAATTTCAGTTTCAGGGTCGTAATTTAAGCCGAATTTTCTGGCCTCTTTCGCGCAGATAGCTTCTCTGAGCTTATCTACGCCGTTGACGTCCGTATAATGCACCTTGCTTTCATCCAGCGCCTTTTTAACTGCCTCCTTGGCAAAATCGGGAGAGTCAAAATCAGGCCTTCCGATCTCCATATGTATGATGCGCCTGCCTTCTTCTTCAAGCTTGTTTGCTTTAGAAAAGATCTCGTATAATCCGCCAAAAGGCATAACTTCCATTCTTTTATTACATGATTTCATAACTAATCGCTCCTAACTCATCTAATTTAAACTAACAGCATCGACAGTCCCGGTATAAATGTTGTCAATATCAGTACTACCGTTATCGTCAATATCAGAGGCCATACTCGCTTTATGATGCTTTCCATCGGCGTGTTTCCCACTGCGGAAGCAATAAACAGGTTAGCTCCGTAAGGCGGAGTTATAAATCCGATAGCAAGATTCATCGTCATTATAATTCCGAAATGAATCGGATCCACACCCAGCGCTACTACTACAGGCAGCAGTATCGGGGCTAAAATCGTGCAGCTTGAAATATTATCTATAAAGCAGCCTATTATAAGTAAGAATACATTTATGATCAGAAGTATTACTATCTTATTATCGGAAACTGACAGAAGCGCCTCTGCGACAGTATTCGGAACCTGCTTCATGGTCAGCAGGAACGCAAATCCGCTGGAAAGACCTATCATAAACGATGTTGCCCCTGCAAGCAGAACTGTATCTTTGAGACAATCCATTAGTTTTTTCATGTCCAGTTCTTTGTATACGAACTTGCCGATTACAAACGTATATACGCAGGATACTGCTGCTGCTTCAGTCGGAGTAAAAATACCTCCGTATATGCCGCCCAGAATTATTACGGGGCTCATCAGCGCCCAGAACGCATTTTTTGTCGCCTTGCCGACTGATCTCAATTTAGGACGCTGTCCGCTTCCCAGCCATCCGTTCTTCTTTGCAGTTCTGTAGTTGGTAACCATCAGCGCTAATCCCATCAATATTCCCGGAATGATACCGGCCAGGAACAGCGAACCTATAGAAGTACCTGTTACGACGCCGTATATTACAAACGGTATAGACGGCGGAATTACGACGCCTATGGTGCCTGCCGCAGCGGTGAGAGCTGCCGAATATCCCGGGTCATAGCCTTTTTCCTTCATAGCCGGCATCATGAACGATCCGATAGCTGAAACAGTTGCAGGGCCGGAACCAGAAATCGCCGCAAAGAACATGCAGGTCAACGTCGTTACCGCTCCCAGGCCACCTGTTACGAATCCTATAATATGATCTGCCAGATCCAGCAGTCGCTTTGAAATTCCTCCGTATCTCATGAAGTTTCCTGCCAGCATGAAAAACGGTATAGCCATCAGCGTAAACGAATCAAGGGACGCAAACGCTGTCTGGGCAACCATAACGGTGTCTATGTCCGTCATGAAAATCAACGCTATTACAGTTGACAATCCCAGCGATATTCCGATGGGAAGACTTATGGACACAAATACAGCCAATGATATAATCAGTAAAAGTATCATTTATCGTTCACCTCCATTGCACTGGTTTTCACTATGTTGTGATAAAGTTTCTGAATCAATCTGATGAACATCAAAAGGCATCCCAGAGGCACCGACATATATGCTACCCACATCGGCAGCTGCATTGCCGGCGAAAGCTGTCCCTGACCCATCAGGAAATCCACCAGTTCTACGCCTTTCACAGAAATGAACGCAGCAAATGCCATCCAGAGAACTAAGACTCCATTTTCTATCCTCATGGAATTTTTCTTGCTGAATTTATCGCGGAAAGTCGTAATTCTCAGGTGCGCGTCTTCCTTAACCGCATAGGCCGCTCCTATCCATATCTGATACAGCATTATGTATCTGGTAAGTTCTTCGCCCCAGGAAATCGTAGTTCCGAAGCAATATCTAAGCACAACCTGTACGAAGATGATCACGATCATAACAACCAGTGACGCTACCAAAATATACTTTTCAAAATTCTCATTTAACCATTTTAAAAGTTTCATATCACTGTTCTCCATTATACTTTCTCGCTTTTTCGATCAGATCTTTTCCAAGCACATCTTCATATTTTTCATAGACCTGTTTCGATTTACCGATAGTAATCTCAATCACACAGGGATTTACCTCTATTCCAAAGGCAAAATCATGATTCATTTGACCTTTGACTATAAAACCGATGAAAAATGCACCACACCGGGCCAATATTTGAAGTATCACCGGACATTCCAGGGCCTTTCCACACGAGAACTGGCGGAAAAGGTGGGCATTGTGCCCGCGACACTGGTTCTGTATGAGAATGACCGGCATCCCATCAAGTACAGTACAGCGGTGGCGCTTGCAAATGTGCTGGGGATTGACCGCAACAGGCTTCTGGACGAATATACCGCCTTTGTAGATTACCCGTATTTCTCTCTTTTGAAAAAGGTACGGCAGGATCTTTCCTTAACTCAAATACAAATGGCTGAGTTGATTGGGATAGGCCAAACGTCTTATTCTGGATGGGAAAGAGAAATCCGCGTTCCGCGCCGTAAGGAGTATGATAAAATCCTTGCCGCACTGAAAAAGCTAAGGGTAAATGTGGATACATACCTTTGCCAGTCAGCTTCTATCTGATTGTAAATCGCACATTTGCGGCACTGTTTCCTTACATATATAATAGAAGCACAAAGGAGGAGTGCCAAATGAGAAAGCGGAAATTAAAGATATTTCTTACCCCTACGGAAAACAGCATTGTCATCCAAAGCCTCAACCACCTGCGCAACGCCATGCTCCGGGAAAACAGGGACACCGGCTGCCTGGACGAACTTCTGCTCAAAGTGATGTGCGCCCCGGTAAAGAAGATGTAAAATTACATATCGCAGCCAGATGAGCCGCTTATTCTTTTCAGAGAGTAAGCGGCTTTTTTCATGCCCATCTTTCGGATTTTCCGCGTACATAGCCGTCCGTCCTGCCAACGGGCGGCTAAATCTATGAAGAAGGAGGACATGAAAATGCCGGAACAAAGAAGCCGCCCCAGGGATGGCCGCGTGATCGCGCTGGCCAACCAGAAAGGCGGCACGGGCAAGACCACCACGACGGTGAACCTGGGCATTGGCCTGGCGCGTCTGGGGAAAAAAGTCCTGCTCATCGACGCAGACCCCCAGGGCGACCTTACCACCTGCCTGGGCTGGCAAGACCAGGACAGCTTACAGACCACGCTTGCTACCGTCATGGGAAAGATCATCCGCGACGAGCCTTTTACCGCAGACGAGGGTATTTTGCACCACAGCGAAGGCGTAGACCTCATGCCTGCCAATATTGAATTGTCAGATTTGGAGGCCACTCTTGTCAACGCCATGAGCCGGGAGATCACTTTACGCACCTATGTCAATGAAGCAAAGAAAAATTACGACGTGGTGCTCATCGACTGTATGCCGTCCCTGGGTATGATTACGATCAACGCCCTGGCTGCGGCGGACAGCGTGATTATCCCGGTGCAGGCCCACTATCTGCCCGCCAAAGGCATGACCCAGCTTATCAAAAACATCACAAGGGTAAAAAAACGGATTAACCCGGCCCTGAAGGTGGACGGGGTGCTGCTCACGCTGGTGGATGGGCGCACAAACCTTGCCAGACAGACGGCGGATACACTGCGGCAGAGTTACGGGAGCGTGTTGAAAATTTATCGTTCCGAGATTCCCGTAGCCATCAAAGCCGCAGAGATCAGCGCCGCAGGCAAGAGTATTTACGCCTACGACAAGGGGAGCAAGGTGGCCCAGGCTTACGCGGATTTTTCAAAGGAGGTGCTGGCGGATGGCGAAAAGCAACGGGCTAAACTTCAATCTTCCCTCAGTCGATGACCTGTTTTCCACGGAGGAAGAACGGGCCGAGGCACGGCTTGAAAAAGTCGTCAACCTTTCGCCCTCGGAAATCAGCGACTTCCCGAATCACCCGTTTAAGGTGCGGATGGACGCAGCCATGCAGGAAATGACGGAAAGCGTGAAGCAGTACGGCGTTTTGGTTCCTGCCCTGGTACGACCCAAGCCGGAGGGCGGCTATGAGATGGTGGCCGGGCACCGCAGGAAAACGGCGGCGGATTTGGCGGGGCTTGCGGAAATCCCCTGCATTGTGCGGCAGCTCACCGACGATGAAGCTACGATTATCATGGTGGATTCCAACTTGCAGCGTGAGCAGATCCTGCCATCGGAGAAGGCGTTTGCCTACAAAATGAAGCTGGACGCGATGAAACGGCAGGCTGGTCGGCCAAGAAAAGATAATTCGGCCCCAGTGGGGCCGAATTTAATCGGGACGCGCTCTAATTTGGAATTAGCCGCAGAAAGCCCGGACAGTAAAACACAAATCCAGCGATATATCCGTCTTACCCACCTTATCCCGGAAATCCTGGAGCTGGCAGATAACTCTGTGCTGAAAGACCCGGATATGCTGCAAATTGCCCTGCGCCCAGCGGTGGAACTGTCTTACCTGCGAAAAGAAGAACAGGCCGACTTATTCGCTATCATGGACGAGATGGACTGCACCCCGTCCCACGCCCAGGCCATCAAAATGCGCCGGATGTCCGAAGCCAAGACCGGCGATGAACGGCTGTCCATGGACGCCATGGCGGTTATCATGGAGGAGGAAAAAGGCAATCAAAAAGAACAGTTCAAAATCCCAAAGGAAAAAATCAGCCGGTTTTTTGCGCCGGGGACGCCCACGCAGAAGATCGAGGACACCATTGTCAAGGCGCTGGAACTTTACCGCAAACGCCAGCGCAGTTTAGAGAGATAGCCCACTCACAAGGGGGAAGTGCGCCCATTTGCGGGGAAACGGCAGCTTGTGCCGGTTCCCCCTCTCCACACCTCACCCCTTCCAAACAACCTAAACAGCCTAAAAAAGAAGATATTTGGGGAGCCTGGATGTTTATAAAAAGCTCCGGCCTCTTTTCCACAGGCAGACATCGGGCTGCGAGGAAAACCGGGCGGGCCTCTCTTTTTTAGACAGTAACCAACACAAGCCGCGGCACATCGGAAACGGTGTGCTTTTTTTGCGGCCATTTCAAGGAGGTAACACGATGAAAGCATTGAGAAAGCCCCTGTCCCTGTTCATGGCCATGCTCATGTGCCTGGGCATATTCGCAGGGACGGGAACTACAGCGTTTGCCGCAGGGGAAACCATGACGACGTATATGGTGGAGTTCCCCCGTGCCAGCGACCCCAACAAGGCAGGCTGGGGACATTCCGCTATGAATTTCCTGGGCGGATGGTCTACCGGCGAAAATAACGGTTTTACCATCCACACGCAGGATTCCTTTAACGGGAAAGTCATCTACTGTATCGAACCCGGCGTCGGCGTTCATTCCGGCGACCAGTTTACTGGCCGGGGCGAGGATTTCTGGGATGATTACCCGTCCGATCTGAACCCCACTATTCCACCGGACACCATCAAGGAATATATCGGGCGGATTATGACCTATGGCTGGCAGGGCAACGCCAGCACATCATGGATGACCGATGACCCGGAGGACGCCAGCAAGATGGCCGGGGCAATCGCCACCCAGCTTCTTGTCTGGGAAACCGTCGTGGGTGAGCGCGACAGCCAGTTTAACCATGTGGACGCCAACGCCCAGGGCAAGAACAATATCGCGGAATATATCAGCCCGGAGAATCCCCTTTACAGCGAGATCTTCAGCCAGTATTCCGCTATTGAGAGCGCGGTAAAACGCCATACCATGCTGCCCAGCTTTTTCAGCAGCACCGCCGACGCCGGGGCCTATGAGCTGAAATGGGACGGCCAGCAGTATTCCCTCACTCTCACGGATACCAACGGTGTGCTGAGTGACTACACCTTCTCCAGCAGCACCACCGGGCTGAATTTCTCCGTGGACGGCAATCAGCTCACCATCACTTCCGCCCGGGCCATCAAAGGTTCTGTAACGGTGAAAGCAGAAAAAATCTCTGCCCAGCGCAGCGGTGTTGTGGTTTGGACAGATGGGATTATCGGCGGCGGCAAGCAGGACTTTGCCACCTACGGGGAAACCGTGTCCGATTATATGGTGGGCTATCTGAATCTGGAAGTGAAAACCGGCAACATGAAGCTGGTCAAGACTTCCGAGGATGGACAGGTAGCCGGGATCAGTTTCACCATTACCGGCGAGGGATACAGCGCTACCAAGACCACCAATGAGGCGGGCGAGATCGACATCACCGACCTCAACCCCGGCGTTTATACCATAACCGAGCAGTCCATTGACAAATATGAACCCCAGGAAACCCAGCGCGTGACCATCGTCAGCGGCCAGACCTCTACCGTGAATTTCAACAACAAGCTGAAGCGCGGCAGCCTGGAAGTGACGAAAACCAGCGAGGACGGACTGGTGGAGGGCATGACCTTCCACTTGTATGGCACATCCCTCTCCGGGCAGCCGGTGGATGAGTATGCTGTGACAGATGGAAACGGCGTGGCGCGTTTTGAAAACGTGCTCATCGGCACGGGCTATGTACTGGAGGAGGTGGATACCCCCATCCGTTATGTGGTGCCGGATTCCCAGACAGCCACCATCGAGTGGAACGAAGTTACTCACAAGAGCGTGAATAACATGCTGAAGAAGTTCCGCGTCACCGTCACCAAGAGCGATGTGGAAACGGGCGCGCCCCAGGGCGACGGTTCTCTGGCCGGCGCTGTGTATGGGCTGTATAAGGGAGACACCCTTATCGACAGCTTCACCACGGACGAGAACGGCCAGTTCACCACCGGATATTACGTCTGCGATTCGGACTGGACAATCCGTGAAATCAGCCCCAGCGAGGGCTACCTGCTGGATTCCACCATCCACAAGGTAGGCGCGGAACCGGAGCTGTATGAGATTGAGCTGAACGATACCGCCAACGACGTGACGGAACAGGTCATCAAGGGCGACATCGCCATCATCAAGCATACCGACGACGGGGAAACCCAGATCGAAACCCCGGAATCCGGCGCGGAGTTCCAGGTGTTTTTGAAATCAGCCGGCAGCTATGAAAATGCCAGGGAATCTGAGCGTGATGTCCTCGTCTGCGATGAGAACGGCTTTGCACAGTCGAAGAAGTTGCCCTATGGCACCTATATCGTCCGCCAGACCAAGGGCTGGGAAGGCCGTGAGCTGATGGACGACTTTGAAGTGTATATCGCCCAAGACGGGCAGACCTACCGCTACCTTATCAACAACGCTAATTTTGCCAGCTTCATCAAGGTGGTCAAGGTGGACGCGGAAACCGGCGTCACCATCCCCTATGCGGGGGCCGGGTTCCAGATTTACCGTCCCGATGGCAGCAAGGTGGAAATGACGTTCACTTACCCGACGCCGACCACCATTGATACGTTCTACACCAATTCCGAGGGCTACCTTGTCACCCCGGAAAAGCTGGAGTATGGCTCCGGGTACTCTCTGGTGGAGGTCCAGGCCCCCTACGGCTATGTGCTGGACAGCACCCCGGTTTACTTTGATGTGACCGAGGACAATTCCAGCGAAGAAGGCGGCGTGACGGTGATCGAAGTCACCAAGCCCAACATGGCCCAGAAAGGAATCATCAAAGTCAGCAAGACCGGCGAGGTATTTTCCTCTGTGACAGAAAACGAGGGCGTTTACCAGCCGGTGTATGAGGTGCAGGGCCTGCCCGGTGCGGTGTTTGAAATTACCGCCCTGGAGGACGTTTATACGTTGGACGGTACGCTGCGTTATTCTGCGGGCGAGGTGGTGGACACCATTACCACCGGCGAGGATGGCACAGCCCAGAGCCAGCCTCTCTATCTGGGCAAGTTCCAGGTCAAGGAAATCGAGTTCCCCTACGGCATGGTGGATACCGGCGAAAATGTCACCAACGTGGAGCTGGTGTATGCAGGTCAGGAAGTAGAGATCACCGAAACTTCCGCCAGCTTCTACAACCAGCGCCAGAAAGTACAGGTCGCTCTGAATAAGCTGCTGGAGCAGGATGAAGCCTTCGGCATCGGTATGAATGGCGAGATTTCCGCTGTCACCTTTGGCCTGTACGCGCAGGAGGATATTACCGCAGCGGATGGTTCCGTTATTCCGGCAGACGGGCTTCTGGAGATCGTTTCGGTGAATGAGAACGGTCAGGCCACTTGTGCTACCGACCTGCCCTTTGGCAGCTTCTATCTGAAGGAACTGTCCACGGACAGCCATTATCTGCTGAACGGCGAAACCTTCCCGTTCACCTTTGAATACGGCGGGCCGTCCGTTGCTGTGGTGGAGATTGCCGCAAACGACGGTGAGGCTATCACCAACGAGCTGATTCGTGGTGAAATCCACGGCCTTAAAACCGACGAGAACGGCGCTGGCCTGGGTGGGGCTGTGATTGGCCTCTTTAAGAGTGATGAAACCGAATTTACGGCAAAAAATGCCCTTGCCACCACCACCTCTGCGGATGACGGCAGCTTCTCCTTCTCCAATGTGCCGTATGGAAATTGGGTGCTGAAAGAGCTGGAAAGCCCGGAAGGGTTTGTCCTCTCTGATGAGATCTTCTCCGTTGCCATTGAGGAAGATGAACAGGTTGTGGAGATCTCCCTTGCCAACGAGCGCGTTTATGGCGACCTGCGCCTTACCAAAGTGGATGAGGATTACCCGGACAACAAGCTGACCGGGGCCGAGTTTGAGGTGTACCGTGATACCAACGGCAACAAGGAGCTGGACGAGGGCGACGAGCTGCTGGGCAAGCTGGAGGAAACCAGCACCGGCATCTATGAGATGTCCCATATCCTCTACGGCGGCGTGTTCGTGAAGGAAACCAAAGCGCCGGAGGGGTATCTGCTGGATGAAAACGCCTACTATGTGGAGATTACCGAGAACGGCAAAATCTACGAAGTGGAAAATGAGGCCGGAAAGGGCTTTGTCAACGCGGCACAGACCGGCTCCCTGCGGATTGAAAAGACATCCAGCGATGGCAAGGTGGAAGGGTTCTCCTTCCGCGTGACGGGTGCCAATGGTTATGACCAGACATTCAAGACCGACAGCACCGGCAAGATTGAGATCACCGGACTGCGCGTGGGCGATTACACCGTATCTGAGGTATCGGACAATGCCAGCGCTAACTATGTGCTGCCTGCTGATAAGACGGTGACCATCTTTGCGGATAAGACCACCGTTGCACAGATGCACAACGAACTGCGCGACACACCGAAAACCGGCGACGAGAGCAAGCCGTGGCTGTGGATGACTCTGATGGGCGTATCCGCTGCCGGAACTGCTGTTCTGGGGATTGCGGCCTATGTGAGCAAGCGCCGGAAAGACGAAGAATCCGCTGAATAATACAGCGGTCAAAATTTGTGACAGGAGGAATTGACTATGGAATTGAAAACGATCATTGCGGTAGTATTGGTACTCTTTATCCTCGGCGGGCTGATCTTTCTCAAGGTCAGAAGCCGGAAGAAGTAATCCAGCGGGGGGGCGGCTTTGCGGGGCCGCCCCTTTACATATCCCAAAAAAGGACGAAAGGAGTGTGGTTTTGATGAGAGAACGATTTGAACAGCGGTTATTCCGTATCTTTGCCCAGGCGGGATATTCGCCGGTGCAGCTTCTAACGATCACCCCGGAAGAAATGGTGGAGATTCCCGGTATCACCGTCCCCAATATCCGCGCGGTACTTTGTGTTCAGAACAAAGTGCTGGCGGATCGGAACAAGGTTCGCAGCGGCAAGCTGGTAGAGGCACTTTTGAAGGAGGCCGAGGAAAGCGGGTGTTGCCATGAGTGAACTGCATCTGCTGGACATCCTTGCCGCACGGCGAGGGTGCTTTATCTCAGACCTGAATCTTTCTCCTATTCTTCGGAGGGCGGCCCTTTTAGACCTGTGCAGAATGGAGGAAAACAAATTTCCTCTTTCTCAATGGCAGGATTCCGTGCGATACCTGACCGGTATTGAGAAGGACTTTACAAGCGAAAAGCAAATCAGGGATTTTATTCTGAATGAGATGGAGGTGAATTAAGTGGAAAAACAGGCTTTTGAATATGGAGGATTTCATTTTATTCCAGAGCGAAGATTTACAGCGGAAGAAAACAGCTTTTTAGCGATTTCCCGCAGGCAGCGCCTTGATAAAGAATTGGGCTTTTGTAAACCAGGCTATGCCTATAAAAGCAAATATCCCTATTCTCATGAGAGTTTTTACGCTGCGTCACCCGATAAGGAGTGCGACTTATTCCGGTGTGTAGAAAATGGGAAACTGTATCTGCCCTGTACGAACGATTTGCAGGAATATATGGAACAGCCTAAAAAAGAAAGGAACCGAACCCATGAACGATGAGCACAGTTTAAGGCGTATGGCAGGCGATTATGAGATCATCCAGGCCATCCACATCGGTGATCGGGAAATCGTTCTGGGAGAAAAGCCCCAGAGCGAAAGCGGTGATAAGTATATGTGTGCCTTCTGCCAGCAGAATGAGTTGTTTGCGGCGTACAGCGAGGTCATGTGCAGCGACAACTATGCGGAGATGGTAAAGATGTTCGGTGAGCGCGTTACCGAGCAGGCCGAGAAAACCCGTGTGGCGATGAACAAGCCCAAAATACAGGGAATTGATGACCACCCCCTCACGGCCAGCGATTGTACCGTATTGTCCTACGATGACGACTTGAATAACAAAATTGTGGTCATCAAGCCGGAGGTGCTGCGCCGGGAGTACCGCAGGGCTACCTGCCAGTTAAAGCTCTGCACAGGCGGATTTGGTGCTTATCCTCGCAGCCGTGGTTCAGCCTGCTTCTGCATCGACCTCTATACCGGAAAAGAAAGCCGGTATGAGCGGATGGACATTCTTGGCACTATGGAGCCGGAGAAACTGCCCGGATGGGCAAAGCACGGACTGCTGACTGTTCAGCAGGAACGGGCGAAAAAAGAACCGCACAAAGGCGAGAAGGAGGAGCGATGAACGTGCGTATCAATCAAGGATATGTGATTACGGATTCCATTCACATTGGAAAAGCGGAATTTGTGATCGGTGAAATGTCAAACACACCGGCCCCCTTTGTCACATGGGAGTGTAAGGATGGAAACAACTATTTCTGGGGTCATTACCTGACAACCCGCAAGGCTGCGGAGCGCGACCTGTTGGAGCGCGCAGTTCAGGAACTGGAGTATCAAACCCGCAGGCAGGCCGAGATGGAGCCGCAGGATTCCCCCTGGGGAGAAATCCAGACCCGTGAAACCCTCTGCCCCGGAGCGTATTCTGTCAGCACAGCAGGACATGGCGGCGTTATGGTGCGCCGGGAACTGGCGGAAAAGGTGTTCCGAAAGGAAGCGCGGGAGTGTGGCTTTATGGAGGGAGCGTGGCTCTGCTACGAGGAGGATTGTGACGGGCCGGTAGCCCTGCGGGAGCTGATGGACAAAAAGCTGTATCAGGCTCCCGTCAACCAGTATTTCCGCCCTGGTGAATATGAAGCGGTCATCAACCGCAGCTTACAGACCTATCATCCCGAATACTGGCAGGCGCGGGAACAGGACTTGAAAGGAAAAGGCCAGCCTTCTATCCAACGAAAAAAGAAGGAGCGTGAACGATAATGAAACTGGAAATCATCAGTATGACACCGCAGGAACGGATGTACTCTTACAGTCAGAGCAGCCAGATCGAGGCCCAGACCGGCTGTATCGGCCACCTGCGCGGTGATTTTGGCGCTGGCCAAGAGTTTTTCACCTCATGGTTTGAGCATCGTGGAGAGTACAAGACCGACGAGTTCAAGGCGGAGTTTGATGAAGTGGTCAACAGCCTGCGGGAGAAAAACGGGCTGCTTTTCAGCCGGGACAGCATGATCCGCTATTGCCGGCAGCGCCCGGAAGCCGAGATGGTGGGCAATTACTGCACCGAGTACGGCTTCAAGCTGAAAACTGTCCAGCACACCTATATGCTGCGGTGCAATCCCAATTATGGGGACTACAATTTTTACCTCTATGCTTATGTTGGCCGGTTCTTGGAGCACCACATGGAAAAGGCCCAGCAAGGTATCCGATTTATCACCCCCGGCTACAAAGAAATCTTCCGTATCCCGGACGGCGATAGCATCCGCATTTTCACTGGTGGCGGAGAAACCCGTGACCGAATCTGTCGGTTTATCGACGAAACCCACTTTGAAATCACCAGCGGTTATTCCAACACCCTTTATCATATCTGTGAGTTTGCGGAACGTCTGGAGAAAACCCACGGAAGTGTCATTCCACTGCGTTCTTCTCTGCCGCCTAACTGTTTCAGCATTCTCCCTTCCAGCGGAGAGCTGATTGTCATCACGCGGGGCGAAAAAGGATATTTGCCTTCGGATATGCAAATCAAAGGAAAATCCAATCAGGAGGTGGCGGAGATCGCAAACCATGCTTCTGGCGTTACCAAAGCACAGGAGGCCGCAATGCTGGCAGGCTCCATGTTTGGCTGGCAGACACCCGCCGCCGATCCCAAGAACTACGATGAGCAGGGCCAGCCCATCCGTCCGAAGCAAAGAGATCGGGGTGATGCCCGATGAGTGAGGACAAACACATTATCTGGAGCAATTACGATCTGGATTATGAGGACTGGCGTGGCGATCTGGAAACAGAATACCCGGAGCTGTCCGAGGATGAACGTATCTCTCTGATGTATGAAATCAATGGACATTATCTGGACGATGAGCGCATGAACCTCAATGTGCAGCTTTCCCAGCCCATTTTGGTTGTAGGCGACTTGGGCCTGTGGAATGGGCGGCGCATGGGGTATAAGGAAATCCCCAGCGGCAACATCCGGGACTGCCTGTATTCCGACACGGATTACTCCACTTGGTATGTGGATCGACTGGGCGATCTGCGGTGCGACGCCATCCACCATGACGGCACCAACCATTATCTTTATCGAGTTTATAAGGACGGTGTGCGAGATTCCCAGATCGAACTTCTGAAAGAAAAACTGTATCGCGGCACAGCGACCCGCGCCGATATAACGAGAGTGACCCGTAGGCTGGGCGACGACATCGCCAAAGTCTACGGGTTTTCCATTCCCCGGCAGCGGCAGGCCGCAGCAATCGAAAAATAAAAAAGGAGGTGCGCCGGATGGCGATTCGATATAAAGCCTTGACGGAGTTGTATCAGGAAACACAGCGAAAGGTCACAGCTCCGGCAGAATGGCAGCAATTTCTTACGTCTGCCTGCCGCAACTACCGGCTTTCATTTGATGAACAACTGCTTGTCTATGCCCAGCGCCCGGACGCTACCGCCGTCCTGGAGATCGAGCGATGGAACAAGCGGTTCGGACGCTGGGTGAACCGGGGCGCAAACGGCATTGCCGTATTTGACGGCGAGCATAGCGGCAAACAGCGACTGAAATACTATTTTGATGTTTCCGATACCCATGAAGGCCGGTTCTCCCGGCCCGTTCCCCTGTGGACAGTACGCCCGGAATATGCGCCGGACATCATCGAGGCATTGGAAAACAGCTTCGGAGAACTGGAGCAGAAGGACAATCTGGGAGCAGCACTTGTCTCTGCGGCTAACAATGCGGTAGAGGACAATATCCACGATTATCTTTCTGAGTTGTACCATCTGACCGAAGGCAGTTTTCTGGAAGAATTGGACGAGTACAATGTGGAAGTGATGTACCGGCGGGCGTTGCAGACCAGTATCGGATATATGCTGGTGGTGCGCTGCGGCCTTGATCCGTCCGAATACTTTGAGGACGATGATTTTCGGGACGTGCTGAATTTCAATACGCCTGAAACATTGAATGCCCTGGGCGTGGCTACCGGGGACATCTCTCAGATGTGCCTTTCTGAAATTGCCCGCACGACCCTTGCCCTGCAAAGACAACCTCAAAAAGAAAATCGCACGTTTGAAACCGCACAGCAAAATCGGTATCCTGTAACTGAACAGGAAACCAAGCAGCCGGAAAGGAGCAATGAATATGGCCGAGATCACATACAGCAGGCAGGGCGATTACAACCTGCCGAATCTTCTGCCCCCGCAGGAGCCGGAAGTGGCTCTTGGGAAATACGCATTACTGCGCCGGAAGTTCCTGAAGGAGAACCGCAGGATCACCTACACCAATCTGTTGACCAGCGGGAAACTGAACAGTCATCTGGCGGAGATCGAGCAGACGGCACTCTCCCGGATGGATCAGGTAGTGGCGCAGATGGCCAAGACCGAGGGCGTGACGGAGGAACTGAAGGCCCGCGATCCGATGAAGTGGGTGCAGCTCATGAACAACCTTCGGAACGCGGCGGAGGAAACGATCCTCACGGAGCTGATTTACAGCTAACCGATACGGAGCAAGCGGACAGCCAGGAGCTGCCCGCTTTTCTTGATGAAAAACAGATTATGGCTGTTATTGCCAACAAGGATGACGACCTCAAATACAAGAAGCAGCAGATCGAGCTGTTCTTCTCCGTTCACAGCGACCAGCAGGAACGGGCGGATTATCTCAAGTCCGCCTATCAGGACAGGTACACCGAGATCATCGCAGACGGTCAGCGTCTGGGCTATAAGCCGCAGGAGGACGGGCTTCTCATGTGGGAGGGTTCCTACCTTTCCCGCACAAAAGAATCGGTGTTCTCGTGGGATTTGGTAGCCAGATGGACAGCACAGCTCATTGACAAAAAGGAATATTTCATTCAGACGGACATCCGCCAGCTCCCCACTCAGGAGAGCCAGCAGATGACCCTTTTTGATTTCTCCTCTTTTGGCAGTTCTACTCCGTCCGAGGGCGAACAGCAGCGTTTTCTCTTTCCACGTCAGGAGCTTTCTCAGCAGGTCATTGACGAGGCGATGTGCATTGGAGCCAACGATCAGAACAGCCGCCTCATCATTTGTGCCTATTTCAAGAAGGATAAACCGCTGGAGGACAACGCCCAGTTCCTGATGGAACACTATGGTGAAAATGGTGCTGGCTTTTATCTGGATAGCCGGAAGTATTCCATTTGGTACAATGCCGAAGGCATCCATGTGGCAGAGGGTGAAACTGCACAGCGCACAGCGGCCACTCTGATCCCCTGGGAACAGGCAGCCAAGCGCATCCGGGAACTTCTGGATTTGGGCCGGTATATGCCGCAGAGTGAACTTGACCGGGTTGACGGGTACGAGCGTCAGCAACGAGCCGCCCAGCTATGGTATCTGCGACAGGATTTTGCGGAAGGAACCGCCGATGCAGGATTTCTTCCCACCATTAACGCCATTTACAACACCCATCAAGGCTTTCCAGAAGAAAGTGCGGCCATAAGCGATTTGTTAGGCCATCCAGAGGGATTGCAAAACTTACGGGATGAGCTGGAGCAGTTTGTCCAGGCATACGCAGAGAATCGTGAACTTCTCCGGTTCCATTTCCACCGTCCACAAAAACTGCTGGAACAGCTTGCCGATTTACAACGAGAGCCGCTGCATTTTACCGCCGCCGAGGGATATGATCCCCAGCGGCGTTTCTTCATCTCCGGCGATGAGATCGACAATCTCCTGCGCGGTGGAAAGGGCGGCACGGACTATCGGTTGGCGGTGTACTCCTTTTATCGCAACCACTCTGACCGCAAGCAACGAGAAGATTTCTTAAAGCACTATCACGGGGAATACAGCGGACACAGCGGTGGAAACGATGATGTGACCTATCAGCTCAGCAAGGGCGTTCATTTCAGCCACGGCAGTCTTTCAGAACCCTATGCCAAAGTGGAACTGAAATGGAATGCGGTGGAGAAGCGCGTCAGCGCCATGATCGCACAAGGCCGGTTCCTGAGTGATGATGACCGGGCCGCCATGCCCCAATATGAGAAACACCAGCTCGCACAGAACATCCGAACCTTCTTTGAGAATGTTCCCCAGGAGCAGCCCCACCCCTATCCGTATGGCTTTGATTATTGGGAAGGTGTAAAGCTCATTGAGCCGCAGCTCGACGACCCGGCCCGCGTGGAAGAAATCTATCAGATGATGCTTCCTGTCTGGGAGGCTACGCCGCAGGATGACCGGATGTACGATTTGCGGCAACGGGCATTTGAGAATCTGACCGCATACCGGCAAGGCACTTTTACCTTGTTTGCCGAGAAAAAGGAGCCGGTGCCGCCGCAGGCTGTGCAGGAACCGCAGAAAGCCTACGATTTAGGATTCGGGCATCTGGGAAATGGGCTGACCGTTTGGAACCGGATGGAAGAAGTGGATGGGGACTACCGCACGGTTGCCCACATTGCGCCGGATCGCACGGTGCAGATCTACGATGAAGAAATGCCTCAAGAGATTCGGGACAGGATTCAACAGGTGGCCGACACGTCGGAGATGACAGTTTCTACAACACAAAATGCGCCCGTGTTCTCGGTGCCGCCCAGAGAAGAACCACCGCAAAAAGAAGAAACAGCCGACCTCTACCCTGTATTGGCCGCCCAAGTGCTGCGCCTTATCGGGGAGTTTGACGGTTCCCGCATGGGCTACGGAGATGACGATGCTCAGGCGGCGGCGAACATCGCCCAGCAACTTCACAACACAGTACAACGGCAGGAAATCCGTGCGCTCCTGCAATCCTTCCTCGATCATACAGACCCGGAAGAAGAAATCGCGGCAGATGTGGCGCTCTGCATGGAGCGGATCAACGAGCTGCCCCAGCCCCTCACCCAAGACCAAGCCCTTTTGGAGCAGGCAAAAGAACTGATCGACCAGTTCTGCCAAGAAGAATATGACAGCTATGCCGATTTCAGCGATTTGGGGAATGTAGGAATTGCCTATACCACGGTCACAGACCAAGAAATTCCCATCCAGGTGAATGTCGATCTGGTGAATTACCGTGTAGAGCGGTATCTGGACGGACAGTTTTTGGAGCGCAGGCAGTATGACAGCTTGGGGGCGATGATCCAAAACGAATTGATAGATCTCACCTTCGACGATCTCATTTCCGTATCGGAGGAAGAACTGGAATCCATCGGCGTATCTCAAGATGATTACCGCCTGCTGAGCCGTCTCAAAGCGGATTGCGACTACTATCTGGGTGCTGGCGGACGGGCGGAAAAACACCTGTGGGCTGGAAGCGTAGAAGCACAGATTGCCAAGATGCGGGAACTGTATGATGTCTTGTCAGAAAAACCGGAATGGCTCACCGAGCAGGACATTGATCGCTATGAAAGCCAAATGACAGACGGCCCGGAACTGTCACAGCCCCAAAAAGAAGAAGCGGCTTCGCTGGCTCCAAAACGGATTCGCCGTGAGCGCGTCACCTTTGCGCCCTTGTACCCGGAAATTCCACGAGAACAGCGCCATGATTTCCACATCACGGACAATGCTCTGGGCCACGGCACACCGGGGGAAAAGTTTGCCGCCAACGTCAGAGCCATCCGCTGCTTGAAACGGATCGAAGCGGAAGAACGTCTTGCCACACCGGAGGAACAGGAAATCCTTTCTCGCTATGTGGGGTGGGGCGGGCTGCCGCAATGCTTTGAGGAAACACACAGCAAATATGCGGAACTCAAATCCCTTTTGGATGAGGACGAGTATGCAGCAGCCAGAGCCAGTTCCCTTACAGCATTTTACACCCCGCCCGTAGTGATCCGAGGCATTTACAAGGCGCTGTCACAGATGGGATTCCAGCAAGGCAACCTTTTGGAACCGGCCTGTGGCACCGGTAATTTTATCGGTCTGCTTCCGGCTGATATGGCAGGCAGCAAAGCCTATGGCGTGGAGATTGACAGCATCAGCGGCAGGATTGCCCAGCAGCTCTATCAAAATGCCAGCATTTCCGTCAAGGGATTTGAAACGGTGCAGATGCCGGACAGCTTTTTTGATGTGGCCATCGGCAACGTCCCCTTTGGAGATTTCAAGGTGGTGGACAGGCGGTATGACAAGCACCATTGGTTGATCCACGATTATTTCTTTGGGAAAGCCCTGGACAAGGTAAGACCTGGCGGCATTGTCGCGTTCATCACGTCCAAAGGCACGATGGACAAAGAAAACTCGGCTGTCCGCCGCTATCTCGCCCATCGCGCCGACCTGATCGGAGCCATTCGTTTACCCGATAACACATTCAAGCAGAACGCCGGAACGGAAGTCACCAGCGATATTCTTTTCCTGCAAAAAAGAGATCACATCACCGATCTGGAGCAGGATTGGGTGCAACTGGACACCGATGAAAACGGCATCCGCATGAACCGCTACTTTGTGCAGCACCCGGAAATGGTTTTGGGCGATATGGTGATGGAATCCACCCGGTTCGGGATGGACAGCGCCTGCAAAGCCCGCGAAGGGGCTGACCTGTCGGAGCAGCTTGCCCAGGTCATCCAGTTCCTTCAGGCCGAGATCAAGCCCTATGAACTGGAGGAACCGGACGAAGAAGATCGCTCCATCCCCGCAGACCCTACCGTTCGGAATTTCAGCTACACGATTGTGGACGGTCAGGTGTACTACCGTGAAAACAGCCTCATGCACCCGATGGAGGTTTCTGTTACGGCGGAAAACCGTATCCGGGGTATGATCGAGCTGCGGGAATGTGTCCGCAGGCTGATTGAGTATCAGACCGAAGGATACCCGGACGAGGACATTCAGGCGGAGCAGAAAAAGCTGAACTCCCTTTATGACAGCTTTACAGCCAAATATGGGCTTATCAGCAGCCGGGGCAACAAACTGGCCTTTTCCGAGGATTCCAGCTACTGCCTCTTGTGTTCGCTGGAGGTTCTGGACGAACAAGGCAACCTAAAAAGAAAAGCTGATATGTTCTCCAAGCGCACCATTCGTCCTCATGTGGCCGTCACCAGCGTGGATACTGCCAGCGAAGCATTGGCGGTGTCTATCTCTGAGAAAGCCTGTGTGGATATGGGCTATATGGCCGAGCTGTCCGGCAAATCCCCGGAGGAGCTGGAGAGCGAGCTTGCCGGCGTGATCTTCCGCAACATTGAAGGCCCGGAAAACCCGGATGAGCTGCGGGGAAATTTCCTCAGTCTGCAAGCCTTTTCCCTCGTGACGGCGGACGAGTACCTTTCAGGGAATGTGCGCCGGAAATTGCGGATGGCAAAAGCCTTTTTGGAAACAGCCCCAGACAGCCAGAAGGAAGCGGCTCGCAGGCAGATAGAGGCGCTGGAAGCGGTACAGCCCGCAGATCTTGGCGCTGGGGAAATCGGCGTCCGCATCGGTGCCAACTGGGTGCCTATCGACATTTACCAGCAGTTTATGGAGGAACTGCTTACCCCTGGATATTACGCCCGGAACCGCATCAAAATCCTGCGTTCCGAAGTTACTGGCCAGTGGGCCATCACGGACAAAAACTCTGACCGGGGCAACGTAAAGGTGCTCACCACCTACGGCACCAAGCGCATGACTGCCTATCATATCCTGGAGCAGACCTTGAATCAGAAGGATGTGCGGGTATTCGACTATATCGAGGATGAAAACGGCAATAAAAAAGCCGTCCTCAACAAGAAGGAAACCGCTATTGCCCAGGACAGGCAGGAACTCATCAAGCAGAAATTTTCGGAGTGGATATGGCGGGACATTGACCGCCGGGAACTGCTGTGCCGTGTTTACAACGAAACCTTCAACGGCGTCCGCCCCCGTGAATATGATGGGCGGCACATCCGGTTTGAAGGCATGAACCCGGAGATCTCCCTTCGGCCCCATCAGATCAATGCCATCGCGCACGTTTTGTATGGCGGAAATACCTTGCTTGCCCACGAAGTAGGGGCCGGGAAAACGTATGAGATGGTGGCGGCGGCAATGGAAATGAAGCGGCTGGGGCTTTGTACCAAGTCGCTGATCGTGGTTCCCAACCATATCACGGAGCAGTGGGCGGCTGAATTTTTGCAGCTCTATCCCAGCGCCAATATCTTGGTAGCCACAAAGAAGGACTTTGAAAAGCAGAACAGGAAGAAGTTTTGCAGCCGCATTTCCACCGGAGATTATGACGCAATCATTATCGGCCACAGCCAGTTTGAAAAAATCCCCATGAGTGCCGAGCGCCAGCAGGCCATTCTCCAGCAGCAGATTGACGATATTCTGTTCGGCATTGAACAGGCCAAGTCACAAAAGGCGGAACGCTATACCATCAAACAGATGGAGCGCACCCGTAAATCTCTGGAGGCGAAACTGGCGAAACTCAACGACCAAAGCCGGAAAGACGATGTTGTGACGTTTGAGGAACTGGGCGTTGACCGTATCTTCATTGATGAGAGCCATTATTTTAAGAATCGTGCGAAACGTTGCGCATAAGCCCTTGTTGACAGCAAGGACGAACAGCGCCATGTGATTGCACTTAGCAATAAGAAAATATCACAGAGAACTTGAATCTCGAAATCAGGGGTGAAATTCCCCTGCCGTACAGAACCAATGCCGGAAAGGAGCAATCCCATAGCGGTCTGTCAAACCGCAGGCAGTACGAGAGCTAATACTCCACTGTGCGCTGCGCATCTGTAAATGTGCAGGGTACAAAGCGTGGTGAAGTCGTAACCTGAAAACCTAAACCCCTTGTAAAGGGGCATGGAGAATAATGGTGCGGGCTTCCGAAACCTATGGCTATCCGTTAGTGAAAGCTATGCAGCATCGTAAGAGTAGACGGCATCCGAAAGGGTGAAAATTGGAAAAAGCGCGTGCGGCTGGTTTTTCCGCACGAGCCCTGTGGAATGAAATGTCCACACGGAATCATGCAGAAACTGTGGTTCAAAGCATGGTTAGGTTTTCCCGGTGTAAGGTAGCGGCCTAAGGGTTTCAATGGTCAAGCAATGACCGCAAGGATAGAGATTCAGGAACGTTTGAGAGCCTGTTGCCGGAGCTTTACAGAGCAATGAAAGCAATAGGAAGTCAGCCGTACCATAGTAGTCTGCGGCTGGGTAACGCCAGCTACACGGGGCTGAAATGCCCCACGGCGAAGGGTACGAGTCAAACTGATTTACAAATTTCACAAAACGAAAATCCAATAACTCCCTGAAAGATGGGTGACGAACTGCGAGGTGAAAGCCTTGTGCATTTAAACGTCAGATTTTCAACGGAAACGGAATTGAAAGCCATGCAGGATATGCTCTATGAGAAATCCGGGCAAGGCGTTTCGTTCACCGGGCTGGTGGAAGCAATGGCGCACGAAGTCACCATTGTGACCGCCATCCATAACATCAAGTCCAACAAGGGCAGTAAAACCGCCGGAGTGGACAAGGTGAAAATGGACAACTATCTGCAAATGCCAAAAGATGAACTGATTTTATTGATTCAATCGTGTTTTCGGAAATATCAGCCCAAACCAGCCCGCCGTGAATATATCCCAAAAAGCAACGGCAAAATGCGGCCGCTGGGAATCCCTACGGTACTGGACAGAATCATACAGGAATGTGTGCGGCTCATCATAGAGCCGATATGCGAGGCGAGATTTTATCCGCATAGCTATGGCTTCCGCCCTTACCGGGCGCAAAAGCACGCAATCCGGGATATTGTCAATATAATCAACGCCGGGTGTAAATCCCCCGACCAGGCTGTGTGGGCAGTGGAAGGTGACATTCAAGGATGTTTTGACAACATCAGCCATCGAATACTGCTTCAAAAAGTATGGCGAATGGGCATCCATGATAAACGGGTGCTTAAAATCATCAGCCAAATGCTGAAAGCCGGGTATGTCGAACGGGATTTGTACTATCAAACGGCAGCAGGCACACCGCAGGGAGGAATCCTTTCCCCTCTGCTGTCGAACATCTATCTGAACGATTTTGACTGGTATGTGGGGCGGACCTATATGGAGCCGCATCGCAAATGCAAGCACAAATGCAACGATACACGCAGGCTGAAATGGGCAGGAACTACCCCAAAGTATAACTTCCGTTATGCTGATGACTGGGTGGTGCTGACTTCTACGGAAAAGGAAGCGTTCCGTATGAAGCGCGAGCTGACAAAATACTTTAGGCAAAAACTGAAACTGGAACTGTCGCAGGAAAAGACCTATGTAACCGATTTGCGGAAAGGAGGGATACATTTTCTCGGTTACATCGTCAAGGCGGAACGAAAGCGCAAAACACCGAACCCTGCAACGTGGACGGAACATCTGGTGGGAAAACCATTGCCAGATATGGAACGGCTGTCCAAGAAGATTGGCAGTCTGCTGGAACAGGTACACCGTATTGAGCTGTATTCCAAACCAAATACACAGGCCGCCCAGATACAGTATGTGAACTCCATTATTCTGGGACTGGCGCAGTATTACCAGCCTTCCATCTGTTCACACGCTTACCATGCAATCGACCGCAGGGTAAACAATGCGGCGCTGGCCGTTTGGAAAAAGCTGTTTCCGAAACAGTATAACCAGATGCAGGTTCCGCTGAAAACACTTTGCAATCTTCCGCACAGGCACGAAGGATATGATAGCAAAACCTTTGCGATTCACATCGAGGAAAAATGGTTTGGAATCACTTATGCGTTTATCACGCACAGCCGGTATGAGAGCAAACCGTTTGACCAGAAGATGACCCCTTACACGGCGGAAGGCCGCAGGCGGTACGTCAATTACCGAAACAAGCACAAACCGCTGCCCTGTGACCGGCCGTCCATTAACACCCCGGAGGACATTGCCCTTGCCTGCTATGCAGACGGAAAGGGCTGGAAAGCAAACTTTGAATACTTCATGAATCGGGAGTATGCCTATAACCGGGATAAGGGAAAGTGCAAATGCTGCGGAAAGCCATTTTCCATAACAGTTCCTAAACACTGTCACCACATTGACAACCAGCTTCCAATCGAAAGAATCAATAAAGTTCCCAATCTGGCATGGCTTTGCGAATCGTGCCACCGCATGGTTCATAACAGCCCAATACCGCCTGAGTTGGACGCAAAGGCGGTGCGCAAAATTATGAAATACCGAGAAAAACTCAAATCGTGAAATTTGTGAGTACGCTGTACCCGTGAGGATGCAGTGGTATTGAAATCTGAAGGAAGAAAGTAAATCAGTTTGATGGTAGGCCGGGTGCGCTGAAAGGTGCACGCCCGGCGTGAGGTGGGGGAAAATCCGGAGATGGCTTCAAAGGATTACCTATCACCATTCTTTTTGATGACGAAAATGCGGAATGTAGGAGGCATCGCCCAGACCGAAGCTCAGAAAAGTTCCGACCTCTTTATGAAGTGTCAGTACCTGGACGAACTGACCGGCGGGCGCGGCGTAATCTTTGCCACCGGTACACCTATCTCCAACAGCATGGTGGAGCTTTACACCATCCAGCGGTATTTGCAGTACCGCACCTTGCAGGAAATGGGCCTGATCCATTTCGACGACTGGGCGAGCAACTTCGGGGAAACGATCACCGCGATTGAATTGTCCCCGGAGGGCAGCGGCTACCGCGCCAAGACCCGGTTCGCAAAGTTTTACAACTTACCGGAACTGATGAGCGTATTCAAACAGGTAGCCGATATTCAAACAGCGGATATGCTGCACCTTCCCGTACCAAAAGCCAACTTCCACACCGAGGTCATCAAGCCTTCGGAAATCCAGCAGGAGATGATAAAAGGGCTGGCGGAACGGGCGGAGAAAATCCGTGGCGGCGGCGTTGATCCCCATGTGGACAATATGCTTCGCATCACCAATGACGGCAGAAAGCTGGCTCTGGATATGCGGCTCATCCAACCCCTTGCCCCGGATGACCCGGACGGCAAGGTAGCTGTCTGCGCCCGGAATGTCTACCGTATCTGGGAGCAGACGAAAGAAAAACGCTCCACCCAGCTTGTGTTCTGCGACCTGTCCACACCTACCACGGATGGCTCGTTCAGCGTTTACGACGACCTAAAAAAGAAGCTGTTGGACGCAGGCATCCCGGAGGACGAAATCGCCTTTATCCACACAGCAGACTCGGAGGCCAAAAAGAAAGAGCTGTTTGCGAAGGTGCGCGCCGGTCAGGTACGCATTCTTATGGGAAGCACGCAGAAAATGGGTGCCGGCACGAACGTCCAGGACAGATTGATTGCCCTGCATGATTTGGACTGCCCCTGGCGGCCCAGCGATCTTCAGCAGCGGCTTGGAAGAATTGTCCGTCAGGGCAATGAAAATGAGGAGGTGGAAATCTATCGGTATGTAACGGAAGGCACTTTTGACGCTTACCTCTACCAGCTCGTGGAGAACAAGCAGAAGTTCATCGCCCAGATCATGACCAGCAAGGCCCCCGTCCGTGTGGCGGATGATGTGGATGAAACCGCCCTGAGCTATTCGGAAATCAAGGCGCTGGCTACCGGCAACCCACTTATTATCGAGAAGTGCAACCTGGATATGGAGGTGGCGCGGCTCAATATGCTGAAAGCCAGCCACTTGAACCAGGTATATGCCCTGGAGGAGCTGGTGTACCGCAAGTACCCGGAGGAAATCACCCGGCTCACGGAACGGATCGCGGGCTATGAGCAGGATGTGGCGCTGGCGGCGGCCCACCCCAAGGCCCAGGAGGGCTTCTGCGGCATGGAGGTGGATGGCAGGCACTACACCGAAAAAGAGGGCGCCGGCAAGGCTATCATTGATGTTTGCACCCGTATGACAGGTTCCGACGCTGTTCTTTTGGGGCAGTACCGGGGCTTTTCCATGGTGCTGGCCTATGATGGCAGGAGCAACGAGTACCGGATCACGCTCAAAGGCACTCTTTCCCATACGGTGACGCTGGGCGCAGATGTGTTCGGCAATATCACCCGCCTGGACAACGCGCTGGAGAATCTGGCAGGAAACCTTGACGCGGAACGGGCCAAACTGGAAGAAGCCAGAGTGCAGCTTGAAAATGCCCGCACCGAACTGGCCACACCGTTTGCCCGTGAGGACGAGCTGGCCGAGAAAACCGCACGTTTGAAAGAACTGAACATCCTGCTTAATATGGATGAGAAGGACAAGACGCTGATCGACGAGGCTCCTGATGAGGGCGAGGAACCGCCCATGAGAAAGGTCGTGGGCCTGGAGCGATAAGCTCTCCCAGCACCGATTGGAACTGTTCCAATCGGTGCATACATAAAAAAGCCCCCTTACATAGCCGGTTCCCACAGGAACAATCTTTGGCTATATAAGGAGGTCTTATGATGCCGTTGTTGGTTTAGTATGTTTTTCTGTCTGCTGTGCGGAGGTTTGCGTCCCGGCGCAGGGTATCCTTCAAAGAACCGATCATATCCTTGATGATACGGATCTCATACTCGTCGCAATCTTCCAGCAACAGCGCAATATCCTTTTCAAACTGCACTTTTGACATGATGATATTGTCACAGAGAAGATCATCACCGGTGACAGACAGTGCATTTGCAATGCTGATAATCGTGTTCAGGCTAACGCGGGTGGTGCCGGTTTCAATGTTACTCAGATGTGTCGGAGAGATGCCAATGAGTTCGGCAAGGCGCTCCTGCGTTAAATCTGCCTTGATACGGGCAATCTTGATTCGTTTGCCGATTGCTTTATAATCAAGTTCCATATCGCGCCCCCTTCGCTTCAATAATTTACACAATGATATTGTAACCACGGCGGGAACGCATTATAATAATCTATATCCGTACACTACGGATATATGCCAAGAGATTGAGAAAACAGGTGATATATTTGGCCGTTTGTACCTTTGCCGGTCATCGGGAGGTGTTTTCATCTTCGATTGAAGCGGATATAGATTGCGCGCTGGAAGAAATCATACAGACTGATGATGATTTTATTTTTTACTCTGGCGGCATGGGGGAATTTGATAAAAAATGCGAATCCGCTGTACGAAGGATAAAAAGAACACATCCAGAACGAAGTATCCGACTTGTGCTGGTTCTCCCTTATCTGACCCATGAGATCAACCGCGACAAGGAATATTTTGAAGCCTATTATGACGATATTGTGGTTCCGACAGAATTGATGGGCGTCCATTATAAGGTGGCCATCAAAAAAAGAAACCGCTGGATGGTTGACCGGGCGGATGTGGTTTTGGCATACATCTATCGTGATTTCGGTGGAGCGTTTGACACCACAAGATACGCCTACCGCATGGGGAAGCCGGTTTTGAACCTTGCTGGAAAAGAGTGAAATCGCACATTTGATATTATTTTTTGGGGTGGGTATAGTATAATAAAAAGAGAAACGAGGTGATCTCGAATGAGCGATCAATATATTCCGATGATAGAGCGCATCTCAGAAGAATACGACGAGAGTGACAGTAATATGGTTCTTGAGCTGGCCGATACCGATCAGGGATACGCCGCCCTCAAGCAGCAGATGAGCGAATTGAAGCACCAATATCCTTTCATCGAGAAGCTGCTGGAGGGTGACGGCGAGATACGGCTTTCCGCTCAAGAGCATGAAATCTTAAATCAGTATTTCCGGCTGTATTTTCGGGCCGACAACATGGAGCGCAAGCACATCTACTTCCGAGGCCACACGGATTGTTTTTCCTATCTGGAGAAAATTGCAGCATTCAAAAAAGAATAATCAACATGGGAACAGCGAAGCCGATTGGAGAAATCCAGTCGGCTTTTTTCATGCCAGCCCCCTTTACATAGTCAGCCATCCCAAGCGGACGGCAAATCTACGGCTATGGAAAGGGGGCTATTTTTATGCCTTACTACGACTCGGAAGCGATTGAACGGGCGCGGCAGGTGGACTTGCTCACCTATCTGCAAACCTGTGAACCGCAGGAACTTGTCCATGTGTCCGGTAATGTCTACTGCACCAAGACCCATGACAGCCTGCGGATTTCCAACGGCAAGTGGTGCTGGTTCTCCCGTGGAATCGGCGGATACAGCGCCCTGGACTATCTCATTAAGGTCAATGGCTATTCGTTTATGGACGCGATGGAAACTATCATCGGCAGGGCGGCAATCAGGCCGCCTTCTTTTGTGCCTGCGCCTAAAGAGGAAAAGCCCAAACATCTGCTTTTACCGCAGGCCGCGCCCGATAACTGGGCTATGGTGGACTACCTCAAAAAAAGAGGGATCGACCCGGAGGTGATCGACTACTGCATCCAGACCGGGAGGCTTTATGAAAGCCGGAATAAGGGCCACAGCAATGTTGTTTTTGTAGGCTTTGACAAAGACGGCAAGGCACGGTTCGGCTGCCTGCGCGGAATCGGTGAAGGGCGTTTCCACGGCGACCTGAGCGGCAGCGATAAGCATTATTCCTTTGTCCTGCCCGCCTGCGTGGAGAATCCGGCGGTACACCTGTGTGAATCCGCCATTGATGTCATGTCCTATGCCACCCTCTGCAAGCTGGATGGCATCGACTGGAGGCGGCACAATCTGTTGTCCCTCGCGGGAATTTACCAGCCGAAAAAAGTGCTGGCGGAAAGCAAGCTGCCCGTTGCTCTCACCCGGTTTCTGGAGGATCATCCGTCCGTGAAAACCATCTATCTGCATCTGGACAATGACGGCCCCGGCAGGCTGGCAACAAAGGCAATCATGACGGTCATTCCCGAAGAATACGAAGTGAAAAACCGTCCGCCGCCCACCGGCAAGGACGTGAACGACACCCTTTGTCACCGGCTGGGGATTCCCATTCGGTGCAGCAACGGAAAGGAGCTTGAACGATGAAAGAGTATGATGTGACCATCACAGAAACGCTGGAGATGACGGTCACGGTGGAGGCGGAAAGCCGCGAGGAGGCCCGCCAGAAAGTGGCCGACAACTGGAAAAACGGCGAATATATCCTGGACGCGGAGAGCTTTAAGGACGTGGAGTTTTATCCCAGGGGCCGAAGCCGCGACCGGGATGGACGATGAATTGTTTTTTCGGACGTCTGCAATTCCCCGCAGGGGAATGGAACGTGTATGTACCAGCAAGCATCGTGTTTGGTCGCCCAAACACCGCTTGTTAGGGGGAGCACCCCCTAATACCCCTTTGAAAGAATGGAGGTTTTCTATGGAAGGATTGTTTTTTGCCATTGGATTTCTGCTGGGCGGCGTGTGCGGCGTACTGGTCATGTGCCTGCTTCAAATCAACCGCCGCCATGAGGAGGACAAGGAATGAGGAAAAGAAACTGCCGCGTACAGGTGCGGCTCGACAACAAAGAATACCAGGGCTTTATGAAGGCGGTACGCAAAAGCGGGCTTTCCCAGGAGGTTTACCTGCGCCATCTTATTAACGGCGTCGTCCCCCAGGACGCGCCGCCGCCCGATTATTACCACTTCATGCGGGAGTTGCACGGTGTGGGCAATAACTTAAACCAGATCGCCCAGAAAGCCCATGTGCTGGGCGTTGTGGACGAACGCCGCTACGATGAGGAAATGAAAAAGTTTGACCGTCTCGTCCGCGACATCACCAAAGCCGTGATCCTGCCCAGGCCGATGGAGTAAATCTATGGCTACCACGTCCATCTGGCGGGTAAACGGCTGGCTGGGGAAAGTGCTCATCTATGTGGAGAACCCGGATAAAACGGAAAACCCCGCCGTCTTTGAAAAGCAGGGCATGGACGGCCAGGAGGCCCAGGGCCTTTCGGACGTGATCGAGTACGCTGTCCGGCAGGAGAAAACGGGCCGGATTGCGCCCGATGAAGAAGGCGCACCGGTCATGCAGCGGTTTGTCTCCGGGGTGAATTGCAGCCCCTCTACTGCCCGCGACGAGATGATCGCCGTGAAAAAGCGGTTTGGCAAGGAGGAAGGCACGGTAGCTTACCACGGCTATCAATCCTTTGCCCCCGGCGAGGCCACGCCGGAGCTGGCCCATGAGATCGGCCTTGCCCTGGCAAAAAAGCTGTGGGGTGAAAAATACCAGGTGCTGGTAGCTACCCATTTAGACAAGGCCCATCACCTGCACAACCACTTTGTCGTCAACACCGTGTCTTTCGTTGACGGGATCAAGTATTACCGCAGCGAAAAGGACTACTTTGCCATGCAGCGGGAATCCGACCGGTTGTGCCGGGAATACGGCCTGTCCGTCATTGAAAACCCCCAGCGCGGCAAATCCAAGCACTACGGGGAATGGCGGGCCGAGCAGGAAGGCCGCCCCACCTATCTCTCCCTTATCAAAGCCGATGTGGACGCTGCCATCCGCCAGTCGATGACGGAACGGCAGTTTTTTTATCATCTGCGGCAGATGGGCTATGAAGTCAAGGTGGGCAAGGACATCACGGTGCGCCCCTACGACCGGCCCCACGGCAGGAAACTTGCGCGCAACTTTGGCGAGGGCTATTCCCTGGAGAACATCCGCAGGCGGATTCTGGCCCAGAGCCGCCCCCAGCGGGAACACAGGCCGGAGCCGTTTCGGTGCAGGCTCCACGGGGATTTGAAACAGGCCAAAAAGGCGACGGGGTTCCGCGCCCTCTACTTCCACTACTGCTATCTGCTGGGGGTGTTCCCCAAAAAGCAGAACCGCCAGACGGGCCATGTGCCCCACGCGCTGCGGGAGGATTTAATCCGGGCAGAGGAACTTACCGACGAGGCGCGGCTGCTTTCCCGCCACCGCATTGACACCCTGGAGCAGCTTAACGCCTATCAAGCCGATGTGGAATCCCGGCTTTCCAGCATAATGGAACAGCGGAAAAGCCTGTACCGGAAACAGCGCACCAAGGCGGTGCTGGACGACCCCGCCCAGCAGGAGCAGATCCGGACGGAGATTGCCACCCTTACGGCACAGATCAAGGAGCTGCGCCGGGAGGTGAAGCTGTGCGGGGATATTGCTCTGCGCTCCGTTTCCATCAAGGATAAGATACGGGCCGCCCGCGAAGAACAGCAGGCCGGGAAAACGGAAAAAGGCCGTCTGGAGCCGGAACGGGCGGGCCGCCCAACCGAAAGGAGATGATTTTTGATGTATAACTCAGGCGATGCGGCGGAGCAAGTGGTACGCATGAGCCTTGAGGGCGCGGAAGTCGCCCTCAAGATCACCGGCGCAGCCGCAAAAAATCTGGCCGCCGCCCTTTACACGGTTTTGAAAGACCAGAAAAAGACCAAGGGCAAAGCCCGCATTGAAACCATGCTGCGGGAGAAACGCCCTTTGAAGGTCTATACCATTAAAAAAGAGGACTGCCCGGAGTTTGCCAGGCAGGCCAAGGGATACGGGATTCTCTACGCCCCTATCCCGGTGCGGAAAGAGGATGACACCATCGACATCCTGGTATTCCAGGACGACGCCGCACGGGCCAACCGGATCGTGGAGAAGTTCAAGCTCACGGTGGTGGATACGGCTTCGATCAAGGAGGATATTGAGAAATCCCGCGAGGAGCGCGGCGGCGAACCGGCAGCCCCGGAGAAGGCCGCGCCGGAAAAGAGCGAGGACGATAAGCTGATCGACGAGCTGATGGAAAAGCCCACCCAGAAAGAAAAAGCCCAGCCGGAGAACCCGGCAGCGGAGAAGAACGCCCCTTTTGCCCCAGCGGCGGAAAAATCCCATCCGTCCGCGCCTACCTTAGAGAACAGCAGCAGCTCCGCAAGGGGTACTTCTGATGGGCCGGAAAAGCCGTCCGTGCGGCAGGAGCTTCGGGAAATCCAGGCCCAGCGGAAGAAAGAGGCGGAGGCCCCTCATCACGAAGAACCGGCTGCGCCCCGGAAAAAGGCGGCCCAGAAAACCACGCGGCACCAGCCGCCCAAGCCCAGAAAGAAACCAAAATCGAAAGAGAGGTAATCGGTCATGAATAACTTTGACGATCTGTTTGAACAGCGGCCCCAGGCTGAGGCCGCGCCGCAGAAGCAGAAAAGCCAAAAAGAGCGCCCCAAGCGCCAATGGTGGCAGGTAAAAGAGGAAAAGCATCGGAAAGAAGCCTACGCCACCCTGGATAAGATTTTCGGAGAGTTCTCCGAGGGTACGGGCAGTATGGAGGCATATCTGGATGTCCAGAGCCGGTTCCCTTTCCACTCTGCCCGCAATGCGCTACTGATTGAAGCGAAGTGCCCCCATGCAGAGCGTATCCATGACGAAAAGGGATGGAAAGACATGGGGGTTACTGTGCTGGAAGAAGAAAAGCGCCTGCCCATCATCATACTGGAGCCGGGCAAGGCGTACCGACGCGAGGATGGCAGCGTGGGCCAGAACTTTTACGCCAAGGAAGTCTATGATATTTCCCAGACCACGGCGCGGGATGAAGCCCAGCCCCAGGTGAGCTACGATGGCCGCCTGCTCTTAAAGGGCCTGATTGCCAGTTCCCCCGTACCCATCCGGGCGGTGGAGGAACTGCCCCAGGGGCGCGGGGCTGTGTATGACCCGGAGCAAAACGCCATCCTGGTAAAAAAAGGCATGGACGCGCCGGACATTTTCCACTGCGTCTCCCTGGAGGCGGCCAACGTACAGCTTGCCCAAAGCCATGAGGGCTATTCCCGCGAGGCGGAGGGCTACAAAGCCTACGCCGTCAGCTATATGCTCTGCCAGCGGTATGGCGTGGATGTAAAGGGATACGACATCTCCAGGCTGGACGGCGTGCTCCAGGGGCAAGACCCCAGGGAGGAGGTTCCGGCAGCCCTCACCGATATGCGCGATACGTTCAAGGAGATGAACGGGCGCATGGCACGGGCCATGGGCCTTACCCGCGCCAGCAGGCAGAAGGAACAGGAACGGTAAAGGAGGTTTTGAAAAATGGAACGACAGGACAAGGTTGTCCTCACCCTGGACAGCTACGAGCACGGGATTATGATCCGCGCCCTCAACGAGCTGCGCAACGATCTGCTGGAGGAACAGCGCGACCCTGGCCCGGTAGAAGATGTGCTCTTAAAAACCATTGACGCCCCATCCCAAAAAGACAGGAAAGCGAAGCGCCGGGATGAAGCCCGATAACAAGGCGGGCGGCTCCTGGCTCTATGCCCTGGGGCTGATCCCGGTGGTCTGGTTTGCCCTTTTGATTGCGCCGTCCCTTTCCGGGGGGCTTTCGGAAATTGTAAACGTCCTGCCTGCGGCAATGAACCATCCATTCCAAATCGTGTGGTGCGAGGACAGTGTAAAAGCTGTCCTCATTTTTATTGCCGCCTATGGGCTGGGTATTGGTATTTATCTTTCTTCCCGGCGCAACTACAGACGGGGTGAAGAACACGGCTCCGCCAAATGGGGCGATCCGCGGGCCGTGAATAAGAAATACCGGGATAAAGACCCGTTCCAAAACCGCATTTTTACCCAGCACGTCCGCATGGGCCTGGACGGGAAAAAGCACCGCAGGACGCTCAATTCCCTGGTATGCGGCGGCAGCGGAGCAGGAAAAAGCCGGTTCTATGCAAAGCCCAACCTGCTCCAGGCGTCCCATGTCTCTTACTTTGTGCTGGACTGTAAAGGCGAACTGCTGCGCGACTGCGGCGGCCTGCTGGAACGGATGGGCTACGAGATCAAGGTGGTAGACCTTCTGAACATGGAGAAAAGCCATTGTTACAATCCCTTCGCCTATCTGAAGAACGACAACGACGTGCAGAAAATGGTCACAAACCTGTTCAAATCCACCACCCCAAAAGGGAGCCAGTCAAACGACCCCTTCTGGGACACGGCGGCCAGTATGCTCCTCATGGCGCTGGTTTTCTATCTCCATTATGAAGCGCCGGAGGACGAAAAAAACTTTGCGATGATAATGGAAATGCTCCGGGCCGGTGAGGTGCGGGAGGACGACGACAGCTACCAATCGCCGCTGGACGAACTGTTTGAGCGCCTGGAAATGCGCTCCCCCGACCACATCGCGGTGAAGTATTACAAGGATTACCGTTCTGGCAGCGCCAAGACCTTAAAATCCATCCAGATCACCCTTGCCGCACGGTTGGAAAAGTTTAACCTGTCCAGCGTGGCCGCGCTTACCGCCACGGACGAACTGGATTTGGCGTCCCTCGGCGAAAAGAAGGTGGCGCTGTTCGCGCTGATTCCCGACAATGACAGCAGCTTCAATTTTTTAGTCAGCCTGCTCTATGCCAGCACCTTCCAGGAACTGTTTTACAGCGCCGACCGGGTGCATGGCGGCAGCCTGCCCGTGCCGGTGCATTTCCTCATGGACGAGTTTGCCAACGTCAGCTTGCCGGACGATTTCGACAAGCTGCTGGCCACCATGCGGAGCCGGAACATCTCGGTGTCCATCATCATCCAGAACATTGCCCAGCTTAAGGCGTTGTACGAAAAACAATGGGAATCCATCATGGGCAACTGCGACGAGTTTTTGTACCTGGGCGGCAACGAAACCAGCACCCACAAGCTGATCTCCGAGAACTACCTGGGCAAAAGCACCCTCTGGCTGGACACCTACGGCAAGAGCACCGGCCATTCCGGCAGCTACTCCACCAACAACCAGATCACGGGCCGGGAGCTTTTGACCCCGGATGAGGTGCGTATGCTGGACAACAATCTGGCTCTGCTCTTTATCCGTGGCGAAGCGCCGCTGATGGATGAGAAGTACGACCTGCTAAAGCACCCGAATGTGAAGTACACCACCGATGGCGGCGCGCCCGTCTATTCCCACGGCGGCACCGAAAACGCCGTAGCGGATATGGCTATTGGCCGCCTTACCCCCGGCGACCTTGCAAAAATCAAGGAGCCGGAAACCCTTTGTGAACTTCTGTCCGATGAGGACATGGAGAAAATCTTTCAATTCAAGGAGGAAAAGCAAAATGAAACTGTTTAACAAGAAGAAAGAAACCCGCAGCTTGCCCATGGGCAGAAAGGGCAAAAGCGCCTTTGCCGTTTACACGGCCCTGGTGCTCATGCTGTGCTGCTGCACTACCACGGCCTTTGCCGCCAGCGACCCGCTCACGGTTATCAACAACCTCAGCGATTTCATTTTCGGCCTGATCCGGGCCATTGGTATGATCCTGCTGGGCTTTGGCGTGGTACAGATCGGCCTTTCCCTGAAAAGCCACGACCCCAGCCAGCGGGCCAACGGCTTCCTCACTTTAGCTGGCGGCGTCGTGATTACGTTTGCAAAGGAAATCCTCACGCTCATTACGGGCTGATTTTCCAGCGGAAAGGAGTATCGCTATGAATCTGAAATGCGAGTGCTATATCCACTCTTTGAAGCAGGGGGAAAAGAACGTGCTGAGTGAGGCAACCATCCTCAAACGCCTGGGGGACAACGACTACCTGGCCGAGGTGGGCGGCGTAAAATGCCACGCGATTTTTAACCCCTTTGTCGGACGGTATTTTGTGGATGATGTTTACGGCATTGTCCGCCAGCCGCAGGAGCGCGGCGGACGATAAGCGAAAATACGGCAGTGCGGGGGCGGGCCGCTGCGGCCCGTCCCTTACTGCTGCTGGAAAGGAGGTAGCGGAATGTCCGATAACTGGGTAGTCCAGAACTTACAAAATGCCCTCGATACCTGGAACAAGTACCTGTCCGAGATCTGGCAGCTCATCACCCAAAGCCCGGAGCAGTTCAAAGGCGGCACGATTTGGGGCGTCATTGTCAACATCCACGACGCGGTAAGGGCGATTGGCCTTGCGCTTTTGGTGCTGTTCTTTGTGGTGGGCGTCATGCGCACCTGCGGCAGCTTTGCGGAAGTCAAAAAACCGGAGCACGCGCTGAAGCTGTTTATCCGGTTTGCCATTGCCAAAGGCGTCGTGACCTATGGGCTGGAGCTGATGATGGCCCTCTTTAATATCGTCCAGGGCCTTGTTTCCACCATTATGAACGCGGCGGGCTTTGGAACCGCGCAGCAGACGGTTCTTCCCCAGGAGATTGTCACGGCGGTGGAAAGCTGCGGCTTTTTCGAGAGCATCCCCCTCTGGGCGGTCACGCTCATCGGCGGACTGTTTATCACGGTTCTCAGCTTCATTATGATAATGACCGTCTACGGGCGTTTTTTCAAATTATATCTTTATACGGCCATCGCACCGGTTCCCCTCTCCACTTTTGCGGGGGAGCCGACGCAGAACGTAGGCAAGAGCTTTATCAAGAGCTATGCCGCCGTGTGTTTGGAAGGTGCCATCATCGTGTTGGCCTGCATTATCTTTTCCCTATTTGCGGCGTCCCCGCCTGCCATTGACCCCAACGCGGCGGCAGTCACGCAGGTATGGAGCTATATCGGGGAACTGGTCTTTAATATGCTCGTCCTCGTGGGCGCGGTGAAAATGGCCGACCGCGTGGTACGCGAGATGATGGGCCTGTAAAAAAGGAGGAAAACAAATGCGTTATCAAACCTATGTGCTGCACTTGATTGACGGAACCGCCATCCCGATGGCGGAGGATTACGACCTGCCCGCAGAAAAAGGGATTGTGGGTCACTTCTCCAAAGCGGCTCCAGACGAGATTTTTACCGTGGGCGACCGGCTGCTGGGCTTTGCCTATATCCCCAAGAGCAGCATTGTTTACCTGGAAACCGGCGAAGTGATTGTGAGGTGATATTTTGGAAGTCAAGATCAACCGGGAAATCCGCAACTACACCGAATCCATGTTTTTCGGTTTGAGTATGCGGCAGTTCATTTTTTCTGTTCTCGCCTGCGGCGTGGCCGTGGGCCTTTATTTTATCCTGCGCCCCTACTTTGGGGTGGAAACCCTGTCCTGGATGTGCATTTTGGGGGCGGCCCCCTTTGCCATGCTGGGCTTTGTCACCTACCATGGCATGACGGCGGAACAATTCATCTGGGCGTGGCTGCGCTCGGAAATGCTGGAGCCGAAGGAGTTTAAGTTTGAGGACAGCAATTACTACTACGCGGCGCTGAAAGATACCATTGAAGGGCTGCAAACCGGGCGTCCCGTCAAACGGCAGCCCAAAGAACCGAAGCATTTTCACAAACGGAAGGAGGCCAAGCATGATTAAGACCATCAAAACCATGTCCAAGCAGGAAAAGGAGCGATACACCGTCCCACGGAAGGTGCAGGATGTGATCCCCGTCCGCCGTATCTGGCCGGACGGCATTTTTTTGACCGGCAACCGCTTCTCCAAAACCTACCGCTTTTCGGACATCAATTACCTGGTAGCCAGCCGGGAGGACAAGGAATCCATGTTCCTCACCTATTCGGAGCTGCTCAATTCCCTGGATTCCGGCGCGGTGACGAAAATCACCATCAACAACCGCCGCTTGAACAAGGCAAACTTTGAAACGTCCATCCTCATGCCCATACAGGGGGATTTCCGGGACGAGTACCGTGGGGAATATAACCAAATGCTGCTGGATAAAGCCACCGGAGCCAACGGCATTATGCAGGAAAAGTATATCACCATCTCCGTGGTAAAGAAGGACGTGGAGGAGGCCCGCGCCTACTTTGCCCGCGTGGGAGCCGACCTCATTTCCCACTTTGCGGCCCTGGGTTCCAAGTGCGTGGAGCTGGACGCCACCGAGCGCCTGCGCATCCTGCACGACTTCTACCGCCAGGGCGAGGAATCCGAGTTTGTGTTCAATGCCCGCGAGATGATGAAACGGGGCCACAGCTTCAAGGACTATATCTGCCCGGACGGGATCGAGAAAAACAGCGACTATCTGAAGCTGGGCGGCAAATTCTGCCGGGTGCTGTTTCTCAAAGACTATGCCTCTTATATTAAGGATAACATGGTGACGGAGCTGACCGATTTTAACCGCAATCTGATGTTCTCCATCGACATTGTGCCGGTTCCCACGGATGAGGCCGTGCGGGAGGTGGAAAACCGCCTGCTGGGTGTGGAAACCAACATCACCAACTGGCAGCGCCGCCAGAACGCCAACAACAACTTCTCTGCTGTGGTTCCCTACGATATGGAATTGCAGCGCAAGGAAAGCAAGGAGTTTTTGGACGACCTCACCACCCGCGACCAGCGGATGATGTTCGCGGTGATGACCCTGGCCATCACCGCCGACACCAAGGAGCAACTTGACAGCGATACCGAGGCGGTGCTTTCTGTGGCGAGAAAGCATATGTGCCAGCTTGCGGTGCTCAAGTTCCAGCAGCTCGATGGCCTGAACACCGCCCTGCCCATCGGGGTGCGGAAAATCAACGCCTTCCGCACCCTTACCACGGAATCCCTGGCCGTGTTCATCCCCTTTAAGGTACAGGAAATCCAGGACAAGGGCGGCATTTACTTTGGCGAGAATGCCATCTCCCATAACCTGATCCTTTGCAACAAGGCGAACCTCTTGAACCAGTCGGCCTTTTATCTGGGCGTTCCCGGCGCAGGCAAATCTTTTGCGGTAAAGGAGCTGATCGCCTTCCTCATGCTCCACCCGGATTATGCCGACGATGACATTCTGATCTGCGACCCGGAGGGTGAGTTTGGCGCGCTCGTCAAAACCCTGGGCCGGGAAAAGGCCACGGTGGCCCATCTGGTGGCGGGCGGCAAAGACCGCTTAAACGCCATGTATATGGTGGAGGGTTACGGGGAAAACAACCCGATTGTAGAAAAAAGCCAGTTTGTCATGTCCCTTATCGAGCAGATCGACAAGCGCGGCGTGGGGCCGCAGCACAAATCCATCATCGACCGCTGCACCGCCCTGGTGTACCCGGAGGCGGAGAAAGCCGGGCGGGCCGCCACCCTCTGCGACCTGCGCCGGAAGCTGCTGGAGCAGCCGGAGGACAAGGCCAAAGAGATCGCCCTTTCCCTGGAGCTTTACACCACTGGCTCTTTGGACATCTTTGGCCGGGAAAGCACCGTGGATTTGAGCAAGCCCTATGTGGTGTTTGACATCCACGGCCTGGGCGAACAGCTAAAGCCTGCGGGTTCCCTTGTCATCACCGATACCATCCTCAACCGCGTCACTCTCAACTGGAAACGGGGCAAGCGCACCCATGTGTTCATCGACGAGTTCCATGTGATGTTTGAAAATGAGCAAAGCGGCATTTTCTTTAACAGCGCATGGCGGCAGTTCAGAAAGCGTGGGGCCTATCCCACGGCTATCACCCAGAATGTGGAGTACCTGCTGGATTCCGTCCAAGCCAGCACCATGCTCTCCAACTCCGAGTTTCTTGTGATGTTGAGCCAGGCCGCATCCGACCGGGAAAAGCTGGCGAAGCTCCTTAATATCTCCAATGAGCAGATGAGCTATGTCACCAATGCGGACGCGGGCTGCGGCCTGATCCGTTACGGCAGCGCCCTGGTACCGTTCATCAACCGTTTTCCCCGTGATACCAGGCTTTACGCTTTGATGACCACCAAGCCCGGCGAGGGTGTATTCGGCGGCGAGGAGGTGCCCGCATGAGCAATATCCGTTTTGCGTCCCCGGAGCACCGGGATTTCTTTTTGGATATGATGGGCGAGGCCCGGAGGAACGACTGTTACCACCGGGCCTTTTTCTATGTGATGGGGATTGCCCCGGAAACGCGGGCAAACATCCGCCAGATGTTTGATTTCAAGCAGGACTGCATTGACCCGGATGGTATGCACGGCGGCTGGCAGACCAGCGGCACCGTCCGGGTGTGCCGCCTTGCTTTCAACCTCTGGAACGGCTATACCGACCCGGATCACAGCAACGCCTATTCCCCGGAGGATTTGTTCTGCTGCGAGTTCGCCCCCTACTTTATGGAGGGCGTGAAAATCCGTTACCCGGAATACTGCCGGGAGCTGCCGCCTGCGAAAAAGCAGGCGGAACCGGCGCGATAATACGTTTGAATGGAGGAATGAACCATGGCAGAATCGGCTCTTGCCCTGCGGGAACACCCGCAGATTATTGAACTTCTCTCCGTATTGGAGCAGAACAGCCTTTCCAAACAGAAGGAAGAAGTACAGGCCCTGGTGGGCTATATCGACGGCATGGAAGAAAAGCTGTCGCAGATGATGGACGAAATGAAGGTCATGCGCCTGGAGGTGGAAAAGCTCCACGACAAGGGAATCCGCGCCCGGTGCGCCCAGCTTGTGGGGACGGCGGAAGGAAAAATCCGCCAGGGAAAGACCATGCTTTCCACGGCCAGGACAAACTTTGTCTCGGCTGCCGGGCGTATGCTGGGGACGTTTCAGGAAAAGGGGCGCGCCGCCCTGCGCCATGCGGTGCAGGCGCTGCGTATCCCCGCCGTCCTCTCCCGCATGGAGCGCGGTTTTTCCCACGCAAGCCAGGCGATGGAGCAATGCGCCGGGAAACTGGATGTGATCCGGGATGAGCTGCACCAGGCGGGCGGCCACATGAAAAACGCTGGGCGCGCCCTGGCTGGAAAAGAGGCCCTGGAGGCCCAGAAACTGGAGGCCGACAAGGGCGCGCTTGCCAGGCTGCGAGGGCTGTTTACGTCCTGCGGCAAAACCTTTGCCCAGATGGAGCGCAGCGCGGGACGCCTTGCGGAAAAAGCAGGCGGCGAAAAATCTTCCGTAAAAACCGAGCTGCGGGGGCTGAAACCGGCCCCGGAGGGGCAGCGCCGCCAGGCGGCCAATAAAGAACAGGCGCGATAAGCATAAGGAGGGGTGAAACATGAGCGATAAAGCAAAAAGCAGACTGATGATTGCAGGGGCGGCCCTTTGCGCCGCCCTGTTCCTTTTCTCCGGGGCTATGCTGGCCCGTGAATACCTCGACCAGAAGCAGAGCGCCGAAGCCTTTGCAGAAGTGGCGGATTTGATTAAGGAAGATGTAGAGCCGCCCACGCTGGAACTTGCCGACGACCCGGCCCCAAAGCCGGAAGAACTTACGGCTTTTGAAAAGTACGCGGATGTGTACGCCCAGAACAGCGACCTGGTGGGCTGGATTTCCATTCCCGGCACCCGGATTGATTATCCCGTCATGCAGACCAAGGATAACCCCAACTTCTATCTGAAGCACGCTTTTGATAAGTCGTATAGCAGCTATGGGGTGCCCTATATGCAGGAAAACTGCGACGTCGGCATTTCCGACAACCTGGTGCTGTACGGCCACCACATGAACAACGGCAGTATGTTCTCCGACCTGTGCAAGTATGAGAGCGAGGATTTTTACCGGGAACACAAGACCATCCGCTTTGATACCCTGGACAGCTTTGGCGAATATGAGGTGATCGCCGCCTTTAAGACGGTAGCCTACTCGGAGGAAGGCTTCAAGTATTACCACTTTGTCAATGCGGAGAGCGCCGGGGCTTTTGACGGGTTTATTGCCGAGTGCAAGGCGCTGGCGCTTTACGAAACGGGCGTAAGCGCGGAATATGGCGACCAGCTTATCACCCTTTCCACCTGCGAGTATTCCCGGACAAACGGGCGGATGGTGGTTGTGGCAAAGCTGCTGGAGGAATAAGGGCGGCCCCGCCCAGGGAAGGAGGTGAAGCCCATGGGCAAGGGCATTAAAACAAGAGTGGCCGAAAAAGGAATTAAGTCCATTGACAAAGCGGCGGTGGCCTCGGAACGGATGAAGGAGGCGTATATCCGCACCAGGGATAAGGCCGACCACAGCCTGTATGCGGAGGAAAGCTCCCCCGGCGAGTATGCGTCCGACCGCCTTTCTTCTGGGGTGGATAGCGTCACCCATGAAGTGATCCACCAGTTTGATAAACAGGGCCGCAAAGGGATAAAGACCACAAAGGAGAACATTTCCAAGGTCAAGGAGAATATCCAGAAGCGGAAAGCCGCAGCCGAACAACCGAAAAAACAAGCCGAGAAGCAGGCGGCGAGGAAAACCCGGCAGGCGGCGGACAAGATCTCCGAGCCGGTAAGGACGCTCCGGCAGGAGCGTGGGGCCGTCAAGACCCTGGATCGGGGAAAGAAAAGCATTAAAACCGTGGACAGGGGTCGCAAGACCATCAAGCAGGCGTCCTCTACCGCCAAAGGGACGGTAAAAACCGCCAGCAAATCCATCAAGACGGCGGAAAAAACCGCGAAAGCCAGTATTAAGACCACACAGCAGGCGGCCAAAGCCGCCCAGCGGACTGCCCAGGCCACGGCCAGAGCCGCCAAGGCCACCGCCCACGCGGCCCGCGCTGCGGCCAGGGCGGCGGTTGCGGCTGCAAAGGTTGCGGCCAAGGCTACCATTGCGGCGGTGAAAGCCATCATTGCAGCCACCAAGGCGCTGATTGCCGCCATCGCTGCCGGAGGATGGATCGCCGTGCTGGTCATTGTCATTATCTGCCTCATCGGGCTTTTGATCGGCTCCTGCTTCGGTATTTTCTTTTCCGGCGAGGACAGCGGTTCGGGCTATACTATGCAGAACGTGGTGCAGGAGATCAACGATGATTACCAGCAGCAGATCGACACCACAAAGGCGAACCTGTCCCATGACGTGCTGGAGATGTCCGGCTCCCGCGCCGTCTGGCCGGAGGTGCTTGCCGTCTATGCCGTCAAGACGACCACCGACCCGGATAACCCCCAGGAGGTGGCCACCATGGACGACAGCAAGAAAGCCATCCTCACGGATATTTTCTGGGAGATGAACCAAATATCTTCCCGCACGGAAACCAGGACGGAAACGGTCATCACCGAAACTGATGACGGCAATGGCAATATCGTGGAGACGGAAACCACCGTCACCCAAACCTATCTGTATATCACCGTCAGTCACAAGACCGCCGAGGAAATGGCAGCGCAGTATGGATTTGACGAGGAACAGAAAGAGCAGCTTGCCGAACTTTTGGACGAGGAAAACCGCAGCCTGTGGAGCGCCGTTCTTTACGGCATTTACACCGAGGACGGGGCCATCGTCTCCGTGGCGCTCTCCCAGGTAGGGAATGTGGGCGGCGAGCCGTACTGGAGCTGGTATGGTTTTTCCAGCCGTGTGGAATGGTGCGCGTGTTTTGTGAGCTGGTGCGCCAACGAGTGCGGCTATATTGATACCGGCGTAATTCCCAAATATGCAGGGTGCGTCAATGGCGTACAGTGGTTCAAGGACAGGGGCCAATGGATGGACGGCTCCGCCGAACCGGCCCCCGGCATGATTATCTTCTTTGACTGGAACGATGAAAACGGGCAGGACGGGCTTTCCGACCATACAGGGATTGTGGAGAAGGTAGAGAACGGGCGCGTTTACACCATTGAAGGGAACTCCGGCGATTCCGTCCGGCAGAACAGCTACCCCGTGGGACATTATGAGGTGCTGGGCTATGGCTGCCCAGATTTTTAATAACCTTAAAAAGAGAACGCCCAGCCGCATAGACGGCTGGGTACATAAATTGTTTTTACACTTCTCCGGGCGTAATTCCATACCTTTTCTTAAAAGCGTCTATAAAATGGCTCGCATTGGTATATCCCACCATCCATACCACATCTTTCACCTTATATTTTCCGCTTTGCAACAAACGATGTGCCATCTCCATGCGCTTTTCCACTATGTACTCGTAGACCGTACAATTAAAACAGGCTTTGAAGCCCTGCTTCAATTTAGTTTCACTGAGATAGCATTGCTCCGCAATCTGTGCGATTGTCAAAGGGTGAAGGAAATGATTGTCAATAATTTCCCTGGCCTTCATCAAGCAGCGATAATCTTCTCTGGAAATCTCTTTGTCATTTTTCTGCTTCCCAATCGCTTCTTCGCAGAACAGGGAGACAAGTTCCAATACCTTTCCTTCAAGATACAACTTGCGTAGCTTTCGCTCTGGCGGGCAGTCTAATAGCTGCTGCAAAACCAAGCGGATTTCCGGTGTGGTAGAAAATATGTGGGTACAAATCTTGTTATCCCGCCGAATTAAATGCGCAGCTTCTAAATCCTCTGCCAAAGGCAGGAAACGCTCCTGTTCCAGCGAAATGCTTAATGTTCGGTAAGGTTCTTCAGAACCAAAACGGCTGACGCATTGGGAAAAAGTTCCACACTGTAAGCTGCACTGTGTAGGGGAAAGCTGGTAGTGCTCGCCTCGTTTTTGACGATAATCCCATTCGCAGATCCCATTCATACAGAAAGAGAGTTGAAAGACTTTGCGCTCTGGATACTCTTCGCACAGTTCCGTTTCCTTTTTGAACGCCATTTCAGACTGCACTAAAAATAATCCTTTTGACACTTCCTGCATATCCACCAATCCATCGGCCACTTGTTTTGTAAGCCGAAAGCTGGTATCGGTTTGCTTCACTGCTTTATTCGTACCCGAAACGCCGGAAACGAGAAAAGAGCGTGGCACATATTCTGGCGCAGACCATTGTAAAAGCATAATGCCGTACTCCTTTCATAAACACAAGGTTAGTTACTGCTAACTATAATACCATATTACATAAGAAAAAGCAAGCCGTTACAAAAACAGATTTGTCGGATTGGGGTATAGAACTGCCGGATTCGGTCACAAAAACGAAAGCTGTTTTGCTATGCTGATTATGTTTGGAAAACAACACGGAAAGGCGGGTAAATGTATATGCAGAAAGAAAGTGGCAAAAGAGAATCTCCATATAAGGGTATTCTTCGCTTTGCTAAAGAAAAGAAATCACAATTATCATTTGCCGTTGTCCTGTCTGTTTTATCCTCTGCCTTTGGCGTTGTTCCATATATTGCTGTGGCCGTATTGCTGCAAAAGGCATTGGAAAACAGTTTGACGACTACATGGGCAATTCTCCTGCCAGTAATTGCTCTATGCGGGTATCTTCTAAAACATGCTCTTTACGCGAAATCTACTTTGTGTTCCCACAAAGTAGCCTATGAAATCATTAAAAATATCCGTATTGCAATTATGAAGAAGATGTCCAAGGTATCTATGGGAACGATTCAAGAGAAATCGTCCGGCGAGTTTAAGCAACTTGTCATCGACGATGCGGAGCGATTGGAAGGCCCGCTGGCTCACGCTATTCCAGAAATGACCGCCAGCATACTTGTTCCGATCTTTGTCATTCTGTATTTGTTGGTGATTGACTGGCGCATGGCGTTGGCCGCTTTGGTTTCAGCTATTTTGGGAAACCTGATCTATTATGGCATGATGTTTGGTCGTGGCGAAGTGATGAAGGAATACATGATGTCCAATGCCAATATGAACGCAACCATTGTGGAATATGTCAATGGTATGGAGGTCATCAAAGCATTTAATCAGACTGCTTCCTCAATGGGGCGGTTCCAGTCGGCGGTTCTAAAGGTGCGGGACATCACGACAAAGTGGTATAAACACTGTTGGCCGTTTATGAGCATCAGCCAAGCGATTCTACCATCCTCGATTGCCTTTGTTTTGCCTGTCGGAATGGCTCTTATTTCAGGCAGTACGGTTAGTCTTGCCGAACTGATTGTTTGTATTCTTCTCTCTATGGCAATCGTTGGTTCCCTGCAAAACTTTACCGAGTTTTGGGAAAGTTTTGCCGTTATTTCCGAAGTGCAGCCCCGTATTCAGGCGCTTCTTGATATGGAAGAATTGACGGAACCGGCACAGCCGAAGCATACAGACAAAGCCGACATGCAGATGAAGGATGTTCATTTCGGCTATGGCGACAGCGAGATCATTCACGGTATTTCTTTCACAGCAAAGGCCGGAAGCGTAACTGCCTTTGTGGGGCCTTCCGGTTCGGGTAAATCAACCTTAGCCAAACTGATCGCCCGGTTTTGGGATGTCGATGCAGGCGCAGTTTTAGTAGGCGGGATTGATATTCGGGAGATGTCCCTTACCGACTTAACAGAGAAGATCAGCTATGTATCGCAGGACAACTTTCTGTTCAATATGAGTCTGCGCGATAATATCCGCATTGGTAAACCGGAGGCTACTGATAAGGAAGTGGAATGGGCGGCAGCACAGGCCGGGTGCGATGAATTTATTTCACGTTTCCCCCAAGGATACGATACCAATGCCGGTGACGCCGGGGCAAGGCTTTCCGGTGGCGAGCGCCAGCGCCTTGCCATAGCGCGGGCAATCCTCAAAAATGCGCCTATCGTGATTTTAGATGAAGCCACCGCCTTCACAGACCCGGAGAATGAAGATAAATTGCAGCGTTCCATTGATAAGCTGACAAAGGGGAAAACTCTGATTGTCATTGCGCACCGGCTCTCTACCATTATGTATGCCGACCAGATTTTAGTGTTGGAAAACGGACAGATTACCGCACAGGGAACCCATGAGCAGCTTCTAACCCATTCCGAAACCTATCTGGATATGTGGAAAGCTCATATCAGCGCAATGGACTGGAGTATGAATCAGGAGGTGAGTGAATTATGCTGAAAATCATCCGGCGCGTACTGCGTTTAAGCGGAAACTTATCGAAACGGATTTGGGGCAGCTTTATCTGTGGCTTTCTGGAATCCATGTTCGGCCTGCTGCCAATCGCCGCCGTCTTTCTTGTCCTGATAGAATTGCAGAACGGTCAACCGATTACAGGACAAACATGGGGTATTGTTATCGGCTTGATTGCAGGAGGTTTAATCCTGCGCATGATTTTCAAATATCTGGTTTACCGGCTGCAAAGTACGGCAGGCTTTGAGTTTGTAGCCAGAGAACGGATTGCATTGGGCGACCGGCTGCGGAATGTGCCGATGGGCTTTTTCCATGATAACAGTGTCGGAGACATTACGGCGACTGTTACAACGGATTTGAACTTTCTCGAGAACTACTCTATGCACATTCTTGATAAGGTTACAACCGGCGTTTTGAGTATGATTGTCATGGCGGGTTGCATTTTAGCCTTTGACTGGCGTATCGGTTTGATTTTCGTGGCAGGCATCCTTCTTTCCTTCCCAATCTACAGCCACATGCAGAAAAAAGGAAAGGCGCTCTCTGCAAAGCGGCAGAAAATCCAATCCGAAGCAGTTGCGGCCACATTGGAATACGTGCAAGGTATTTCCGTTGTAAAATCCTTCAATATGTGCGACAAAAATCTGAGCGATATTGAAGATGCCTATGAGAGCAATGCGGCTGCCTCTTATGGGGTGGAGCGTGTATTTACCCCGCTCAATATGACCTATTCGATGGTGTTCCGTATTTCGGCCTGCATGATTATGCTGTGCGCGGGAATCCTCGCTGTTGGCGGCGACCTGTCTTTCGCTAATCTCGCCGTTATTCTGATCGCTTCCTTTACCATCTTCAATCCGATTGAGGTTATGGGCCAGATGACGACAATGATTCGGACAATGGACGCTGCCCTTGACCGGGTAGAGCGTATCAAACAGGCAAAAAAAATTGATGAAAACGGTAGGGACATCCCTTTGGATTCCTTTGACATTGGCTTCGAGCATGTGTCCTTTGCTTATGAGAATGGCAATCCAATTTTGAAGGATGTGAGTTTTTCCATTCCACAGGGCAGCATGACTGCGATTGTCGGTCCCTCTGGAGGCGGCAAAACCACCATTACAAGGCTGATCGCCCGGTTTTGGGATGTGCAGGAAGGCAGCATTACCATAGGCGGCCACGATGTCAAAGAGTTTACCTGTGACAGCCTCTTGAAGAATATGAGCATGGTATTTCAAAATGTGTATCTGTTCCACGATACTATTGAGAACAATATTAAGTTTGGCTGCCCGGACGCAACCCATGAGCAAGTGGTAGAAGCGGCAAAGAAAGCCTGCTGCCACGATTTTATCTCTGCTCTGCCACAAGGATATGACACGGTAATTGGCGAAGGCGGCTCCACCCTGTCCGGTGGAGAAAAGCAGCGGATCTCCATCGCCCGCGCCATGCTCAAGGACGCGCCGATTATCCTGCTTGACGAGGCAACCGCCAGCGTTGACCCGGAAAACGAGGTGCATTTGCAACAGGCCATCAGCGCTTTGGTAAAAAATAAGACGCTGATTGTCATTGCACACCGGCTGTCCACGATTCGGGATGCCGATCAGATTTTGGTGGTGGATAACGGAAAAATTGTAGAAAAAGGCGTTCACGCTGAACTGATACAACAAAAAGGAATCTATCAAAAATTCTGGAATATCCGGCAGAAAGCGCGGAACTGGAAACTTGCACAGTAATTTATGCACTGCGGCGGGCGATATGCCGCCTGCCGCAGTTACTTCGACACAATGGTTAGCTTTGATTAACCGGAAAGGAGGGAAACGGTGAAATCTCATTGGATAAAACGAATCGTGCGGCTGCTGGTTCTGCTCTTTGGCGTAAGCATCCTGTGCTTTATCCTGACTGCATTATCCAGTACAGACCCAGCCACTTATCTTGTGCGCCGTGGAAATCTCTCTCCTACACCGGAAGTGATTGAACAGGTACGCGCGGAACTTGGTTTGGATCAGCCGCTTCCGATTCGGTATTTGAACTGGATCGGCGGTGTCTTTCGCGGCGACTTTGGGGAATCTATTTTTTCAACAAACGAGGTGGCTGCGGATTTGGCAGCCTACTTCCCGCAAACGCTGCAATTAGTTTTTCTGTCGTTAGCCGAAATTATCGTGTTTTCAATTCTGCTTGGCGTTTTATGCGCGGCCAAAAAGAACAAGCTGACGGACCATATCATGCGGATTGTTTCGCTGTTTGGAATTTGTGTTCCTCCGTTCTGGCTCGGTTTTTTGCTGTTGATTGGCTTCGCTGTGGAAATCCCGATTTTCAGCGTAACGCCTGCATCGGGGATTATGGGATTGATATTGCCATCCATTACCTTATCTTTTCCTGTGATTTGCTCGACTGTACGGGTATTTCGCGCTTCACTGCTGGAAGAAATGCACCGTGATTATGTGAGCTTTGCCCGTGCCAACGGGATGACGGTAAACAGGATCCTCTGGAAGAAGGTATTCCGCAATGCCCTGCCGCCCGTCATCACCCTGTTCTGCCAGTATGTAAGCTATCTGATTGCTGGAAGCGCCGTAGTGGAAAAGGTCTTTTCTATCAAAGGTGTGGGCAACTACCTGATGAACTGTATTATGGCTGCTGATGCCAACGCGATTGGCGCTTGTATGCTGATTATCGCCGCGCTGTATCTTCTGGCCGAACTGTTTGGCGAAATACTCAACCACTTGCTATGCCCGTGGAGAAAGGAGGAAAGCGATGCTGCGTAAAATATGGAGAAATCCGCAGGCGGTCATCGGGCTTGGCCTGATTGTGCTGATCTGCGCCGTTGCAATTCTCGCACCGCTTTTGGCTCCCCATGCGCCGGACGAGGTGAATCCACTGATGAAATATCAAGCGCCGAGCGCCGATTATCCCCTTGGAACCGATCAGCTTGGGCGGTGTGAATTATCCCGCTTGCTTTATGGTGCAAGAGCATCCCTTGGGCTGGCGCTTCCCATTTTGATTCTGTTGGGAGGGATTGGTTTAATCCTTGGAATGATGACAGCGTGTATCGGCGGCTGGTTTGACCGTGTTGTGACAGGAATCAGCCAGGTATTTATCGCTTTCCCCACGCTCATTATCGCAGTGGCGATTATCGGCGTTTTGGGAAATGGCCTGCAAAATATTATTTGGGCGGTTGTCATCTCCATGTGGGCGCGGTTTATGCAGCTTATTCGCACCTATGCCAAAACGGAACTTGGGCGGGATTACATTGTCGCCGCGAGGGTGTCCGGCTGTGGAATGTGGCAGCTTATTGTTCACCATTTAATTCCCAATATCCTTCCGCAGTTTTTGGTGTATTTTTCAACGGGCGTAGCTTCGGCCATCCTCACGGTTTCCAGCTTTTCGTTTCTCGGCCTTGGTCTGCCCAGCGGAACGGCTGAATGGGGCGCAATGCTGGAGGAAGCGCAGGTGGCGTTGTATTCCCACCCGGAACTGCTCATTTACCCCGGTATCTGCATTTTCATTGCCGCCGCAGGCTTCAATCTGTTTGGCGAGGCGCTTAGGGACATTCTTCAGCCGCAGGAGGATGTGCTATGAGCAAAAAGCTGTTACAGGTAGAACATCTTAGCATTGCGCTTAAAAATCCATATCAGGATTTGGTGAAGGACATCAGTTTTTCGTTGGAGGAAGCGGGTGCAGTTATCCTTTTAGGCCAATCAGGAAGCGGAAAAACGATGACCTGCCGGGCAATTTTGGGGCTGCTTAACAGCAGCGCCTTCCAAGTGAATGGCGAAATCTTTTTTGATAACAGATCGCTTTTACAGCTAAAGGAAAAAGAACGGGCGCTGTACTACGGCAATAAAATCGCTTTTATCCCGCAAAATCCGATGACGGCGCTCGACCCTTCCAGAAAAATTGGTGCTCAAATGGCCGAATTTCTTAACCTGCATCAAGATTTGAAGAAAAAGGAAGCCTTGTCTCTTTATGAACAGGCGCTGTCTCGGGCAGGGCTTACAGACACCAAAAGGATTTTAAGCAGCAGGCCGTATCAGCTTTCGGGTGGTATGCTCCAGCGCTGCCTCATTGCCCTTGCGATTGCCGGTAACGCAAAGCTGGTGGTTGCCGATGAACCGACTACCGCTTTAGACGCGATTCACAGGGACAAAGCGGTGGAGCAATTCCTGCATCTACAGGAGCAGGGCTGCGCACTGCTTTTAGTCACCCATGACTTTGATGTTGCACGGCATGTCGGTGGCCATGTACTGATTTTGAAAGAAGGACAGATGGTAGAACAAGGCTGCGCCCAAGAGGTCTTACAGAATCCAATAGCTGATTATACCAAGGAACTGATTGAAGCAATCCACTTGGGATGGGGGTGAGTATATGCTGAAGGTGAAAAATGTAAGCAAACAGTATAGAGGCGAAGATAAGCTGCTGTTTGACGCGGTTTCCGATGTGAGTCTGTCTATGGAAGATCACTGTATCTATGCTTTGGTGGGAGAAAGCGGCTGCGGGAAAAGTACCCTATCTCGGTTGATTTTGGGGCTGGAATCCCCTTCGTCCGGTCAAATCCTGCTGGACGGAAAACCGATTTCCCGCAAAGGGAAAAGGAATCGGAAAGAAACAGCAAAAGCAATCCAACTGGTATTGCAGGACGGAAAAAGCGCTCTCGACCCTCATTTTACGGTTTATCAGGCGATTGCCGAACCAATCCGAAATCTGCTGGACTTGTCGAAGGATAAAGAGCAGGCCAGAGTTTATGAATTGCTTGACCGTATGGGGCTGCCGAAAGAAACAGCGAACAAGAAAACGGGAGAATTATCCGGCGGGCAGCAAAAGCGCGTAGGGATTGCCCGTGCTCTGGCTGTTTCCCCGCGCTATATCGTCTTTGACGAATCCATCAGCGGTTTGGATGTCATTCTGCGCAAAAGTATTTTGGAATTGCTAAAAAGAGTTCAGGAGGAAGAACAATGCTGTTATCTTTTCATTACCCATGAGATTGACGCGGCGCTTTATCTTGCGGACGAAATTCATGTGATGCAAAACGGGAAACTGATCGAAAGCCGTCAATGGAATGGGGATCTGAAGATATTTCAAAACCCCTATACCAAACAGCTTTTGCGCGCTTCCCACTTGATTTGAAATAGGTATATACGCTCCTTGAGGCGTGATATATACAAAAAACGAAAGGACGGTTTGATTTATGAAACTAAAATCACTTGCTGCACTGATGATGGCGGGCGTTATGGCGCTTGGTCTCTGCGCCTGCAACAGTACAACACCCGATACTTCCGGTTCTGATTCTACCCCGGTAAGTATCACAACAACAGAAAGCTGGGATTTTTCCACCGGCTTCTATCCAGCGATGTCCCCTGCCACTTCCAATGGTACTTACGGTTTCACCTACTATGCCCGTAACTGCTACGATACACTCGTCGTTCGGGAAAATGGTGAATTTAAGGCTGGGCTGGCCGAAACGTGGAACATCAGCGATGATGGACTGACCTACACTTTCCATCTCAAAGAAGGCGTGAAGTTTTCGGATGGTGCTGACCTCAATGCGGAAGCAGTAAAAACCAGCTTAGAGGCGGCATTCTCCAATTTGGGAGCATATATTGCATCCTTTGGTAAGATTGGAACACTCACGGAGTCGATTGAAGTGGTGGACGAACATACCGTGGCAATTCATCTTACCACTCCTTATTATGGTGTTTTGAACGACCTCGCCATGTGCAACCCAATGGGAATCGTATCGCCCAATGCGTTTAATGAGGATTTGACAACTAAAGAAGAACTGCTGACCCAGACAATGGGGACTGGCCCCTATATGTATGCCGGGGACGGTGACGGAACCTCTTATACTTTCGTCCGCAATCCCAATTATTGGGGAGAACAGCCTGATGTGGACGAATTTACCGTAAAAGTGATCGCGGATCCCGATGCTGCAATTCTCGCTCTGCGCAATGGCGAAGTGGATCTGCTTGCGGGTACATCCCGTTTGAGCTTTGCTGGTTATACCGAACTTTCCTCTGCGGATGGAATTGGCACCGTATTGGATGACAGCATTTCCAACAGCCGTTTTATCGGCTTCAATACACAGGAGGCTCCGTTTAACGATGCCGCTGTCCGGCAGGCGGTGGCCTATGCGATTGATAAGGAAACGATCAGCGACAGTGTATTCTCCGGTCTTGAAACAGCTTCGGAACAGTTGCTGGATACCTCTCTACCGTATTGCGATGTAGAAGCCACTACATACAGCTACAATGCAGATAAAGCAAAAGAATTGCTGGAAAGCGCCGGTTGGGTAGACAGTGATGGCGATGGCATCCGCGAAAAAGATGGCGCAAAATTGAGTGTTACGCTGGATTATATCACCAATCAGGGAACAATGGACGATGCGGCGCTTGTAATTGCTCAGGAATTGGGTGAAGTAGGGTTTGAAGTAACGCCTCGCGGTTCGGATAATATGACGTGGTTTACGCAGGTTTCTACCGATTTTGATTTCTCGCTCCACACAACCTACGGCGGTTACTATGACCCGTTCCTCACCATGACGAATATGAACCCGGAAATGATGTCCGACCCGATTTTGTGGCAGGTTGCCCTTACTATGGAAAATGGCACGGACACCATTAAAGAGCTGGACAGCACCGCTGATTTGGACCGTGTGCAGGAAATCTATAACGAGGTGCTGACCTTTACAGCAGATCAGGCCGTGCTGGTTCCGTTTACTTCAGCTCACCAGTATGCGGCATTTAACAGCGACAAGATTGAATCCTTCAGCTTCGGCAGTGACCAGCTTTTCATTGAGATCGCCAATGTAAAGGCAAAATAACGGTAGCTAATACCCAAAATACTTTGGATGGGAGGTGTGCCAATGGCTTTGACATCAGCAATGGAGGACTATCTGGAGGCAGTCTTGATGATGCAGAAAAGACATGGTTATGTCCGCTGTGTGGATGTGGCAGAGCATTTAGGAGTAAAAAAGCCCTCTGTAAGCCGGGCTGTCAAGGAGTTGTCCAAATCCGGGCATCTTGTAAAAAATGCCGACGGCACACTCTCCCTGACAGAATTGGGATTACAGTTTGCCGAACAGATTTATGAAAAGCACCAGTTTTTCACCAGGCAGCTCATCGAGGCTGGTGTACCCCAGGATATTGCGGCACAGGACGCTTGCAAACTGGAACACGTCATCAGTGAAACGAGCTATAAGAAATTGAGAGAAGCCGCCTGGCCAAGCAGCCGGGAGGTGATACCATCGGACGAGTAGTGATTATGGAGCTGGAGGATAAAGACAAACGGACATTTGAGGATTTTCTTACCTTTTTACAGTTCCACCCGGATTTGAAAATGTGGGAGATTGACCCAGAGCCGATCCTGTCACTCCCTGGCCTGCAAATCTACCCAGACCGCCGAAAAATCTATCACGGTCAGCAGGAAATTGAGCTGAATACCAAGGAGTTCGCCCTGCTCTGCCTATTAGTGACCAATAAAGGGCGGGTGCTTACCTACGGACAGATGTATGAAAAAGTCTGGAAAGAAGAACCCTTTGGCAATGAAAATATCGCGGTGGGCAGCCATGTGCGGAGTATGCGGCAGAAACTGTACGCAGCCTTTCCCCGGCCACCTTTTGCAATTTCCTGTATCCGGGACATCGGGTACTGCATGGAAGTACATTGATGATTGAGAACGGCAGCCCATAGAGGGCTGCCGTTTTTTCGCGCCATTCTCCCAAAGCCCTACAAATGGCGCTTTTTTCCGCCCTTTCCTTGTCGGCTTTGCTCTGAATTTGCGACCGAATTGTGTTCTATTTGCGTTTCGCTTCCATTTCATTTGTATTTTATCCATTATACTACCCCCATCTACATTTTTAGTCTGGGGAAAGGTGGTGATGTCTGTCAGCTTATCCCCATAAGGGGATAGCACATGGAGCCTGAAAAGAAAAAGCCGGGGGCCTGCCCGCCCCGCGCCGGATTAAATCCGCATTTCCTACATACCGCAGTCCTCAAGGGGATTGCGGTATTTTTTTGTTCGACAGGCTTTTTCCTTTTCCCTGGGCCTTACCCATCATCCGCCAAAAGCCAACAGCCGAGCGCGTACACCAGAAGGTGTGCGCGCTTTTTCTATGTCGGGAAATGCAGATTTCTGTTATTTCCCGTTAGGACAAGCCAGCCGCGTTGCAGGGGGCCGCCGTCCGTCTGGATTTCTTCCCGAAATTCAGACGAAACGGAGGTACACAGCGTGGACGCTGGTAAAAAGAAAATATGGGTTCGCGGCCAATTTGTCGAGGTCACGGACGAGGTATATACCGCTTATATGCGGGGCGACCGGAAAATGCGCTACTTTGAGGCGGATCTGAAAAGCGAGCGCCCGGTTTACGGCAGCAACGGCGAAATCAAACAGGTTCTCCCCAGCCGGGAGGATTCCCTGGACAGGCTCATGGAAGAAAATGCCCGCCAGTTTGCCGCTGCTGCGGAGAGCGTGGAGGATGTAGTGATCCGAAAACTTGCGGTGGACAAGCTACATACCGCGCTTATGCAGCTTACCAAAGAAGAACGGGATTTCATTTGTGCCCTGTTCTTTGACGAGAAAACAGAAAGCGAAGTGGCAAAGGGACTGGGCGTTTCCCAGCAGGCCGTCCACAAGCGGAAAAGCCGGATACTCAAAAAGCTGAAAAACTTTTTTGAGTAAATAGGGTTGTTAGACCTCTCACTCAACGGCAAATAGAGTGAGAGGTCTTTTTTATCTCTCCCGGAACTTTGAAAACTGCATACCCATTCATCAGGCACATTCCCGCTGCTTTGGCGAAAGCCA